>Ga0210399_10000829_pt1 | contig 24199 bp, 21 predicted proteins | sample IncBWC14MmetaG_FD_150865 | JGI IMG/M metagenome (GOLD analysis project Ga0210399, IMG submission 150865) | Forest soil microbial communities from Barre Woods Harvard Forest LTER site, Petersham, Massachusetts, United States - Inc-BW-C-14-M | ecosystem: Environmental > Terrestrial > Soil >... | reverse complement strand
CGCCCGAGCCGGGCCAAACAGCAGCCGTACGAGTGCGGCATGGAGCCCACAGGCGACGCGCGCGAGCCTATCTCGGTCAAGTTTTACCTCGTTGCGATGGTTTTCATTCTGTTTGATGTGGAAGCCATCTTCCTGTACCCCTGGGCCTATATTTTTCGCGATTTGCGGTGGTACGGCTTCGGTGAAATGATGCTCTACATTGCCATCCTGTTGGTCGGTTATTTGTATCTCTGGAAAAAAGGCGCGCTGGACTGGCATAAATAGCCGGCGCCCGCGGGATTCGAATACGTGACGGATTCTCCCAGCAATAACGCTAATGTTGTAGCCGAACGCCTGCGTTCGTGGAACGCGAAGGCGGTTGTGGAAGTGCTTGAATTTCGCGGCGAAACCACGATCGTGGTGCCGCGCGAGCTGCTGCGAGCCACGGCCGAGCACTGTCGAGCGGACGCCGCCCTGCAGTATAACTTCCTGACCGATGCCACTTGCGTGGACCATTACCCCGCTGAGCCGCGATTCGAATTGATCTACCACCTGGTTTCCATCCCCCGAAAAGAAAAAGTGCGTTTGCGCGTTTGGCTTGCCGGCAACGATCCGGTGGTCGACTCGCTCGTCCCCGTTTGGCCGGGCGCGAACTGGTTGGAACGGGAAATTTTCGACCTTATGGGCATTCGCTTCACCGGGCATCCTGACCTGCGGCGCATTCTGCTTCCTGATGATTGGGAAGGCCATCCGTTGCGCAAGGATTATCCCGTCGAAGGGTACCGTGACGTGCCCAACACCGGCGAACTTTTCCGGAAGAGCAGCACACCATGACAACCGTTGAAACCGCAGTCGGTACCGCAAAAACGATGGTCCTCAACATGGGACCGCAGCACCCTTCCACGCACGGAGTGCTGCGCATTTTGCTGGAACTCGACGGCGAAACGGTGGTCAAGGCGGTTCCGGATCTCGGTTACCTGCACACCGGAATTGAAAAATCCTGCGAAGACAAAACCTATTCGCAAGCCATCACCCTCACGGACCGCATGGATTACCTGAATCCGCTGGGCAACAACCTGGTGTACTGCCTGGCGGTGGAAAAGCTGCTGGGGCTGGAAGTGCCGAAACGCGCACAATACATCCGCGTGATGATGGTCGAGCTGCAGCGCATTTCTTCGCACCTGGTGTGGCTGGGGACCCATGCGATCGACCTGGGAGCGATGTCCGTTTTTCTCTACTGTTTCCGCGAGCGCGAAGAGATTTTGAAGATTTTCGAAATGTTCGCCGGACAGCGCATGATGACCAGCTACATCCGAATCGGCGGCATCGCGCTGGATCCTCCAGCGGGCTGGCGCCAGGCGGTGGACCGCTTCCTGAAGATGATGCCTAGCCACGTGGATGAATACGAAACGCTGTTGACGGAAAACCGCATCTGGATCGGCCGCACCAAGGGCATTGGGTACATTTCCTGTGAAGATGCGATTGCCTTGAGCATGAGCGGGCCGACGATTCGCGCCGCGGGCGTGCCGTACGATAACCGGAAAATGTTCCCGTACTCAAGCTACGAGGAATTCGATTTTAGCGTGCCGACGCGGACAGAATCGGATTGCTACGCGCGCTACCTGGTTCGCGTGGCTGAGATGCGCGAAAGCCTGAAAATCATTCGCCAGGCGTTCGACAAGATTTCGAATGAAGGGCCGATCAAGGCGGAAGCGCCCGGCATCATCCCGCCGCAGCGCGAAAAGATGAAAACGGAGATGGAAGCGCTCATCTACCACTTTAAAATTTTCACCGAAGGATTCTCGCCGGCTCCCGGCGAGGCCTTCGTGACCGTGGAATCCCCGCGCGGCGAACTGGGCTGTTTTGTGGCCAGCGACGGCTCGCCGAAGCCGCTTCGCGTGCACTTCCGTTCTCCTTCCTACATCAATTTGCAGGCGCTGCCCAAGCTGATCGAAGGGCAGTTGATCTCCGACGTCATCGCTTGCATCGGCACCATCGATATCGTTCTCGGAGACGTGGATAGATAAGCATGGAACTCTCCCCCACACTTTCGGCGAAGTTTGAAAAACTGCAGACCAGCTATCCGGCGAAGCGCAGCGCGCTGATTCCCATGCTGATGTATGCGCAGGACGAGTACGGCTGCGTTAGCGACGAAATGATCGCGGAAATCGGCCAGCGCCTCGACCTCAACAACGTCCAAATCGAAGAGACGCTGGCGTACTACTCCATGCTGCACCGCCAGCCCTGGGGCAAAAATCACGTGCAGATTTGCACCAACGTCGCGTGCATGCTGAAGGGCGGCAACGAACTGCTGGACCGCGCCAAGAAGCGCTTGGAAATCGGCCACAAGGAAGTAACCCAGGACGGAGTCTTTTCGCTGGAAGAAGTGGAGTGCATCGGCGCGTGCACCGGCGCCCCGGCGATGCAGGTCAACTATGACTTTTACGAAAACCTGACGGCGCTCAAGTTTGACCGCATCATCGAGGATCTCGATGCGGGCCGGCGGCCTACGCCGGAACCAGTAATATCCGGCGCGCTGCACGAGCGCCACGCATTGGAAACGCCGCTCATCAGCCGGCGCTGGGGGATGAAGGATTCCCACAAGATCGACGTCTACCTGATGCAGGGCGGCTATCAGGCGCTCGAAAAAGCGCTGAAGGAAATGACTCCCGACAGCGTGATCGACGAAGTGAAAAAGTCGAATCTGCGGGGCCGCGGCGGCGCGGGTTTTCCCACCGGCATGAAGTGGTCGTTCGTTCCGAAGGATTCACCAAAGGCAAGGTACGTAATCTGCAACGCGGATGAATCCGAGCCGGGAACCTGCAAAGATCGTCCGCTGATGGAGATGGACCCGCACCAATTGATCGAGGAATGGTCATCGCCGGACGCGCCATCGGTTCGCATCTGGGCTTCATTTATATCCGCGGCGAATACCGCTACGTGCTGGATATCGTGGACGCGGCCCTCGCCGAAGCTTATGCGCGCGGCTACCTCGGCAAAAATATTCTCGGCACCGGTTTTGACTTCGATTTGATCACCCACACCGGCGCCGGCGCTTATGAATGCGGCGAAGAATCCGCGCTAATGGAATCGCTCGAAGGTAAGCGCGGCTATCCGCGCATCAAACCGCCCTTCCCTGCCGTCGTCGGATTGTACGGCTGCCCGACGATCATCAATAACGTGGAAACGCTGAGCGCGGTACCCTCGATCATCCGCGAAGGCGGCGAAGCCTACGCGAATCGCGGCACTCCACGAAACGGCGGCACGCGCATGCTGTGCATCGCGGGACACGTCAACAAACCCGGAATCTATGAAGTACCCCTCGGCATGAACATGAAAAAGTTCATTTACGAAGTCGCCGGAGGAATTCCGCGTGGTAAGAAGTTGAAGGCCGTGATTCCCGGAGGAAGTTCCTGCCCGCTGATGACTGCCGACGAGATCGATATTCCCATGGACTACGACTCCGTGGCTAAAGCCGGCTCGATGCTGGGTTCCGGCGGCATGGTCATCATGGACGAAGACACCTGCATGGTGGACATGGCGCGCCGCATCATGCATTTCTACGCTCACGAATCGTGCGGCTGGTGCATTCCCTGCCGCGAAGGAACCACCTGGCTGCGCAAGACGCTCGAGCGCTTCCACGCCGGCCTGGGCCGCCCCGAAGATATCGACATGATCGCGGAGTTGGCGAAAAACATGCTAGGCCGCACCTTCTGCCCGCTCGGAGACGCCGCCGCCATGCCCACGATCAGCATCATGCAGAAGTGGCGCGGCGAGTTCGAAGAACATTTAAAGGGACGTTGCGCGTACAAATCCGCGGAAGCTTTAGTCGGTTCGCGATAGGAATCCATGGCCGAACAGAAACTGATCAAGCTGAAAATTAACGAGCGCGAAGTGCAAGTGCCGCAAGGGACGCTGGTGATTGAAGCGACGCGGCGCATCGGCACCGAAGTACCCTCGTTCTGCTACTACCCGGGGCTTTCGCTTCAAGCCGCATGCCGCATGTGCCTGGTGGAAGTGGAAAAAATGCCCAAGCTGCAGACCGCCTGCACGCTGGTGGCGTCTGAAGGCATGATTGTTCGCACGGACACCGAGCAAGTCCGCCAAGCGCGCAAGTACATGCTGGAATTTTTGCTCACCAATCACCCGCTGGATTGCCCTGTTTGCGACAAGGGCGGCGAGTGCGAATTGCAGGACATGGTCTTCCGCTACGGCGCGGACACCAGCCGCTTCGTCGAAGAAAAAATTCATCGCCCGGAAGAGAAATGGTCGGAACTGGTTTATTACGATGCCCCGCGCTGTATTTTGTGCTTCCGCTGCGTCCGCGTATGCGATGAAGGCATGGACGTAAAAGCGCTTGGCGTGGGCATGCGCGGCGCGAACAGCGTGATCATCCCGAATCGTCAGGATCATTTGGAGTGCGAAGAGTGCGGGATGTGCATCGATATCTGCCCGGTGGGCGCGCTTACTAGCGGCACGTATCGTTATAAAACGCGGCCGTGGGAGATGAATTATGTTTCGACGGTGTGCACGCACTGCTCGAATGGCTGCAAGACGACCCTGAGCGTGCGCAACCACGAGATTCTGCGCTCCAACAACCGCGACCTCAGCGGCATCAACAAGGATTTTCTTTGCGTCAAGGGTCGCTTTGGATTTGACTTCACCAAGCACGCCGAACGCATCAAGCAACCGATGGTGCGCAAGGGCGACAAGCTTTATCCCGTGTCGTGGGAAGAAGCCGCGCAGACCGCCGCCGCTAAACTAAAGGCTGTTTATGACGCCAGCGGCTCCGACGCCTTTGGCTTCATCGGTTCGAACCGAACGTCGAACGAAGAGAACTATTTATTGCAACGGCTGGCCCGCGCGACGTTTGGCACCAACAACGTCGATCATCACCGTACCGCGGATTACACCGGCTTGGTCACCGCGCTGGGCCACGGGGCCAGCGATTCCCTGCTGACCATGGAGCAGTTGTATCAAGCGAAAGCGGTTTTGCTGGTCGGCAACGATCCCACGAATCAGAATCCGCTCGTCGGTTGGCAGATTCGCAGCGCCATTCGTCATTTCGGCACGAAGCTCTTCGTCATTAATGCGAACGAAATCAAGCTGAAGCGCAAAACCACACAATTTGCAAGAGTGGCCCCAGACCAGGAAGCGGCCGCGCTGCGCTGGCTGGCCCACGAAGAAGGGCAACTCCCGACCGAGTTGGTCGAACAACTCGTGCAATTGAAGGCCGGGCTTGAGGCCGAGAGCGACGTCGCAGTTGTCTTTGGCGCGGAAATCTCCGGCGCGGCCATCGCGCAGCTCGTTGCTTTCGGTTCGAAGCTGCCGGGAAAAACGCGTTACATGGCGCTCGGCGACTACGCCAATTCGCGGGGCGCTGCCGATATGGGCGTGCTGCCGGATCGTTTGCCCGGCTACTCCTACGTGGACAATGCCGGCGCGCGCGAAGCGTTCGAGAGACTTTGGGGCGGCGTAATTCCTTCAAAGCCTGGCCAGACTGCACCGCAAATGATCGATGCCGCGCAAGCCGGCGCACTGAAAGCGCTCTACGTGGTCGGCGCGAATCCTCTCATGCATTTCGGAACGCTCGGTTTGGGCCGCGGCAAGCTGGAATTGCTGATCGTGCATGAAATGTTTCTCACAGAAACGGCCAAAGTAGCGGACATCGTTTTTCCCGCGGCTTCGGCGTACGAAAAAGATGGCACGGTCACCAACACTTCCGGCGAAATTCAAATGCTGCACAAAGGCGCGGAAGTGATGGGTCCGCGCACAGACTTCGACCTGCTCCGAATTTTGTCGCATCAACTGGAAAAACTGGGGCTAGGCAAGTCGTTCCATTACAAGACGCCTGCGGCCGTGTTCGAAGAAATTCGCAAAGCCGTCAGCGGCTACAACGTGCAGCCCGCGGGCCTGTTGACCGGCGGCGCGGAGCCGACGCGCGTGGAATTTGCGAGAAATGGCCACGCGCCCTACGAGGTCCCCGTTGGATTAATTCGCTCCGCGAAAGACACTTTGTTTACCAGCGGCACGCTGGGGCGCTTCTGTACCATGATGGAATCCTTGCCGGAGGCGAAGACCGAGCCGTGAACGCCTTCCTCACCACCAACGCGGAACTGATCATCACTCTCGTCAAGATCGCGCTGCTGCTAGTCATCGTGCTGACGGTGAATGCCTATCTGACGTGGTTCGAACGCAAAGTCGTCGCGCACATGCAATCGCGTTGGGGGCCGCACCGCGTCGGGCCGCATGGATTGCTGCAGCCGCTGGCCGACGGCGTGAAATTTCTTTTCAAGGAAGATCCGACGCCCGCGGGCGTGGATAAATTTGTCTACTATCTTGCGCCGATGCTGGCTTTGGCCTTGGCGCTCACTTCGATTGCACTCATCCCGTTTGGGCCGGACCCGATTAAATTGTTTGGCCACGACATTTACCTGGGGATCGCGCCTCCCGATGTGAACATCGGTATCCTGGCGCTTTTTGCGATCACCGCGATGGGCGTCTACGGCGTTGCGCTCGCGGGCTGGTCTTCGAACAGCAAGTATCCCTTGCTCGGCGGGCTGCGCAGCTCAGCGCAGATGATCAGCTATGAACTGGCAATGACCATGTCCGTGGTCGGCGTGCTCCTCATGGCCGGCAGCTTTAACTTGAAAAAAATTATCGAGGCGCAGGCGCACCATCCGGAGTGCGGTATCGTGGGATGGAATATCTGGCCGCAGCTTCTGGGATTTTTTTGCTTTTTCGTTTCCGCGGTCGCGGAAACGAATCGCGTGCCATTCGATTTGCCCGAAGCGGAATCGGAGCTGGTCGCGGGGTTTCATACCGAGTACGCCAGCTTCAAGTTCGCGATGTTCTTCATCGCGGAATACACCAGCATGATTACCGTTTCGTGCCTTTGCACGATCATGTTCTTCGGCGGATGGCTGTCTCCCTTTCCTGCTTCCTGGACGTTCACACATTATGTGCCATCAGCGATTCTGATTCCATTCGGTTTGTGGGTCATCTGGGACGGAATTCGCTACGAAACAATTTTTGGCCGGATCTTTTTGCCCGGCGCTGGAACGGCGTTCGCCGGGATTGGCGCGGTTCTTATTTTGTTGCCGAGCGTGAACCTGTTCATTCAAGGGCCGTTCTGGCTGCTGTCGAAGATTCTTGTTTTTCTCTTCATCTACGTGTGGATGCGCGGCACGCTGCCGCGGTTCCGCTACGACCAGCTGATGGCTTTCGGCTGGAAACTGCTGTTGCCGCTTTCGATCGTCAACGTGATTGCCACCAGCTTCATCATCTTGGCGAAAATGACCTGGTGGGCGAAATGACCGCGCCACTCCTGGTTTTCTTCGTGCTTGCCGCGCTGGCGGTGATTGGCGCCGTCAGCCTGATTTTGCAGAAGCATCCGATTCACAGCGCGCTTTCGCTGATCGTGGTGATGATTGCTCTCGCCGGGCTTTATCTTCTCCTTGGCGCGGAGTTCGTTGCTGCCGTACAAATCATTGTTTATGGCGGCGCGATCATGGTGCTGTTCGTTTTCGTCATCATGCTTTTGAACGCGGGCGTGGAGGAGCACACCAGCATTTCCAAGATGGCAGGCGCGCCTGGATTGCTGCTGGTTGTAGCGCTGGCGGGTCTGGTGGCGGCAACGATCGTGCGCTCTACGGACAGTATCCTTAGCACCATGCAAACTGGAGAAATGTCTTCGTCCCTGGGCGTCTCAAAAACTTTGGGCATTTCCGGCATGATCTTCAAGGACTTCGTGTACCCCTTCGAACTTACTTCGTTTTTGATTCTTATCGCAGTCCTGGGAGCCACGGTGCTGGCGCAGCGGGAGAAACATTGAGATGGTGCCGACGAATTATTACGTGATTCTCAGCGCGATCCTGTTCGGCCTGGGTGTGTTCGCATTCGTTTTCAAGCGCAACATCATCACCATTTTCATGTCCATCGAGCTGATGCTGAATGCCGTGAATCTCGCGTTTGTGGCCTTCAGCCAGGCGCTCGGCAAACTAGACGGCCAGGTTTTTGTTTTGTTCGTGATTGTGGTGGCGGCGGCGGAAGCGGCCGTGGGACTGGGAATCATCATCTTGATTGCGCGCAACCGGCAAACGCTCAACGTCGAACGCGTGGACCTGCTCAAACTCTAATGCCGACTCACCCGATGCTCGAATACTTGTGGATTGTCCCGCTACTGCCGCTGCTGGGCTCCGCGGTGAACGGACTGTTTGGCGCGAAGTGGCCGAATAAAATTGTTAACAGTGTGGCGATCGGCTCGACGGGACTTTCGTTTCTAGGCGCGCTCGAAGCGGTCCGAGAGTTCTTCGATTACTTTGCGCAGAATCATCAAGCTTTTCACAAGGAATTCTTCACCTGGATTGCCGCAGGCAATTTCCGCGCCGGCTTCGATTTGCAGATGGATCAGCTCACGGTTGTGATGGTGCTGGTCGTCACCGGCGTCGGCTGGCTGATCCACATTTACGCCACGGGCTACATGGCGCATGAAAGCGGTTACTACCGTTTCTTCTCCTACCTCAACCTCTTCATGTTTTTCATGCTCATCCTGGTGTTGGCCGCGAACTACGTTTTGCTCTTCGTGGGATGGGAAGGTGTGGGGCTCTCGAGCTACCTGCTCATCGGCTTCTATTTCTTGAGGAAGTCGGCTGCAGATGCGGGAAAGAAAGCGTTCATCGTCAACCGCATCGGCGACTTCGGCTTCATGCTGGGAATGTTCTTATTATTCAAGGCATTCCACACACTGGACTTCAACGCAGTTTTTCAGGCCGCCTCCAATCCCGCGTGGGGCCATGAAGGATGGGGCCAATTTGGCACCTTCACCGTTGCCTGCCTTCTGCTGTTTATGGGCGCTTGCGGAAAATCCGCACAGCTTCCTCTATACGTTTGGCTCCCGGACGCGATGGAGGGACCGACGCCGGTCAGTGCCTTGATTCACGCCGCGACCATGGTGACGGCAGGCGTCTACGTCGTGGCCCGCTCGCACGTGCTTTTCGCTCATTCCGAAACGGCGCTCGTCGTTGTGGCCATCGTCGGCTGCGCCACCGCGTTTTTCGCCGCTACCATCGGATTGGTACAGACAGACATCAAGAAAGTTTTGGCCTACTCCACGGTCAGCCAACTCGGATACATGTTCTTGGCTTGCGGTGTTGGCGCTTTTTCGGCTGGCATCTTCCATCTGATGACGCATGCCTTCTTCAAGGCGCTGCTCTTTCTGGCCGCTGGTTCGGTAATTCACGCCATGGGCGGCGAGCAGGACATGCAGAAGATGGGTGGTCTCAGATCGAAAATCAAGTACACCTACGCGACCATGCTGATCGCCACCCTCGCGATTGCCGGCATTCCACCGCTGGCCGGTTTCTTCAGCAAGGATGCCATCCTCTTTGGCGCGTTTCAGATCCCCGGCGGCCATCCGCTGTACGCTCTCGGATTACTTACGGCTTTACTCACTTCGTTTTACATGTTCCGTTTGATCTTCCTCACCTTTCACGGCAAACCGCGCTACGACGAGCACAAAGTGCACGTTCACGAGTCGCCGTGGAGCATGCTCGGGCCGCTGGTAATTCTTGCTGTGCTCTCGATTGTCGGTGGATGGATCGCCGCGCCCGCGCTGTTGGGCGGCACCGACTATTTCACCAGTTTCCTGGCGCCCGTTTTCGGTTCGCACGAAGGTGCTGAGGCTCTCAGCGAAGCGGCAGCCCACAGCCTCGAGATTACGCTCGCAGTGGTGGCGGTTGTGTCGGCGCTCATCGGCCTTGCGGTTGCCTGGTGGCTGTACCTAAACAAGCCGGGAAAAGCGGACGGTATTGCGAAGTCGCTGAAGCCGGCTTATACAATTTTGCTGAACAAATACTACGTGGATGAACTATATGCGGCGGTGGTGGTCCGGCCACTGCTGTGGATTTCGACCAATGTGCTCTGGAAAGCGGCAGACGTTGCCGGAATCGACGGCGCAGTAAATGGCATTGCGAGTGGAACTACGGCCATCGGCGACGGCGTGCGGCATACACAATCCGGGAACACCCGGAGTTACGCGGTGTGGGTGGTTGTGGGAGCGATTGTGATTATTGCGGTCATCTTCTTCTGGCCGTCGGGTGGAAAACCCGTCATGGAGATAGTGCATTGATGCTGCCGGGCGGACATTTGCTTTCGGTGCTGATCTTCTTCCCCGCCGTGGGAGCGCTGGCGCTTTTGTTTCTGCGTGGCAACGATCACAAATTCATCAGGATTCTTGCGCTGGTCGTTTCCCTCATTGAATTTTTCTTTTCTCTCTGGATGCTGGTCAAAGTGCCGCTGGGCGTCACAGGTTATCAGTTGCGGGAATACGCAAATTGGATCAATCAGCCCCCGATCAACTATCACCTGGGCTTGGATGGAATCAGTCTGTTCCTCGTGATACTGACAACATTTTTGACGCCGATTTCGATCTTGGCGTCGTGGAAAAGCATCGAGCATCGCGTCAAAGAGTTTTTCGTGATGCTGCTGATGCTGGAAGTCGGCGTTGTCGGCGTATTCCTGTCCCTGGATCTTTTTCTCTTCTTCCTTTTCTGGGAAGTGATGCTGATTCCCATGGCGTTCCTAATCGGAATCTGGGGACACGAGCGCCGCTTGTATGCGGCCATAAAGTTCGTGCTCTATACGATGGCGGGCTCGATCCTGATGCTGGTCGGCATCATTTGGCTTTACAACGCCACCGGCACATTCGATCTGCCCACAATTCAGACATTGCTGCACACGCCCGCGTCGCAAGGCGGTCTTGAACTTTCGCCATCTACAGAGATGCTTCTCTTCCTGGCATTCTTCGTCGCGTTTGCGATCAAGGTGCCGTTGTTCCCTCTGCACACCTGGCTGCCGGATGCACACGTGGAAGCACCCACTGCCGGCTCTGTGATGCTGGCAGGCGTGCTTCTGAAAATGGGCACTTACGGAATGATCCGCTTCTGCCTGCCGCTCTTTCCGGGAGCAGCTCGTCGCGCGGCGGGCTGGGTCGCGTTGCTGGCCATCATCGGAATTATTTACGGCGCGCTGGTAGCGATGGTGCAGCCGAATTTGAAGAAGCTGGTTGCGTATTCGTCGGTGAGCCACCTTGGTTTCGTGGTTCTCGGCATTTTCGCGTTCCACAACATTTCCATGCAGGGCGCGGTTTACCAAATGCTGGCCCATGGAATTTCCACTGGCGCGCTCTTCTTGCTCGTGGGTATGCTGCACGACCGGCGTCACACGTTTGAAATCAGCGAGTACGGCGGGCTGGCCACACCAATGCCAAAGCTGGCGGCGTTCTTCCTGTTTGTCGCGCTCTCCTCGCTGGGCTTGCCGATGCTCAACGGCTTCGTTGGCGAGTATCTGGTTTTGCTTGGCACCTACCAGCGGCACTGGGGCTGGGCAACGTGGGCCGCGCTCGGCGTGATTCTTTCCGCGTGCTACTTGCTGTGGTCGTATCAGCGCGTGTTTTTCGGCGAGGTCACACGGGAGAAAAATCGCACGCTCCCCGATGCTTCGGCGCGTGAAAAGTGGATTCTCGTGACCATGGCCATTGTCATGCTGTGGATGGGCATTGGCTCGACATTTATCACCGCGCGCACCGCCGCTGCCGCGCAGGAGGTAATCGATCAAGTCGAGCCACAGCGGGCGTATGAAGCCGCAGCGCCGAACGTGAGCACGCCGCGCGCTGCCACAGCGCAAGCAAAGCGCGATTCCGCGAGCGCGGCGGCGAAAAATACTCCAACGGAAAGGCTAGGCCTCCGCTAAATGCTGCCCAGCATTATCGACGCTTATCGAGTTCTGCCGGAACTGGTGTGGTGCGGCTTCGGCTTGCTGGTAATGCTGCTGCAGCCGTTTGTCCGTAGCCGGCAGTTTTTTACGTTTGTTGCGTTGATCGGCGCGCTGGCGGGAACGGCGGCGTCCGTTACTTCGGCGATGCACGCGGGGCCGGCCTTCGGCGGGCTGGCGCAGTCCGATTCGTTCAGTTTCTTTTTTCGGCTGTTGATTGGGACGGTGGCGTTTCTGGTGGTGCTGGCGGCGGGGCCTTATCTGGAGCGGGAACGGCTTCCGTTTGCGGAGTTTTATGCGTTGCTGCTTTTTGCAGCAGCGGGGATGGGCGTGCTGGCTTCGGCGCAGGAACTGCTTACTGCGTTCATCGGGCTGGAGATGAGTTCGATTTCGAGCTACGTGCTGGCGGGATACCGGCGCGATGCGCTGAAGTCCAGTGAATCGGCGATGAAGTATTTTCTGCTGGGTTCGTTTGCGACGGCGTTTTTTCTTTACGGGATCGCGCTGGTATACGGTTCGAGCGGCACGACGATGTTGACGAAGATGGCGTCTCCGGATCTTTTTCACAGCACGCTTTTCGAGCTTGGGCTGGCGATGATTTTGATTGGGCTGGGCTTCAAAGTGGCGGCGGCGCCGTTCCAGGTTTGGACGCCGGACGTTTATGAAGGGGCGCCCACGCCGGTTACGGCACTCTTTTCCGCTGGACCCAAGGCTGCTGCGTTTGCTTTGTTGCTGCGCATCTTTGCGACGGTTCCGGCGGCTACCCATTTTTGGTTCTGGGCATTCTGGGTGCTGGCGGCGGTCACGATGTTTGCCGGGAACCTGGGCGCGCTGGTACAGACCAACGTGAAGCGGCTGCTGGCGTACAGCTCGATCGCCCACGCCGGGTACATCCTGGTGGCGTTTGCGGCGGTTACGATGATGGCGCGGGATAAATCGGCAGACGCGGGGCCGGCTTATGCGGCGGTACTGTTTTATTTGCTGAGCTACGCGCTGGTGAAACTGGGGGCGTTCACGATCGTTTCGCAGCTCGGCGGGGCGGGCGAAAAGAATCTTTCGATTGACGATTATGCGGGGCTTGCGCAGCGGCAGCCGTGGGTGGCGGCGGCGCTGACCGTTTACCTTCTCTCGCTGCTGGGACTGCCGGTTACGGCGGGGTTCTTCGGGAAGTTTTATGTTTTCAAGGCGGCGGTGAATTCGCACTTACTGTGGCTTGCGGTGTTGATGGCGATCAACAGCATCATCGGGGCTTACTACTACTTTCGCTTAATCGTAGTGATGTATATGCGCGAGTCCAGTGCGGAAGCGGCGGCGCTTGGAGCGGTGTCGTTCCCGATCGGCGTGAACGCGGTGCTGTGGATTACCGTCGCGGGGACCATCCTATTCGGACTTTATCCTAATCCGGTCATCAACTTCATTCTGCAGCCGACGCTGCTCGTGCGGTAAGGCCTCGGGGCCAGAGGCAAACATCCTTCTATTTTGAAGTGTTGCCAAGCAAGGGCGCAGCAGTGCTGCGCCCCTACAAGGGACTTTATCTGCATGGTAGGCGGCGTTGGCGGGGTTCTGGTTAACAATAACTGGTACCCCCCTCCCCTGTTTTTCAAAAGTGTTGAATTTAAAGGCGGTTAGAGTCCTTTAGAATGAACACTTCTGGAAGTGTTCATTCTAAAGAGGGTTACGGGCGTTCTTATTGGACGCACTCTGCCAGTGTTGAATCCAAACAGCTTCCCTCAAGCGAGCCGCAGAGGAGCTTCAGAAGAAGCTCAAGCCTCTTTAGAAGATTGGTCCACCCGCGGCGGGGCCAGCCAGCAATTCACTGGGCTGAAAAAGAAAAAGCGGCAGCAGGGCTGCCGCACTCCAAGAAGCCGCACTATTCCCAAAACAGAGTATAACATACTTAGCTAGGAAGTTAAGGGAGATTTGAGGTATTAGAACGTAGACGGAGGAGCGGCGGCGGGAAAATGAGAACGGCCCAGAGCGCTGAGCGTCTGGGCCGTTTTGATAAAACCGTGTTGCGGCTGTGAGGAACAGGCAGGAATGCCTGTCCCGCAAAGACTATGATCCCCTAGATCTTCACGAAGATGATTACCAGGGTGAAGAGGGCGAGAGTCTCGACGAAGACCAAGCCGAGAATCATCGCCGCGCGGATGGCTGCCGCTGCTCCGGGATTGCGGGCCATGCCTTCGCAGGCTGCCGAGGCGATACGGCCCTGGCCTAGCGCGCCGCCAAAGGCCGCCAGTGCCATGCCGAAGCCCGCGGCAATGGCCATGAGGCCCTTGCCTCCGGCTGCCGCAGCGCCTGTTTCTTGCGCGAACGCGGACGGAGCAATCAACATCACCGCCGCAAACGCTACCAACACCATTGTCCACTTCTTCATCACTTCCTCCTTGTCGAGTCAGGGTTTGTAAGTACAAACCCTGAAACCCGATAAATCGCCGCCAGGGGGTGGTTCCCGGACACCGTGCAGCCGGGCTCACACTGGAGCGGCGTTACAACACCGAAAGACCGACGAAACAAAGCCACGGGTCTGAAGACCCGCCACTACATACAGATGGCGGCGTAAAGCCGCCACTACAAGTTAGTGCTCGTCAGCCGTGGCCATGCCCAGATAGACCGAGGGCAAAACCGTGAAGATGTAGGCCTGAATGATAGAAACCAAGAGATGCAGTCCGATGAACGCGATAGGAATCGTCATGGGGAAAATTGCCACAATTACTGCCCAAAACGGTGCTTTGGGCCAGACCGCCAGCGTGGCCGAGGTGAAGAGTCCGACGAAAATGGCGTAGAGCAGGTCGCTAGCGAAAATGTTGGCCCAGAGACGAACCGTGAGCGAAACGATGCGAGCCGAGGTGCTGATGATTTCCACCGGGAAGATCAGCGGGGAAAGCCAAGGCACAGGACCAGCGAAATGCTTCAGGTATCCGACCGGCCCATGGTGCTTGATGCCCTGCCAATTGAAATACAAGAAAGTGAGAATCGCGCACGCGAGAGGGACCGAAACCTGCCCGGTGGGAGAAGTAAACACAGGGATAATGCCGAGCAGATTGGAGAACAAGACGAATACGGAAATTGAGCCGACAAAAGGAATGAGCTTGGCGGCGCCATGATGAATGTTTTCTTCCAGGAGATCCTTGATGCCAAAGCCGAGCGGGTTAGTCAGCAGTATTTCGGCAACTTGCTGCATGGCGCCTGGTCTTTCGACGGAGAGCCTCGAACGCAACAAAAACGCTAACAGCGTTACGAGCACGAGCACGACGCAGGCCATGACAACGTGCTCGGGGATGGGCAATTCCGGATCGGTGGGCTGGATGTGAAGCGCCGCCAGGAGAGCCAGGGCAAGTTGCCCAAGATAATGATTCACAAAATGCGTGATTCCGCTTACGTGATGTTCCATTGCGCTCTTGACCCCGAAACGCCTAGTTCCCTACCCACCAGGATGCCAGATTTCGTACACACTTGCCGCGATTGCGGCGGCTCCTAAAGCACACAAACCCACGACCATGCTTACAAGGGGAACTCTTAGATAAATAAAAATAACATAGACGGCGAGGGCTATCAACCCGTAGCGGAAGGCCATGACGAAGTAGGAGAGGAGTGGGACTACGGGCTTTTCCTTGCCGGCCTGGGCAGTGGAGGCTATGACCAGGACGTCCAAGCCGCGGCGGAGCCAGCGAAAATTCAGCCAGGCGAGAAGGGCGCCGATCCCTAAGCCGAGTCCCCACAAACGATTGCTCAGGAGAGCGACTGATAAGGCAGCCAAGAAGCCGATCAGGAGGGTCAGCCACGAGATGCGCCGCTCAGTGAGAGCGGCAGACGGCGAATCGATTGCGGTTGCGGCCATCGCGGGTTCACTTGAGGCGGCGGAGAACGTCACGCACGCCAGCGAAGAAGCCGATGCCGCCCAAGATGAGCAGGAAAATTGGCTTGGTGTGCAGCCAGCGGTCAAGAAAAAAGCCGAGAAGTCCGCCGACGACGACGGCGGAGACAAGGACGAAAGGCAGTTCCATGGCGATAGCGGCCTGATTGGAGACTTCCTTCGCCTTCTCCGCTTTCGGTGATGGGGATTCGGGGTTTTCCGGCTTATTGTCCGAAGGCATATTGGGCAAGGCGCGTGAACGGTTCAGGATACAGCCCCGCGGCGAGGGTGACAAATACAGCGATGCCGAGAGCGACGGCCTGGGCGCTGGTCATGATGGGGGCCGGGGCTTCGCCGGGCGGCTTCAGCCAGGCGTGAACGACGATGCGGAAATAATAGTAGAGGGCCGGGACGATGTAGAGGACGGCGAAAACGGCGAGCAGGGGATGGTGCGTCTCGATGAGCGAAAGAAAAATGAAATACTTGCCCATGAAGCCGGCGGTAGGCGGGATGCCAGCCAGGGAGAGCATAAAGATCAGGAGCAAGATCGCAGCGGAAGGGCTGCGGTAGTAGAGGCCGTTCAAGTCGTCGAGTTCCTCGCCGATGAGGCCTTTCTGGCGGAGGACGATGAGGACGGCGAAGGCGCCGGCAGTCATGAACACGTAGGAAAGCAAGTAGAAGGCGATTCCTGTAAAGGCGGTTTTGTTCCAGGCAACGAGGCCGAGCAGGATGTAGCCCACGTGGGAGATTGAAGAGTAGGCGAGGAGACGCTTCACGTTGGTTTGCGTGAGGGCGGCAAGATTGCCCCAGGTGAGTGATACAACAGCTACTCCGGCGATGAGGTACATCCATTGCTGGTGAGAAGCATTTTGCGACGGAGAAAAGACGGAAATGAATAGCCGCAGAAGCAGGGCGAAACTGGCGGTCTTGGAAGCCACGCTGACGTAGGCAGCGATGGGCGTGGGTGCGCCTTCGTAAACGTCGGGCGCCCACTGATGAAACGGAGCGGCGGCAACTTTGAAGAATAGTCCGACAGCGACGAGAACGAAGGCGAGAATCGGAAGCATTTGGAGGACGAAGGGATCGAAGTTCAGAGCCATGGGGAGCTGCCGCGCCAAGAGCTCATGCATCTGTCCGCCTTGCGGGCCGGAGAGATGGCTAAGGGCAACGGCGTGGACCAGACGGTCGCGATTTGCGAGTGCGGCGGTGATAGTGCCGATGTTCGTTGCCCCGCTGAGGCCGTACAGAATGGAAAAGCCGTAGGCCAGGATTCCGGAGCTGAAGGCGCCGAGGAGGACGTATTTCAGGGCGGCTTCGTTGGAACGTTTTTCGCGGCGGAGGAAACCGGTCAGAACGTAGAAGCTGAGGGCCATGGTCTCAAGGCCGAGGAACATGACGATGAGGTCGATGCCGGAGGCCATGAACATCATGCCGACGCACGCGAAGAGGAGAAGGGCGTAATACTCGCCTTCTTGCTCTCTTTCGATTTCCAGGTATTTCACGGACAAGAGAATTACGAGTGCGGTGGCGGCGAGGAAAAGAATGGCGAAGAAAAGGAAGAAGTGATCGACGAGGACGGATTCGTGAAATCCGGCGATATCGCCCCGGGCGGCGATCGCTCCGCGGAGACGCCACAGCGTGAAGCCGCTGAATACTGTTCCCGCCAGGGCCAAACCAGCGTTCAGGTATTTTTCTTTTTCCTCGATCCAGAAATCGATGAGCAGGATGCCTAATCCAAATAAAACTAGTTCGATCTCCGGAAGGATGACGGCGCCGTCACCCTGGAGATAGCTGAGGAGCGAGTTGATGATGGGGATGTTCATGCGGGCGGGCTATTTCGTCTCCGCAGCAGCGGCGTGGAGTTCTACCGGAGGCAATTTGGCGCGCTCCGCGTCGTAGAAATGCGGATTTACCTGCTCAACGATTCTTTGCACGGGCTTTTCGATGAGATTGAAAAACGGCTTGGGGTAGATGCCGATCCAGAAAGCCAGGATGACGAGCGGGACGAGGGTGGCGTACTCACGGAGATTCAAGTCCGGCAATTCTTCGTTGGCGAATTGCGTGACCGGGCCGAACACCACGCGCTGGTAGAGCCACAGCAAGTACGCTGCGCCCAGGACGACGCCGAGCGAGCCCCAGGCGGCCCAGGCTTTGCTGACCTGGAAGGCGCCTTGAAGAATAGTGAATTCTCCGATGAAGCCGTTGAGCAGCGGCATGCCGAGAGAGCTTAGGCTGACGATGAGATAGATGGCGGCGAAATTGGGCATGGGCGTGGCGAGGCCGCCGAATTCGGAAATCATACGGGTGTGGCGGCGTTCATAGAGCACGCCGACAATCAAGAAGAGCGCGCCGGTGGAGATGCCGTGGTTGATCTGCTGGAGGACGCTGCCGGAGAGGCCGTTGGGATTGAGCGCGAAGATTCCCAGGGTGCAGAAGCCGAGATGGCTGACGGAGCTGTAGGCGATGAGGCGCTTCATGTCCTTCTGCATGAGGCAAACGAGCGCGCCGTAGATGATGCCGATCAAAGAGAGAACGATGATGATCTGGATGATCTTGTGGCGGAGAAGCGGGTCAGTTGGCAGCAGCGGTAGCGAGAAACGGATGAAGCCGTAAGTGCCCATTTTCAGCAGGACGCCGGCGAGGATGACGGAGCCAGCCGTGGGTGCTTCGGTGTGCGCGTCGGGGAGCCAGGTATGGAACGGGAACATGGGGACTTTGATGGCGAAGGCGAAGAAAAAACCCCAGAAGAGCCAGACTTTCAGCGGATCGGCAAAGGTCTGCGCGGCCTTGAGCAGGATCGGCACGTCGAAGGTGCGCGTGCCGTCAGGCTGAAGCGGCGCATAGAAGTAGAGCGCCAGGATGGCTAGTAGCATGACTACGGAACCCGCTAGCGTGTACAAGAAGAATTTAATGGCGGCGTAGAGGCGGCGGTCGCTGCCCCAAACGCCGATGAGGAAGTACATGGGAACGAGCATCACTTCCCAGAAGACGTAGAAGAGGAAGAAATCGAGGGAGACGAAAACGCCGATCATGCCGGTCTGAAGGAGGAGAAGCAGAATGTAATATTCCTTGGTGCGTAGGTGAATGGCGCTCCACGAAGAGAGAATGGCGATCATGCCGAGGAAAGTGGTGAGCATGACGAGCAGGAGGCTGATGCCGTCAATGCCAAGATGGTATTTGGCGCCGATTGACGGGATCCAGTCGGCGGTTTCCTCGAAAGTGAAGCCGCCCCATTCCGGCTTGAACCAGCGAAGCAGCGGGAGGGAGACCAGGAAGCCTAGCACGCCGAAGATGTTGCCGGCGATTTTGTGGGCTTGTTCGTTGGCGCGCGGAATGAGCAGCAAAAGCAAGGCGCCCACGAGCGGAGTAAACAAGACCACGCTCAAGATATGATGTGCAAAAAAGTCCATTCTCATCGCCTCTCAGCGCACGCTGCGCAGAAGTACCTGCACATGGTGCCCGTAATACGCCAGAAGAACGACCAAGCCGACCAAAATCAACATCGCGTAACTGGAAAACATTCCGGTTTGCAGCAAGCGGACCGGATAACTCAAGAGCTGAAGGAGCTTGGCGCTGAAGTTCAGCAGGCCGTCGATGATCCACTTGTCCCACCACATGGAGAGAGTGGAGCCGAAGCGAGCGAGCCAGCCGGCGCCGTTGACGCCGACGCCGTCGATAACGTTGGCGTCCAGCCAACCGAGCCCGGTGCCGAGGTCTTTGGTGCGGTCGACGATGGCGGCGTCATAGATTTCGTCGACGTAGTACTTGTGGAGGAGCAATTGATAGAGTCGCGGCCACTTTTTGGCGACGAGTTCCGGCACGATTCTCTTCGTGCAATAGAGCTGGTAGGCCAGGAAAATTCCGAGGCCGGCAATGGTGAGCGAGGCTCCCATTAACAAAAGCTCTTTGAGAACAGCGTGATGCGCGATATTCACTTCTCCTGTTTCAGGCAGTACGCCCTTCAGGATGGGGTCGAGAAACCTTTCGAAGCGGTTCTCTCCGCCGATAACTTCCGGCCAGCCAATCCAGCCGCCAATGATGGAGAATCCGGCGAGGATCATTAGCGGAACGGTCATGGGCCATGGCGATTCGTGGATATGTTTCTCGACGTGCTCGTCGGCGCGGCAGTAACCGAAGAAAGTAAGGAAGAGCATGCGGAACATATAAAACGCGGTCAGTCCTGCGGTGATGAAGCCGACAACCCATAGAAGGAAAAAGCGGTCGAAGGCCCGGCCGAGGATTTCATCCTTGCTGAAAAAACCGGCGAAGGGAAAAATTCCAGCGATGGCCAGGGTAGCGACCGCCATGGTGTAGTAGGTGAACTTGATCTTCTTGTCGAGGCCGCCCATTTTGCGGATGTCCTGCTCGCCGGACATGGCGTGAATCACGCTGCCGGCGCCGAGGAACAAGAGGGCTTTGAAGAAGGCGTGGGTCATCAGGTGAAAAATTCCGGCGGCGAAGGCGCCGACACCGAGGGCGAGGAACATGTAGCCGAGCTGGCTAATGGTGGAATAGGCGAGAACTTTTTTGATGTCGGTCTGGACGAGGGCCATGGAGGCAGCAAAAATGGCGGTGGTGGCTCCGACGACCGCGACTACGTTCAAGGCGACTGGCGCGAGTTGGTAGATGGCGTTCATGCGCACGACCATGTAGACGCCGGCGGTCACCATGGTGGCGGCGTGAATGAGGGCGCTGACGGGAGTGGGGCCTTCCATGGCGTCGGGGAGCCAGACGTAGAGAGGGATTTGCGCGGATTTGCCCATGGCGCCGATGAAGAGCAGGAGGGCGATGGCGGTGAGCACCGGCGCGCCGAACCCTAATGTGTGCGCGTCTACGGCGGCTTTGAGCGACTGGAAGATTCCGGAGGTGGTAGATGCGTCGGGCAAGCCTTGCGCGGTAAAGCGGATCGTGCCGAGCGTTACCGCGGTCAGGAGAATGCCGAGGATGAAGCCGGCGTCGCCGATGCGATTGACGATGAAGGCCTTTTTGCCGGCGTCGGAGGCGGATTTTTTCAGGAAATAGAAACCGATGAGCAAGTAGCTGCAGAGGCCGACGCCTTCCCAGCCGACGAACATGAGGAGCATGTTGTTGGCGAGGACCAGGGTGAGCATGGCGAACATGAAGAGGTTCATGTAGCCGAAGAAGCGGTAGTAGCCGCCTTCATGGCCCATGTAGCCGACGGAGTAGACATGAATGAGGAAGCCGACGCCGGTGACGACAAGGACCATGACGCAGGAGAGCGGATCGAGGAGGAAACCCCAGTCGGCGACGAAGCGGATGGCGGGGCCGTGGGTCACTTGCATGGGGCCGGGGGTGAGCCATTCGAACATGATTAGCTGAGCGACGCGATTTTCGGGAGACGCGGCGAGCAATTGAATCACGGCGCCTGCGGCGTGGATGAAGGACAAACCCACGCTGCCGACGCAGAGGACGCTGACGGCGTTGTTCGGCAGGCGCTTGCCGAAGAAAAGCATGAGCGCCGCTGTCGCGAGGGGGAACAGCGGGATCATCCAGAGATGATCGAGAAAATAGCCGGTGGGCGTCATGCCGGTTTGGTTTCAGCTTTCATTGTTTGCGCTACCACTTCAGCAAATCCATTTCGTCTTCCAAGACTGTTTCGCGATTGCGGAAGAAGGCGATGATGATGCCGAGCGCTACGGCGGCTTCGGCGGCGGCATCGGCGATGATGAACAATGCGAAAACCTGGCCGGCGACGTCGCCGGACAAAGGAGAATAGGCGACGAGATTGATGTTCACGGCGTTGAGGATGAGCTCGATGGACATGAGCACAACGATGACGTTGCGGCGCGTGACGACGCCGATCACGCCGATGATGAAGAGCGCGAGGCTGAGGAACAGGTAATTCTCGATCGGAAGCATCGCTGCGCTACGTCCTTTTCTTGGCCATGACGACGGCACCGATCATGGCCACCAGCAACAAGACCGAGGCGATTTCAAAAGGCAACAGATAGGAGCTGAACAAACTTTTTGCCACCTCTTCGGAATTGGGCGGCAGGCTCGACGCGGCGGCGGCGGTCAGCATCGGCAAGCCCTGGCCGGGCATTTTGCCGGAAGACCAGAACATGAGGCCGACCTGTCCCGCGAGGGCCAGCGCGACCAGGAGGGCAACCCACTTTTGGCGGGCGAACTGAATTTGCTGAAGCGCTACGTCCAGATTGACAAGCATGATGACGAAAACGAAGAGCACCATGATGCCGCCGACGTAAAGAATGATTTGGACGATGAACAAGAATTCGGCGCGGAGTTGCAGGAAAATTCCGGCGGTGGCGAGCAAGGCGGTAATTAAGAAGATCGCGCCGTGGACTACGTTGCGGCGGGTGACCATGAGTACCGCGCTTCCCACGGCGAGGGCGGCGAAGAAATAGAATAGGAGTTTATCCAGCATAAAAATCCGATGCGGCGTTGGGATCGTGCCCGGCGTCGCGTTGTTTTTCTGCGGCCAGGATCATCAAGGCGGCGACGAGCGTAATGACGGCCGCGGGGGTCGTCACCAGGAGCAGTCCCCAGCCGTGCAAATTGAAATACGAGCCGGCGATGAGGGCCACGCCAACGAGCAAAACGTTGATGATGGATAGCGGGATCAGGAAATGCCAGCCCAGGCGCATCAGCTGATCGAAGCGGTACCGTGGGATGGTGAAGCGCAGCCACATGAAGAAATAGATGTAGAGGCTGACCTTGAGAATGAACCAGAAGCCACCGTGAATGCCTGCGTAGAACGGCGCAACGACAACGCGAAGCGACGGGTTGATCAGTGGCACGATGACCGGCGCCAGAAGTACCAGCCCGACGGCAAAACATAGTCCGGCCACGGCGAGCATGAACAGCTGCTGCACGCGCGTTGGCTGCTTTGGGGTGCGCATGACGCAATAGGCGGCGACAGCTACCAGCAAGAGTGTGGGAATAAAGTCCAGAAAATTCAGCCGGCGCACACTGGCAAAGGGGCGGAGCCAGCCGCCGAGGAACAGAGTTGTGGCCACGGAAGCGACCACGATCATGTTGGTGTATTCGGCGAGAAAATAGAGGGACCAGCGGAATCCGCTGAATTCGGTCATGTAGCCGGCGACGAGTTCGGACTCGGCTTCGGGCAGATCGAAGGGGGCGCGGTTAGTCTCAGCAATGGAAGCGACGAGATAGGTAAAGAAAGCGACTGGAGCGAGCATCACGAACCAGATGCCTTCCTTGCTTTGCACTTCCACGATCGATTTGATATTCAGCGTGCCGGTGAATAGGAGCGCGCTTACCAGGGCCATTCCGGCGGCGGTTTCGTAACTAACCAATTGCGCGGAGCTGCGGAGCGCGCCCATCAGCGAATAGTGGCTGTTGGAGGCCCAGCCGCCCAGCACGATGCCGAAAATTCCCAGGGCGCTGATCCCTACGACGAAGAGGATGCCGATGTTGATGTCTTGCGCGATCTGGAATGCGGGGCCGATTGCCAGGCCAGCCAGCGAAAGCAGCGCGGCGCCAACGGAGAGAACCGGGGCGAGCCAGAAAACCATCTTGTCGGCGTTGTCGGGGATGATGTCTTCTTTGATGAGGAGTTTTACCGCGTCGGCGATCGGCTGGAGCAAGCCGTGCGGGCCTACGCGCATCGGCCCGAGGCGCGCTTGCATGTCGGCCATGAGCTTGCGCTCTACGAGCACAATGTAACCGGCGACTAAAGGCAGTATCGCAACGACGGCCACGCCACAGAGCAGCGGCGCCCAGTAGAGCTTCAAGAACTCAATCGTTGCCTGCATAATGGCATTCATCGGTCTTTGTCCAGCGACCTCACCGGTCCTTCTTTCGAGCGACCTTACCGGTCGTGTTATCTTGCGACCTTAACGGTCGACTTCTCCGAGCACAATATCAATCGTTCCAATTATGGCCACTACGTCGGCCACCAGATGTCCGCGCACCATGCGGTCAAACGCCTGCAAATTGATGAACGAAGGCGGACGGATGTGCACGCGATACGGCATGACGGTGCCATCGCTCACGATGTAGTAACCGATTTCGCCCTTCGGGGCTTCGATGGCGTGATAGACCTCGCCCGGAGGCGGCTTCAGCACTTTGCCAACTTTTGCCATGATTGGCCCGGCGGGAATGTTTTCGATGGCTTGCAGGCAAATCAGGCGCGATTGCCGCATCTCTTCCATGCGAACGAGATAACGATCGTAGGTGTCGCCCGTGGTGCCGGCGGGAATTTCGAATTTGTATTGGTCATAGGCTGCATAAGGAGCGGCTTTGCGGATGTCCCATTTGACACCGCTGGCGCGGAGGACCGGCCCAGTGACGCCAAAGGCTATGGCGTCGGCCGCGGTGAGAATTCCCACGCCTTTGGTGCGGCCGATCCAGATGCGATTTTCGGTAAGCAACGTTGCGTATTCGACGATGCGCGATTCAAAATCCTTGCAGAAGCGTTCCACGTCTTTTTCAAATGTGTCGTAAGCCTCGTATTGCAGGCCACCGATGCGGAAAGCGTGCGTGGTCAGGCGCGCACCGCAATACTTTTCGAAAATCTTCAGGATTTCTTCGCGTTCGCGGAAGCAGTAGAAGAGCGGAGTGAGCGCGCCAATATCCAAAGCATGAGTG
>Ga0210399_10000827_pt1 | contig 24223 bp, 22 predicted proteins | sample IncBWC14MmetaG_FD_150865 | JGI IMG/M metagenome (GOLD analysis project Ga0210399, IMG submission 150865) | Forest soil microbial communities from Barre Woods Harvard Forest LTER site, Petersham, Massachusetts, United States - Inc-BW-C-14-M | ecosystem: Environmental > Terrestrial > Soil >... | reverse complement strand
CGGGGATCATTTCGCCTTCGGCGGAGATGTAGCCGACGTGGAGATTGGCGGGGACGTTGATGTCGAAGGCGTGAACGACGGTTTGCGCGGGCTCGCTCCAGAGAATGGAGGGCATGGTGGGAAGCGGCTCGAGCGAGGTGGAGAATTTTTCGTCGCCGCGCTTTGCGTAGGCGGTGATGGTGAAGTTGCCGGGCGCGAGTTTGGCAGGAGGCGTGACCGTGAGTTTTGCGTATTGGTCGCCGATGCCGTCGAAATGAACTTCAACAGGAGCGCTGGATTGCAGGCCGTCGGGAACGTCGAGACCGATGCTGACGGTTGCCGGCTTCATCGAATAGGAATGGACGCGGAGAAGAACTTCGAGGGGCTTTCGATTCTGGCTGAGAACCGCGACTACCCGACTGGGCTCGACAGCAAGCGTGTACGCGGGTACAAGCCGAACGGGAACGCGCGTCACACTTGTTGATGTTGCTGCGACGTGCAAGACCGCTATGGTGACGGGGTACGAGTGTACTTCGTCAATCGCATCGTTTAGAACGGCAGTGACGAGAGGCGGTGGCTCCGGGCGGAGTTGGCCCGAAGCGGATGGTGGCGGCAGCGGAGTATCAATCGTTACCGAAAATTTTAGACCTTTGACTGGGTCTCCCTCGCTGGCTGTAAATTCCTTAGCATTCGCCCAAATCTTTGCCGGCCCTTGTAGCGGGCATTTCACTTCCTGCCGGCAGCGGTACGTAACGGTGACGGTGAATGGTTCTTTCATGGCAACATCGCCGGTTTCCGCCTGAGCATAAAACTCAAATCCGGCAGCAAGCAGAAGAGCTTGTGAGATACGCCCGACTTCAGTAAGTATCTCCGTTTCTGCTACTCGACCTAGCGGGCCGTAAGAAGACATGGAATCGGGCGGCAAAAGGCTCGCGAGTGATTTTTGCGCACTTACCAGGAGTTGCGTGGCTGCCGGCCAGTCCAAACTCAACGACCGGGATCGCGCTTCGAGCAGAGTTGCGTCAGTCTTTTTCAGCTTTTCGCAATATTCCGGATGCGCTTTGCAGGTTTTTCCGTCCGCAGGACCCAAGAGTTCAGTGAGGGGAATTGCGAGGGAGCGCGGATCGAGCTTGCTGCCGTCTTCGGGGAGGAGGGCTACAGGGCGGCGGAGGAATGGGGAACTGAGGAAGGCGGAGATGCCCTGACTGCGGTGATTGCTGAAGGCGTCGAGGCCGATTTCGCGCCAAGATTTTCCGTACAACGGAGAGATCTCGTCGACAGGCACGGGATAACCTTTGGGAGTGTCGCTGCCGCGTTCTACATCCAGAATCCGAACGCCACTTCCGTTGTCGTCCCACGCAAGAAACTGCGGATCAGGAAGAAATTTTGGATCAGCGGCGAGCTTCACTGCTTTCGTTGTCCAGATACCAGAAAGCTGGTGATGGCCGTGGCCTCCGTGGACGCCGCCCCAGCCGTTGATGACGATGTTGGGACGGAATTCGCGAATGACGCGGACCATGTCTTCGAGGACGGGTTCGCCCCATATCCTCTCGGTTTCTTCGGGAGTTTTAGAAAAGCCGAAATCCTTGGCGCGGGTGAAATAGAGTTTGACGCCATAGCCGCGGGTGGCGGCGAGAAGTTCCTGGGTGCGGATAAGGCCGAGCTGCGGGGCTTGTTCGGGGCCGAGGGCGTTTTGGCCGCCTTCGCCGCGGGTGATCGAGAGAAGCGCCACGTCGGCGTGGAGGCCGCGGGCGAGATAGGTGAGGGTGGCGCCGCTTTCGTCGTCGGGATGCGCGGTGATGTAGAGGATGCGCGTGGTGACGCGGGCGGCGTCGATGGCCTCGATGGTTTCCGGGAGGCCGGGGCCCGTGCCGGGAGCTGGAGGGAATTGCGCGTGAGAGGAGAGGGGGAGGAGTGCGGTGATGAGTAAGAGTGTTGCCGGGCGTATGCGGTTCAAATGTCCTCCCTAGTTGGTCGGTAGTGTTAGAAGTTGAGGTCCTTCGCGCATCCTTGTCGGATGCGCTCAGGATGACAAATCGTACATTTCGCTAGCCGGGCGCCGGTTGCTGATCAGCGGCCGGGGCGAAGGGCCATTCTCTCATTTCACGGGCACGAATCAGAAATGCGGTTGCGCCGAGGGCGATTTCTAGCAGGCCCCACTTGCGGGCTGGGCCAGTTTGCCAGAAAAGCCAGGCCCAGCCGAGCATCGTGAGTACCGCGGGCGCGGGATACAGCCACATTTTAAACGGCAACCTTTCCGAGCCCAGGCGGCGGCGCAGCAGCATCACTCCAATCGCTTGACCGATGAACTGCACGATCAGGCGCATGGCGAGAATGCCGGCGATGGCGGTTTCGAGTTTCAGAATGATGCTGAAGAGGAACGCCAGCGCCCCCAGTATTAGAAGCGAAATGTGGGGAAAATGTTTCGTCGGATGCACTTTGGCGAAGACGGGGAAGAAATTGCCGTCGAGCGCGGCGGAATAGGGCACGCGGGAGTAGCCGAGGAGAAGAGAAAAGACGGAAGCCATAGCGATCCAGAGAACCATCCAGGTGACAAAGTGCGCGGCGTTGGTGCCGTAGAGGCGCTCGACGAAGAGGCTGGCGATGAAGGGCGTGTTTTGGGCTTCGCGCCAGGGGACCACGCCAAGCAGGCTGGTCTGCATGGCCAGATAAAGCACAGTGATGCCAAGAATGGAAAGGAAAATGCCGCGGGGGATATTTTTTTCAGGATTACGGATTTCGCCGCCGAGGTGGCAGATGTTGTAGTAGCCCCAGTAACTGTAAACCGTGTTGATCATGGCGGCGCCGAGCCCGGCGAACCAGAGAGAAGAAAGATGAAACGCGCCCGGAGGAAAATCAAAAGCGAGTTTTGGGTCGAAGTGGCGAATGCCTCCCCAGATGAGCCAGAGCATGGTGCCGACGACGCCGAGCCAGAGAAGAACGGAGATTTTGCCGATGGTGGTGATTTTGCGGTAGAGGAGAATGACGAGAAAAATAACCAGGCTGCCGGAAATGGCTTTGGCCTCCCAGAGAGCGAGCGGATGAAGATAACCGGCGTAGCGCGCGAAGCCGATCGACGCGGAAGCAACGGAGAGCGGCGCCTGGACGAAGGTTTGCCAGACGAAGAGGAAAGACATCAGGCGTCCCCAGCGGCCGGGGCCGTAGGCTTCGCGAAGGAAGACGTAGGTGCCACCGGCTTTGGGCATGGCAGCGCCGAGTTCGGACCAGACGAAGCCGTCGAGGGTGGCGAGGAGCGCGCCGGCGAGCCAGGCGATGAGGGCTTGCGGGCCGCCCATGGCTTTGATGACGAGGGAACTGACGACGAACGGGCCAATGCCGACGATCTCGATCATGTTGAGGGCAACGGCTTCCTTGAGGCCGAGGCCGCGGTCGAGCGAGGGCTGGGATTGAGCGAGTTGGGAGGATGGAGGGGAAATGGACATGCGCAGCGAGAATAACAAAAGGGCGGGAATCCTCCTACGGGATGCAGAAAGAGAGAAGAATTAAGACAAAGGCGCCCGCCTCGGAAGGCGGCCGCTACAAAGGCGGATTTGTTTTGCGGCGGCGCGCGGGGACGGCTTACACTCGTAAACAGGAGAGCGCAGGCCCACCGGGCTCTCCGTTCAACCATGAAACGAATTCTTCTTTTGCTGGTGCTGGGCGTGTGCGTGTTGCCGCTGACGCCGCACCATACCGCCGCAGGCGAACTTTCGCTGCCGCCGGGCACGAACACGATTCTTGAGCACATTTATTCGGGGCGCAGCGATCTGGCTATTCCGGAAGCGCAGGCGATGGAACGCGAGCAGCCGGAACATCCGTTGGGATTTTTACTGGAAGCGGAAGCGCGCTGGTGGCAGATATGGTGCCTTTCGGCGGATTACAAATACGGGATGAGCCTGCCCCGGCACAGAGGAAAAGTTCCGGCGGACCAGGTGTATCTCGACGTGGTGGCGAAGGCTGAGGCCTTGGCGGGAGCGAGTCTGGCGAAACACGAATCGGCGGAGATGCACCTGTATGCCGGGATGGCCGGGGGACTGGCGGCGCGGATATACGGTTTGCGCGCGGAAAACCGGGCGGCAGCGCGCGCCGGGGTGCGTGCGCGAGAACATTTCCTGCGCGTGCTTGCTCTTGACCCGTCACTGGCCGACGCGGACATGGGCCTGGGGCTTTACAACTATTATGTGGACACGCTTTCCACGATTGCGCGGGTGCTGCGCTTTTTTATGGGCATCCCCGGCGGATCGAAAGAAGAGGGCATCCGGCAATTGCAGCTGGCCATGGATCACGGGCAGTTGACGCCGGCGCTGGCGCGATACTACCTGGCGATCTGCCTGCACCTCTATGATTTGAAGTACGAGCCGGCGTTGCAGGTGGCGACGCCGCTGGTGGAAAAATATCCAGAGAATCCGATCTTCCGGCTGGTCCGCGGCGACCTGTATGGAAAGCTGGGAAGAAAGGCGCTGGCGATTGCGGATTACCGCGCGGCTGCGGCGGTCCAAATTACCGATGCGGGCTGCCGGAAGAAGATCGAACAATTGGTGCGCGAGTCTCTGGCGGCTCAGGGCGCTAGCGAGGCACACGGTGCGAACCAATAGAAGAGGCGACTCGGGGCTTTGAGTGGGGGACAGCCTGCGCCATAATAGGGGCCTGGGTTTGTGGGCAGGAGTCAGGTACCCGAGTCCCAAGGGGATCTGCGGGGGGCCGGTCAACGCGGCCACGGTTTTTCGCATCTCAACCCAAACAGTCAAGCAAAGATCCTTTTTCTCCCGAGGGAGAGAAACGGATCCACAGGTGAGTTTCGCGCGAAGGAGTTTCCATGAAGCGGTTTTGGACAGCGGTGGCTGTCGCAGGTTTCGCGTTCGGCTTGTTAGCCGGATGCAATGATTACAACAATTCAATCCAGTACAACACCGGGGCGACGCTGACGAACGTTTCACCCAGCGGCTTGCCGGCGGGAAGCGGGTCGTTTCTATTGACCGTGAACGCCAACGCCACGAACGGGTTTAACAGTACTAGCGTGATTCAGTGGAACGGACAGAAGTTGGCGACGTCCTTGTTTGTGGACACGACCACGCTGACGGCCACGGTTCCGGCGAGCTTGCTGGCCAAGCCGGGAACGGCGTTCGTCAACACACTGACGGCCCAATCGGGTACGGGACAAAACGGACTTTCGAACACGCTGGCGTTCAATATTTACGGAGCGCCGAATCCGTTGCCGACATTGACTTCGGTCACACCGGGGACTGCGCCCGCTTGCGGGACGAGCTGCACGAATGCTTCGGTGACCATCACCTTGGTGGGAACGAATTTTCTGCCGGCGTCCAATAACGGAGGATCACTGGTGACGTTCGCCGACAAGCTGACCCCGATGCAACAGCCCGCGTCGCTGACGATCAAAAGCTTTTCGGACACACAAATACAGGCGGTGATTCCGGGGGCGTTTCTGGCGAATCCGGACACCGCGTCCATTGTGGTGACTAATCCGGGAAACGGGCTTTGCACGAAACCCAGTTGTTTGCCACTGGTGGGAGGCGGAAACAGCAACCCGTTCACGTTTACGATTGGCAGCGGGGCGGCAGCACCGGCGACGGCGGCGATTGCGGAAGAGACGCCAGCGATCAGCCAGGACGGGCGCTACGTGGTGTATGGGTCCCAGCAGAATCAGGTGAATCAGATATTGCTGAAAGATACGTGCGTGGGAGTTTCGAACGGATGCAGCGTGAGCACGCGCGTGGTTTCCGTTGCGGCGGATGGCACGGCCGGGAATGCGGACAGCCACAACGCGGTGGTGACTCCGGACGGGCGGTACGTTGCGTTCAGTTCGGCGGCAACGAATCTGGTGGAAGACGCCCTGGCTGGGCGGCAGGTCTACGTGCACGATACGTGCATCGGGGCGGATAACACTTGTAAGACTGCGACGACGCTGATTTCGACGGACTCGCAGGGCGCGTTGAACGGCACGGAAAGCATTTTGCCTTCGATCAGTTCGACGGGGAGATATGTGGCATTTGTTGCCATCACTCTGACCAATGCGCCGAAGGTTTCCGGCGGGGCTGCGGTAAATGTGCAGGCTGCTCCGAACAGCGGATTGCGGCAGGTATTTGTGCGCGACACTTGCCTGGGCGCGGCGAATTGCACACCGAAGACTACGCGGATTTCGATGATGCCGGGGGATACTCCCGCAAACGGGGCGAAACCCGCGGGACCCGCGATCAGCGGCTTGGCCAAGCAGATTGCGCTGGCGGATGGGAAGAGCGCGACGGTGTTTACGCCGACGGTGGCTGTGGACGATGGCGTGGTGCTGGCGGTTCCGAAGGAGCAGTAGAGGAAGACGTGGTTCGTGGCAGGTGAACAGAAGAATACAAGCTTCTCGAACGAAAATTTGTGCAACGGATTTATGCTGAGGTCCTTCGGACATCCTTGTCGTATGTCCTCAGGATGACAAATTTTTGATTTTTGAGCGACGAGTTGAATCGCTTCCTTCCAAGAAATATTCCTTAACTAAAAGCTAGTTGAAGCGGACCTTGAGGTCGGGCCGCTTTTCGAGGCGAACGGAATCGACGAAGCGCACCTGGCGCTCGTCGAGGGTCAGAATCATCGAGGAGGTGCGGATGCCTTCGCCGAAGAAGCGCACGCCCTTGAGCAGGTTGCCGTCCGTGACGCCACAACAGGCGAAGATGATTTTTTTGCCGGGGGCGAGGTCCTCGGTGGCGTAAATGCGCTTGGTGTCTGTGACGCCCATTTTTGCCAGCCGCTCCGCGTCCTGAGGCTTGCTGATGACGAGGCGCGCGAGAATCTGGCCGTTGAGGCAGCGCAGGGCCGCGGCGGTGAGCACGCCTTCGGGAGCACCGCCGGTGCCCATAACCATGTGAACGCCGGTGCCGATGACAGCGGCGGAAATGCCGGCTGACAAGTCGCCGTCGCCAATCAGGCGGATGCGCGCGCCCACCCTGCGAATCTCTTCGATCATTTTTTCGTGTCGCGGACGGTCGAGGACCATGACGACGAGATCTTCGACGCCGCGGTCGAGACGCTTGGCAACGGCTTTAAGGTTATCGGCGACGGGAGCATCGAGATCAACCGCGCCCTTGCACGATGGGCCGACAATTATTTTTTCCATGTACAAATCGGGCGCGTGGAGCAGGCCGCCTTTTTCGCTGGCGGCTAGCACGGCGATGGAATTTGGCGCGCCGGTGGCGCAGAGATTCGTGCCTTCGAGCGGATCGACGGCGATGTCCACGGTCGGGAAGAGAGCCTTGGGAGCGTGGGTGGCGAGGCCGACTTTTTCGCCGATGTAGAGCATGGGGGCCTCGTCGCGTTCGCCTTCGCCGATAACGATCGTGCCGTCCATTTCGACTTGATCCATGGTTTTGCGCATGGCTTCGACTGCGACTTCGTCTGCTTTGTGGCGATCGCCGAAGCCCATGGTGCGGGCCGCGGCGATGGCGGCATTTTCGACTACGCGCAGGAATTCAAGGCTGAGCTGTTCTTCCATGTTGGCGTCCTCCGCGGACGCAATCTTAGGGCAAAGCGCGGCTTAAGGTCGATAGGGGCGTTGGAAGCGATGGAGCGAACCCGACAACCGTACAGGGCAATCACACACCGACAATGGGGTCATTGTACTTGTTCTTTGCCCGGAATTGGACGGATAAGCGCGTTGATGAGATAGGGGTCGGTAAACTCGGTCATCTCGCCGGCGTGCTTGCCCGCGACGGGGAGCAGGCGCGCGGACAGCGGCTTGTTCCATTTGACGGAAAGCGTGGCGACGTCGCCGATGATGCGGGCCAGTTCTTCGACTGTGGTGTCACCGGGAAGAGGAATGGTGTCGAGGCCGGTGGCGCAGACGGCGGAGTAGCTGAGGAGTTGGTCGAGAGAGAGACGGCCCTGGTTCCAGCGATCGGCGAGAGTGGGGTCTTCGAGGACAGGAAGCATCACGCCAGAGTAACCCGTGCGGCGGGCGCCGATATCCTTGAGCGCGGAAGTGATGACGCCGACGGCGGTCATGGTGCCGCTGGAGCCGAGCGGCTGCTTGGAGATGGCTTCGATGGCGGCGCCTATGGAAGCACCTTGCGAGGAGGCGGGAGAAAGATCGAGGCCTAAGTAGATCCAGCCCTGTTCGCGATCGATGCGCTGACCTGCGTCTTCGACGTCAAATGCGGCGCTGACGAAAGCGTCGAGGATCTGGCGGCGGGAGGCGGCGAGATCGGGAGCGTTTTGCGCGGCGGAGGTGAGGAGGCCGGCGGAGGCGAGGCCGATGGCGAACTGGCGGCCGGCGCCGGTGTGATACGCGCCGGGGAAAAAGGGAGAGTAGGGCGGGACGCTGGCGTTGGCGGCGAAGTGGAAATTACCTTCGCTGTGATCGGTGGTTTGGGAAAGCTTTTTCATGACTCGGGCGGCGGCGTTGACGGCGGGCCAGTTAATGCCGGAATCGTTGGTAACGGCGAGGCTGCCGAAAATGTTTTTTGTGTTTTGCAGGACGGCGGCGAGGAGATCGGCTTGGGCGTCGCCATCGTTGCCGGCGAGATAGGCGGAGCCGACGGCGAAGCGAACGTGATACTGGTCGGCGAGGCCGTCGAGATTTTTGAAGAAGCGGACGGCGTCGTCGGTGGAGAGGCCCGTGGTGTATTCGGGGAAGGGTTGCGTGACGATGCGAAGGGTTTCGACGGTGTAGCCGCGGGATTCGAAGACGGTTTTCGCATAGCCGAGGAACTTGGCGGTTTCGGCGAACTGCAACTGGTATTGCGAGCGATCCAGATTGATGAAGGCGGTAATGGTACGGACGTGCGGCTTCGAGTTTGTGGGAGCCTTTGCCGGCGCCGGCGCCTGAGAAAAAGTGCACGGAGTGAACGCGAAAAGTGCGAAGAAATATACAGCGAAAAGTTTGGCGTAGTTTTTCATTGGATCACACAAAGGCGGAAATGCCAGTGATTTTTTCTCCGATAATTAATTTGTGAATGTCGTTGGTGCCTTCGTAGGTGTAAACGCTTTCGAGGTTGTTCATGTGGCGCATAATGCAGTAATCGTCGATGATGCCGTTGGCGCCGAGGATGTCGCGGGACTTACGAGCCGTTTCAAGCGCGATGGCGACGTTGTTCATTTTCAACATGGAGATGTGCGAGGCGTCGGCTTTGCCTTTGTCCTTGAGGCGGCCGACGTGGAGCGCGAGCAACTGACCCTTGACGATTTCAGTGATCATCCAGGCGAGTTTTTCCTGAACGAGCTGGTGCGAGGCGATGGGTTTGTTGGCGAACTGCTTGCGCGTCTTGGCATATTGCAGCGCGGTGTCATAGCAGGCCATGGCCGCGCCGAGAGCGCCCCAGCCGATGCCGTAACGCGCCTGGTTGAGGCAACTGAGCGGCCCACGCAAGCCGGTGACGCCGGGGAGAAGATTTTCCTCGGGGATGGCGCAATCGCTGAAAGACAGGCCGGAAGTGACGGAAGCGCGCAGCGACCATTTGCCGTGGACGTCCCAGGCTTTGAAGCCGGACGTGCCTTTTTCGACGAGGAAGCCGCGGATTTTTTCGTCCTCAGTCTTGGCCCAGACGACGGCGACATCGGCGAGCGAGCCGCTGGTGATCCACATTTTTTCGCCGTTCAGAATGTACTTGCTGCCCTTTTTCACGGCGCGGGTAAGCATGCCGCCGGGATTCGAGCCGAATTGCGGCTCGGTGAGGCCGAAACAGCCGACGGCGTTGCCGGATTGCAGGCGCGGCAGCCATTTGTCTTTTTGCGCATCGCTCCCGAACGAATAGATCGGATACATCACCAGCGCGCCCTGCACGGAAACAAAGCTGCGCAAGCCGGAATCGCCGCGCTCGAGTTCCTGGGTCATCAGGCCGTAGGCGACGTTGGACATTCCCGCGCAACCGTAACCGTGAAGATTGGCTCCAAAAAAACCGAGTTCGCCGAGCTCCGGGATCAGGTGCTTTGGGAAAGTGCCTTCGCGGCTGTGCTTTTCGATGATGGGGATGATTTCGTTGTCAACGAACTGACGGGCGGTCTGGCGGACAAGTTTTTCTTCGTCGTTGAGCTGGGAATCAAAGTCTATGAAATCGACACCAGGAAAAGAGGGCATGAAAGATTCCTTCGTCAGGCAAAAGCGCGACGCAGGAAGTGTAGCAAGGCAGTTCAAGGAGCCGCAAGAAAACGAGGCGATTGAGGGGAGGATTTCGCTAGCGCGGAGAATTGAAATCCTGCGGGAACGCAGGATTGGCCATATTCGGCAAGGAATGCTTCGCCAGAATGGTCATGAAATACGGGAAGATTCGGCGAAACGTCATCGGGGCGCTCCTTTATACGAAAGTAGGGACCCAGGGACCGCGCTTCGGAAAACCGATGCGCTGGGTGGAATGTAGGCTCGTGTTCGGGAGGACGCAAACGCAAAGAATCAATGGAATGCATTAAGAAAGATGAGATGGTGCGCCGGGCCGGACAGCCGGGGGTTTGCGGCGGAGCAGGTACACTAGAGTGGAGTCGGAAAGGAAGAGGGACTTGGCAAAACGCATGGAGGGGAAGGTCAATCCGGAGATTTTGATTTTTGACGTGGATGGGGTGCTGATTGATGTGAAGGAAACTTTCTGGCGGTCGGCGCTGCAGACGGTGGAGAAGCTGACGGGAAAGAAAGCCACGTGGGCGGAGCTACATAAGTGGAAGCGCCAGCCTGGAAATAACGACGACTGGATGATGGTTTCGCAGTGGGTGACGGCGAGAGACGTGCCGACGACGTATGAAGAAGCACGCGAGGCGTTTCAGCCGTTCTATTGGGGGAGCAACGGGAAGCTGGGAAATGTGGCCAAGGAAAAATGGCTGGTGACGCCGAAGCTGGTGGAAAAGTGGGCGCGGCGGCGGGAATTGAATTTATTTACGGGGAGAACGCGGCCGGAGTTTGAATATTCGTTTGAGCGGTGGCCGGCGGCGAAGCATTTCCGCAAAGTGGTGACGATGGATGACGCGCGGAAGAAACCTTATCCGGACGGTTTGTTGGCAATTCTTGGAAAACGCGATCCGAAGACTGCCCTGTATCTGGGCGACAACGTGGATGATGCTTTGTCTGCGAAAGCTGCGGGCGTGCCGTTCATGGCAATTCTGCCGAAGAGCGCGTATGACTATCGGGAGCGCGCGAAGAAATTCCGTGAGTTGGGAGCGCTGAGGCTGCTGGGGCGGGCGCGGGACCTTGATCGCTGGCTTGTTTGACGCGCACCACTCGCGAGAAGAGTGCATCGTGTATCAGTTGAGGTCCTTCAGGCCGCAAAAGGCGCGACCTTCAGGATGACAAGCTACGGGTGGGTTGGCGAATCCAAAAAATCAGGGATGGGGACTTTCGAGGTGGCGCTGGGTGTCGGCGCGAATTTGCTTTGCGGTGTGGCCTTCGGGGCTGTTGGGATCGAGGCGGATGTAAGCGTCGAGATCGGCGAGGTAGGAGAAAGGTTCGGAGCACGGTTCCCTCCGACCGGGGAAAGGCGAATTCTACACTGGCAGGGAGTAAGATGGTCCCTGAAACAAACCCGAAAGAAGCCGGACGCAACCCGGGAACTTTGGTGCGCGTCTGAGGGAATGAATTCAGTGGGGTTCCGCGACATAGGCCCCCTTCAGGAAAGAAGGCCATGAAGCAAGTCAGCAAATTACTGAGCGTGGGCGGAGCAGGTTTATTGTTCGCGAGTATGGCGTTTGCACAAGCGCCTCCTGGGCCGATTGCGCCGGTGCCTTCGCAAAGGTCGTCATCAGAGCCGCCGCCTCCGCCGCCGGTGAAGATTGTTCCCCGGACGAATATTTTGGGGGCGTGGAAACTGAATCGCGATGAAAGCGACGATCCGAAGGCGAGATCCAACCAGCGCAAGGTGAACGATCCGAACCAAGGCCACGGAGGAAACAGCGGGCCCCACATCGGCTTTCCGGGCGGGGGAATGGGCGGCCCCGGCATGGGCGGCGGACAGCGCGGGAATGGCGGATCGCAGAAGGACACTACCGAAGACCGCCAACGGTATGCAGAATTGATCGATCCTTCGATCCGGCTGAAGCTGGCGCGGAAGAACGAGAAGGATCCGATTGTGGAAATGTTCGGCGACCAGGGGCGGAAGACGATTTTTTATACCGATGGGCACAAGCCGGACACGCCGGCGGGAGTGGGCACGGACGTGGTGGAAGCCAAATGGGACGGTGAGAAACTTGTAAGTTCTTCACCGTTGCCGAAGAAAGGCTCACTGACGCGGACCTATGAGGTTTCGCCTGACGGATTGCAGTTGTGGGAAGAGGTGGAGATGGTGATTGGGAAGGACAAGAATCCGTCGAGGTTCCGGTTTGTTTATGATGCGGCGGCGCGGGAGGAGTAGAGGAGCCGTGGGCCCGTGGGCCCGTGCCCCAATGAAGTCCTGCTTACTGCTGGAAGTTGGGTGGTTCCTTGAGCGTTATATTTCCAGAAACATTTTAAGTTGAGGTCCTTCGGGCATCCTTGTCGGATGCCCTCAGGATGAAGGCCGCTTAAAAGTTGATTGGGAGATGGTGATTACGTTGTAAAAGCGGAGGCTTCGCCTCCGCACTCAAAAAAAGGCGTTAGGCGCGCAATTCTGGAAGGGCTTGCTCGAGGTCGGCGATTAGGTCGGTGGTGGATTCGAGGCCGATGTTGAGGCGGACGATGCGGTGATCGTAGGGAGGGCGGCCGGGAATCCGCCCGATGTTGTAGGCGACGGCGAGACTTGTTACTCCTGCCCAGCTGTAACCAACCTTGAAAAGTTTTAGGGCGTCAACGAAGGCGAAGACCTGCTCCTGCGTGGGGCCTGGTTTGAACACCAGAGAAAAAACGCCGGAAGAGCCGAGGAAGTCGCGCTTCCAGAACTCGTGGCCCGGGCAGGAGGGCTGCGCGGGGTGAAGGACCAGATCGACTTCGGGGCGATCGGCGAGCCACTTTGCGACGGCTAGGGCGGAGTTTTCGATGGCGGAGAGGCGCACGGCGAGCGTTTGCAAGCCGCGCAGGGCGAGGCTGCAGTCGTCGGGAGAGACCGCGAGGCCGAGCATTTGTCGCGTGACGCCGAGACGCTGGTAGATGGCGTCGTCGCGGACGGTGACGGAGCCGAGAAGCAGGTCGCTGTGGCCGCCGATGTATTTAGTGACCGCTTGCATGGTGATGTCGACACCGTGGGCGAAGGCGTCGAACAGGACGCCGGCGGACCAGGTGTTGTCGAGCACGACTTTGACGTCGCGCGTGTGGGCTGCCGCGGCGATGGCGGGAATGTCCTGGACTTCCATGGTGATGGACCCGGGGGATTCGGTCCAGATGAGGCGGGTGTTTTCCTGGATGAGCGCGGAAATTCCCGCGCCGATGAGAGGATCGTAAAAGGTGGCGGTGACGCCGAAGCGTGAAAGAAGTTGCGTGGTGAGCTTGTGATTCGGGTAGTAGACGCTGGCGGGAACGAGGATGTGGTCGCCTGCCTGGAGCAGCGCGAGATTGATGAGCGAAATCGCGGCCTGGCCGCCGGGAGCGAGGATGGTGTGCTTGCCGGATTCGAGTTCGCAGATGCGGGCGGCGAGTTCCAGGGCAGTGGGCGTGCCGTAGAGGCCGTACGTGTAGCCGACTTTGTGCTGGTCCCAGGTGTCTTTGACGGCGGCGGAGGAGGGAAAGACCGTGGTCGATCCGCGATAAACGGGCGTAGCGAGGGATTTATAGCCGGTGGGAATTTTCGCATCGGAGTGGATGAGTTTGGTTTGCCAGGTCTTGGTCATGAAGACTCCTGCGCTCCAAAATGGCCGGTGGGACGCGCATTAGAAGTGCTTCAGAATTATAGCGAGGAACATGATTTTCAGGCTCCAGAGTACAGGGCGTTTCGTTGACGGAAAGTCGCTGTCAATGATATAAATTATTGTTCCGTAAGGCGGCGCAAGGCCCACCGTATGCTCCTACCGGGTTGGGGAATCGGCGAGGCTGCCTTCCTGAAATTTTAGGCGAAACAATTTCATGTCTGATTTGGTTCACCAACTAGGCGAACTGTTCCTCCGGGCTGTGCCCGTAGCGGTCATCGTCCTGCTTTTCTACATCATCATGCGGGCGATTTTCTTTCAGCCGTTGCTGAAGGTGATGGCGGAGCGCGACGCGCGGACGATTGGCGCGCAGAAGGCGGCGGAAGCAGCACAGGCCGCAGCGGCGGAGAAAGTTCGGCAGTACGAAGAGGCGCTGCGGCAGGCGCGGGCGAAGGTGTACGCAGAGCAGGAGGCAGAGCGCAGGAAGCTGATGGAAGAGCGTGCCGCGACTCTGAAAGACGCGCGCGGCAAGGCGGAAGCGGAAGTGAACGCGGCGAAAGAGCGCGTGGCCGGGGAGTTTGCCACCGCGAAGACAGAGATCGAAACCCTCACAGGGCAACTTGCGGCGGAAATTGCGCGCCGCGTCCTGCAGGCGCCGCCGGCGCCCGGAACCCCGACAAGAGAGGCTCGATGAAGCTTGCCCGCAACATCTACTACGGTCTTGTTGTGTGTGCGCTCGGCCTGTTTTTAGCGGCGGCCACTTTCTCGGCGGAAGAAGGTGGGAGTCCCGCGGAACATCCCGCCGAGATGATTTTCAAGTGGATTCACTTTGCAATCCTGGCCGGGCTGGTTTACTGGGTATTTGGGAAATTGCTCCCGCCAGTGTTTCGCCGGAATGCGGACAACATCAGCTCGGCAATCACCAAGGCGACGGCCGCAAAAGTTGAGGCGGAACGCAAGCTGCAGGAAGCAGTTACGAAGATGAGCAACCTGGAGAGGGAGATTGCGGAGTTCCGCGCTCAGGCGCAGCGCGAGGCTGCGGCGGAAGTGGAACGTTTGCGCGCGGCGACGGTTTTGGACGTGGAGAAAATTCGCGCGGCGGCTAAAACGGAAATTGAAGCGGCGGAGCGAGCGGCACGCGTGGAATTGAAGGAATTGGCGGCGAAGCTGGCGGTGGATGGCGCGGAATCGCTGGTGGCCAAGCAGATGACGCCGGCGGTGCAGGAAGCGACGATCAGCAGCTTTGTGCAGAGCTTGCAGGGGAGGCCGAATTGAGGTCGGCAAGCCTGCAATACGCGACGGCGCTGGCGGATGTCGCGCTGGAACAGGGCGCGGCGGAACCAGTGAAGCAGCAGTTGGAAGATTTTGGCTCGGCGTATGCGGAGTCTGCCGAGCTGCGCAGCGTGTTGAGCAGCCCGGCGGTGGAGCGCACCGCGAAGCACGGCGTGATCGAGAAGCTGGCTGCACGCCTGGGCGCGAGCCGCATCGTGCGGAATTTTTTGTTCATCGTGGTGGACAATCAGCGGACGCATCTTTTGCCGGAAATCCTGCAGACATTCGAAGACGTGATCCGGCAGCGGCAGGGCGTGGCGGAAGCGGAAGTAACTTCAGCGGCTGAATTGACCGCGCCGCAGAAAACGCAACTGCAGCAGACTCTGGAGCGCTTGACCGGAAGAAAGATTCAAGCGAAGTATTCGCTGGATCCGGCTTTGCTGGGCGGAGCTGTGGTGCGGATAGGCGACACGATTTATGACGGCTCGGTGCGAAACCGGCTGAACCAGATGCGGGCACGGCTGACCGCGGAATAGGCATTCGGGAACGGAGCAGGAATGGCAAATATCAAAGCAGACGAAATCAGCAAGATACTTCGCGAACAGATCGCGAATTACGAGCAGACGGTTTCGGTGGACGAGGTCGGCTCGATCATCAGCGTCGGCGACGGAATCGCGCGCATTCACGGACTGGAAAAGGTGATGGCCGGCGAGATGCTGGCTTTCCCTCACAACGTATTTGGACTGGCGCTAAACCTGGAAGAGGAAGAGGTTGGCGCAGTGCTGCTGGGCGAGTCGTCGGAGTTGAAGGAAGGCGACGTGGTGAAGCGCACGAACACGATTATGTCCGTGCCTGTGGGGCCGGAGCTGGTCGGGCGCGTGGTGAATCCGCTGGGTTTGCCGCTGGATGATAAGGGGCCGATCACCTCGAAGGTGCGGAATCCGCTGGAAAAACTGGCGCCGGGCGTTCTGGACCGGCAGCCGGTGCGCGAGCCGCTGCAGACGGGCATCAAGGCCATCGATTCGATGATTCCGATCGGCCGCGGACAACGCGAGCTGATCATCGGCGACCGGCAGACGGGAAAGACCGCGGTCATCCTGGACACGATCATCAACCAGAAGGGCAGCGACATGATCTGCATTTATTGCGCGATCGGGCAGAAACGCTCGACGATCGCCCAAGTGATCAAGGCGCTTACCGATGCTGGGGCGATGGAGTACACGATCATCGTTGCGTCTTCCGCGGCTGAGCCGGCTTCGCTCCAATACATCGCCCCGTATGCGGCTTGCGCGATGGGCGAATATTTCCGCGACAACAAGCGGCACGCGGTAACTTTTTACGACGACCTTTCGAAGCACGCGCAGGCGTACCGTGAAATTTCGCTGCTGTTGCGGCGGCCTCCGGGACGCGAGGCGTTTCCGGGCGACGTGTTCTATCTCCACTCACGCCTGTTGGAACGCGCGGCGAAGCTGAACGACAAGCTGGGCGCGGGTTCGCTGACGTCGCTGCCGGTGATCGAGACGCAGGCGGGCGACGTTTCGGCGTACATCCCGACGAACGTGATTTCGATTACGGACGGGCAGATTTACCTGGAGTCGGATTTGTTCAACGCCGGCATCCGCCCCGCGATCAACGTGGGCATTTCGGTCAGCCGCGTCGGCGGCAACGCGCAGATCAAGGCGATGCGCCAAGTGGCGGGGAGCTTGCGCCTGGACATGGCGCAGTTCCGCGAATTGGCGGCGTTCGCGCAATTCGGCGCCGATCAGTTGGACAAAGTGACGCAGGCGCAGCTGCAGCGCGGGCAGCGGCTTACGGAAGTGCTGAAGCAGGACCAGTTCGCGCCGCTGTCGGTGGAAAAGCAGGTGCTCGTGCTGTACGTGGCCACGAGCGGCGGGTTGGACAATATTCCCGTCAGCGACGTACGGCGGTTCGAGAAAGAGTTCGTGCAGTTCGCGGAGACGAATTACGCTGGCGTGCTGAAAGATATTGCGACGAAGAAGGCGCTCGACGACGGCATCAAGGCGACGATCAAGACCGCGCTTGATGGATTCAAGGAGCGTTTCACGGCCGCGCTGGCGGCTAGCGCGAAGTAGGAGCCAGGCTTAAGCAGAGACCATGCCCACATTACTCGATTTCCGGCGACGCATCCGCTCGGTGAAAAACACCCAGCAGATTACGCGCGCGATGAAGTTCGTGGCTGCCGCGAGATTGCGCCGGGCGCAGGAAGCGGCGCTGGCGGCGCGTCCTTATGCGAAGGAACTGGTGCGTGTGCTGCGTTCGACGATGGCGAGGATTGAATCCCCGGAGCATCCGCTGCTGGCCAAGCGGCCGGAAGAACGGATCCTGGTGCTGGTGCTGGCTGGGGAACGCGGGCTGGCGGGCGCATTCAATACAAACATTTTGAAGAAAGCCGCAGAGTTTTACCGCAGCAAGGCCGGGAAAAAGATAACAGTGATCCCGATCGGGAAAAAAGGCCGCGATGCAATGCGCCGAGCCGGATTCACGTTTGCGGGCGAGTATGTGAATGTGTTGTCGAAAGTGGATTTTGGCATCGCGCGCGAGATTTCGAAACTGGTGACGGATTTGTACACGGAAGAGAAGGTGGATGCCGTGTATATGGTCTTCAGCGAATTCAAGAACGTGATTTCCGCGGACCTGACCGTGGAAAAACTTCTTCCGGTGGAAAAGATTTCGGCAGGCGAAGAAACGGAAGCTGAGGCCGCATCCTCTCAGATTGATTACATTTACGAGCAGCCGGAACAGCAGTTGCTGGAACGCTTGTTGCGCCGGTATGTGGAGACGCAGGTTCTGCGTAGCATGCTGGAATCCTGTGCAGCGGAACATGCTGCGCGAATGACAGCGATGGAAGCGGCTACGAAGAACGCCGGAGAAGTGATCGAAGGCCTGACGCTGCACATGAACAAAGTTAGGCAGGCGGCGATTACAAAAGAGATCATTGAAATTGTGAGCGGAGCTTCATACACCGCGTAGGAGCATAAATGGCGGAGCAACAAGTGGGACGAGTCATCCAGGTCATCGGGCCGGTCCTCGATATTCAGTTTGAACAAGGGCATCTGCCGGCGATTTATAACGCCGTGCGCATCACCAGCGATGGCTTCAACGGGCCGGAGCCGATCGACGTGACCGCGGAAGTGCAGCAGCACCTCGGCGAAGGGCGTGTTCGCACAGTGGCCATGGAGCCCACCGAAGGCATGGTGCGCGGCATGAAGGCCGTGGACCTGGGCGAGCCGATCACAGTGCCCGTGGGACGGGCAACTCTTGGGCGCGTGATGAACGTGCTCGGCAAACCAGTGGACCAGTTGGGCCCGATCAAGAGCGACACGCGATTTTCGATTCACCGGCCGTCACCGGCGTTGGACCAGCAGTCCACGACGCTCGAAATGTTTGAAACGGGCATCAAGGTTGTGGACCTGATTCAGCCGTTCTTGAAGGGCGGAAAGATCGGGTTGTTCGGCGGCGCGGGCGTCGGCAAAACGGTTTTGATTCAGGAATTGATTCATAACGTCGCGATGCAGCACGGCGGCGTTTCCGTGTTTGCCGGCGTTGGCGAGCGGACGCGTGAAGGAAACGACCTGTGGCTGGAATTCCAGGAATCCGGCGTCGTGGTTCCTGGGAATTCGGAGAAGTCGCGCGCCGCGTTGATCTACGGACAGATGACCGAGCCGCCCGGAGCGCGTTTGCGCGTGGGACTGACGGGCGTGACGGTGGCGGAATATTTCCGCGACCAGGAACACCTGGACGTGCTGCTCTTCATCGATAACATTTTCCGCTTTGTGCAGGCGGGTTCGGAAGTTTCGGCGCTGCTTGGCCGCATGCCCTCCGCCGTGGGTTACCAGCCGAACCTCAACACGGAAATCGGCGAATTGCAGGAGCGCATCACTTCCACGAAGAGCGGTTCGATCACTTCTGTACAGGCGATTTACGTGCCTGCCGATGACTACACGGACCCCGCGCCGGCCGCGACGTTTACGCACCTTGACGCGACGACGAACCTGAGCCGTCAGATCGTGGAACGCGGCATTTATCCCGCGGTTGACCCGCTGGCCAGCTTCTCGCGCATTCTGGATCCGCGCGTTGTTGGACAAGAGCATTATGCGGTGGCGCGCGCGGTGAAGTCGGTGCTGCAGCGCTACAAGGATTTGCAGGACATCATCGCGATTCTGGGCATCGAGGAATTGTCCGACGAGGACAAGCGCACCGTGGCGCGCGCGCGGCGCATCGAAAAATTTCTTTCGCAGCCGATGTATGTGGCCGCGCAGTTCACGGGCCTTGAAGGCAAGTACGTCAAGATCGAAGATACGGTGCGCAGCTTCAAGGAAATCGTGGAAGGGAAGTACGACGAAATTCCGGAGCAGGCGTTTTACATGGTCGGCACGATCGACGAAGTGTTGGAGAAGGCCGAGAAGATGAAGGCGGGCGTTTAGAACTTCGATGCTTCCTGAATCCATCCAATTGATCGTGGTGACGCCAGAGCGGCAACTGCTGCGGGAAACCGTGGTGGACGTGACTATCCCGGGGCTGGACGGCCAACTGGGAATTTTGCCGGGACACGCGCCGCTGATGACGGAATTGGGGATTGGGGAGCTTTCTTATAAGACGAGCACCTCGAGCCAACCGGTTGTTCTGGCGGTGATTAGCGGATTCGCGGAAGTGCTGCCCGATCGCGTGACCGTGCTGGCGGAAACGGCGGAGCGCGCGGAAGAGATCAACCTGGCGCGCGCGGAAGAGGCCAAAGCGCGGGCGGAGAAACGCCTGTCAGCCGGCGACACGAATATTGATTGGGATCGAGCAAATATCGCGCTGCAGCGCTCGCTGATCCGCATTCAGGTTGCCCGGAGACGCCGCAGCGTTCCTGTCGAATCTCATTAACCCTGCGCGTTTCTGACTTTTAGTACGACGATGCGACGCGGGTGTGCCCCGCAACATCAATTGCAACGGAGTGGAGCATGGAACCGATCACGATTTACAGCGCGGGATGGTGCCCGGACTGCCGCCGGGTGAAGAATTTTCTGAAAGAGCGCGGCGTGGAATTTCAAGAAGTCGATATTGATACAGATGAAGAAAGCGAAGATCTGGTTCTTCGTGTGAACAACGGGAAGCGGAAGGTGCCAACACTGAAAGTCGGCGAGCGATATTTTGCATGCAGCCCGTTCAGCGCGCAGAAACTTGCGGACGAGCTGCGCATTCCACTGAATTCTTGAAACACACCCTGCTTCAAATCCTGTCAAATATAGAGCGCCTCAACGCCGCAATCTGCGCCTCATTGCGCTTGTAAAAGGTCCATTGCTTGATTTTCTTGCCGCGGAGCAAGCCTGCTTGGGCGAGGATTTTCAGGTGCTCGCTGGCGGTGGGGTGGCTGACCTTGAGCTTTCGGGCGATCAATAGGCCGCACACGCCGTCTTTAGCCAGATCGCCGTCGCGTTGCGGCGGGAAATGGCGGGTGGGCCGCTTCAGCCAACTCAGGATGAGCAGGCGCTTTTCATTGGCGAGGGCGCGGAAGAGTTGATCCGAGGTCATCATGGAATTCCAGCCAAAATGGCACTTGTGTGCTTAGCTAAACGCCTAAATGATGACATAATTGCTCCATGGCTGCCACTCCCATTTCGTTGCTCGACCACACGCAGATCGCCGCCACGTACTCTCGCATTCGGACGCACATCCGCAGGACACCTGTCCTTGCCATGGAGGGAAACGACTTTGGCCTGGGCGTTTTTCCATTGTTTCTGAAGCTGGAGCTTTTTCAACATACGGGATCGTTCAAAGCCCGTGGAGCATTGACGAACCTGATCACACGGAATGTTCCCCCCGCCGGAGTGGTGGCTGCGACCGGAGGCAACCACGGAGTGGCGGTGGCGTTTGCCGCGAGGAAATTCAACATTCCCGCGCGCATTTTTGTTCCCAGTGTTTGCTCGGCGGCAAAACGGCAACGCATCGAGGAGTACGGCGCTAACCTGGTGATTGCCGGCGATCGTTATGCCGATGCCCTGGAAGCCAGCAAGATTTGGCAGGAAAAATCAGGTGCGATGTCCATTCATGCATTCGACCAGATGGAAACACTGCTGGGGCAAGGAACTGTTGGCCTTGAGCTGGAAGAACAGGTGCCGGATCTGGACACGCTGTTGGTGGCTGTGGGCGGCGGGGGACTGATTGGCGGCATCTCCGCGTGGTATCAGGGGAAAATTAAAATTGTCGGAGTCGAGCCGGAAGCGGCGCCGACGCTTTCAAAGGCGCTTGAAGCCGGGCGGCCCGTGGACGCAGAAGCTGGAGGGATTGCCGCGGATTCGCTGGCTCCCCGCCGAGTCGGCGAACTGATGTTTCCGATCGCGCAGAAGTTTGTGGACCGTGTGCTTCTGGTTTCCGACGAGGAAATCCGCGGTTCCCAGGAGCATTTGTGGAGTGTGGCGCGCGTAGCGGCGGAGCCGGGCGGCGCGGCGGGTTTGGCTTCGCTGACTTCGCGGAAGTATGAACCAGAGAAAGGTGAGCGTGTGGGCGTGCTGATCTGCGGAGGGAACACCACCGCGGTCGATTTTTCGAAGTGATGGAGAGGAAAATGAGCGTTTACGAACGGCTGAAGGAATTACATGTAGCGTTGCCCGTGGCCACTCCGCCAGTTGCCGCGTTTGTGCCGACGGCGCAGACGGGCAACCTCTGCTTTGTCTCGGGACATATTGCGAAGTGTGATGGAAAGCCCTGGGCGGGTCAGTTGGGGGTCAACATGAGCACTCAGGAGGGGCAACGGGCGGCGCGGAGCATTGCGATTGATCTGCTTGGGACGCTGCATCACGAACTTGGTGATTTGGGGCGCGTGCGGCGGATTGTGAAAATGCTTTGTCTGGTGAATTCCGGGCCAGCGTTTACAGAGCAGGACCTTGTTGCGAAGGGGGCGTCGGAATTGCTTCAGGAAGCCTTCGGTAAGGCGGGAACTCATGCACGAAGCGCGATTGGAGTGGCGCAACTTCCGCTGGGCGCTTGCGTGGAGATTGAGCTGGTGGTGGAAATACGGTAGAGGAAGCTACCCGCGGCTAGTTGGAATAGCCGCGAGTCCAGGTTTGCGTAACGTGCAGGCTTTCGTCGAGCAGCAGGATGTCGGCGTCGGCGCCGGGGCGGAGTGAGCCTTTCTTGAATTCGATGCCGAGCAGGGTGGCGGGATTCAGAGTCAGCATGCGCAGGGCGTCGGCGAGGGGCACGCCGAGATTCACGACGTTTCGAAGCGCGCGGTCGAGTGTCAATGTTGACCCTGCCAGTTTGCCCTCGGAATTTCGGCAAACCCCGCCGCTTACGGTTACTTCAAATGTTCCCAGAGTGTATTTCCCGTCGGGCATTCCGGTGGCGGAGATGCCGTCGCTGACGAGGATCACGCCCGCAGCGCCCTTGGCCTGCATCAGCAGGCGCATGGCGGTTTCGTCGACGTGCACGCCGTCGGCAATCAATTCGGCGGTGACTTCGGGAGTGGTGAGCACCGCGCCGATTACGCCAGAATCGCGATGCGAGAAGGGGCGCATGGCGTTGTAGACGTGGACGGCGTGATGCGCGCCGTGGGCGATGGCGGCGCGCGCCTGTTCGTAGGTGGCGTCGGTGTGGCCTATCGCGACGACGAGGCCGGCCTTGCGCGCGGCGTCAATGCAAGGCATCGCGCCAAGAAGTTCCGGAGCGATGGTGAGAATTTGCGCGTTGCCCTTTGCGGCGCCGATGAATTTCTCAAGCAGATCCGCGGAAGGGAGCTTCAGAAATTCCGCAGGATGGACGCCGCGGCGTGCGGAACTGATGAACGGGCCTTCGAAATGGATGCCGAGGATTTCGGCGCGGCAGTCATCGGACTGGTGTTGGCGGCAAATGTAGCCGGCGATGCCTTCCGAGCTGTGGCAGATGGATTCGGGGCTGGCGGTAACGGTGGTGGCGACGAAAGAAGTGGTGCCGTGAATGGCGACCATGCGCGACACGGCTTTGAGCGCGTCATCCGTGGCTTCCATTACGTCATGGCCGCCCGCGCCGTGAATGTGCACGTCGAGGAAGCCGGGAGCGGCGATTTTGTCCGTGGCGATGATTTCGCGCCCACCCGCGGGCAGGGTCACCCCGCCGCGCGGTCCGACCGATTCGATCACGCCATCGCGAAAGAGAATCGCGGCGTCGGGAATTTCCATGGCGGGAGTGAAGGCGCGGGCAACATGAACCAGAGTTGTGGACATGGCGAACTTTTATCGTAGCGGAAATTCGGGACCGGAGCGAGAAATCTGCTTTGTGGGCAGTCCAAGAAAAAAGCAGATTCATCGCGCAAAGTTCGCGCCATGGCGCAGAGTTCCTCGGGCAAACACCGCCCTCGGAATGACAGCGATGCCGGCGTTCGGCATTCTGCGAGGTGAAACGCCGGTCCCGGGAGTTACTTGGCCATTTCGATGCTGGTGAGCTTGAGGGCGCTGCCGTCCACGGTGCCCTTCACGACGACGTGGTGGCCGGCGTGGGGCGCGACTTTGTCCTGCGCGTCAACGGTGTAAACCCTTTTGTCGCTTTCGTTCACGAAAACATACTTGGCGCCCTGCTCCTTCACGCACCTGGAGGCGCATTCCCCGCCGCCTTCCTGGACATTTTTCGCGCCGCACATATCATCGGAAATCCAGCCGGTCCACGAGCCGTCCGCGGGTGATGCGATGGAAGCGGCGAACAGGGCCAGGGCTGGCAAAAAGAAAAATCGCGATTTCATGGTAAGTCTCCTCAAAAGTATCGTGTCAGTTTCGGCGTGGATAAATTCAGATTCGCACAACGCGCAGAATGTGTCCAGTCGAGGGGAACTGCGGGAATCTTCGGTATACAATAAAGCCGGCTGAGCGCAGAAGGCGGAACTTCTTTTGAAGATGACCTACAACAAGACTTTCGGTGATTTCGCGTGTCGAAGCTGAGGACTCGCAGCGGAATGCTGCTATTGGCGGCGATGTTTGCAGGGCGGGACGCGTGGGCGCAAGGCGTGGCGCAGGGGCCACCACCGCCTCCGACGGCGAAGACGATCAAGTGCAAGAGCCGGGCTGTTCCGCAGTTTGAAGATGTCACGGAAAAAGCGGGGATTCGCTTTTCGCACACTTCCGCGGCGGAAAGCCGCTACATCATCGAGTCCATGAGCGGCGGCGTGCTGCTGCTCGACTATGACCGCGACGGCTGGCTGGACATTTATTTTACAAATGCGCCGACGGTGGAGATGGCGTTGATGGGGCAGCAGGCACGCGGCGCG
>Ga0210399_10000823_pt1 | contig 24285 bp, 16 predicted proteins | sample IncBWC14MmetaG_FD_150865 | JGI IMG/M metagenome (GOLD analysis project Ga0210399, IMG submission 150865) | Forest soil microbial communities from Barre Woods Harvard Forest LTER site, Petersham, Massachusetts, United States - Inc-BW-C-14-M | ecosystem: Environmental > Terrestrial > Soil >... | reverse complement strand
CTCCTCCTCAAACCCTTTTTGACGAGACGGGTCCTGCTCGTCTCATCGAAATTCACGCTCGGCTGGATCCCTGCTAAGGCAAAACTTAGAAAGGAACACCCACGTGCGGAACCAAGTAGCACAGGCTGAAGCCTGTGCTACCCCAAATCTTAGACCGCGACAGCCTGGGGCTTTTGCCCGGCGTGCCTCGCCAACCCGGCTGCATCGCGATAGACGCGAAGCTTCTTCGCGCGCCGCGCCCGCAGCTTGTTCTTGGGCAACATGCCGAGAACTGCTTCGCGAACCACCCATTCCGGCTTGGCCTGCCGAACACGCTTCGCCGGAACTTCTTTCAGACCGCCGGGGTAGCCGCTATGCGAGTAGTACACCTTCTGCTCGATCTTGTTTCCGGTCATTTTGATCTGGTCGGCGTTGATGACCACGACGTGGTCACCGGAATCGAGATACGGCGTAAAGCTGGGCTTGTCTTTGCCGATCAACAAGCGCGCCACTTTGGTGGCCAGGCGCCCAAGCACCTGATCTTTCGCGTCCACAACAAACCACTGAGCGCCCACTTTCAGGGCTTCAGCTTCTTCTCCCTTGGCTACGTACGTCCTCATCGCAACAGTCACACCTTTCCCTGTAAAGACAAAATCTAAGTTTAGGGGGTGAGTGCAGGTTTGTCAACGAAACAGTTTGTGCGGAAGCGTGGGGAACGCGGCTAAACCATGAAAGTTGTAGGTGTTGGGAGGCCCCCCCCCGCGGCGTGGATTGACCAAGTACGGTTTCCGGCGTAGCGTTGGCAAGTCGCCACTACTCCTATGACCTTCCCCGTATCTATTCCAATCGGTTCACTGAAAATCCATCCACATCTGATTTTTGAAACCGCGGCCTACGCGATTGCTTTTCGCATTTACCTTGTCATGCGAAAACGCGCAGGCGATGCGCTAGACGATGGAAACCGCTGGTGGATCATCGCGTCCGCGACAATGGGCGCGATGGTCGGCAGTAAGTTGCTCTACTGGTGTGAAGACCCTGCCTTGACGCTGGCCCACTGGCGAGAGCCTGCCTATCTGATGAGCGGGAAAACGATGGTCGGCGCGCTGATTGGCGGCTTATTTGCTGTGGAGCTGGCAAAGCAGATCCTTGGCATCAAGCGGCGCACCGGAGATCTCTTTGCGGTTCCGCTCTGCCTGGGTATCGCGATTGGCCGCATCGGGTGCTTTTTGACGGGCTTGGAAGATCACACCGCTGGAATAGCCACCTCACTGCCGTGGGGGGTAAACTTCGGCGACGGAACTCCCCGGCACCCTACACAGCTTTACGAAGCGCTGTTTGCGCTGGCGCTTGGAGGGTATCTCTGGCGGCGAATGCAGTTGCCGAGTGTCCCGGGCGACATCTTCAAGACTTTCATGGTGGCATACTTCGCGTTCCGGCTGGCGTGTGATTTCCTGAAGCCCGACGTGCGTGTGTTCCTTGGCATGTCCTCGATTCAGTTGGCGTGTGTGGCGATGCTCATTTACTACTCCGAGGATTTGCGGCGCTGGCTGAGTCCACGCGACCGTTCACTGCCCGCTGCGCCCAACCCTGCCTCAAGCCACTCCGTCGCCGCGGATCAAACTGGTGGGGGAATTTGATGAATAACAATTTGCCTTCACCTCCCCCGCCGGCGAAATCGAGTTACAAGCCTATCTTGTTGAGCCTGCTATTTTCCTTCCTGCTGGCCGGCGGCACATGCTTCGGCTTCCTCAACACCTTTAATGTCAACCGGAACTCGCCGGTGAGCACGGTATACGCGGCAGGGTTCGCATTTTGCGTGCTGACATTTCTCGGCTCGCTACTCTGGCTGGTAATCAAAGCGGTGAGCGACGTAATCAGGGGAAGCAGGGGCGCAAAATGACCGAACGTGTGCGGCCGTATCTTTTTTACGATGTGGCGCTCACCATCTGTTCGAAGTGCTTTCGCAAGCTGGAAGGCAAGATCGTTTTTCAGGACGACAAGGTTTTCCTCCTCAAGCGCTGTCCGGAGCATGGGGGAGAGCGCGTGCTGATCGCCGATGACGTTGATTATTACCGGCGCTGCCGCGAGGTGTTCATCAAGAAGCCGGAAATGCCACTGGTGTACAACACCCCGGTAAAGTGGGGCTGCCCCTATGATTGCGGTCTGTGCACCGACCACGAGCAGCATTCCTGCCTTTCGCTCGTGGAAGTGACCGACTCGTGCAATTTGCGTTGCCCGGTGTGCTACGCGGGCAGCGGCCCGGAGCGCACCGAGCACCGCTCGCTTGCCCTGATCGAAAAGATGCTGGACGCGGTGGTGCGGAACGAGGGACATCCCGACGTGGTGCAACTTTCCGGCGGCGAGCCCACGCTGCATCCCGATTTTTTCACCATCGTCAAAATGGCGAAGGCACGGCCGATACGCCATTTGATGGTGAACACCAATGGACTAAAAATCGCCCAGGATGACGATTTCGTAAAGCGCCTCGCCGAAATCGAGGACTTCGAGGTCTACCTGCAGTTTGACTCCTTCGAACGTGAAGCGCTGCTCGATTTGCGTGGCGGCGACCTTCGAAGCATTCGTGAACGCGCCATCGAGCGGCTGAACAAATATGAAATTTCAACGACGCTGGTTGTCACCCTTCGCAAAGGCCTGAACGACGGCGAAATCGGAAAGATCATCGACTACGCGCTGCAGCAACCAAATGTCCGCGGCGTAACCCTGCAGCCCATTCAAGATGCCGGACGCCTGGAACGTTTCGACCCAGCAACCGACCGGCTCACCCTCACCGAAGTCCGCCGCAAGATTCTCGAACAATCCACCGTCTTTCGCGCGGAGGACGTGATTCCCGTGCCCTGTCATCCGGACTCCCTGGCGATGGCCTATGCCCTGAAGATCGACGGAAAAGTTCTTCCTCTCACCCGATTCATCGAGCCCGACGTGCTCCTGAATGCAGCGCGCAACACGATAGTCTACGAGGAAGAGCCCGGCGTACGCGATTGCCTCTTCAAACTCTTCGCCACCAACCATTCCCCGCAATCGGGAGCGGAATCGCTGCGCGAACTCCTGTGCTGCCTGCCGAAAATCGCGGCTCCAAGCGGTCTGTCCTACAAAAATATCTTCCGCGTCCTCATCGTGCAGTTTCTGGACGCCCACGCCTTCGACGTGCGTTCGGTCAAGAAAACCTGCATCCACATTGTCCACCCCGACGGGCGCCTGATTCCCTTCGATACATACAATCTGTTTTACAGGGATGACCTGGAGCACACGCGGCTGGCCCCGCTTCGCTCCAGTCCGGCTTTGCTTTCCATTTCCCCGGGGCGATAAGAGCCCTCCGCTTGCGGCGCCTCCCTGACGGTTTACGAGGTGCGCATATAACTGATGGTGCGGTTCCGCAGCTATCCTTACTGGGCTCAAGTGCTGATCACCGTTCTGGCGCTCAGCATCATGGTAGTGCTGTGGTCGAGTTGCGGAATTGGTCCTCGCGGCACTTATCCGCAGGCCGTGCTGCGGATGTTGAGAGTGCCGCGGGGGCGTGGATTGTACACATGCCCTTTGGTATGCTCGCGGTAACTTGAAGATCCCCGCCTATACTTACTTGAAGAAATGAACCGGGAGCGTTCATGGCCCAGCCGTCCTTGCCGCCTTTCTCCGAAACAGTAAAACTTGCGTGGCGATTGGCGGCCGAAGAAGCGGTGCATGCGGGGCGTCCGCAGATTGAGCCTCCTCACCTGTTGCTCGGCATCTTCGGGGTGGAGCGCGTGATCCGGGAAGAGGCGTGGGAACGCTACGCGGTTTCTGCCAGCCGATTGGGGAGCGTGCGGCAAGAGTGGAACGAGGTCAGCTCCGCGGCGGCGGTGGCGGGACTTGACGCGATCCATCTTCGGCGAGAGGTTCGCGCGCGACTGCCGCAGAATTCCTTCGCGTTGCCCGCAAATCATGTTGCGAAACGCTCCGACCCGACCAGGGCAGTGTTCGATCAAGCGGAACAGCGTGCGGCGACGGTGGGGCACGCGCTGGTGAGTTTGTTCGATCTGCTGGGATGCCTGTTGGCAATGGTTGAAAAAGATCCTGTGATTCCCGCACACTTCGGGGCGCCACTACAAAAACTGCAGACGCTAATGGCGCCGCCTCCGGTTTCCGGTGTGACGCTGCTGCTTGATGCCACGCGGACCTCAGTGCAGGAACCGCTGGAGCACTTGAAGACGACCCCGCGGGAAGCGCTTTTTTATGATTTGCCGTTGCAGATGGCGTCGCAGGCGAATTATCAGGCGATGCTGGATTGCGCGGTCAGTTCCCTGTTGAAATTCTTTCCGACCGCCGACCATGCGGTGATGCTGCTGCGGGATCGTAATTCGAGTTGCCTGCTTTTGCAGGCGCACGTGCCAGCGGGAGAGCCTTCGGCGAGCATGGAACTGGCGGAGCATGTGCTGCAGCAGAACTCCGCGGTGATCTGGAATCCAGCCGCGGCGGCGGAGAACGACATCGGGGCGCGCAGCCTGATCGGGATGCAGACCACCTGTGCGATGTATGCGCCGCTTTCGTGGCAGAACGAACGGCTGGGAGCGCTGTGCGTGGACACGCGGCGCGCCGGAACCACGTTCACTCAAGACGACCTCCGGCTGTTCATAGCCATCTCGCATCACGTTGCGCTTTCAATTTATTCGCAGCGGCTCATGCGCGACCTGCAAGCGCAGAATCAGCTGCTGCAGCGGCTGCTGACACATTTTTCGCCAAAGGTGCGGCAACGGTTGCTGGAGCGCGCCGGACGGGGCCGACTGACACTGGGCGGCGAGCGATCGGAAGTGAGCATCCTGTTTTCAGATATCCGAGGATTCACGCGGATGAGCGCGACGATGGAACCGGATGACGTGGTGGACATGTTGAATGCCTACTTCGCGGCGCTGGTGGAGGCGATTTTTCGCTGCGAAGGCACGGTGGACAAATTTATCGGCGATGCGATTCTGGCGGTGTTCGGAAGTCCCGACCCCGATCCGGAGCATCACCACCAGGCGTTGCACGCGGCGCTGGCGATGCAGGAGGCGGTTCAAAAGCTGAACGCCGCGCGCAAAGAGCGAAACCAGCCGACTTGCGAAATCGGGATTGGCGTTCACTCGGGCGACGTGCTGCACGGTTTTGTGGGCACGCAGGAGCGGCTGGAATTTACGGTGGTGGGCGATGCGGTGAACCGCGCCTCTCGCTTCTGCGCCGCGGCCGGAGCGAACGAAATTATCTTGAGCTCGGAATTCCTGAAACACGTGTGGCGGGATGTCGAGGTTGAATCGCGCGACGTGCCGACAAAGCACGAAGGAACATGGGCGGCGTTTCGGGTGCTAAAGACCAAGATTCCCCGCTAGGAAGTTCACTCCCGCTTACATCTTTGATTTCCATTTCGCGGTTTTCGCAGTATCACTTGTCATTCCCTCGGATATATTTCCCCGTTGCGGAGGGCGGCATCCTTCATTAACATACGGGCAGATTTCCGCAGGAGCGCGTCTGTACGGGGCCCCCCAATCTGCGCTCCGCCCCAAGGAGTCCTCACTATGTCGCATGCACGTATTTCCCGAATGGCGCTTGGCTGCGCACTGGCAGCCTTGTTCGCCCTGCCTTCCCGGTCGCAGACCGCCACCGCCCCACCTGCTGCAGCGCCAGCGACACCGGCCGCACCTGCTGCTCATAAGAAGCGCGTGGCGGTGATGAATTTCGATTACGGCACGGTGCGCACAACAGTGGCGCAGATTTTTGGCACGGATCAGGATGTCGGCAAAGGCATCAGCGACATGCTGGTGGAGAAGCTTGTAAATGGGGGCCAGTATTCGGTGATCGAACGCTCGGCGCTCGACAAGATCCTGAAGGAACAGAATTTTTCGAACAGCGACCGCGCGGATGCCAACTCGGCGGCGAAAATCGGAGCGGTGCTCGGCGTGGATGCGATTATCATCGGGTCGATCACGCAATTCGGCCGTGATGACCAGCACACCAACGTCGGCGGCGGCGGGTACGGCCTCGGAAAGTTCGGCTTGGGCGGCGTGGGCACGAGCAAATCCAAGGCGGTGGTTGCCGTCAGCGCCCGGGTGATCAATACCTCTACGGCGGAAATCATGGCGGCGGTTACGGGGAAAGGGGAGTCCACCCGGGGCAGCACCTCACTGATCGGCGCGGGCGGAGGCGGCGGTGGTGGGGGAGGCGGCGGCTTCGACATGGGAAGCAGTAATTTCGCCAACACCATCCTTGGGGAAGCGGTCCGGGCCGCAGTGGACAGCACCGCGGAGCAACTAAATGCGGCTTCCTCGAAGGTAGAGGCGCTGAAGCACCCGATCAACGGGGTGGTTGCCGATGTGACCGGCAGCACGCTGATCCTGAACGTGGGCAAGAAGGCCGGTGTAAAGGTTGGCGACATGCTGGAAATAAGCCGTCAGGTGCGCGTGGTGAAAGATCCGACGACCGGAAAAGTAATCAAGGCTGTGACAGACAAAATTGGCCAGGCGACGGTGACGGACGTGGATGACGATTCGTGCACGGCAACGTTCAGCGGGGCCGGAGCGGCGAAGGTCGGCGACGTGGCCAAGAACAATCCCTGAGACGCAGTTGGTCTCAAGATCTATCGCGAGTCCGGGCGCCACGCTTGCCCGGACTCGTTCTATTTTCGGCCCATTGTTTGGTGTATCCTCAGTGCAATTAAGGCGTCCCACCTGGAGGCTTCCATGACTGCCGAATTCACCGTTGGCCAAAGCGTTGGCGACTACGAGGTTCTCTCCATTCTCGGGCTGGGCGGCATGGGGAAGGTGTACAAAGTCCGCAACGTGATTTCCGACCGCGTGGAGGCGATGAAGGTCTTGTTGCCGGACCTGAATTCGCACCAGAGCCTGGCGGACAGATTCCTGCGGGAAATCCGGCTGCTGGCTTCGCTGAACCATCCGAACATCGCCGCGCTGCGTACGGCGCTGACCTACGAAAACCAGCTGGTGATGATCATGGAATTCGTGGAGGGCGAGACGCTGGCGAACCGGATCGCGCGCGCGCCGATTTCGACGGCCGAGGCCGTGAACTATTCAGAACAGATACTTTCGGCGCTAAGTTACGCGCACAAGCACAATATCATTCACCGCGACATCAAGCCCGCGAACATGATGCTGACGCCGCAGGGCGCGGTGAAGCTGATGGATTTCGGGATTGCGCGCTCGGGCACCGACGGTTCGCTGACTTCCACGGGGACGACGTTGGGTTCGCTGAACTACATGCCGCCGGAGCAGGTGCGCGGCGAGGCGGCGGACGCTCGCTCGGATATTTACTCGTTCGGAATCTCGCTTTATGAGCTGCTGACGGGCAAACTGCCGTTCCAGGGCGATTCGCAGTATTCGCTGATGACCGCGCAACTGAACCAGCAACCGGCTTCGCCAATCAGCTTGCGCGCGGACCTTCCACCGGCGTTGAACGAAATCATCCTGATGGCCATGGCCAAGGAACCCGCGGATCGATTCCAGAGCGCGGATGCATTTTGCAACGCGTTGAAAAGCGTGCCGGTATCGGCGCTGCCGAGCCCAGGCACAACCTTTTCACCAACGCCACGAGCACCCGCGCCGATGTCAGCGGACGATACGCTAATGGGAACGCTGGCGCCGGGAGCCGGGGCGATGGGCCGGATGGCAAGCCCACCAGCGACCACGCAGGCTGCGGTCAGAGTGCCGGTACCGCCGGCCGCGCCGCGAACGCCTTCCGCGATACCGACCGTCCCGATGGGGCCGGCCGCGAGTGTCCAAGGGGCGGCGGCTGAAGCCGCGCCCGCCGCGTATGTGCCACCGCCGGCGCGTTCTTCGAGCCGGGGGTTGTGGCTGGCGATGGGTTCGCTGCTTGGTGCGGGCGTGCTGATTGCCGCGGGGGTTTATATTCCGCGGCGGATGAAGACCCATGCGGACCCGCAGCTGTCGAACATGCCATCGCAATCCTCCACAGATTCCACCGCGAAGCCGAACAGCGGCACGGACGGGCCGGTTTCAGTGACGACGCCGATGGGCTCGGTGAACGTGGACGACAAGGGAAATGTTTCGGTACAGGTTCCGGGAGTTTCCGTGAGTGCCACCCCGGATGGAAATGTGAACGTGACAGCGCCAGGAGCTTCGGTGCACGCGGGCACGAAGACGAAGGCAGGCGGAAATCCGAAGCCGTTGCGCGAGGGCGGTAATTCCGGACAGGCGATAGCACCGCTCGTTCCCGCGGGCCCATCACCCGAGGAAATTGCAAAGATGGAAGACGAGGCGGACCGCCTGAACATACGCGCGGCCACGGCTTCGCGCAGTGTGGACACGCTGCGGCAACAGCAGCAAGCGGCCGGATACAACCTGCGCGGCGACATCGCCTCGGCTACGGAGCGGATGCAGATGTACATCGCAAAGGGAGACGCGGCGCTGAAGGCGAAGGATATGGCGAACGCGCAGAAGTATTACGATCTGGCGGACGCGGAAATCTCGAAGGTCGAGAAATTTCTCGGCCACTGATTTGGCGAGGGCCAACCGGCCCTTCTCATTCATCCAAGAAAAAGAGAACTCCCCACTCCGTATGAAGACAAACGAGGTTTGGGATGAAGTGTTTTCAAATTTTTCCACGGCGTGGGAAGATCCAGTTTTGCACCAAGGGGAACGCAAATGCCAACCGACGAAAAGGTAGGAACACACCAGAAGGCACTGACGATCAACCTGAATGCCTCGATATTCGGATCGTTCGCGGAGATCGGCGCGGGACAGGAAGTGGCGCGGTGGTTTCTGACCGTGGGCGCCGCTTCGGGGACGGTGGCGAAAACCATTTCCGCTTACGACAAGGAAGTGAGCGACGCCCTCTACGGGCGGGGAACGCGATACGTTTCGCAACCCCGCTTGGAGGCGATGCTGGAGAGCGAATGGAAGCAGTTGCTGGCGGAATTGCAGGCGATCCGCGGGGCGACGACGCGATTCTTTACTTTTGTAGACACAGTGTCCGCGCGGAATTTTGCGGGGACAAACGAATGCCATGGATGGGTGGGGCTGAGGTTTCAGCAGACGCCGGGTGGGCCGCCAAGCGATGCGGTTTTGCACATCAATTTGCAGGATCCTACCAATCTGCAGCAGCAGGAAGCGGTCGGGATTCTTGGCGTAAACCTGATTTATGCAGGGGTCCATCATTTGGATTCTCCTGAAGAATTTCTTTCCTGCGTGTTTGAAGATTTGAGCCTGGAACGAGTGGAGATCGACTTGGTCAACCTGAAAGGTCCGGCATTCGAGGCGTGGGACAAGCGCCAACTACAAGCATCGCTGGTAACGAACGGCTACGCAGAGGCGGTGGCCTTTTCGGCGGAGGGCGCGGCGATTCCTCCCACAGACCTGCTTTATAAGAAGGCGCTGGTTCTCGCGCCCGGGCTTTTCGAAATCGCGTCCGACCTTCACGGACAATTGATCCAGAGCACGCTAGCGCAACTTCCGAAAGAGGAACTCGAACAGAGCAAAGGGAGCCTGGGACTGTTTTGCCTGCCGGGCCAATCCATGATTCCAGGAGGCAACCCCCCGTCGGCGGAGCATCTGATGCACCACGTGAACGACCTGCAAAAGCTGGGGTTTGGCACGCTGATTTTCCGCGCGAGAGAACTGTACACGATGAGTGCGTACGTGAGCCGCTACACAAAATCGCAAGTGTACTTTGCCGTTGGCCTCTCGGTGACGATATATGCGTTGCAGGATCGCTATAAGAGCCTGGCGGGGGCGCTTCTGGAGGGGACAGCGCGGTTGTTCACCCAGAACATAAGGCTGAGCGTGTACCCGATGGCGGAACCTGATCTGAAGGCAAGGTTGATAGAACTGGGCGCGGGTGATTGGACTTATGAGGTAACGGATGGATTGGTGTACGTGGAAAACCTTCATCCAAGCGAACCGATAAATTTTCTGTTCCGGTATCTATTGGCTTGCGGGTTTGTCGTTTCGGCGCGTCCCGCAAAAGATTAACTTAGTGGCAGAATTTGTCAGGTTGCACGGACTTCGCACGGGCAGGGTGCACAACGCCGGGCTAGCGGACGGAAGGAACCGGCGTGAGGACCGTTGACGCATCCCCGGCAGCAGATGACTGAAGTAAATTCTGGATAACCGTGAACAATTCCGCGGGGCGGATGGGCTTGGTGACGTAGGCGTCCATTCCCGCGGAGAGGCATCGTTCGCGATCTTCTTTCAGGGCATGAGCGGTCAAGGCGATGATGGGGGTTCGCCGGCCCGTGAGTTTCTCGCGCTTGCGGATTTCGGCGGTAGCTTCAAAGCCGTCCATCTCCGGCATCTGAATGTCCATCAGGACGAGGTCGAATTCGGCGTTTTGCATGGCGGCAATCGCCTGCTTGCCATCGGTGGCAATGGAGACCGCGAAGTCGCGCTTTTGAAGCAACCGTTGCGCCAGGGCGCGATTGACGGCGTTGTCTTCCACCAGCAAAACGCGAAATCCGCGGCCAGTGAATGCATCGAGGGTGGCGGCAAGCGGCGGCTGAGTTTGCAGCGCACCTCCGTCGGGCTCCCGCTGACCGCGCATGGGAATCGCGCTTTCCTCTGCAAGAGCCAGGTCCAAGGTGAAGTGAAAGACGCTTCCCTGCTGGGGAACGCTTTCGACCCAAATCCTGCCGCCCATCATCTGGACGAGACGCAGGCAGATGGCCAGGCCGAGCCCGGTGCCGCCATACTTGCGGGCCATGGAGCCATCTGCCTGGGAGAATGCGGCAAATATTTTTTCCTGTGTCTCTGATGGTATGCCGATTCCGGTGTCCTTCACGCCAAAGTGAAGGAGCACGCGGCCCTTGGCGGGAAACGCGGCGGCGACAGCCACAAGAATCTGGCCGCGGTCCGTAAACTTGATGGCATTGCCCATCAGATTCAGGAGCACCTGCCGGAGGCGGCCTGGATCGCCGATGAGGGCATCGGGAACATCGGCAGGCGCGTTGAAGGCAAACTGGAGTCCCTTCTGTTGCGCGCGGATGGCGCAAGTTTTCAAAATTTGCTGCAGACTCTCGCGAAGCTGGAATGGTATCAACTCGATTTCGAGTTTTCCGGCTTCAATTTTAGAGAAATCCAGGATGTCGTTAATGATGGAAAGCAGCGACTCGGCGGAGTAGCGGGCCAGACTCAGATTTTCACGCTGATCGGGAGTGAGTTGGGTGTCGAGAACGAGTTCGGTCATGCCCAGAATGCCGTTGAGCGGCGTACGAATTTCGTGGCTCATCGTGGCGAGAAAAGTGCTTTTGGCGGCGTTGGCAGCCTCGGCGGCAAGTTTGGCGTCGCGCAAAAGTTGCTCGTTCAGCTTTCGCTGCGAGATATCCTCGGCGGAGATGATGATTCCGCCGACGTTCCCCTTAGGATCGCTCCAGGGATAAACGGAGGAGCTTACCCACTGCTCAGCACCATCGGCGCGAATCCAGACGTCTTCACCCAGATGCTGCTTCTCACCGGCCAAACTGCGGCGATGGGAGTCCCGCCATTTTTCGGGGAGGTTTGGGATTAGATCATAAAGGCAAAGTCCGGTGAGGTCGGAATGGCCAAAACCGTAGTCTGTGATCCAGCGGCGGCTGGCCGCAAGATAGCGTATCTCCCGGTCGAACATCGCCACGCATACGGGGGCATCCTCGATGAAGGCGCGCAGTTGGCGCTCGCTGGCGCGCAACTCTTCCTCGGCACGCTTGCGCTCGGTAATGTCGGCGGCGAGGCCGAGAATATATTGCGGAATGCCCGCTGCATCGCGCACGAGGGAGAGTTTGACGTTTGCCCAAACGAGCCGGCCATCCCGGAGGAGATAGCGCTTGTCGAGGTGGAGATGATCGAGTTCGCCGCCGGCTAGCCGCTTAAAAGAGTTCATATCCGACTCGACGTCATCCGGATGAGTGAGCTTGTCAAAGATGCTAAGAGAACTCATCTCGTCAGCGGTGCAGCCGAGCATGTGCCGGTAGGCCGGGTTGACGGTCACCCGGTCGCCTTTCAGCTCGGACACGGCAATTCCGAATTCAGCGCCTTCAAAGACGGCACGGAATTTTTGTTCGCTTTCGCGGATGGCGCGTTCGTAGGAGCGGCGCTGCGAGATATCCAGAAAGGTGATGACCGTACCGATGGGCTGGCCGCCCCGGAGAAGAGGATGGGACCAATATTCGACAGGGAAGCTGGTGCCATCACGGCGCCAGAAGACTTCGTCATCGGAATGCGTGCCTTTCCCGGAACGAAACGTATTAACTATGCTGCACTCTTGCATCGGGAACGACGTTCCATCGGCGTGCGAATGATGGAACAACAAATGGGCGTTCAGGCCGAGGACTTGGTCGCGGGAGGAAAACCCGAGAATGCGCAAGGCGGCCTGATTGACAAAAGTGCAGACGCCATGGGTGTCGGTACCGTAGATACCCTCGGCAGTGGATTCGAGGATGAGGCGAATGCGCTCTTCTTCGTCGGCGAGCCGCTGCTCGACTTTCTTGCGTTCTCCGATAATCGCGCCGAGGATCAAGGCAGTGAAGGCAAGAATCAGCATCAGGAACTGCAGAACTGCGAGATCTTCCATTCCCTGGTGGGTCATGCGCATCATGATGGCCAGGCTGGAATCAAGAAGGATCAAGGCGACGACCACGCCCCGCAATCCGCGCCGAATGGCAATCCAGATGACCGGCAAGAAAAACAGGTAGAAAAGATGAGCGCTACGGGCAAAGGTGTTGCCGAACGCCAAATAAATCAGGAAGGCAAGTGAAGCGAGGAATCCGAAAGATTCGAGAATCTCTGCGCGGGTCCAGGCCCAATTTTTCGCGGCCAGCGCGGACTCTTCGGCCCCCGCAAAACCGAGGTAACGCCGGCACCAGGGTACGACGAATTCGAGCAGGAAAGGGGTGAGGCTTGAGAGCGCAACGGCGTCACCGATCCACCAGTTGAACGCGGCCTGCACATAATTGACGGCAGGGATCTCACCGCTCCAGACAAGGATGGCTGTACCGCTAGTAGCAGCGGCCAGGGAGGCAAGCAGGGATACTCCCAAAATGACGGTTACATCGCTGGTGGAACGTATTCGATAATTGCCCGTCAATTTCCGCCGCAGATAGAGACTTGCAGTTCCATAGATGATTGGAAGAAGCGGATTGGTAAGGAGAAACGGAAGGCTGCTGACGTTCTGATGATAGTTGAGGTATCCGGCCAGATAACCTGCGATGACAATCACCGGAATGATCGCCGGGCCCAGACCCACCAGCAAAGCGACCGAGAGTCCCACAGGCGGATACCAGGCACTGATGCTCGGCCAAATCTGAAGATAGACCGTGGTGCGATCCAACAGGCCGTAGATAATTATGAAGACGACACTGAATAGGAGACGCCGGAGGTAAAAAATGGGGACGCTGCGGGAAAAGCTTAGTGGCGGCTTGGGGATTGCAAACGTGGGAAAATGGCGAGACATGAAGGAAGCGAGAGTTGGGGGGGTGGAGCCAATTGCCCCATGTTGAAACACTTTGTTCGAGTCGTGCTCCATGTTGGGGGCCGTTTCCTTGCCCTCTTCAACACCCGCGCGCGATTCGATTTTCCGTCGAGCCACGAATCCTCTGTAAAATGTTGAACTTTCGAGCGCCGCGATTTGCGGGGACGAAAGCTCACTCCATTGGCCATAGATGGCCGAAGAGGATATGAGCATTTGGGATACCGAACGGTTGGCGCTACTGACGTTCCCGGGTATTCCGGTACAATGCGACTTGCAGAAGATTCGAAGATTAACTGACAGGTGGATGCGTGATTCATCGATTTGTGTTTCATAACGAAGAACTGAAGACGGTGGACAAGGTGCGGTGGTCGCCTGGGCAGGCCGGATTGATCTGTGGCTGGGGGCTGTTCACGACAGTGCGCATCGTGCGCGGGGAGGCGTTTGCCTACGAACGGCACTGGCGGCGACTGGAAAAAGATGCCACGCTCACGCGGCTGCCGCTCACCTACTCCAGCGCCAAGGTGCGTGTGCAGCTTCAGGAAGTGATCCGGGCGAATAAAGTTGAAGATGGATGCGCGCGAATCTATCTGGTGTGGAACACGGTGGGTTTCTGGAAGAGCGAAGAGAAGATGCCCGAGGTGGACCTGGTGATCACCAGCGCGGATGTGCCCTCGTATCCGGAGACGCTGCGCGTCGCTGTGCGCGAGCATGGCCGGCATGCTGCCTCGCCACTGGCGGGAGTGAAAACCACTTCATGGCTGAACAGCGTGTGGGCGGTGGCCGAGGCGCAGCGCGAAGGTTTTGACGAAGTGGTTTTGCTGAACGAACGCGGCGAAGTAAGCGAATGCACGGCGGCAAATATTTTCGTGGTGAAAGGCGATAAAGTCTTGACGCCGCCGCTGAACTCGGGCTGCCTGGAAGGCGTGACGCGCGGAGTGTTAACGGAAGTGGCGGCGGAAGCGGGCACGTCGGTGGTGGAGCAAACTCTGCGGGTGGAGGATTTGTACGCCGCAGAGGAAGTGTTCATCACGTCCACGAACCGGAACGTAATCGGCATCCGGGAAATCGCGGGGCGGAAGATCGGGAATGGAACTATGGGAGAGGTCACAAAGAGGCTCGATGTCGCTTTTGATGCGTTTGTGACAGATTATGTTGAGCGAAGGCTAACCACGAATCGCTGAGTAATTCATCAGAGGGCGGTGGTATTGTGGATGGGTCTCGAGGCGGACCCAAGAACAAAGGCGAAGCGCGCGCGCGCGTGTTACAATGCGCGGCTGAGTGGGAGAGCAAGGGCGGAGGGCATGACGGAACCACTGGTGCAGAGCGAAGCGGTTCTTGAGGTGATTTCACCCGATGGAGCGCGGAAGTACGTCCGTGTCACGCAGGTGCCCTTCCTGATCGGCCGCGGCGCGGAAACCGGCAACCATTTGCAGTTGACCGACCGGCGCATTTCGCGGAATTGCGCGGCCATTGTGATGGAAGCCAACCGCTACTACTTGGAAGACCGCGGGCAGCGCCGCGGGATGTTTGTGAACGGTGAAAAAGTGGAAAGCCGCGCGCTGAATGACGGCGACGCGGTCACCTTCGGGCTGGAAGATTCCTACCAATTGATATTCCGTTTCGCGTCGGGCACCGCCGAGGAAGCAATTCCCCAGTTGCTGACCCGGATTGATCACATGACGAGTTCCGAGTCCACCGGCGGCGGGCTGCGGAAATTGAACATGCTGCTGGAAGCGACGTCGCTGCTGCACTCGCAATTGCCGCTGGATTCCGTACTGGCGAAGATGATCGATCATGCAATCGCCGTGACGGATGCAGACCGCGGACTGCTGCAAGAGGCAGTGGATGGGAAAGTGGAGAACATGAGGGTGCGACTGGCGCGGCGCAGCGGCGGGCAACGATTGCCTCCCGAAAGCATGACACCCAGCCAGACTGCCATTCAACTGGCGATGAAGCAACAGTCGCCGGTAATCACCGAGGACCTGGCTCAGGCGGAAATGAACCTGCAGGCCGCGGCCAGCATCGTGGCACAGGGGTTACGCGCGGTGGTGGTGATTCCGCTGTATGCGAGCGCACGCGCGAGCACCGACGCTTCCGCTACGGACGTCCGGCGCGGCGATTTTCTTGGCGTGCTGTACATGGATTCCAAGCGGCCGACGGCATTTTCAAAACTAGACCGGCAAATTTTGGACGCGCTGGCGGCCGACGCGGCAAGCATTCTGGACAACGCGCGGCTGGTAGAGCGTGAGCGCGAGCGGCAGCGCCTGGAGCAGGAGATCGGCATCGCGCGGGACATTCAGCAGGCGCTGTTGCCGAAAAATCTTCGCGAGTATCCTCACTTGGCGGTTTCCGGCGTGAATTTTCCCTGCTTGTCCGTGGGAGGAGATTATTTTGACGTCTTCCCCCTGGACGACCGGCGCACGGCGTTTCTGCTGGCCGACGTGAGCGGCAAGGGATTAGGAGCGGCGCTGCTGACGACGATGCTGCAGGGCGCGCTTTCCGGCATGACGCTGGGCACGGACCCGGCGCGGACGTTCAATCATGTCAATCGCTTCCTGTGCGACCACGCGGAAGTAGGGCGGTATGCAACGATGTTTTTCGGCATCCTGGAGGACAACGGAAAGCTCGAGTACATCAATGCCGGGCATCCTTCGCCGATATTGTTGCGCAAGGAGACGACGCAGGAAGCATTCACGGAGGGTTCCTTCCCGGTGGGCCTGGTACCGGAGGCGGAGTTCACTACGGCTTGTCTGCAACTGGAGCCGGACGATACGCTGGTGCTCTTCAGCGACGGCGTGACGGAAGCGATGGACCCGGAAGAAGAACTTTACGGTGTGGCCCGATTGCGCGCCGTGCTGCAGGGAAAGACCGACTTGCCGCTGGATGAAATCCAGAAGACGGTGCTGGAATCCGTGGAAAATTTCGCGCGCGGCGAACGCCAGGCGGATGATTTGACGATTCTGGTGGTCAGATACCGCGCCGTGGCAACGGGCATAACCGAGGCCGGCGTCGCCACCAGCAAATCCGCCGCAGCCAGCGACTGAGGGGCAACTCCCTCCAGAAAAGAAAATAGTTCACTTCGCGCAGGGCGGCGGAGCCGGTGTCGCAGGCGCCACCGGAAGAGCTTCCACTTTCTGATCCTTCAGCATTTTGTTCAGGGCGGGCAAAGTCTCCGCATTCAGCTTGTTCCACGTGGCGATGTTTTTTGCGATGGATTCGCAACCGCTCTTGACGGCGTTGTAGGCAGATTCGGCTGGCTTGATGTCAGCACTCTGGACCATCACGAGGTCGTGTCCAAAATCGCGGTTCAGGATGCCGAAGCCGGGAGCCTCCGCGTTGCCGTCTTCGAGCGAGTGGAATTGTTTTTCAAGTTCCGCCAGCGCATCGGTGAGTTCTTTCGGTGGATTTGCTGGAAAAACTTTCTTACGAGCGTCGAATTCCGCGTGGAGCGCCAGAACGCTCTGGAACGAGCGCGCGGTGTCTTCCATGAACGCGGAGATTTTTCGAGAGAGAGCGAGTTGCGCGGCATAATCTTCCGGGCTGATGTGAATGCGCGGGTCCGGCAACACTTGCAGCTTCTGCTTGTACGACTTCCCTTCCCGGGTAAGGACCAGATCATACGTGCCCGGCGCTGCCAGCGGCCCAGGCGGCTGAACGCGTGGCGTTTCGCCGGGAACGGCATGGTCGGGCAGCGTATATTCCGTGTATTTCAATCGAGCGCCAAAATATCCGTAGGGCAGCGCCGTCGGATGCGCATAGTGAAGGTCCCATACGAAGCGGTTGATACCAGCCTGATTGGGGAGTGCGTCCGGCGGGTAAAACCAATATTCGGGGACGTTCGGCGGGCCGATGGCTTCCTGGATTGCGTGACTTGAATAGTGGCGCACCAGGTTTCCCTGCTGGTCGTAGATGTCCAACGCAAGCTCGCTCTTTGACTGTGACTTTTGGAAATACTGAAGCACTGCGCCATCTGCGGGATTGCGGGCCGCGGACGTTTCCGTTTGCAGCGGCGTATCCGGATAGTTGTCCCAGCGAACACGGATCGCGGGCTCCGACAGGAAAAACTGTGCGGGAGAATCGGCGAGTTTCGCTGACCACTGGCGGAGGGCGGAAATATCGTCGAGGATCCAAAGGCCGCGGCCAAAAGTGGAAGCGACGAGATCCGCGCCGTGAATGGCGAGATCGGTGACGTTGGCTGTGGGCAGATTGATCTGCAGCGGCTGCCAGTGATCGCCGGAATCGAACGACACATAAACCGCGTTGGTGGCGCCTGCGAATAGGAGTCCCTTGCGGCCGGGATCTTCGCGGATTGTGCGGGCCATGCCGTCATCGGGCAGGCCGGTGACGATTTTCTCCCAGGTTTTTCCGGCATCGCGTGTGCGGTAGAAATACGGATGCACATCACGCGGCGCATAGAGCAGCGAAAACGTATCGTGCTTGGCGAAGACGGCGGCATAAGCGGTGTTGGGATCGTGCGGCGAGGCCTCAATGCAATTGATGTACGCACGCTCAGGAAGATTTGCAGGGGTAACATCGGCCCAGGTGGAACCGTCGTGAGTGAGATGGATCAGCCCGGTGGTTGAGCCGACCCAGATCAGGTTGGCGTCGAGAGGAGAAGGAGCAATCGTTTGGATCGCGCCGCGCGGAGCGTTTTGAGCATCATCATTGTCGTCATCGGCATCCGCATCTCCCCAGAGAGAGAATTCGTTTGCGTCCTTTGTGAGCGTGTGGCCGTTCTCCATTGGTTTTGCAGCACCAGGCGGTTCGGGCGTCTTACTGGTAAGGTCGCCGCTGATTTCTTTCCAGGATGTGCCGCCGTCGGTGGTCTTCAGAAGAAATTGCGTGCCGTAATAAAGCGCGTGCGGATCGCGCGGCGAAAAGATCAGCGGCGTTTCCCAGGTGACGCGATGGCCGGCCGGCGGAAGAAAAATCGTAGCCACCTGGCCCGTGGTGCGGTTCAAACGCAGTACCACGCCATACCAGCCGATGGAATAAACGGAGTTGGCGTCGAGAGGGTCGGGAGCGATGAAGGCGCTTTCGAACGAGCCCGTGGGAAACCAGTCGCGATAGGTAATCAGGCCATAGTCGGAGCGATTCGGCACGGAGACGGAACCGGAATCCTGCTGCGACGCGTAGAGGCGGTAGGGAAAGAAACGATCCGTGGAGACTCTGTAAAATTGCCCAGTTGGCTGGTTATACCAGGTGTTCCAGATTTTTCCGCCATCGAGAGTGATGACCGCGCCTTGATCTGTGCCCATGATGATGCGGCTGGTGTCTTCGGGCGCGATCCACAGGACGTGATCGTCTTCGCCACTCGGCGTGCCTTTCCACGCGACGAAATTGCGGCCGCCGTCGGTGGACTTGTACGTGGAGGTCTGCATCACGTAGACGACATCAGGATTTTTCGGATCGGAGAAGACGCGGCCAAAATAATCGTCGCCAAGCACACGGGGATCCTGCGTGATTTGCTGCCAGGTTTCGCCGGCATCGTCCGAGCGGAAAAGTCCCTGGCGCATCAGGGAAAACACGCGTTTGCCGCCAAGGCCGGGGGCAACGGCGAGACCGATGCGTCCGCGGCGGGCGGGCGGCAATCCTTTTTCGCCGGTGGGAGTCCAGGTTTCGCCCGCATCGGATGATTTGATAATGACGGAGTCTACTTCCTGTTCCTCCGCCGTTTTTTCTTCGGAAGGTTTTTCCCCGCGCGGCCTGGGGATTCGCCGGATGACTGCGTAGATCACACGCGAGTCGTTCGCATCGAAGCAGAGTTCGATGGGACTGTGGCGGTCGTCTTTAAAAAAAACTTTTCGCCAGGATTTGCCTCCATCAATGGTTTTGTAGATGCCACGATAATCATTGGGCGTGATGTCGCCAACGGCGGCGACGTAGACAATATTCGCATCCTTGGGGTCGACGAGGATGCTGGGAATCGTGCGCGATTCGCGAATGCCGATGCTCGTCCATGTGGCGCCGGCATCGGTGGATTTCCAGAGACCATTCCCGGGCGACTGCTCACCCGTGGCGACATAAATGATGTTGGGATTCGATGGAGCGACGACCAGGTCGGCGATCGAAGCAACGTGGGCTTCATCGAAAATTGGAAGCCAGGTGACGCCGCCGTTGGTGGTTTTCCAGACGCCGCCGCCGGGCGTGCCCATGTAATAGGTTTTGGGATCGCCGGCGATTCCAGCGACGGCGGTGACGCGCCCGCCGCGATAGGGTCCTATCAGCCGCCAGGAAAGTCCTTTCATTTGGTCCGCTGAGAGTTCCTGAGCAGGAGTGTGAGAAGCCAGGACGAGCGAAACAACTATGAAGAAGATGATACGTAAATTTCCCGATGAGCGGATGAAGCGAGCGGTGGCTGAGGTCAAGACTGTGTCTCCTGCGAAAAAGTGAGTGTAACATGCACCGGATGCCGGAGGACTGGCCGAGGAGGAAAAAATGGACCTTCAAGAAGTGTTCCGGTTTATGGACGGCGAGAGATTTGGGGTACTGACCACGGCCACAAATTCGGGAAAGCCGGAGGCGGCGCTGGTGGGATTTGCGGTGACTCCGGCGCTGGAGATTATTTTCGATACCGTGCGCAGTTCGCGAAAATATCCGAACCTGAAAGAAAATCCGCGAGTGGCGTTTGTGGCGGGTTGCACGCCGGAAATCACCGTGCAATATGAAGGCGAGGCGGAAGAACTAGAAGGGGATGCGTTGGTGAAATACAAACCGATTTATTTCCAGAAATTCACGGATGGGCCGGCGCGGGAGAGTTGGTCCGGGATAACGTATTTTGTGGTGCGGCCGAAGTGGGTGAGGTATAGCGATTACAATCCGGGGAAGCAGCGGATTGAGGAGCAGCGGTTTTAGAGACGAGCCTCGAATTGGCAATTAGCGAGAACTGGTTAAGTTGAGGTTCTTCGGGCATCCTCCTCGAATGCCCTCAGAATGACATATTTTAGTTTTGGGCGAATCGCGAAGGAAAAGCGCCCCCGACTGGGTCGGGGCCGCTACACGGGCTAGAGTTCGCGCAACGCAACAGCGACCGGACGGATCGAGGCGCGAATGGCAGGAAGCAGGCCACCCTAAACACCCATGACCAGCGCGAAGACGATGCCCATCAGCAGCAGGTCGAACGTGATTTTGAATGCGAAAGCCAGGTTCGAAAAAGTCTGAAAATTCATCGTGCTGGTGGTAAAGCCATTCAGCGGAAGCACGGCAAGACAGCCCAGGATGCCGCCAGCGATTGAAATCACCAGGGCCTCGAATAGAAAGGAAAGCAGAACGTTCAACGTGGAAAAGCCGAGAGCGCGCATGGTGGCAATTTCGCGGCCGCGCTCGGCCACAGCGGAATACATGGTATTCAGTGCGCCGAAGACGGCGCCAACGGCCATGATGAGCGCGACGATGCCGCCGAGCACGGTGATAAGCCGCGTCATCACCGTAGACTGCTTCGCGTAGTAGTCCACTTCGCGGACCGCATCGACGTCCAGGCGCTTATCGGAAGTGACGGAATCCTTGAACTGCTGGAAAGCCGCGGGCGAAGTGAGGTGAACAGTTGCCGACTGAAAAATGTTGGGCGGACGCTGCAGCACCTGGCTAAGTATTTTTGCGTCGCACCAGACTTCCGAATCGAATGCCGAGCCACCGGCGTCAAAAACACCCACGACTTTCCAATGGCCCCCACCCATGTCGACCGAGTCACCAATTTTAAGTCCCGAGTATGTTTTTGTGGCGTTTTTGCCGACGATCAACTCCGAGAGGCCTGGCTGAAACATCTGGCCCTGGGCAATTTTGACAAAGGTGCGAATTTGCAGCACGTTCGGCGAGACACCGCGGACTTGCACGTTGGCGTCCGTCCCCGTGGTGATCAGCGGAATCGGCACCACTCCCACAACTTCCTGCGTGACAAGCGGGCCGGAGCCGTCGTGCGCAACTCCCGGCGCATCCTGAACGATGCGAATCGAATCGAGCGAAATGCCGCCCAACATCTCGGAAGCGGATCCCGCCCGCATCACCAGCACATTCCCCGCGGATCCCGAAGCGACCAGCGTGGACTTAAAGCCCTTGGCCAGCGAAAGCATGGCCACGAAAACGCCGACCGTGCCCGCGATGCCGAGAACCGCGACGATCGTGGAGGTCCACCGCGCGCGGATGCTGCGAAAGTTGTAGGACACAGGAACGGTATTAAAAAGCGGTGCGACCAGCCCAACGATGATCGTCAGCCCGAGCAGAAAAACAAACACCGCAGCCAGCGTTATCACAATCCCAAAGAAAAGTTTGGGCAGCATACCTAGACCCTCCTGAGGGCGTTGACAACGCGCAAACGCATGGCACTGACGCCGGGTATCACGCCACTTGCAAATCCCACGACTATCGCGAGAACAAGCCCGAAGACCAGCATCGAAGGCGCGAGAACGATACTTGGGAGCATGCCACTGAGTGCCTTGCCCAGCGCCGGAACAGCGAGTAGCGCACCTAGGATGCCTAGCAAGCCGCCAAAGAGCGCAATCGCCAGCGCTTCCGCTAGAACAAAAAACAAAACCGCGCGATCCGAGAAGCCGATGGCCTTGAAGACCGCAAGTTCCGAAGTGCGCTCGCGGACGGAGATCGCCATGGTGTTGCCCGTGACGAGCAGAAGAGTGAAGAAGACCACTGAGCCAATGGAAACAATCAGGAACTGGATGTTGCCAAACTGTTTGACCCAGTTGGCGGCGAAGGCGGATTCCGCCTCCGTCTTGGTTTCGTTGGGAGAGTTCGCAAATTCCGCGTCAATCGCTTTGGCGATACGAGGCGAGTCATCGGGATTGTTGACCCGCAGAATATACCAGCCGATCTGGCCCTTCACGCGATCCGGAACTTTTTCCTCGAAATAGTCCCACTGGAACCAGAATTGTGTCTCGTCGTCCTGGGGACGCTTGCCGTGGTAAATACCGGCCAGATTGAATTCCCAGGAGCCGCCTCCATAGAGCGTGGTCTTGATCGGAATGCGATCGCCAATTTTCCAGCCGAATCGCTCAGCCGTTTTGGCGCCGGCAATGGCGCCCTGGCGGTCTTTCAGAAAGTTTGCCCACTGTTCGTCGGAAACGATCAGCTCGGGATACACTTCGCGCTGCGCCTGGGGGTCGATCACGAATTGGGGGAAAAAATTCTTCTCGTCAATGTACGTACCGCCGAACCAGTTATTGTGCGTGACGACTTTCACGCCGGGGATGCGCAGGATTTTGTCACGGTACGAGAGCGGGATCAGGTTGATGATGGACGTGCGGTTGATCACCAACAGGCGATCCGCGCTGGCAACGTCGGCGCCGCGGTTGAAGGCATCGCTTACAACGGAGAGGAACACAAAGAGGAAAAGGGCGACGGCGAACGAGCCGATCGTCAGCATCAGGCGAACCTTCTTGCGAAACAGGTTGGCGAAGATAATGTTGGCAAATTTCATGCGACACCTCCGGCCGTAGTCATCTGCGGCTGTTTGCGCCCTTCCACGAGCACGCCCTTTTCAAGATGCAGCGTGGTGTTGGCGCGGGAAGCGACCACCGGATCGTGGGTCACCATCAGCACGGTCTTGGAGTGCTTGCCGACCAGCTCTTCAATCAGCGCCATGATTTCATCGGCGCTCTTGCGGTCGAGGTCGCCGGTGGGCTCGTCGCACAGGAGGAAGGTTGGATCGGAAACCACGGCGCGGGCGATGGTGACGCGCTGCTCCTGTCCGCCGGAAAGCTGGCGGGGGAAGTGATTCATGCGGTCGGCAAGACCCACGAGGGAAAGCGCGGTCTCCACATGTTCGCGGCGCTCAGCCTTCGAAAGCTTGGTGAGCAGGAGCGGAAGCTCGACATTTTGAAACGCCGTCAGCACCGGGATCAGGTTGTACATCTGGAAGATGAATCCGACGTGGCGCGCGCGCCATTCTGTCAGGCGGTTCGCGGACATGTTGGTGATTTCGTCGCCGGCAACGGTGATGCTGCCGCGCGTGGGAACGTCCAGTCCGCCGAGCAGATTCAAGAGAGTAGTTTTGCCGGAGCCGCTTGGGCCCATGAACGCGATGAATTCACCCTTCTCCACATCCAGGTTCAGCCCCTGGAGCACGTGAATCTCTTCGCCACCGCGACGATATGTTTTGTCGAGGTCGCGAACTTGAATGAGGCTGGAGTTACCGCCACTTCCGTCGACTTTCACCATAGGCTGCGCTCCTATTGAGGTTTGATCTGGACGGCCTGGCCGTCACGCAAAGATTCGGGGCCTTTCACGACGACAACAGCGTCCGGCTGAAGCCCTGCAAGAATTTCCACGTCCGTCCCGCGATTGGAACCCAACGAAACAGCGCGGCGTTCGAGGGTGTCGCCCTTCACCACGAAAACAAACTTGGAGGAGTTGTCCTGATGAATGGCAACTCGCGGCACCAGCGCCACTGCGGGCGCCGCAGCAGGCGATTTATCCGCCGCCGCTTTGGGCTTTTCGTCTTCCAGGAAGGTGACCTTCACTCCCATGTCCGGAAGGATCCGCGGCTGTGTTGCGGGATCGATCAGGTGAACATGCCCTTCATCCGTGAACGAGATGCGCACTTTCACGGTGGCTTTCTGCCGGTCGGCGGTGGGAATAACGGTCCGCACCTTCGCCGGGATGCTCCAATCCGGATAGGCATCGAGAATCGCCGTGACCGGCTGATTGGGCTGCACCTTTGCAATGTAGGATTCGCTGACGTCCACTTCAATTTCGTTGGAGTGGAGATCCACGATGGTGGCGATACCGGTGCGCGTGAAGCCACCGCCGGCCGAAACTGGTGAGACCATTTCGCCAACCTGGGCATCCTTCGAAACCACAATGCCGGCATACGGCGCGCGGATGGTGCAGTTGTCCACGGCCTGTTGCTGTTCGCGAATA
>Ga0210399_10000821_pt1 | contig 24303 bp, 18 predicted proteins | sample IncBWC14MmetaG_FD_150865 | JGI IMG/M metagenome (GOLD analysis project Ga0210399, IMG submission 150865) | Forest soil microbial communities from Barre Woods Harvard Forest LTER site, Petersham, Massachusetts, United States - Inc-BW-C-14-M | ecosystem: Environmental > Terrestrial > Soil >... | reverse complement strand
CGGGGTGGGGGGGGGGATCCTGGGGGCCGTCATCGGGTGCACGCGGTGGCGGGGGTTGATCGGGGCGGCCGCCGGGGGTGCGGTCGGCTTGTGGCTACTGGTGGCGTTCACCCCCCTCTGCGCCCTCTTGGCCCAGGGCCTCCCTCGGCGTGATCCGGTGGGGCGGGCGGATGCGATCTTCGTCCTCGCCTCCCGTCTCCAGGCCGACGGCGAGCCTACCCCGGACGCCCTGAGCCGCCTCCTCCATGCCCTGGAGCTCCTGGGTCAGAGCTTGGCCCCCCGCCTGATCCTCTCCGAGCAGCGGCCGCCGGCGCGGTCCTACGCGGAGGCGGCCCGGCCCATCCTCGATCATCTGGGCCTGCGGACCGAGCTTCTGACCGTGGGCCCCGTTCGCAACACCCACGATGAAGCGGAGGCGGTGGGTGCTCTCTTCCGCATGCGGGGCTGGAAGCGGCTGCTGGTCGTCACCTCGCCCACCCATTCCCGCCGGGCTTGCGCGGCCCTCGAGCACGAGGGAATCGTGGTGCTGTCCTCACCGTCGATGGAGACTCGCTTCGACCTCGAGACCTTGGACCGGGCCGACGACCGGTTGGTCGCCTTCGGCAGCCTCATCCACGAGCGGGTCGGCTTTTGGGTCTACCGCCGCCGGGGCTGGATCCTTCACTGAGGGAGGGGGTGCGGTGTCGCACCCCCTCTACCCGCCCCCCGGGCCATCGCCCGGGAGCGCAGCCCGCTGCCGGGGGGCGGGGCGCACGTGCGGGGGGGCTACTTGGCCGAGAAGTCGGTCTTGAGGGCGGTGGTTCCCCAGGACAGGCTGAACTCGCCCTTGTTCTTGTCGCCCTTGACCTCGATGGTCAGGGCCTCGACGCTCGCCGGCAGCTTCGACGGGGTGAGCGGGACTTCCGCCACCTTGGTTTTCTCCTTGTCCGCCTTGGTGACGTTGAGCTGCCACTTGTCCTCCCCCAGCTTGGTGGCGGTGAGAACGTACTCACCCTTGGGTACGGCCGTGCTCCCGAAGCTGAGGTCGGCCTCGGTCTTGAGGGTGGTGGGAGCGTCGGCCCCCATGCGCCAGGGCTTGCCGACCTCGGCCTGGGCCAGCATGTCCCGTCCCTTAAGGTTGGGTCGGCCGTAGTCGATCGAGACGACCTTACCCGCGACCGTGGCCTTGGCCTCGCCGCGATCCGCGCCGTGGGCTTGGGCGGAGATGGCAAGGGCCAGGACACCGGAGAACAAACCAAAGCGCTTCATCATCATCATCAGTGACCTCCCGTGGACCCCAGAGACCTCGATCTTAGGACGCGATCGCCGGCGGGAGCAACCGGAAGGGTCCCGGAAAGGCCACTCCCGCGCCACACGCTCGGGCCACGGCCCCTGGGGGGCGGCCTCCCGGTCAGCGGAGGCCTGCCTCGGCGGCCCGCAAGCTTCCCTGCCATTCCGTTGTTTTTTCCACTTCCGGGAGCGGCCGGGGTTGGGCGGGGTCGGCGGTCGCTCCCTGGAGGGCGAGCTGCCAGAAACCCACGTCGTGCCAGTGGCCGAGTTTGAAGCCGGCCTCCTTGAAGACGCCGACCGGCTCGAAGCCCAGGCGCTCGTGGGTGGCGACGCTGGCCGGGTTGGGGAGGGTGATCCCGGCATAGGCGCGGTAGTAGCCGGCGAGGCGCAGTCCGGTCAGAAGTGCGGTGTAGAGCGCCCGGGCCACGCCCTTACCCCGATGGGGCGCCGCCACGTAGACCGTGGTCTCGACCGCCCACTGGTAGGCGGGGCGCGCGCGGAAGGGGCCCGCATAGGCATAGCCCTGGATCTCACCATCCGCCTCGCAAACAAGCCAGGGGGTCCGCGCCGTGATCTTTCGGACGCGCTCTCGGAACTCCTCGACCGAAGGCGGCGCCAGTTCGAACGAGATGGGCGTCTCGCGCACGAGGGGGGCGTAGATCTCAAGCATGGGCCCGGCGTCCGTGTCCCGGGCCAGACGGATCACGGCCGGCGTAGGAGGAGGAACCCCGTCGCCACCAGGGCGCTGGCCTTGAGGACGTCGGCTCCCAGGAAAGCGGCGTGCAGAAGGCCGAACGGGCGGGCGTCCTCCGGGCGTAGGGGACGCGGGGCGAAGTCCAGGGCGCGGCCCCGCTCGGCCAGGGGGCCGAGGGCGGCGGCTTGCGCAAGGACGAGCACCAGGGCCAGACCCGAGAGTAGCCTTGAGAGGCCGCCCCCCGGCCAGAGCAGAGCCAAAAGGGCTGCCCCGAGCCCCAGCTGCACCACGGCCCAGGACCGGAACATCCAGCGGTTGAGCTCGGCCCCGAGGTGGCGCAGGGCGGCCCGGCGATCCGGTGGTGCGACCCCAGCCAGCTTTTCCGAGAGCTCGGGCCGCCCGCCGGGGCCGAGCACCCGGTCGACGGCGCGGAGGTTAATGGTGGCCATGACCCACGAACCAGCCAGGACTCCCACCCAGGCGCCGAGGAGCAGGAGCGCCAGCTTCCACCTCATTCGTTGTCGAAAGGATTCGGGGGTCGGCCCGTGGGGTCGGCGGCCGCACGCTTCTTGGCCTCCTCAAACTTCTTGTCCAGGATCTCTCGTGCGTGCTTCGTCTGCTGGACGGAGCGCGCGAATTTCTCGTCGAGAAGGCTCTTCTGGGACTGGACGCGGTTCACGAGGTCGTCGAAGTCCCGCATGGGCTCCTTCTTCTTGTCCACCCAGACCACGGACTGCGTCTCGGGATCGACCTTCAGCTGGGCCTCGCAGCAGGGGCAAGTGATGTCGAGGGCTTCAGGCATGATCGGATTGTAACCCCAAGCTGGCTTTGCTTTCCTGCCCGCTGCCCCGCGGCGCGCGGCAAGAACCCTAGCGCCGGCTCCCTCGAGCTTGGCCCCCAAGCGTGACTACTGGATGTAGCCCAGGGCACGGAGGCGTTCCAGCTCTTCCTTCCCCAGCCCCTCCCGTGTTTTCGAGTCGGGCGGAAGGCGGGCCGCTTCCGCCATCCGCCGCCACGCTTCGAGCTCGCTGGCCAGGCGCTTGACGATCTCAGGCTCTTCGGCAGCAAGGTCCGACTTGTCGAGCGAGTCCTTCCCGTGATTGTAGAGCTCGTACTCGGGGCGTCCGGCCAGGCCGTTCGTGTTGTGAACCAGCTTCCAGCCGTCGCGGATGATGGCGAAGGACTCCGCATCCCTCGGCGGTGGCCCCCCGCCCTCTCGCGTCGCTTCCTTCTCGATCACCGCCGGCCACGCTTTAGGCGCCGTCGCCGGGTTGGCGGTCCCCGACGACGTTGTCGACAGGAGGGGGAGGAGGCTGTGGCCCTGGACGCCCTTGGGCACGGGCAGCCGGCTCATCTCGAGCAGGGTGGGCATCACGTCGATGGCCTGGACGGTCTGCTCGACTACCGCGCCCGCCACGACCGTGCCCGGACGCCACAGGATAAGGGGAACATTCGAGAGCTCGCCGTAGGTGCTTTGGCCGTGGAACATCCGTCCATGCTCCAGGAATTCCTCCCCGTGGTCCGCGGTGTAGACAACTAGCGTCCGGCGGTCCAGCCCCAGATTCCGCAAACCCTCGAGCAGCCGGGCGATCTCCGGGTCCATCCCTCGGATCGCCCCGTCGTACCAGCCGAGCTCGTAGTCTACGTAGGCCTCGGGGTTCAACCCCGCCCGCCGCAAGTCGTCCCGGCTCGGCATTTGGAACGCCCTCATGGTGGGGTCGGCGATGAACTTGTGAACCTCCTTCGCCTGCCGCTCGTGCTCGGCCTCGCCCGCGCGGTCCGCCCACAGCCCGTCGTAGGGGGGGTACGGCCGGTAGGGGTCGTGCGGATCTTGGACGTGGAGGAAGACAAAGAAGGGCACGTCACGGTGGGTCTCGAGCCAGGGTAGGAGGCGATCCACGTAGACGCGGGCGGTCTTGCTCGTCCTCGCCTCTCCCTTGATGGAGCCGTTCTCCTGGACCTCCTCGAACCCCTTGTGTAGGTTCGTGAAGCGGCCGGTGAAGAGACCCGACGACATGGAGAGGGTCGCGTAACCCGCCTCTCGATAGATCTCAGCTAACGTGACCGCGGAATTGGGAAGGCGATCACTGAAGTCGTGGACGCCATGGGTCGCGGGGTACAGCGAGGTGAGGAGAGAGGGCGTCGAGACTTTTGTCCACGTCGCCTGCACCACGGCGTCGCGGAAGAGAGTCCCCTCCGAGGCCAGGCGGCGGATCGTGAGCCCGGTCGGCCGGCCGTAGCCATAGATGTCGAGATGGTCGCGCCGGAGGGTGTCCACCCAAATCAGGACGACGCCCTGCGGCGGATCGCCGGGGGCCTTGGCGGGCGCGGCCGGCCGCGGCCTCCCGCCCCGGCTGCGGACGACGGGTGCGCCCCAGAGACCCAGGACGCCGGGTTTGCCCCCCGCGAGGGAGAGGGTGAGGGAGACCCTACGGTTCGCGTATTCGTGCAAGTCCACGGGGGCGGCGTCCCAGCGGTGGGGCGTCGTGACCGTCCGCTCCAGGAGCACGGCGTCTCTGCTCCCATCGTCCACCGCGACCCGAAAGGCCACCGGTTCCTCATCGAGCGTGCCCACCGCGAGATCGAGCCATGGTCTCTCCGGGAGATCTAGCGTGAAGCGTACCGTCTCCGGCGTTCGCGCCACGATCGTCTCGCGATAGAACTCCGAAAGCCCCTGCCACGCGATCCCGGACGGGACTGAGGCCAGGTGCTCCCTTCGGGAGACAATGCGGAACGCCTCGATCTCGAATTGGGCCCCCGCCACGTTGGTGGGACGGACAAAGACGTGAAGGGTTCGCGACAGCGGGATCCCGCGGGCAGTGTGAATCACGTAGCTCCGAACATCGTCGCCCGCGATGATGGGTGTGGCCAGCGTCCAGAAGTTATTGTTGGGCTGCTGGGCAACCTCGGCTAGATCGACGTGCTCCTGGCCCGAGAAAGCGATGTACAGGTTCGTCCCCGCGGAGGCCCGGAGACGGATCTCGACGGCTTCCAGCACGTCGCTGCCTCCCAGACCCGGCTTCCCCAGGAAGTGGACCACGGGGCCGGGGGATGTGGTGTGTCCTTGCAGCCGGCCGTTACGGAGGGCGAGCCCCGCCACGCCGGGGCCGGCCTCCCAGCCCCCCGGGCCTCGCGCTCCGGCGGCGGGCGCATCGAACCGCCATTCGTTCGGGGGCGCGGCCGAGGGTGACGCGGGGGAGTGGCCGAGGACCAGTTCCGGCCGGAACAAATCGACGAGACGGATCGTGATCGGTGCAGGCTTGCGGCTGCATCCCACCGTGGCCGCCGCGGCGCACAGGATCAGCAACGGGGCCCCACCAGGGGAGCGGCGAATGCGGGACATGCCTTTCCTTGAAGGAAGAATGAATTGCCTGCAGAGACTACGGCCGGGGGTGGACAGAATCAAGTGGCGTCGGCGGGACGACCCGAGGCCTCTCTGCGCCGCGGCGGCCCTCCCCCGGGGCCCCGAGAACGAGCCGGGTAGCCAGTAACCTGTGCGGCTTCAAACATCGCGGGGCCGGTACCAGGAGAGCGTCAGCCCCTTCAACCCTGACTATGGGACCGCTCAACCGGTAATATGGGAGCGGGATGCGGAGGGGCAGTGGTCAGCCGGGACGCAGCCGGCAACGCCGAGTCGAAATCCTGAGAAGCGCGGCCGCCGCTTTCCGTCGGCGCGGCTACCACGGGGCCAGCGTGGGGGAGATCGCCCGCGACCTCCGCATGACCAAGGGGAGCCTCTATTACTACTTCAAGAACAAGGAGGAGATCCTCTACTTTTGCCATGACTACTCGCTCGACATCCTCCTCGACCTCCTGGCCCGGGTGGAGAGGGAGACGCGCTCCCCGGACGAGCGCCTGCGTCAGCTCATCGTGTCCTTCGTGCACATGATCATCGACGAGCTGCAGGGAACCGCCCTCACCATGGACCTGCAAGCCCTCTCTCCGCGGCTGCTACGGAAGGTGATCGCCAAGCGCGACCTGTTTGACCGCGGCGTCCGGCGCGTCTTGAAGGAAGGGATGGACCGCGGACTCTTCGTTTCCGGCGACCCGAAGCTATTGACCTTTGCCATTCTGGGGGCGGTGAACTGGATCACGCGCTGGTTCGATCCCCGGGGCCCCGCCCGCTCGGAGGAGATCGCTCAGGCTTTCGCCGACTACTTGCTGGCCGGCTTGCTCCGGCCCGCCGCCGCGCGCGGACGCTCCCCCCGGCGCGCCCTCGCGTGAGGGTCAAAGAGGCCTTCGCGAACCTGCTCCTGAGCGCGCTCACCGTCCTCCTGTTCGTGGGGGGGGCCGAAGGAGTCTGCCGCCTCCTCGAGAGGGGGCGGCCGGCGGCCCCGCGGGCGGCCGCTTACATCACGGACTGGAACTGGGAGGGGGACTTCTATACGGTCAAGTCCACCGCCGCGGGCTGGCCTCCTTGGGAAGACTACAACAGCGACGGGCTGCGGGACCGGGAGCGGGCGGTGGAGAAGCCGACGGGAGTGCGGCGGCTGATCTGCCTCGGGGACAGCACCACCCTCGGTTGGGGGATCCGTCCGCAGGAGGCCTACCCCCAGGTGCTCCAGGACCTGCTCGAGTCGAAGGGGGAGCGGACCGAGGTCTTCAACGTGGCCCTGGGTGGCTGGTCCACCCGCCAAGAGCTGATCGCTTACCGCCGCATCGCGCGCAAGTACCGGCCGGACGAGGTTCTGATCGGGGTATGCCTGAACGACGTTCCCGAAATGCAGAACAACCTGAGCCGCCCCCCCGCTTGGCTGGCCGCGATTCACGAGCGCTCCGCCCTCGTGCGGCGCCTCGTTCGAGCCCAGGACCGAGAGATCGCGGATGTGGAGGAGCTCTTCACGCATAAGGACTCACCCAAGGTACGCGAGGCTTTCGGGCGCATGTTCGCCGACATGCGCATCCTGCGCGATGAGGTGCGGGCGGACGGGGCCACTTTCGCGGTCCTCATCTTCCCTTTTCGCCTCCAAGTCCTTCCCGGTGCGCCACCCCCTACCGCCCAACGGACGATCGTGGACTTCTGCCGCACGGAGGGAATTCCCGTGCTCGATCTCCTGCCCGCGCTTCGCCCCGCGGGGGAGTCCGCCTTCATCGACTACGACCACTTCAGTCCCGCCGGGGCCCGCCTCGTGGCCGAGCAGATCCTGGCCTCTGGCCTCTTGGCGGAGTCGGGCTCGTTGCCCCCCCGTGACACCCCCGCCTCTCTGCCTCCGAACCCCAGCCAGGCCCTTCCCGCTCTCCTCGTCGACCTTCGCAGCGGGAACGAAAGGAGTCGGCTCGAAGCCGCCCGGGCTCTGGGCCAGATGGGGGCGCAGGCCAAGGCCGCCGAATCCTCGCTGATTGGTCTCCTCGACGACCCGAGCCCGCGCGTGCGCGTGGCTGCGACATGGGCGGTGGCCCGGCTCCGGCCGCTCCCCGCGGCCGCCCTCGCCGGCCTCCTCCGTCGGCTCCAGGATCCCGCGCCGGGCGTGCGCGCCGGCGCGGCCCGGGCCCTCGGGGAGATGGGCGATGCGGGCAAGCCCGCGTTGCTGCCCCTCGTGGAGCGGCTGCGCGACGAGGACGAGACGGTCCGCGCACGGGCGGGGGAGAGCCTGTCCGAGATCGGGCCCGACACCGAGGGCTGCCGGCGAGCGCTCGTCAGCCTCCTCGCTGATAGCACTGCTCCCGGGCGCGCGGAGGCGGCGGGGGCGCTGGGCCGGCTGGGGCCGGGGGCCCTGGACGCCGTGCCTGTCCTCAGTTCTGCCCTCGAAGACACGCGCGAGGCGGTGCGTGGGCGCGCGGCCTGGGCCCTGGGTGAGATCGGCCCCGGAGCGTGGAGGGCGGTGCCCGCCCTCCTGGCCGCGTTCCGGGATCCGGGCATCCGCTGGCGGGTGGCCGACGCCTTTGGCGGCATCGGCCCCGGGGCGGCGGCGGCGGTGCCCGACCTTATGGCCGCCACGAAGGACGAGAGCAGCAACGTGCGTTGGCGCTCGATCCAGGCCCTGGGCCGGATCGGTGCCCCGGCCGAACGGGCTACGCCCACCCTCGTGGAAGCTCTCGGCGATCCTGGCCCCAACGTCCGTCTGGGCGCACTGACCGCCCTGGCCCAAATCGGCGCCGACCCCGCCGTGCTCCTTTCCGCCCACGAGCGTGTGCTCGCCGACCCCGACACCCGTGTGCGCAGCGAGGCGGTGAACGGTCTGGGGCGGATGGGTCCCCGCGGCCGACCGGCGGCGGGCGCCCTCGCGCAGCGCCTGCGGGATGAGGATCCTGGCGTGCGCGCCCGGGCCGCCCGGGCGCTGGGCCGCCTGGGCAAGCTTCCTCCCGCGGTGGTCGCGGCGCTCGCCGCCGCGCGGAGCGACCCCGACGGGGCGGTTCGCGACGAGGCGGAAAAGGCGCTCCGCAAGGCGGGGGTAGGGTGAGGCTCCCCGGGGGCGGCCTTGACCACCCCCGGCCGCGATCTATAATGGAGTTTGAACGAGCGTTCAAATTCAGCGGGGCGTGCGCATGGAGAAGATTCGGGTCCGTCTCAAGGTGAACGGGGAGGACCGGGAGGTCCTGGCCGTTGTCCACCACACCCTTCTGGAAGTGCTCCGGGAAGAGATGGGCCTCGCCGGTACCAAGCATGGCTGTGAACTGGGGGAGTGTGGCACCTGCACCGTCCTCCTGGACGGAAGGCCCGTCCTCTCTTGCCTCACCCTGCCCGTGGAGTGTGCGGGGCGGCAGGTCACGACGGTAGAGGGCTTGGCCGAGCGAGGCGTGCTCCACCCGCTGCAGCAGGCCTTCATCGAGCTCGGTGCCGCGCAGTGTGGGTACTGCACGCCCGGGTTCCTGCTCGTGGCCGAGAGGCTGCTCCGAGAGAACCCTCATCCCTCCCGGCCCGAGATCGCAGAGGCCCTCGCCGGCAACCTCTGTCGGTGCACGGGGTACTTGAAGATATTTGAAGCGGTCGAGCTCGCGGCGGCGCGGATGCGTGACCAGGCGGGGGAGGCGGTTCGTGCCTGAGGAGACACGCCGCGATCTCCGGGTGGTCGGCCAACCGCTGCCCAAGGTGGACGCCGCGGCCAAGGTCACCGGCCAGACGCTCTTCGCGGATGACGTCGAGCTACCCCGCATGGCCTACGCCAAGCTCTTGCGCTCGCCGCATCCCCACGCGCGCATACGCAAGCTCGACGCGTCCAAAGCGGCCGCGCTCCCCGGCGTCCTCGCCACCCTGGTGGGGACCGAACTACCCATTCCATTCGGCATCTTGCCCGTCAGTCAAGACGAGCACGCCCTAGCCATAGATAAGGTCCGTTTCGTGGGCGATCCGGTGGCGGCGGTGGCCGCCGTCGACGAGGAGACGGCGGAGGCGGCCTGTCGGCTGGTGGAGGTGGACTACGAGGTCCTGCCCGACCTCATGTCCATGGAGGAAGCCCTGGCCCGACCCGAGGCCCGCATCCACGAGTACGGGCCGCGGGGCAACGTCCACAAGGAGGTCTCCTTCGATTTCGGCGACGTCGAGGAAGGCTTTCGCGAGGCCGAATACGTCCGCGAGGATACGTTCTACTTCGAGGGAAACACCCACCTGCCGATGGAGCAGCACGCGGCCGTCGGCTCGTTCGGGCCCGACGGCAAGCTCACGCTCTGGTCCTCCACCCAGACCCCGCATTATGTCCACCGCGCGGTGGCCCGGGTGTTAGGGATGTCGCCCGCGCACGTGAGGGTCATTGCCTGTCCGAACGGGGGCGGCTTCGGGGGCAAGAGTGACCCCTTCGGCCACGAGATCGTAGTGGGCAAGCTCTCCATGAAGACGGGCCGGCCCGTCAAGATCACCCTCACCCGAGAGGAGGTCTTCTACTGCCACCGCGGCCGGCACCCCGTGTCGATGTGGATGAAGACCGGGCTCAAGAGAGACGGCACCATCACCGCCATGCACTTCCGCTCCGCCCTCGACGGGGGAGGCTACGGCAGCTACGGTGTGGCCAGCCTCTACTACACGGGAGCCCTGCAGACCGTGACCTACCGTATCCCCCGCTACAAGTTTGAAGGAGTGCGCGTCTTCACCAACAAGCCCCCCTGCGGTCCCAAGCGGGGCCACGGCACGCCCCAGCCACGCTACGCCCTGGAGTGCCACATCGACAAGTTCTGCCACGACCTGGGCCTCGACCCCGCGGAGTGGCGGCTGCGCCACACTCTCGCCCCCGGCACCATTACCGCGAACCAGATGCAGGTGAAGACCATCGGCCTCCGGGAGTGCCTGGAGCGGGTGATCACGCGAAGCGGCTACCGTGAGAAACGGGGCAAACTCGGACCCGGTCGGGGCATTGCCCTCGCGGGCTCGGCCTACATCAGCGGCGCGGGTCTTCCCATCTATTGGAACGCGATGCCCCACTCGGGCGTTCAGATCAAGGTGGACCGCGGCGGGGGGGTGGCCGTCTTTTGCGGCTCCACCGATATCGGGCAGGGCTCCGACTCGGTGCTCGCTTACATCGTGGCCGAGGAACTCGGCATCGAGCCCGCGGATGTCCGGGTCGTCACCGCCGATACCGACCTCACGCCGGTAGACCTCGGCTCCTACTCTTCCCGGGTCACCCTCATGACCGGCAACGCCACCCTCGAAGCCGTGCGCAAGGTGCGCAAGTTGATCCTCGAGGCCGCCGCCCGCAAGCTGGAGGTGCCGGTCGAGCGCTTGCTCTGCGCCGCCCGCCGGATATGGGATGCTCAAGAACCCGCCCGGGGGCTGCCCTTCGCGGAGGCCGTGGTCTTGGCGGAGGGCGAGCACGGCACCTTGGGGGCGGTCGGCTCCTATAAGCCGCCCCGAAGCGTGGCCCGCTGGAAAGGGGCGGGGGTCGGCCCTACGCCGACCTACTCGTATTCCGCAGCCGCGGTCGAGCTCTCAGCCGACCGCGAGACGGGACTCATCCGCGTGGACAAGGTCTGGATCGCGCACGACGTGGGGAAGTCGATCAACCCCCTGCTCGTCATCGGCCAGGTCGAAGGCTCGGTCTACATGGGCCTGGGTGAGGTTCTGATGGAGGAGCAGGTCTTCCGGAAGGGCCGCCACAAGATCCCTTCCATGCTCGAGTACAAGAGCCCGACCACCCTGGAGATGCCGCCCGTGGAGTCGATTCTGATCGAGACCCTTGACCCCGAGGGCCCCTACGGGGCCAAGGAATGTGGCCAGGGGCCGCTGCTGCCCGTGATCCCCGCCGTGGCCAACGCTCTCTTCGAGGCTCTGGGGGTGCGGGTAGACGAGGTCCCGATCACTCCGGAGAAGGTGCTGGCCGCCCTCGAAGGTCGCTACCGACCTCCCCGCATGCCGGCGTTCCGGTACCCGGAGACGGTGGTGGTTCCACCCCTGGAGCCCGCGACGCCCGCCGCCGTTCCCGAAGGGGTGCGCACATGATGAGACTCCCGCCCTTCCGGTACATCGTCGCCCGCACCGCCCGCGAAGCGGCGACGATCCTGGCTGACCACGGCCCGGAGGCGATGGCCGTGGCCGGCGGCACCGATCTTCTGCCCAATATGAAGCGGCGGCAGTTCGAGCCGAAGATCCTGGTGGGCTTGCGTGGGATCGCGGAAGCGGAGGGTATCTCCCCGAACGGGGGTCTGCGGCTCGGGGCCCTGGCCACCCTCACCGAGGTTGCGGAGCATCGCGTGGTCGGAACGCGCTGGCCGAGCCTCGCCCGCTCCGCGGGCCTCGTGTCCTCGCCCCCCCTCCGTAACGCCGGCACCATCGGCGGTAACCTCTGCGTGGACACCCGCTGCAACTACTACAACCAGTCGGAGTTCTGGCGGGCCTCCGTCGGCTACTGCATGAAGAAAGACGGTGACATTTGCCTCGTGGCCCCCGGCTCCAAGGTGTGCTGGGCGCTGTCATCCTCCGACACAGCCCCCGTCATGATCTCGCTCGAGGCCGAGGTCACCCTCGTGGGCCCGCAGGGGGCCCGACGCGTCCCGGCTCGCTCCCTTTATGGCCCGGACGGCATCCACTACCTCGCCAAGAGCCCGGAGGAGATCCTGACCCAGATCCACGTCCCCGCGCGCGAAGGCTGGCTCATGACTTATCGCAAGCTGCGGCGCCGCGGCTCCATCGATTTCCCGATCCTGGGCGTGGCCGCGGCCGTGCGCCTCGTGAAGGGGCGGGTGGAGGAGGCGCGGATCGTTCTGGGGGCGGTGCACGTGGCCCCGGTGGAGGCGAAGGACGCCCAGGAGTTCTTGCGTGGCAAGAGGCTCGACATCGAGACCATTGAGATGGCGTCCGGCATCGCCTACAAGCCGGCCAAGCCCCTGGACAACGCGGACCTCGTTTACTCATGGCGCAAACGGATGGCTCGCATCGAGGTGGCGCGGGCGTTGCGCGAGCTGGCAGGGCTGCCCACAGGAGACCTGCCTCCGATCCGGGCGTGAGCCCTCGCCCGCCCTCGTGCCCGCTTCAGCTGCCGCCTTGGAGCCCCCGAGGGTGAAGCTCCCGAGCCGCGCCCGCCCGCTCGTGCGGAGGGCGCTATGACTTGGCTGCGGGCCCTCGGTCTCTACACGCTCCTGACCGTGCTCCTGACCTGGCCCCTGGCCTCCCAACTCCACATCATCGACCCCGGGGACTCGGCCTTCTTCGCCTGGGTCATGGGATGGGAGGTCCATGCTTTGAGGACCGATCCCGCCCGGCTTCCTCACGCCAATATCTTCCACCCCCTCCGCTACACGCTGGGCATGGACGAGCCGGTGCTAGGGACCACCCTCCTGGCCCTACCCCTCCTGCCCTTCACGGACGACGCGGTCTTCCTGTTCAACCTGGTGCGGCTCCTCACCTTCATCTGCTCCGGCCTCACTACCTACTGGCTGGCTCGCGAACTGGGCTGCGGGGAAGGGGCGGCACTCTTCGCGGGAGCAGCCTTCGCCTTCTCCCCCATCCGGACCGATCAGATCGCCCACCTCTCCACCCTGGGCACCCAGTGGCTGCCGCTCCTCCTCCTCTTCATCGTCCGCTTCGCGCGCAGCGGACGAGCGCGCCACGCCTTTCTGGCGGCCCTCTTCTTCGTTCTTGCCTTTCTGGCCTGCGGCTACCATGGTTTGATCGGCCTCGCCGTCCTGCCCCCCGCCGTTATCGTGCTGCTGTGGGGGCGGCCGCGCCAGCTGCCGGCCGCGGTCCTGGCCGCCGCCGCCGCGGGCCTCGCCCTCCTCCCCCTCTACGCCCTGCACCGAGCCGCCCTGGAGCCGCAAGGGTACGCGCGGGGAGCGGAGGAGACGGTTTTCTTCTCCGCCTCCCTCGAATCGTTCCTCTCGACCGGACCCTGGAACCGGGTGTACGGCGATCTAACGGATCCCTTCCGCACCATCGGACCCAACAACCTCTTTCCCGGTCTGGTCGTGCCCGGCCTGGTGATGCTGGGCGGCCTCGGTCTCTGGAGGCGGCGCGCGCTCCCCGGTCGGGAATCGCTGGCCCTCCTCGTGCTCGCCCTGGCGGCGGCGGCGTTGGCCCTGGGGCCGGAGGTGCGCTGGATGGGGCATCGCCTCTTCACGGGGCCCTTCGCCTTGGCCCGCGAGCTCTTCCCCGTGTTCCGGATGATCCGTGTCTCGAGCCGGGCCGGCGTCTACGTCGCCCTGCCCCTCGTCCTGCTGGCCGCCCGTGTCCTGCAGGCCTGGCGCCCGCCCCCCCTCGCGTTCGCGGGCGTGGCCCTTCTCGCCCTTGGCGAGACCCTGATCGCTCCCATCCCGACCCCGGCCTGGGCCCAGGTCGTGGACACACGCCGGGAGCCGCCCCCCGTCTACCGCTGGCTGGCCGATCAGCCCGGTGAGCCTCCGGTAGTGCACCTCCCCATGCTCGGGATCGATGGGACATTCAAGCGGCCCGCCTACCACGAGAGTATCTACATGGTGCGCTCCACGAGGGACTGGAAGCCACTCGTGAACGGCTACGCGGGGATCGAGCCGGCCCTCTATCAGCGGTTGCGCTCCCTGGCGCGCACCTTCCCTTCGGAGGAATTCCTGGAGGCACTCCGACAGATCGGCACCCGCTACGTGATCCTGCACCGGGGCGGCTACGGCCCGAACCAATGGGCGCGCATCGAAGCCGGACTGCCGCAATTCCGTTCCTCGCTGAGGGAAGTCGCCCGCTTCGCGGGGGACTCCGTTTTCGAGTTGGAAGCGCCGCCGAGCGCGAGCGCGCTCGATACATTGAAATGGGGGCAGGGGGGTGTTAGCCTCCGGTGACAATTGGTCCTTGAGCCGCGCGGAGGGCGCCCCCATGAGCAAGGACTCCCTGACCATCACCGACAACCGAACCGGCAAGAGCTACGAGATCCCGATCCAGGAGGGAACCGTCAAGGCTATCGACCTGCGCCAAATCAAGGTCTCCGCCGAGGACTTCGGGCTCATGACCTACGATCCGGCCTTCACCAACACCGCGTCCTGCAAGAGCCGTATCACCTTCATCGACGGGGACCGCGGGGTCCTGAACTACCGGGGCTATCCCATCGGGCAGCTTGCCGAGCGAAGCACCTACCTGGAGACGGCCTACTTGATCCTGCACGGGGAACTGCCCACGAAGTCGGAGTATGAGGCCTGGCTCTACAACATCACCCATCACACTATGGTCCACGAGAACATCAAGGAGCTGATGGGCGGGTTCCGCTACGATGCCCACCCTATGGGCATGCTGATCTCGACGGTGGCCGCGCTCTCGACTTTCTACCCCGAGGCCAAGCACATTCGCGACCGTCAAAACCGACAAGCCCAGATCTTCCGGCTCATCGCCAAGATGCCCACCCTGGCCGCATTCGCCTACCGACACTCGGTGGGGCTGCCCTACGCCTCCCCGGACAACGACCTAAGCTACTGCGCCAACTTCCTGCAGATGATGTTCAAGGTAGGGGGTCACTACCCGGTGAACCCCGTGCTAGAACGGGCCTTGGAAGTGCTCTTCATCCTGCACGCCGACCACGAGCAAAACTGCTCCACTTCGGCCATGCGGGGCGTGGGCTCCTCGGAGGTGGACCCGTACTCCTCCACCGCCGGCGCTATCGCCGCTCTTTATGGCCCCCTTCACGGAGGGGCCAACGAGCAGGTCCTGCGCATGCTGCACGAGATTGGCTCCAAGGACCGAGTGCCGCAGTTCATCAAGGAAGTGAAGGCCAGCGGGGGAGAGGTGCGCCTCATGGGCTTCGGACACCGGGTCTACAAGAACTACGATCCGCGGGCCAAGATCATCAAGATCATGGCGGACCAGGTGTTCCAGGTCACCGGCCGTAACCCACTCTTGGACATCGCCTTGGAGCTGGAGCGGATCGCGCTCGAGGACGAGTACTTCGTGAAGAGGAAGCTCTATCCGAACGTCGACTTCTACTCGGGCCTCATCTACCAGGCCATGGGCTTTCCGGTGGACATGTTCCCCGTTCTCTTCGCCATTCCTCGCACCTCGGGCTGGCTGGCCCAGTGGGACGAGATGCTCGAGGACAAGGATCAGAAGATCGCACGCCCGCGCCAAGTCTACCTGGGCGCCGGCCGGCGCGACTACCTGACGCTCGAGAAGCGCACCTAGGGGGTGGCGATTCGGGCCGCCACCCGACCCGCGGTTCGCGCCGCGGGGGGGGCGAGTGCCTCCTCGCTGGGGCCGGCGGGACTCCGGGGCCCGGGGGGAATGCCCAACCCGTGGTCCCAGTCCGTATGGGGGGCGCGGTTCAGGACGAACCACTGCCAGACGATCTCGCGGTAGGTGTGCTGCGTGACCCCCAACTCCTGGTAGAGAGGCCGGAGCTTGAGGTGCAGCCGCCGAAGGTTGTAGAAAGGAACGCTCGGGAAGTAGTGGTGCTCGGCGTGGTAGTTCGAGTAGACAAAGAGGAAGTCCCAGATGCGGCTGGGCTTCATCACCGTGGACCACTTCAGGGGATGGGCAGGATCGATGTTGTAGTGCTGGCCCAGACGGTTCAGGGTGAAGGCAATCGGGAAGACCAGGAAATAGGGGACGACCTGGACGCGCAGCATGGGGCCCAGGCCGCCGAGCCTGAGAAGCGTGATCATGACGGAGAACTGCACGACCAAGGTCGCCAGGCGCTCGCGCTTTATCGTTTGCCGCAGCGCTTCGGGATAGGATTTGGCCTCCCGGGCCGCGGCCCGGAAGTAGAGGGGCATGAGAACGGGTGTGCAGTAGAGCAGCTTGAACCAGCGGGCGTTCCGCTTGGGTGAAAGCCAGTGACGCTTGGGATCGTCCTCGCCGGAACCCAGGTTGTCGTGATGGTCAAGGTGCCAGCGCGTGAACTGGCTGGCCGAGATCCCGCTCGTGATGGCGTATACGAGCCCGAGAGCGCGGTTCCAGCCCTCGCGCCGGGACTGGAAGACGGAATGGTGGACCACCTCGTGAAGCAGGGTGGTCATGTTGAAGAAGGTGAAGCCCTGGAGTATCGCAACCGGAATCCAGTAGAGGGGGTCGGTCAGTTGCCAGAGGGCAATGCCGCACACGGCCACGATCCCGAACTGCCGGGCCGCGTAGAGCAGGTGGCGGGGTGCGCCGCGCCGGTGCAGCGCCTTCAGCTCCTCGTGGGGAATCGCCCCTCGGAGCCGATCCTTGAAGGCCTCCACCTGCTTCCAATAGTAGTGCGACTTCACGCCTTCGATTCTAACAGGGGCAGGGTCCCGAGCGGAAACGCGGCCGGCCACGGTCGCGCGAGCCGCGGCCGGCCGAGGCGGGGACTAGCGCGGATCGCGGTAGCGCGGCGCCTCCTCGTAGATCACCCGGTCGTCGCCGTCGTGACCGTACTTCCTGTTCTCGTACCGCTCCCGATCGCCATAGCGGTCGTCCCGGTCGCGGTAGGCCGGGCCCGCGGCCGCATAAGAGCGTCGATAGCTGGCGTCGTAACCCCGGCGGTAGCCGGCCCGATAGTCCCACCGGGGACCCATCCAGCCGTGATAGCCATGGTCCCCGTCGCGGTACTCGCCGTGCTGCCAGAAACTGAACCTCTTGCCCCGACGCCCGTCCTTGAGGCCGTGCTCGGCGCCGTCCTGCGCGCCGCGGTCATAGCCGTAGCGATAGGAGTCGTGACCGTCGTACCCGTGGTCAGAGCCCACCTCAATCCCGATCCCGAAGCGGGTATCGGCCTTGGCCTGGGCAGGGACCGCCGCCACTCCCGCCGCCGTCAGCCCTATCGCCGCCCAGAATGCCGTTCTCATGGTTGTCCTCCTAGGCCCCTCTCAGGGGGACTCGGAGGGGAGTGTTGCAACAGACATGCCGTCGGCCCTAGCGGACTAAGTTCCCGGAGATACACGGCTTTCGGCCAAGCGGGGCACGGACCGGACTGTCCCCGCGAGGCGACGCGGACGTGTCCGCAGATCTCCCATCCCGCCTTACGGGCGGATATACTCCCGAAACACGTTCTTGCTGCGGAGACGATGAACCCCCCCGGCCTTTATCGCGATGATCAGGTCGAGCGTGGCCGAGCCGCCCAGCCGGCGCGGCTCGAGCTCAACCCCAGGGGCATGCTCGCTCGCCGTCACGTCGGGGAACGGCCGCGCTCGGGCCAAACCAAGCTCGGGCAGATCACGGATGTTAAGCCTCCCATGGCCCGCCCCGCCCCGCCCCTCCCACCCGCGCCCCTTCCCCATCCCCTCTCATTAGAGAAGTACGGGGGCGAACGGATCGCTCCCGAACCAGTTTGGGTCCCCTGAGCCATGGCCAACTACACGGTCCGCGTGCCCAACGGGAAGGAATATGGCCCTGTGGACCTGGCCATGGTCAAGAAGTGGCACGCGGAGGGGCGCATCGGCAAGGACGCGCTGGTCTGGGAGGAGGGTGCCCCGGAGTGGGTGCCCCTGCCCCGCATACTCGAACCGGACAGCGTCACCCGGCCCGTGCGCCGCCCCTCGCCCGCGGCCGAGCCCCGCTCGGCCGTCAGTCCGCGGTCCCGGACGACCGCCTCCCCGACCAGTGGCGCGATCCTGCTCGTCGGTTCTCTGATCGTGGTGGCGGCGGGGGTGGCGGTGTTGCTTGCCTACGGACTGCCGATCCTGCAAAGGCGGCGTGCACTCGCCGAGATCCAACAGCACACGTCCCCGGAGCGACGGTTCGTGGACAACGACCTCGGCCTCGCCGTCGAGCTCCCGGAGGGCTGGTGGATGCTCCTCCCCGAGAGCTCCCTGGTGGTGGCGCCTGAGGCCCGGCTCAAGCTCGCGGAGCCCGCGCTCGGCGCCTTCGCGGTCCTGATCGTGGAGCCGCTCCCCCGCGGGATGGGGGGCTCCCTCGACAAGTTCGTGGATCACCTTCGCGAGGCTCGGCGTCCGCGCTATCCCGACGAGAAGGAGCTGGGCCGGTCCGATATCACCGTCGGTAAACATCCCGCCCGCCTGGTTCAAACCACATGGGCCGCCGACGGTCAAGAGGCGCGGGGCTCCACCGCGGTCTGGCGCGACGGCTGGAACTACTTCGCCCTGCGGTCTTGGTGCCCGAGCCGGGAAGCTTCGCGGATGGCCCCCGAGCTCGAGGCCCTCCTCCGGGGGGTGTTGATCAAGGGCGTGCTCTCGGCGCGCGTCCGCCAGGTGGTGGACCAGCTCGTGCTCGAGGCGCCGGAGCTGTCGCGGCCCGCGGCCGAGGCCCTGGTCCAGGATCGCTTGAGCAGCGGTCAGAAGGCGGACGACCTTGCCCAGACCCATGTGCAAACGGTGAGCCGGGGCTTGCATGCCCTGAGTACCGAGGAGACGCGTGCTCTGTCTGAGATTTACGCCCAGGTGTACGCCCCCATCCCCGAGGCGGAGCGGGTTCGCTTGGCCCGCTACATCGAGCGGGTGAAGGAGGGTGAGTTTGTGCGCCCCGAGGAGGGGCAGGCTATGCGCCAGCTCCTGCGCGACGGGGTCATGGGGCTTCCCGGGGACGTCCGCGTCCGGCTGCAGGCCTTGAACGAGAAAGCCATCGCGGCCGGCCTCTCCGGGTCGTGACCAACCAGCGCGATCGCTTTGAGGACTTCGCCCAGCGCTTTGCGGAGCGTGTCCGAGGCGTCACCCCCGGTCTCGGGGAAGGCTACGGGCAGGCCATCCGTGACCTCTTCACCCGCGGGGTGACGGGGAAGGGCCTGCGGGAGCTGCTAGAGCAGGAGACCAGCGATACCTACCGTTTCTTCACCCGCGAGATCGACTTCTCGGATGTGACTGTCCAGGCCTGGTACAAGCAGCCGCCCCTGGCCCTCTGGCGCATCTTCCTGGCCATGGCCTACCGCTTGAGCCCCTGGCGGCGGATCCTCTTTGCGATCGCGGCCCCCGTGCTGCTTCTGGCCTGGGTGAGGTTCTTCTTCTCCTTGGCCGCGGAAGGCCCCTGGTCCCTCCATTTCTTCTTCGGCTGGGAGAACTGGATGCTCTATGCCTCCACCATCCTCTTCTTCCTGCTCGTCCTGGAACTGCGGGACAAGTTAGGCCTCAAGGGGGACCTGGAGGTGGCGCGCCAGATTCAGTTCGGCCTCCTCCCCTTCGAGCCCTTCGCGCGGGACGGAACGAGCATAGTGACGTCCATGCGTCCGGCCAACACCGTGGGCGGCGACTACTTCGACATCATCGAGCTGGGCGACGGTCAAGTCTCGGTGGTGGTGGGGGACGTGGCCGGGAAGGGCATGCCCGCGGCCCTCCTCATGGCCCTCCTCCAGGGCAGCCTGCGCACGCTCATCACGGCCGGACTGCGCGGCCCCGAGCTGCTGAGCAAGCTCAACGCCCACCTCTGCGCCAACATCCCGTCCAACCGTCTCATCACCTTCTTTTACGGGGAACTAGACACGGCTCGCGGCGGCCTGCGCTACATCAACGCCGGTCACAACCCGCCTGTCTTGATCCGGGCTGCGGGGGAGCTCGAGCACTTGGCGGCCACGGGTCTGGCCCTCGGGGTTATGCCGGGCACCATATTCGAGGCCATGCGGACGGAGATCGAGCCGGGGGACCGCCTCTTCCTCTATACGGACGGCGCGACCGAGGCTTTCAACGCCCGCGACGAAGAGTACGGTGAGGAGCGGCTCCAGGCTTACCTCCTGGCCCACCGCGGCATGTCCCACCGGGACCTGATCGATGGCCTCACCGCCGACGTCCTCCAGTTCTGCGGCCCCGTACGGCTGAAGGACGACATGACCTTCCTGTCCCTGAGCCGTGAGGGTTGACCACCCCGATCGTGCCCATAGCCGTGCTCGATGACCCGGCGTTTCGACCAGAGAGAGACCCGCGGCCCCGCCCGTCTACTCTGAGCGCCCATGGGTAAACGCAAGCCCAGCCCGCCACGTCAGCCACTCCCCATGAAGAAGGGCGGGGATTGGAGAAAGCCCGCGAAGCCCGGGCGGGGCCGCCGATGCTAGGATACGCCGCATAAGCCAGAAGTCGGGCACGGCGGTGCGACCCCGCCGGGAGGCAACGTGGAGGGCGCTCTCGTCCTGGTCGGGTTGATGATCCTGGCCCTGGCCGTGGTCGGGCCTCTCCTGGCCGTGGTGGCCTTGGTCCGCACACGACGGTTCCAGAGCCGCATCGAGAAACTGCAGGCCGATCAGGGCGCGCTGGAGACACGTTTCGCGGCCTTTCTCAAGATAAACATGGCGGAGCGGGCGCGTCCCGCCGAAGGTCCCGGGGCCGCGCCGACACCCTCTCCTCTGGTTCAGAGTCCCCCCCCCACGCCTCCGGCTCCCGCTGCCCCTCCCCGCCCGGCGACCCCCGTCGTCGCTCCCCCGGTGGCGGCCCCCCCCGCGCCCTCACCGGAACGGCCGGCGCCGCCCGCAACGCCCCCCCCGCGGCCTCCGCGCCCGGCGCCGCCGCCTCCCTCCACGCCGGTCTTCGACTGGGAGAGCCTGCTCGGCCTCAAAGGCGCCGCTTGGCTCGGGGGCATCGCTCTCGTCGTCGCCGCCATCTTCCTCGCAAAGATGGCTTACGACCGCGGCTACTTCACGCCCGAACTGAGGATGGTCTCGATGCTGGGGGCCGGCATCGGCGGTCTGGTGTGGGCGGAGCTGAGCCTTCGCAAGGGGTACGCGACGACCGCCAACGCCGTCTCGGGGGCGGCCATCGCGATTCTCTACATCGCCCTCTACGCGGGCCACGCCCTGTGGCACCTGCTCGCGACCGCACCCACTTTTGGCATGATGATCCTGGTCACGATCGTGGCGGGCTTGGTCGCCATCCGGTACGACGCCGTCTTCACGGCGGTCCTGGGACTGGTTGGCGGCTTCGCGACCCCCATCTCGCTGTCGACTGGCGAGGACCGTCCGGTCAGCCTCTTCTCCTACATCCTGCTCCTGAACCTCGGTCTCCTGGCTGTGGCCGTGAAGAGGGGCTGGCACAGCCTCGTGCTTCTGGGGCTCCTGGGGACCTTCGCGCTCGAGGTCGGATGGTTCGGGAAGTTCATGTCTCCCGAGAAGATGATCGTGGGCCTCCTGGCCTTCTTACTCTTTGGCCTGCTTTACCTCTTTCTGCCCACCCTCGCCGGCGAGGAGGAGCAGCCGACGTTGCGGCTGGTGGGGGGCCTTGGGGTTGCGGTGTCGTTCTTGTTTGGAGTCTTGATAGCGGGCAACGGCGCCTACATCCGCGAATGGGAGCTGCTCTTCGGCTACCTCGCCCTCCTCGACGCGGCCCTCATCGCGGTGGCCCTCTTCCGCCGCCGGACCGTACTGCTCCTGAGCGGTGCCGTGGCCACCGGCGCCACCCTCTTCGTCTGGGCGGTGCAGGGTATCCCCGCGGCCGGCGTCTGGGGCCCGACGCTCGCGGCCATCGCTCTCGCCACCCTCTTGAACGCCCCCGTTCGATTGGGTCGCCTCCTCGCGCCCGAGCGCGTTGAGGAAGACCGATCGACCTTCGAAGGGGCGGGCATCGCGGCTGGTGCGGGCTTGGGGCTCTTCGCCCTCGCGTTCGTGATGCGCACCCCCGGGGACCCGCTCTGGCCCTTTGTCGCCCTCCTCGGCGCCCTGATCGCCCTGTTCGTTGAGCGGAGCGGCGAGCGGCGACTCGCCGGGGTTGCGCTCCTGGGGCCACTCGCTCTGGCTCTCCTCATCCAGGTCTGGTTGCACCACCGATCGGGGGGGGAAACACTGCTGCGGAACTTGAGCGTACCCCTGCTGCTCGCGATCACGGTGTCCCTGGTGGCGGCCCGGCGGGCGGAGGCGCCGGTGAACGCCAACGAGGACGAAGCGGGAGTGGTCGGCGCGACGCTCATCGCCGTCGCCGGCCTCTTCGCTTGTCTCGTCTCCCCGGAGCTGGGCCGCGATCCGGGGCCGCTTTTTGTAGCCCTGGCAATCACGCTCGTCCTGCTCGTCGCCTCTGCCCTACGCCGCGACTGGACGTGGCTCCTGCCTGGGGGCCTGCTTCTGGCTGCGTTGTTCGCGACCGCTTGGCAATTCGCCTTCTTTCATCCTCCCCAGGATCTGGTTGTCGTCTTACCGGGCGACACCGCCTTTTACCTCGCCTTCCTGGGCCTTCCCTTTGTGATGCCGGCGCGGATCGTGAACCTGTGGAAGATGCGCCCCGCACCCTGGCTCGCGTCTGCCCTCGCGGGGCCCGCTTTCTTCCTCCCCCTCCACGACTCGCTCGTACGAAGCTGGGGTAAAGGGATGATCGGCCTCCTGCCCCTCGCCATGGCCGCGCTGACCGTGCCGGCGCTGGCCGGGATTTCGCGGCGCTTCGTGGCCCGCGCGGGGGATCGGGAGGGGGAGGGGCACCGCCTGCGCTACATGGCGCTCTTCGCGGCCGTTGCCTTGGGTCTCGTTGCCGTAGCCATCCCCTTGCAGCTCGACCGGCAGTGGATCACCGTGGGCTGGGCCCTGGAGGCCGCCGCCGTCTTCTGGCTTTTCGGCCGGCTGCCCCATCCCGGGCTGAAGACGTTCGGCGCCCTGCTTTACGGCCTCGTAGGCGTGCGGCTCCTGCTGAATTGGGATAACGTCCTGCGCTATGAGGCCCGTGGGGGGCCGATCTTCAACTGGCTCCTCTACACGTACGGTGTCCCCGCGCTTTGTTGCCTCCTCGGCGCCGCTGCCCTCGCGCGGGCGGAAACGACGCCGGGCAGCCGGCGCTACCTCGCGCCAGCCGTGTCGCTCCTCGGCCTCGTCCTGATCTTCGTCCTCATCAACCTGGAGGTCGTGGACTTCTACTCCGCCCAGCGCTACCTCGAGTTCACGACGGAGCGGGCGCTGGCCCGGGACCTCACGATGTCGGTGGCCTGGGCGCTCTATGCCACGATCCTGCTCGTGATCGGGTTCTGGCGCGAGCGGCAAGCGCTGCGCTTCCTTTCTCTGGGATTCCTCGGTCTGACCGTGGCCAAGGTGTTCCTCTACGACCTCTCCACCCTGGCCGGCATCTACCGCGTCCTCGCGCTGCTCGCCTTGGGTGTTGTCTCCATCGTGGTCTCGCTGCTCTACGGGCGAGCGTTGCGGCAAAAGGAGCGTCCCACGTGATGCGTCCCCGGCTGGGCTGGGTGATGAGCGCGGGCTGGGGAGCGGCCTTGGCGCTGGCCCCCCTCCCCGCACCCGGACAAACGCCGGATCCCGACGGGGAGCGCTCTGCCTGGCACTTCAGGCGCGGCGTGAGCCTGACCTCGGCGGGGTCGGGGCCGACCCCCTCCTTCGCCGCGCTGCCCTTGCCCCCCGAGGTGGGAGCGCGTTGCCAGCCCCAGCTCGAGGACGTGCGCCTTCTGGCCGCGGACGGTCATGAAGTCGCCTATGTCGTGGATCGCGTCGTCGAACGAGAGATGCAGACCGCGGTGCACGGTCGCCTGGTGGACACGCGGACGGAGAGGAAAGAGCGCACGGTGTGGGTGGTCGACCTTGGGGAGCCGCGCGACTTTGATGACATCACCCTCGAGATCCACGAGCAGGACTTCGTGAAGCGGCTTCTCGTCGAGGCTTCGGAGGGGGCGCAGTCCTGGCGTACGCTGCGCACGGATGCCGGCGTCTTCGACCGGCCCTGGAACGTCCGCGTCCACCACACGTCGATCGATTTCCCGGAGCCGATCCGGGCCCGTTACCTGCGCCTGTCCGCCGACGATCGGCGCTCGAAGCCGATCGTGCTGACCGGGGTGACCGTCTTGAGCCGCCGGCGGCTGCCCGCCGAGGCTTGGGAGCGGCCGGTGGAGCTCAGGCCCGCCGGTTCCGGGGGGGGCGTCAGCCGATACCTTCTGGAACTACCGCCCTCGTTCCCCCTGGAACGGCTTGAAATCGCCTCCGACGATCCGGCCTTCTCGCGGCGGGTGGTGCTGTACGACGTCCCCCGCCCGGAGGGGCAGGGGGTGAGGACAATCTTGGGGGAGGCGCTCCTCTACCGGCTGCAGATCGAGGACGAAGCCCTTTCCGGCGAGTCGCGGGTGCTGCCGGTGCGCCGCGGCCATTCGGGGGAGCTCGTCCTCGAAATTCACGACGGGGACAGCCCTCCCCTGCACAACCTGCGCGTGT
>Ga0210399_10000820_pt1 | contig 24310 bp, 18 predicted proteins | sample IncBWC14MmetaG_FD_150865 | JGI IMG/M metagenome (GOLD analysis project Ga0210399, IMG submission 150865) | Forest soil microbial communities from Barre Woods Harvard Forest LTER site, Petersham, Massachusetts, United States - Inc-BW-C-14-M | ecosystem: Environmental > Terrestrial > Soil >... | reverse complement strand
CCCCGAATTCCGCTTCGCCCGCGAGGGCGCGGGCCTGGATGGACTCCTCGGGACCCGGCGCGTCCGGGAGGGTCTGGAGCGCGGGGAGAGCGTAGACGCCATGCTCGCCGTGGACGCTCCCGCCCGGGATTCCTTTGCCCGGGACCGCAAGCCCGCCCTGCTGTATTGACGCCGCATGGACTCCCTCCGCGTCGGCTTGCCCGCCCTCCTCGGCATCCTGGGCTATCTCGTGGCCATCAACGTCTTGGGGGCCCGCCTGGGACGGGGCCAAAAGGACGCCGGGGACTACTTCCTGGGCGGGCACGCGATGCCCTGGTGGGCGGTGATGGCGTCGATCGTGGCCACCGAGACCTCCGCCCTCACCTTCCTGTCCGTCCCCGGCGACGCGTACCACAGCGGGTACACATTCCTTCAGCTCACCCTCGGCTACCTGGTCGGTCGGATCCTGGTCGCGCGCATGCTCCTTCCCGCTTATTTCCGGGGCACCCTCCCGACCGCCTACGCCCTGCTGGAGCGACGCTTTGGCGTGGCCACCCGGCGCTTCGCTTCCTCGGTCTTCATGGTCACGCGCGTGATGGCGGCGAGCGTGCGCCTTGCCGTGCCCGCCATCCCCATTGCTCTGGTCCTGGGCGTGCCCGTGTGGAGCGCGATTCTGATCCTGGCCGGCGCTACCGCACTCTATACTTTCGCCGGGGGCATCAAGGCTGTGATCTGGATCGACCTCATCCAGGTCGCGGTCTATCTGAGCGGGGCCCTGCTGGCCCTCGGGTTCCTGGCGGGTGCGGTCCCGGGCGGGCTGGGCTCCATCGTGGGGGCGGCGGTCAGCCGCCCCGGGAGCGTTCTCGATTTCGACCCCGACCTCTCTCGCCCCTACACGTTCTGGGCGGGCCTCCTCGGGGGGACGTTCCTGGCCATGGCCAGCCACGGGGCGGATCAGCTCATCGTCCAGCGCCTGCTCGCCTGCCGGGGGCTACGCGACGCTCAGAAGGCCCTGGTCGGGAGCGGGGTCGTGATTATCTTCCAGTTTGCTCTCTTCCTGACCATCGGGGTGGCCCTCTTCTCCTTCTATGGGGGCCGGGCCATCGACCCCACCGGCTCAAGTGCCGCTGCTTTCCGCGGGAGCGACGAAATCTTTCCCGCCTTCATCGTAGGCCACCTGCCCGCCGGAGTCTCCGCCTACCTGATCGCCGGCATCTTCTCCGCCGCCATGTGTTCCGAGGCCGCGGCCCTCAACTCGCTTGCCTCTGCCCTCGCCCACGACGTGGTCGGGCCCGTGTTCGGGGCCCGGCGCCTCGAGGGCGGAAGCGGGCTCTGGCTCGGCCGCGTCCTCACCCTCCTGTGGACGGTCGTGCTGGCGGGCCTGGCCGTGGGCTTTAGCCGGCTCCGCGAGGGGCAGCCGGGCGTCCAGGTCGCTCTCGGCCTGGCCAGCGTGACCGCGGGCGGTCTCCTGGGGGCGTTCTTGCTCGCCCGCTACGTGAATCGGGCCCGGCAAGCGGACGCGATGGTGGCCGTGGCCATCTCGGCGGTGGTCATGCTCGCAATCTGGCTCGGGGCCAAGGGCTGGATCGATTGGCCGTTGGCCCGCCGGATTTCTTGGCCTTGGTACTCGCTCCTGGGCTGTGCGATCACGCTGGGAACGGGTTTCCTACTCGCGCGTCGGCACGCGGGCCCCGATCCCCGGGCGGGCTAGCGCTTCCCTCAGCCCCGGGCCGTCATCCTGTTTTGGACAACCTGGATGGCGGAGGTGATGCGCGCGATCTTCCGGTGCCGCGCTTGGGTGGCGAGCGCGTCGTCTTGGGGCGGTACCTCGGCCCGGGCGTCGCGCTGCAGCTTCTCCAGCTCCTGCCGGAGAAGAGCCAGCTCGCCGGGGAGGAAGGCCTTGAGCGAGCCCACGTTGAGGAGAATGAAGCCCTCCGCGATTTGGGAGGCCATAGCGGGGGCGCTGCCGCCCATGAAGTTGGCCATAGCAGGGGGTGATTATAGCAGGACACGTCGGTGACACCGATCGTTTTCCCCTTCGACGCCGGGTCCATGGTGACCGGCATCGAGGGGTTGGTGAGCGAGCCTGAGGACCGGTACCGGGAGGTCAGGCCAGGGGGGGGACCCAGCCGGACGGCTCCTTCCCCTTAGGGCGCGCGCAGACGCAGAGGCCGGAGCCGGGTTCACGGGCAGGGCAGCCACCGCAAGGTGATCGACGATGCCAAAGGCGAGCGTTGGTCGCTCGCCGCGGGCCCATCCGCCTATTTGATGCAGACCGCGCGGACCTGCTTGAAATCCGTCACCCCCAGCAGGACTTTCTGAATGCCGTCTTGGAGGAGGGTGGTCATGCCGTCCCGGACCGCTTGCTTGCGGAGTTCCTCGATGGGCTCCCTTTTTTGGATTTTGCGCTTGATATCGTCCGTAGCCACGAGGAGTTCGTGGATGCCCATGCGGCCCCGGTAGCCAGTGTTCCCGCACTTCGGACAGCCCTTGGGCCGGCCCAGGCGGAAGCTGGGGGAGTAGCGGACACCCAGTTTCTCCCAGGCCTCGAGCCCGTACTCCTGCATCAGCTCCGCAAACTCCTCCTGGGTGGGGGCGTACTCTTCCTTGCAGTCCTTGCAAAGGGTGCGGACCAGGCGTTGGGCCATGATGCCGAGCAGGGCGTCCGCGAAATTGAAGGGGTCGATCTCCATGTCCAAGAGGCGGGTGATAGTTTCGGGAGCGGAGTTGGTATGGAGAGTGGAGAAGACCAGGTGGCCAGTGAGGGAGGCCTCGATGCCGGTGGCCGCGGTCTCGTGGTCGCGCATCTCGCCGACCATGATCACGTCCGGGTCGGCGCGTAGGAAGGCGCGCATGGCGATGGCGAAGGTAAAGTCGATCTTGGGATGGACTTGCACCTGCCGCAGCCCCGGCTGGGTGATCTCGACGGGGTCCTCCGCCGTCCATATCTTCATGTCCGTGGTGTTGATGAAACCGAGGCCGGAGTGCAAGGTGGTGGTCTTGCCGGAGCCGGTCGGACCCACCACCAGGCAGATGCCGTAGGGCTTCTGCAGGATCCTCTTGAACTCCGAAAGATTTCGCTCCAGGAAGCCCATCTTCTCCAGGGGAAGGGGTTTGGAAGCGGCCAGGAGGCGCATGACCACGTCCTCGTTGCTACCCGAAGTGGGAATCGTGGCCACGCGCAGCTCGATCGACCCCATTGGCCCTTTGAAGCGGATCTTGCCGTCCTGGGGCTTGCGCTTCTCCGCGATGTCCAGTTTGGACATGATCTTGAAGCGCTGCACGATGGCGTTGCGGTGGGGGGCGGGGATCTCCAGGTACTTCACGCAATCCCCGTCGATGCGCAGCCGCACCTGGGTGGGTGCGGTCTTGCCATAGGGCTCGATGTGGATGTCGGAGGCCCCCCGGTTGTAGGCATCGATGATGATCTGGTTGGCCAGCTTCACGATCCCGCTGTCCGTCTCGTCCACCTCCGGGGGCGCGCTGGGGTCGGGCTCGTGCCCCTCGAGCTCGTCCTCCTCCCCGCTGCCCAGCTCCATGATGATGCGGCCGAGGTCTTGCTCCTCCGCCGCACCCGCTGCCACCCCGTAGCTGGTGTGGATGTACTCCAGGATGTCGCCCCGCAGGCCCACCACGAAGTCGCAGCGGGGGGCCAGGTTCATGGCCTTGATCGAGTCCTGGCGGGTGAGGTCGTAGGGGTCCTCCACCGCCACCAATAGCGTCCCCTCCTTCCTCTCGATGGGCGCGCACACGTTTTTCTTCAGAAAGTCGAGGGTGAGGCGGCCCTTCAGGTCCTCGGGGATGGTCCGCCCCAGGGGCTCCCAGAAGGCGCAGCTGTAGAACTGAGCCAGGGCGCGGCCCACCTCCTCCTTCGGGATCTTGAGGTCCTCCTCCAGGATCTTGGCCACGTCCACCTGGTTGACGCGGGCATTGGAGATCGCCTTCTCCAGGTCCTTCTCCGACACGAGCCCCTTGTCGATGAGGAGCCCGTACTTGGAGGGCCGGTTGCTGCGGGCGGCCCGGTGCTGGTTGTAGAAGGCGATGCCAAGGATCTTGGCCAGCTCGCCTGCGGCCTCTTCGTCCTTGGGCGTGAACTGGCCGCCCCCGCGCTTGTTGAGGAGTTCCAGCACCCCCAGCAGGTATTTGTCGAAGAGGATGGGGCTGGAAAGGATCTGCGTGGTGTGGAAGCCAGACGCTCGGTCCCAGCGCGAATCGAACTTCAGGTTCGGGTGCAGGCGGGCCAGCTCGGCAGGATCGTAGGCATTCTTGACGTTGGCCGTCCGGCGAGAGAGAGCTGCGAAGCCGGCGATGGATCCGAAGGTCTTGGGGACTCGGATCTCCTTTACCTCCTGTCCGGCTTTGAAGAGAGAGAACAACTCCTGGTTCTTGGTGTCGAGGGCAAAGATGGTCACGCGCTCGGCCTCCACCAGGTCCAGCATCTTGTCCTTGATGTCCACCAGGATGTCCTGGATGCTGGGCGCGGAGTTGATCAGGTTGGCGATCTCGATGAGCCGCTTCCGGTACGACAGCTCACGTTGGGTCGTGTCGATGCCGGCTCGCGTGGCCATTCCGGCTCCCTCCTCGGGAAGGACCTCAAAACCGTTGTTCGAGCGAGAATAAGCGCTCCCAGGGAAGGGGTCAAGGTGAGAAGTCTGGAGTGTCGGCGCGGGACCGAAATCGGCCTCTGCCGGGTAGTGGGTCAGTGACCCACTACCCTCTGCCGAGACTACTGGTGCGCCGCGACCATGCGTGATAGACTCCGCCTTGCTTTTTCCGACCGGGGCGTGGCTCAGCCTGGCTAGAGCGCTTGGTTCGGGACCAAGAGGTCGGAGGTTCGAATCCTCTCGCCCCGACCAACATAGATTCAATGACTTAAAGGTAGTTCCGAGGGCCTCGCTCGAGGCCCTCAAACGTCTCAGGATCGCACCGGGATCGCAAGCGCTCCCTCTCTGAACGGGCGTTCAGTTCCAGGAGGTCTCGCGAGGTGCCATGACGTTCCACGTCAATGCGACCAAGCACGGCCTCTCAGACCACGATGGGGGAGCGTCGATGTCGCGAGCCGACTCGTGGGATCTCTCCGCTTTCCCCATTGGCATTTGGGCATCTACACCGATCCGCTCGTGTGAGAGCTGACGTTCAGACGCTCAGCACACCCGCTGTCGGCACTCTCGTCGCTTCGCGCACCGCACCGACGTAGAGCCGCCCAGCATACGGGAACGACGTGCTCTGACTATGGTCAGGCGCGATGACCAGGACGGTGCTACTCCCGCATTCCTTCCATCCGGGCACCGATCGCGCGTAGGTGCAGCCGAGTGCCTCGGTGGCTTAGTTCGGGCGGTGTTTGTTTGGGGCTCTTCAGTCCTCCAAGCCCCGAGCAGCACACAGCTCCCAGAACCGCTCACCCTGGATCGCTGGGTGAGCCCACGAGACCAACTCGAGGACTTGGCGATATTCGGCCAGGACGTTCCCGGCGGCCCCGGGCACCGGCACCACATCCCACTCCTGGTCATCGGCGAGCACGTGTCCTCGAGGGCACCGGACGAGAAGCGTCCTCCAGGTGACGCGACAGAGCAGGCCGTGAGCTCTGCAGCGCCGGCCGAAAGCTGCTCCGCTCATCACAGCTTCCTCGGGGCCACGGTGATCCAGTCCGGTCCGGTCTTTTAGGTAGGGCATTGGGCGACGCCTTTTCACTAAGCCTCCTGCTTGCATTGAGTCGGGCTAAAACGCAAATCCGGCGCGCGCGTAGAAGCCGTTGTGCCCTTCGCTCCGACCGTAGGACACGCTCAGGGTGTTGGCGCGGTCGAGCCAGGCGAACCACAGCCCGCCGCCGTAGCCGGTGTGCCACTTGGTCGAGTTCTCTGGGTTGTAGTAAACGCGTCCCACGTCGCCAAAGCCGAGGATTCCCCAGGACCCGGGCAAGAAGATGTGGAACTGAGAGATGTAGATGCGGAGATCGGCGTTGCCGTAGATCGCGGCGTCACCCGCGTAGCGGTGCCGCTGCAGCCCCCGCACTGGCTCGTCTCCGGCCGACGAGCCAAACCCGCCCAGCCCCCCTCCCAAATAGGCCGCCTCGAAGTAAGGGTAGGTACCGAAGACCTTCTTCCCGCCTGCGCGCAGGGCGAGGGTGGGGGCCTTGTCACCTCCGGGCGTCAAGTAGGCGGCGGCCCTTCCCTCGAGGGAGCCGAAGGTCTCCATAACATCCCAGGCCTTGGGCCAGACCTGGCCCGTGACCCGTACATCCGCCCCGCTTCGGGGGTAACCGAAGCTCCGCAGGGCCACCCCCCCTGGCGCCTTGGACGCCTCGGCACGGGTGTCCAGCTCCAGGGTGCCCGTGCCTCCAACCTCACCGAAGTCTCCGTACCCGTACGGCCGCTGCAGGTTGATGACGGTCACGTCCTGCTTGTGTTGGCTGGAGCTGTACTTGACGGTGGGGCCGAGGGAGAAGGTGAGGTTCTTTACAATGGGGATGGAAACACTGGGTGTGAAGGCGTACTGGAGCTCCTTGGCCTTGAAGAAATCGGAGTTCTGGTTCCCGCCATCGGATGTCTCGTTCCCGAAGCCGAAGAAGCGGCTGGCCTCCACACCAGAGGCATAGGCGTACCAGCCCACGTAGACTCCCCGGTTCTCGAAGTGGAACTCCGCCTTGTAGTCGGCCCGGAACGAGCTGTCCCCGGTGACCCAGGCCGCGCGGATGATATGGCGGCTCGCGTCGGGCTCCTTGCGAAAGCCGAACGCCTGGGTATCGACCCCACCCCCAACCAGAGCCCCGATGTCGCTGCCATAGGAGAGCCAGGGGACGAAAAGAGTCGTGCGTCCCCAGTCGCGGGGTGGGATCCAGGACGCGTTCTTGGGGGGTGGCGGGGGTGTGTAGGGCTTGCGGTCGAGGTGAGAGCCAGGCCCAGGGAGGAGCTCCCCCGATCCGGTGTCACTGAGCCGCGTGCCCCCGCCCTTGGTATCGTCCACCACCGCATGGCCGCGCCCCCCGATCACGCGCACTGTGATGCTGTTGGGTTTACCCAGGGTGACGATGCGGTCGTCGCCGCCAAGAAGGTAGATCTGCACCTCCTGGGTCTCGCCGTTGTGCAGCGTGCGGTGGAAGAAAGGCTCCCCCGTAAGCTTGCCGTCCTCTCCCCGCCGCCACACCTGGACGAGGGTGTCGCCACTCTCGAGCCGCTTGACCTCCACGTACTCCGGAGCGTCGGTTAGGTAGATCTTCACCTTGTCGGCGATGTGCTCGTAGAAGGCCTCCGCTCCCTCCACCAGTCGGTCGCGGCGGCCCTTCAGGTCGTGGATGAGCCGCGCGCCATCGATCTTGAAGTACTCGGGGGGCATGCGATGGGCCGCTTTCTCGATCGCTTGGTCCGTGATCTGGGCCTTGAGCTCCTGGGCGACCTCCTTGTAGACCGGGCGCTCCAGACCGGCCAGGAGCTGACGGTCCTGGTCCCGGCCATTCCAGGTGAGGCCCTCCATCCCGGGATAGTGGTCGCTGTAGTTCTGAAGGATGGGGACGCGCGGGCGGGCGAGGGCCAGAACCAGCCCCTCATAGCGGCAAAACGCCTGGTCCCGGTCGTCCGGGATCGGCTGCCAGAGCTCCTTTTCCGGGAACTTCGCCCAGCGCCACTGGTCCCGGTGGCGGTCGAAGTCCCCGATCATGATGTCCAGAAGTCGTGCCTTCAGCAGGGCCCGGGCGTCCGGCCGGTCCTTGGAGTCGGTCTCGATCCGCTTGTAGAACACGTCGTGTTTCAGGACCTCCGTCGCGCCCTGGAAACCCGGGTTCTTGTCGGACTTGGCGCCCGGATACTCGTAGACCTGGCCCACCAGACCCGCAAAGTCCTTCCGGAACTCCCCCAGTGCCGGGTCGTCGGGCATGACCATGAGCATTTGTTCCGTGCGCAGGATCCCGGACGCCTTCATGAGTTCGTCCACCACGAAAAAGGATGCCGGATGGTTGGCCGCGATCTGGTCCTGGACGATGCTCTTGGCCCAGGTGTCCTGTAGGTCCTCGGGAAGGATGCTTGTGGGGTCTTTGTCGATCCCGCGGAATGTGTAGTCCCGCCCATCCGCCCCCTTCATGGCCAGGCCCTTCGTCTCCACTCCTCCGACCCGGAAAAGGGGCTTGAGGCCCCCTGCAAAGGTCTGCAAATTCAAGACCTCTACCCGGATCGGCGTCGTCCATAGCGGCCGGTAATCCGTGCCCCAGAGCCAGCAGTGGAAGCCGCCCGCCTTGTACTTGGGGGCGATCGCGACCTGGCGCGCCTCCCGCCCAGGGGGAGCTTTAGCGTCCTCGGCCGCGCCCGTTGCCGCCGTGAGAGGGGCGGGGAGAGCGCCCAGAAGAGCGAGAAGACCGCGAACGGCGCCCACTCCCAGTGAGCCTAGCTGCCTAGGGCGAGGACCGTCAGATTTCGCTTGCCCCAAAGCGAGGGGGTCCCCATTTCTTGTCTGTGAGTTCGGCACGATTCTCCAGGCTCCTCTGCATCGCCTCAATTGCTGGGCGGCGGCGGCGGCTTTTCCGTTCCGGTGTACGAGAAGTCGACCTTCACCGACCCGCTGGCCGTCACGTCAACAGGCTGGGTCAGAGCGCCGAAGCGCTCGTGCCAGGCTTCGAGCGTGTAGTGCCCGGGCGGGACGCCCGCGAGATGGAAGGCGCCGTCGTCTCCCGTCACCGCGAAGTACGGATGGCTGACCACGCCGACCGCGCCCGCCATCCAGGGGTGGACGTCGCACCTTAGGTACAGCACTCCCTCGCTCTTGAGCGTGTAGTCGTACTTCAAGCCCGCGCGTGGCTGGCCCACGTTGAATGTGTCGCCGCCGTGGCTGTGAATGTTGTGGAGCGTGTTGTCGCTGTTGACGATCTCTAGCTTCTGGCCGACCCGGGCAGCCGAGACTCTCGGTTGATAGACGCAGTTCTTCTGCTCGACCACAACGGGCTCGCTAGGGGGGGGTGGCGCCCCCGCGAGCGACCCGGTCAAGTGAACGAAGACGTTTTTCAGCGTCCCGTTGGGATTGACGAGGACCGAGTCCTGAGTCACCCGCTTGCCGGCGTTGGCTTGGAGGCAGTTCGGGTCGGCGCCCATGCGGATGAGCGCGTTGGGAGGAGCCGTGCCGGTGAACTTGACCGTCCCCTCAATGCCGCCTCCGGGGCCGGCCGCCGACGCCGGCCGGTATTGCTGGATGAGAAACCCCACCGCACCGACGACCGTCGTGATGATGAGGGCTCGGGCAGCCTCTCGGGACATAGGGTCCTCCTCTACTGGTCTGGGCCGAGATCACCGCGGCTCCTTGCTCGAACGTATTGATAAATCGAAGCAATCTGCCGCTCGCTGAGCGTCCCGCGCAGGGGGGGCATGCCGTTCTTCGCCCGCCCGTTGAGCACGATGTATTCGAACCCGGCGTACTGGAAGCGGCGCACGGAACGGAGCAGGTCCACGGGCGCAAGCGCACCCGTCTGGGCCAAGGCGTGCGGACCGTGGCAGCGCGCGCACTGGTTCGCATAGAGTGCCGCCCCTTGCCGGGCCTCCTCAGGGTCACGAACCGGTGGCGGCCGTCCTATGAGCCTTCGGATGTCGGCCGGAACGAACAGTTCCGCGGGGACGACGCCGTTCGCCTCGATCAGGCCGGCAAGATTGATCGCGCAGGGGTCGGGCGCGCCCGGGGAAGGGGCTGAGAACGGGGCCGGTGGCGGCTCCGGGCCGCCGACGTTCAGCATCCGGAGCGTTCCCGCCGGGTCGAAGCGATCGATGCCGAGGGCGGCCAGCGGCGCCCAGAGGACGGCGGCATTCGCCCGGCCGGCGAGAAGGTCGGCGATGGGCTTCGTCAGGTTCTCTCCGTCGAGCGGGTAGGACCGCGATTTCAGGCCCTTCGCCTGGACAATTGCGGCGCCCGCGGGTCCGGCCTGAACTACGATCTCGACGGTCTTGAGAGCGGGCGCGTCGAGCGACGTGACATCCGCGCCCACGCCCGCCGATAGGACCAGAACGTAGGTGGAGCCATAGCGGGGTACGGCGGAAAGGGTCGCGGCGATTTGGCCGACGGATCCGGTAACGCCCTGGCACGCCTCGCCCGCGGGGGCGTCCTGGACGCTGGCCTTAAGCGTCGGGTGCGGCGCCATCACGACCGCGAGGAGCAGAAGCGCCACGCCCACGTGCCGCTGGCGGTCGAGGGCCACGATCACATCCCCACTCGGAGCCGCACGTAGGCGACGCTCGTGTGGTAGGGCCATGGCAGCATGCCCCCCATCAGAAGGCCCGAGGTCGCGACGGGGAGACCCAAGAACGAGGGGCTGGCCGGCGTGTAGGTGAAACCGGAGTAGTTGTAGTCGTCGATACGATACTTCTCGAAGATGTAGCCCGCCGCCAACGAGGCACGCTTGTCGATCGTCCACTCCAGGTCGGCGCTTAGGTTGTGGAAGTCGACGCTGTCGACGTTGTCGAAGGACACGGGCACAAAGGGGTTCACGTCGTTGGCCGGCGTGCCCAGCGGACTCGAAAGCCCGATCCGGCCTCGAGTGCGCGAGAAGGTGTAGCTGACGTTGAGGCGGAGGGCCTTCGGTATGAGCTGCGCTTCTGCGCCGAGCCCGACCGTGTGGTAGCGATCGAGCGGCTCGGCGGCCCAGTTGCTGTTGGAGGCGAGTCCCGTCTCCGACAGGTACGGGTCGCTGATGCCGCCCGGGGTCCATTGCCGGCCGGCCATCTCATAACGGAACTTCTCGAACGTGTAGGCGGCGTACACGGACAGGCGGTCGGTCAGCACGTAGCTGACGTCGACACCGTATTCGTCGCGTCGGGCGAGACTCAGACCGGCAAAGGAGGAGGGGTAGTCGTCCTTCCCGTACAGGACCGAGGAAGAGAGCGTGAGGCGGTCGCTAGGAGTCACCGTCACGACCGCCTGACCCTGGTTCGTCCTCCGCTCCGCCTCGTCGAACTTGCGGAGGTAGGGCAGTACCCCGGCCCCGGGGATCGTCTCTCCGTGGGCGACGTACGACTGGCTGCCAAGGTAGGGGGCAGTGTCCCGGCGGATGTACTCGTACGACCCTCGCAGCTCGAGCCAGGCCAATGGTTTCAGATCGAGGGATGTCTTCAGGTGGTGGTCATTCATCCAGGCCACCTCGCGGAAGCTGCGGTTGATGCGCTCGAAGGTATAAGAGCCTCCTAGGCGCACCTTCTGGTTGAGGTCCCACGCCGCGCTCAGGCTAGCGGTGTGCTTGTCGTATGCGATCGGCAGCGGGCCGAAAAAGGCGGAGGGGTTGCCCGGGACACGCCACTCGGCGTCCTCCCGGACGAGGCCCGGGATCCGGAAGGGTGCGCTCTGGTTGTCGAGGTTGTAGAAACGGTACTGCGCGGTCAGGCTCAGATCCTGGAGCGGCTTCGAGCTCACGCGCACCTGCAGGTTCTCGGTATTGATCGCCGCGTTGGCGGTCCGGGCGGGCAGGTTGGCGGGATCGGCCGCGTTGAAGGGTGCCGTGCCGCCTTCGGTGCCGGGGTTGGAGAAGGCACCCGCCACAATCGCGCTGTTCGTGGTGAATGGGAGCAGAGGCTCGTCCTGCCGCAGAAAGCTGGCCGAGAAGAGGGCCGAGATCGACGTCCCGTAGGGGAGCCGGCTCACGACCAGGGTGCCGTCGATGGAGTGGCTCGAGTTGCTGGGATAGAGGGCGGACCGGCCGGTGGCCGGCCCCGCCTGGTAGCTGGAGATGAAGGCCGGCAATCCCAGGAGCGGGTCCGTGCTATCCGTGAGGCGGAAGGGATTGTCGAACGTGAGGGAGGGATTGTGCTCGTCGAATCGCGAGAAGCGGTAGGCGATCGTGGCCTGGATCCGGCTTTCCGGCCGCGCATACTCGGCGCTCACCCGGGCGTCGGTCGTGTCGTAATTTACCGGCCAGGGGACCTCCACGAAGTTGGCGAAGCCGAACGACTCGGAGAACGGGCGCACGCCATTGCGCGCCTCGTTGCTACCTTGTGCGCGGATGGTTATGGGATAGGTGGACAGCAGTGTGACTTCGCCGCCCACCTTCTTTCGCTGCAGTCCGAGGTCAACGTCGTGGCCGGAACCGGCCACGTAGTCCGCCAGCTTCTTGAGGGCATCCGCCTCTGACGAAGAGCCCTGGAGGTCAGCCCGGATGCGGTCGCTGATCCTGAGAGAAGCCGTCCCCACTCCGCTAAACAGCGACCGTGCGCCGAAAGCGTAGTTGTGGGGCGTCTCGTCGTAGAGGAGCTTCAAGGCGAGGGCCCCCGCGCGCCCCCCTTCGAGGATCAGATCCTGGTCTGCGAGTCCAAGGTGGCGCCCGACCACGTCCAGGTAGGCGTCCTCCTTTCGGGCGTGTGCCTCGAGCCCTGCGTTGACGCCCTCCCGTAAGTCGCGGAATTCCTCGAACTTGGAAGAAACCGCGTTGCCCTCAACGCCGAAGAGGGACGTCGACCGGTTCCAGATGCCGAGGGTTGTGAGGGACGCCTTGATTGAAATGTCCGGTCCAGAACGGACGTCACCCGTGAAGTCCGGGGTCTCGGGCGAGTAGAGTGGGAACAGCGCGGGCGGATGGAGTCCCGCGTTGGGCTGGAGCCGTGCGTCGATCCGCCGATTCGAATAGAGGCGCCAAGCCTGCGGCGGGGCGGGGGAGGGTGTCGGGGACGGAGACGGCCCGGGGTCCGGTGCGGACGCTTGGGGCCCCGCGGCGGCAGTGATGGCGGCGGCAAGCCCGAGTGCGCCCGTGAGCAAGACCAAGTTTCTCATCGGTGGAACCATTTGCCGGAGGGGTGATTGCTGCCGTGGACCATCACGTGGCAATTCGTGCAGCTGCGGTAGAGGAGCTGGCTGGCGGAGCCGTAGACGGTGCGCCCGCTGGCGCGGTCCTGGGGGCTGAGCGCATACAGCCCCCCCGCATGCTGCGCGTTCGAGTGGCACCGCTGACAGAGCTGCGGCTTGCGGACGAGGAGCATCGGTTCGTGTGACGTGCCGTGCGGGTCGTGACAGTTGAGGCAGCTCTCCCGCACCGGCGGGTGCTCCCACAGGAAGGGGCCGCGCTTCTCGGCGTGGCATTCCAGGCACTTCTCGTTCACGGAATTCGCTGCGATCAGCTTGTCGGTCTGTGTCCCGTGGGGGTTGTGGCAGCTCGTGCAGACCATCTTCTCCTCGCGGATGGGATGGTGGGAAGGCTTCATCAGAGCCGAACGGATCTGCTGGTGGCACTGAGTGCAGAGCTGGGGCTGGGAGGGCTGAGCCAGGAGCTTGGCGTTGCCTCCATGGATCTGGTGGCAGGTCGTGCACGCCATCTTTCGGTCCGCGTGCGTGCTGCCGGCCCAGAGGGCCACGGGGCCGCGGGTGTGGCATTCCAGGCAGACGGCGTTCTTGGCCTGGGGGGGCATGGCTGCGCCAAAGTTACGCATGGCCCCGATGCCGCGCCCGCCTCCACCCGCAACGTGTGCGCTGCCGGGGCCGTGGCACGTCTCGCACTCGAAACGGGCGGCCGGAGTCCGAGGGTCCCCTTTGAAGCTGTGGGGGCTGTTCTGGTAGCTCTCGAACTTGTTGAAATGGCACTGAGCACAGACGGTCGAGCCCACATACGTTCGCGCCTCTTGGGGCGCGTCGGGGCTAGGAGCCACACTGGCTGGTGTGAGCGTCGGCACCGCTCCCTCCGGTGCCTGGGCCCCGACCCAGGCCGCGGAGAGGGCTGCAATGAGCCCGCCGAACAGAAGCGCGCGAACTCTCATGGCGCTGACCCTGTCCTCCGGGTGGCAAGACGCTTGCCAGCCGGATGTTATTGATTTTGAATCAGATCGTCCGCGTCACCAGCGCCCGTATATCGGCAATTGCTGAAGCGCAGTGCTGAGGGGTCGGCGTGGGCCGGTAGTCGCCGGCGACTCGTTCGCGCAACGCTTGGGCCACGTCGGGAGTCCACAGGGATCAAGGGATAGTTGAGGCCAAACGCGTCCGGAGTGCCGGTCCTCACTGCCCTCGCTCCCGCTCGCCGCTTATCCAGTTCCGGATGTAGGGAGCGCAGTTCAGCAGCTCGATGCCCTCTTCTTCGCAGGCGATGAGGAAGCGAACGATGCCGACGTCCACTAGCGTCACCTCGTTCAAGTCGAGCACGACCCGTGGGCGGTGCCCCCGGACGTGGGCCTGGAGTACGTCCAAGTACTCCGACTCAATGCGACCGATGAGCCGGAGAGTGGTGGTCTGGCCGTCGAACGACGTTTCCATCCTAAACGTCACTGCGGGCACCCCCGCAATACGGGGGCGAGGCAAGCAAGGGCCGCGCCATGGCCAACTTCTTACTGCGATGGGGTTTTGGCTCTGCGATGATGCTGATGGATCGGCAATTGCCGATCGGTGGGCGGGCCCAGGGGCCGGGCAAGACCTAGCGCGCTCGGAACGAGAGCTTGTCGATGTGCAGGGCCTTCATCTTCGACTCGAGCGTCTGGCGAGGAATGCCGAGCTTCGCCGCCGCTCCTGAGGGGCCGAAGATCCGCCCTTGAGACGCCGCGAGCGCTGCCTCGATCAACTCTTTCTCGCCCTCGGCGAGCGTTTTCACAGGACGTGGCATCGGCTTGGAAGGCGGCTGTGTTTCCCCTTTGAGCCACGATTTGTCGATGGAGAACGTCTCGCTATCGCACAACACCACGGCCCGCTCAATCACGTTCTGCAGCTCGCGCACGTTCCCTGGCCAGTCGTAGGCCTGAAACAGCGCCAAGGTCTGCTTCTTGATATTACGGATGCTCTTCCCAGCCTTCGTGGCGTAACGCTCGACCAGATATTCGACGAGGACAGGAATGTCGTCCACTCGATCGCGTAACGGGGGAATCCGGATGGGAAAGACGTTCAGGCGGTAATAGAGGTCCTCGCGGAACGCGCCGCGCTCCACGGCGGTCTCGAGGTCGCGGTTCGTGGCGGCGAGCACACGCACATCCACGGCAATCGGATGACTGCTGCCCACGCGCTCGACCTCTCGCTCCTGGAGCACGCCCAGAAGCGCGACTTGAGTCTCGGCGGGCAGTTCGCCTACTTCATCCAGGAAGATCGTTCCGCCGTCGGCGGCCTCGAATCGGCCGATTCGCTTTTGCAGTGCTCCCGTGAATGCCCCCTTTTCGTGCCCGAACAGCTCGGAGGCGATGAGCGAGGATGGGATGGCCGCGCAGCTCACGCGGATAAACGCCCGGGTTGAGCGCCTGGACCGCTTGTGAATCGCGCGGGCGACTAGTTCCTTGCCCGTGCCGGTCTCGCCCAGGATCAGCACCGTGGAATCGGTTGGGGCAACCTTCTCCACTTGCTCCAAGATGCAGTGCAGGGCCGGCGAAGAGCCAACGATCTCCTCAAACATCGAGGCGCGGTCGATGTCTTCACGCAACGCGAGGCGTTCATTGCGGATCCGCTCATCGCCCCTGGCATCGGTGATGTGTCTGGGCTCCCGTTGGTCCTTCCGCTGCCAATCTTCCGCTTGCTGGAGGTCCTCGATATCGGTATTTGTTCCCCACCAGCGGACGACGGCGCCTTGCCCATCGAGCACCGGCTCGGCCCGGACGGTGAACCGACGATATTTGCCGTCGTAGCGCCGCAGCCGACACTCGAACTCAACCGGCTTGGCCGCAGGAAGCATCTCCCGCCACTTCGCCTCCAGGCTCGGAGCATCGCCTGGGTGAACGATCACGACCTGGGTAAGGTCGGTCCCCCTCCCTCCTCGCGTCGGCTCGCCCTTCCCACTGGAGCCATAGGCTTCCTCCGGCGAGAGACCCGTATACTCATGCCAGCGCTGATTTAGATAGTCGATGCCGCCATCCCGGCGAAGGCTCCACGCTTGGGTGGGGACCCTGTCGAGCATCGTTCGCAGAGAATGGTCCGAGTTCTTGGTTTCAACGAATGCTTTCTTCATAAGAGCGGTTGTCCCGCGAGCCGGAACAAGTAGAGCAGCATTGCCGACGCACTCTAGAAGCCAAGTTGTCAGCGCCAAACGGGTGGTTAACCCGCCCCCCTGCGCGACGCCAAGGCCCCCCTACTACGCGAACGCTACGAGCCGAGGAGACCCGGCAACTGCGAACGCCGCCCCCACGCAATCAGGGCTGTCAAGGCGAGGAGCACGAGGGGTGCGGTTGGCGCCGTGTGGAGTACCGTGAGGTGTACGACGACGGCTCCAGCCATGACGCACGCTAGCAACACGGCTCCGAACGCGGTCTTGCCTGGGAGGATGAGCAGGAGCGCGCCAAGCACTTCCAGCGATCCGGTGGCGTAGCGGAACCACTGACCGATGCCGACTGCCTCAAAGAGTGTGACCATATCTTGACCTCCCAGAAGCTTTCCTGACCCAGCCGCAACGAACGCCAGCGCCGCTAGCACCTGCAGTGTCCAAAGCACAATGTTCAGGGCCTTACCAGGCCTGGCAAGGTCGTTATTCGCTGTGCGCATGGTTGTCATGATTCCTGTCTCCTCCAGCAAATTGACGCTCGGCCGTGATGCCGAGCTTCTTGAGCAATTCGATCAGCGTGTCGCGCTCGACCTTCGACAGGCCAAGGGCGGCACGTTCCATGGCGTCCTTGTGCTTGGCGAACACTTCCGTGATGCGAGCCTTTCCGTCGGGTGTGAGATGGACTACCCGTGCGCGCCGGTCGCTAGCGTGCGCCGCGCGCGCGACGAGGCCGCGCTGCTCGAGCCGATCGATCGCTGTTGTAATCGAACCGCTCGTGAGATGGACGCGTCGCCCGATCTCGCTGACCGACTGCGGTCCCTTGTGGAGCAGCACTTCAAGGACCCCGAAATCAGAAATGCACATGTCGAGGGAAACGATGCTTCGCTCCGCGTGCCGGACCATGGATCGATGTGCCTTCATGAGCACTAGCCAGACGTGAACACCCGAGCCGTCGCGTGACCGCTCTCTCACCTCCGGCGCATTCGGCCGGCGCACAACCCGACCTCCCGCCAAGCGGTCCCTGCCACGCGGCTTCCGTAATCGAGCCATGCGTCCTCCGGTCGCTCTGCCGACGGGGCGCGGCGACCGTCTTGAGGTTGGCATGCACGTCGCCCGAACTAAGTATCTTCATATCAAGTAGCTTGATGTCAAGGAAATGTTTTGAAGGCGGGAGCGTATCGGCCTCCCCCTTGTTTTGCCGGTTCTTCCACACTCTCGGTGCTGGTCGAGCTCGTGTGCCTGGACGCAAGTGATGCAGAATCATGGTGTTGCAGAGCAGAGGCCTCTGCGGAGCCCCTGCCGCCTACTCTCTACCCTTCAATGTGAGCTAACTCCATCACCCAGCGGATACCGGTGCAGGTCCGTCGGCGGCGCGCCGATTCACTGCGCGAGCGCTGCGACTGGTGTCGCGACCATCGCGGCAATCAACACGAGCCGGCCGAGCTTCGAGGACTGGAGTGTGCCATCCAAGAACGCAGCATGAATCCTAATGGCGTACATATTAAGCAACGGCCGGTCCACCGTAACATGTTGAATCTAAAGAGATCTCAACGTCTCCATTCTGCCAAGATCTGGACATTGGTGGAATACTGGACCATTTAGGGAGGGACGATCGGATGCCTAAATCGCTGGAGGCTCAGTTGCGAGCCACGCTGAACATGATTCCGGCGTACACGTGGTACGCGGCTCGGTCGGGCGGGCTAACCTTCGTCAACGAGCGAGCTGCGGATTACGGAGGGCTCCCGAGCGATCATCCACTTCGGTATGGAACGGACTCCTCCGCAGCATGGGACTCGCATATGCCCTTTCTCCATCCGGAGGATCAAGAGGAGACGCGGCGGGTCTGGTCAGAGTGTCTGAGGACCGGCCGCCCTGGCGAGATGAGTTTTCGGGTTCGTAATGCTGAAGGCAACTACCGCTGGTTCCTCAGTCGCGCGGAGCCCCTTCGATCGACCGACGGAACGATCCTCTACTGGATCGGGATTAACCTCGACATCGACGAACGTAAGCAAGTCGAAGTCGAACTCCGCCGGAGCAAAGAGTACTTAGCCGATGCGCAGAGACTCAGTGGCACCGGTAGTGTCGGAATGGACGTTAGTACGAAGCGGATATTCTGGTCCGAGGAGGCGGCCCGGATTTACGGGTACCCTCCCGGGACGGAACCGACACCCGATTTGATACTGCAGCGATCTCATCCTGACGACGTGGGCCGTCTCAAAGAGGTTCTTGAACGTGCAGCGCAGGGCGGAAATGACTTTGATTGGGAGCATCGCTTACTGATGCCGGATGGTTCGATAAAGCATCTTCATGATCTTGGACATTGCTTTAGGGACGAGGCAGGCAACGAAGAAATTATCGGCGCGATAACGGATATCACGGAACGTAAAGTGGCGGAAGAAGCTATCCGGCGAAGCGAAGCCTATCTCGCCGAAGCCCAACGACTGAGTCAGACAGGCAGCTTCGGGTGGAAACCGGATACCGGAGAGATCGTTTGGTCAGACGAGACCTATCGCATTTTCGAATACGACCGCGCCGAGAAACCAGACCTCGACATCGTGCTCGAGCGCATACATCCCCAAGATGAGGCGCTTGCACAACAGATCGTCGAGAGCGTATCCACGAGGGGCTCAGACCTCGAACACGAGTGTCGTCTCTTGATGCCGGGCGGGGCGATCAAACACCTCCACGTACGAGCCCACGCTCTTCACGACTCATCCGGCAACATCGAGTTTGTTGGGGCGGTGACCGACATCACCGCGCGCAAGCGCGCCGAAGAACGGCTTCGCCAGAGTGAGGAGAGGTTTCGCTTGGTTCTTAACAGCATCGACGCTCAGGTAATTGCCACGACAGTGGAAGGCGAACTTGAGTTCGTCAACCAACAAGTTCTGGACTACTTCGGAAAGACCCTTGAACAATTGAAGGGCTGGCGAACTGGCGATGTCCTTCATCCAGATGACCTCGCGAGCGCAATCGCAATCTCGAGGGCCTCGATCGAACAGGGGGTTTCGTACGACGTTGACCATCGTTTTCGCCGCTCCGACGGTGTCCACCGTTGGTTTCACGTCTGTGGGCGACCGCAGCGTGATGAGCACGGCTCTATTGTTCGGTGGTATGCCTTGCATACGGACATAGATGAGCGCAAGAAGGCCGAACAGAGACTTGAAGAGCAGGAAATGGAGCTTCGGCAAATCCTGGATCTAGCGCCCCAGCTTGTCGGGGTCTTGGGACCCCAGGCCGAGCGCCTGTATGCGAACCGAGTCACGCTCTCGTATTTCGGCGTCACTCTCGACCAGTGGCGTCAGACAGACCGTAGATCTGAGGTTCATCCTGACGACGTCGACAGGATCAAGGCACATATCGATCGTTCGTTAACGACCGGCGCCGCTGGCGAGTTGGAGTTGCGCCTGAGGGCCGGGGACGGAACCTATCGTTGGTTCCTGGTTCGCTCCAACCCGCTTTGCGACGACCGGGGACAGCTCGTGCGATGGTACATCGCATATACCGATATCGAGGATCGCAAGAGGGCCGAGGAGAGACTGCTGCAAGAAAACGTTGCGCTTCGAGAGGAAATCGACAAGACCTCGATGTTCGAAGAGATTGTCGGCACCTCGCCCGCGCTCACCGCGGTCTTGTCGCGGGTGTCCAAGGTCGCCAGCAGCGATTCGACGGTTCTAATTAGCGGCGACACCGGTACCGGCAAAGAACTTGTCGCGCGAGCGATTCACCGGAGGTCTCGGCGGGGTTCACGGGCGTTCGTGGCTGTGAACTGCGCGGCGATTCCGCGCGACTTGATCGCCTCGGAGCTCTTCGGTCATGAGAAGGGGGCGTTCACCGGAGCCATCCAACGGCGGCTTGGTCGGTTCGAACTGGCAAACGGCGGAACGATCTTTCTGGACGAGGTCGGCGAACTGTCATCCGACACACAAGTGGCGTTGCTGCGAGTGCTCCAGGAGCATGAATTCGAGCGCTTGGGAGGACGAGAACGGATCCAGGTCGATGCTCGCGTCATCGCCGCCACGAATCGTGATTTGACAGCCGCGGTGGCGGACGGCACGTTCCGGCAGGATCTCTTTTATCGACTCAACGTGTTTCCCCTTGAGATGCCTCCGTTACGGGAACGGCAGGAAGACATTCCCGTGCTGGTGGAGTACTTCATCAGTCGCTACGCCCGCAAAGCGGGTAAGACATTCAGGCGGGTCAGCAAGCGGACACTCGACCGCCTGCAGTCTTATCGATGGCCCGGGAACGTGCGTGAGCTGCAAAACGTCATCGAGCGGTCGGTCATCGTCTCTGACACGGACGAATTCACCGTCGACGAGAGCTGGCTGTCCGAGGCGCCCCCGGTGGATAGCCGGCTTGGCTTGTCCGGCGCATTGGCCGCGCACGAGAAGGCGATCGTCGAAGATGCCCTGCGCGCGAGCGGCGGACGCGTGTTCGGGCCATTGGGGGCGGCGGCCCGACTTGGGATCCCGCGTTCGACGCTCGAATGGAAGATTCGGGCGCTGAAAATCAACAAGAGTCGCTTTCGGGTGCGGGCTCCGAAGCGTTCCTAACTTGCCTATCCTGCCGAGAGGCGCGGAGTCCTCGCACTCGCTTCGTCTAGGGCTCGATCTCCCAGGGGCGCTCCCACGACGCCAAGGTACGCTGTCGTGTCAGCAGCGGATATTGCAGGCGCTGGAGCTCGATCACCTGGCGGATCTTCTCGGGCAGCGGCAACACTTCACGATCGCGCCGAAGCTCGTCTTTCCCCTGACGGAGTTTGGCCACGAACTCTGCGGATGGCCGTGAGCGACTACCCGTGCCACTTTCAGAGTGAGAGCCCATGTCTCTCTAGGATCGCATCCAAACGATTTCGATTCAAGCCACGCCAGTCCAGCAGCATTGCGACGCGCTCGCGGCGCTTGGCCGTGCGTGCCTCGGGCTGAAGGTACAGCGCGACGAGGTATTCGGGTAGCGTCACCCTTGTAGGGACCCCTTGGTAGTCAAGCGTCTCGGCGGTCTCGATCGCTTCGTCAGCGAGCTTCGACGGAGAGGGCAGGAATTGCGTCGGCACTCCCTCGATCAAGATGTGCTCCCTGTCCGCTTGGTAACCGTGAGCAGAAGCCCAATGGTAGATGCTCTCCAGACTGACCAGTGGACCCGCTCCGGACGGAAGAAAAACGAGCACGTCCAGATCGTACGTCGCCACTGGTTCGGTCCAGAACACGATCGCGAGGGCCCCGACGATAGCGTATTCTTCGATGACACCTTCGGCCTTCATGTTGTTGAGCGCGCGCAACGTGTCAGCGAAGGCCATATTCAGACCATTCTAAGCCTTGAGGTGTCGAGGTGCCCGCCGAAGCTGCCCGCCAGACCCCGAGCGCCGTTCGCCGCTGGGCGAGTGGCGCGCAAACCGAGTAGGTGGGCGTGGGTCCCTGGGCGAGCGGTCTCCAGGATCGCGTCGACAATTTGCGGCGGAGGTCGTGCAGTCGGGCCACTCCCAGCCAGGAAGGGTCGAACCTCCGGAGAAGTTGCTACCACACTGCCACCATTTCCTCCGGCGGGGCGGGTCTCAGCGGGTCTCGTCGTCGGGCTCTGTCTTGTCGGGAGAGGGACTTGGGTCGGCTGAGACGTTGGGGGACTCCCCTCCGGGGTGGTTCGGGACCAAGAGGTCGGAGGTTCGAATCCTCTCGCCCGACCTACACAATTAGTGACATAGGGGGAGTGCGAGTCGCTCCCCCCCGTGTTTTGCTTCCGTCTTGTCAAGCGTCTTAGAGTAAGGGACCTTTTGCCGAGGTGCGTGACCTTCCCGCCTTCGGCCTCGCCTCTAGGGTCGATCTCCCAGGGTTGCTCCCACCCTCTCAAGTTACCCCGTCGTGCGAGCAGCGGGTATTGAGGCGTTGGAACTCGAGCACCGGGATCTTTTCGGGCAGCGGCACCACAAGGTCGTGGCGAATCTCGTCTTTCCCTTGACGGACTTTGGCAACGAGCTCCGCACATGGCCGCGAGGGACGGGCGAGGATTCCGAGGTGCCGCGTCTCCTCGGAGGAAGGGCGGCCTTCATGAGATGTTTTGAACCTGAACGCATGTTGGCCCACTTTTCACATCAAGGGGCGGAAGACGGCTAAGATGAGATCGGAAGGGCGTGAGCCATGGGCACGAAGTCTCGACTCCTCCACCTCGAAGACAACCCAACCGACTCGGAGCTTGTGGGTTTGGCTCTCCGCGAGGCCGGCTTGGACTGGGACGTGGTGAGGGTGGAGTCTCGCGACGCCTTCGTAGCTGCCCTTGAGCAGGGCGGCTTTAACGCGGTCGTCTCGGACTATAGCCTTCCGTCGTTCAATGGGCTCGAGGCCTTACGTGAGACGAGGAAGCGGAGGCCGGAGCTGGCATTCCTTTTTTTCACGGGCACCCTCGGCGAAGAGCGTGCGGTCGAGGCGCTCAAGGCCGGGGCGACGGACTTTGTCGCGAAGGAAAGAAGGGATCGACTCGCCCCCGCCCTGCAGCGAGCAGTCAAGGAGGCAGAGGAGCGCTCGGCCCGAAGACAGGCCGAGGAGCAGTATCGGCTACTGTTCGACAGCAACCCGCACCCGATGTGGGTCTTCGACCCGGAGACGCTGGCTTTCCTAGCCGTCAACGACGCCACCGTGAGACAGTACGGCCACTCGCGTGACGAGTTGCTTGGCATGACGATCAAGGACATCCGCCCGCCGGAAGAGATTCCCGCGCTGATGGAGGAACTAGAGACACCCGCGTGGCCCAAGTCGGATTGGCTACGCGTGTGGAAGCATCGCCGGAAGGATGGCTCGATCATCAACGTGGAGACAGGAGCCAATGCGATTACCTTCCAGGGCCGCAAGGCTGTCCTGGTTCTAGCGCACGATGTGACGGAGAAGAAAAAGCTCGAGGCCCAGCTCCTGCAGTCACAGAAAATGGAGGCGGTCGGCCAACTCGCAGGCGGCGTAGCCCACGACTTCAACAACCTCCTGGGCGTGATCACCGGCTACACGGACCTGCTTCTCAAGGACCTGGGTGCCCAGCACGCGGGCACGCGGCGGGCCGAGCAGATCCGGAAGGCGGCGGACAGGGCCGCGGGGCTGACACGCCAGCTCCTGGCCTTCAGTCGGAAGCAAGTACTGCAGCCGAAGGTGCTAGACCTAAACGCTATAGTTCTCGACGTTGAGAAGATGCTGCACCGGCTCATCGGCGAGGACATCCAGCTGGTGACGGTCCTGGGCGAGGCGTTGGGCCGGGTGAAAGCGGATCCGGGACAGATTGAACAAGTGATTGTGAACCTCTCCGTCAATGCTAGGGACGCGATGCCGAGGGGCGGGAAGCTCATCATCGAGACCGCTAACGCGGAACTAGACGGGTTGTACGCGGGGACGCGCACCGAAGTCACGGCTGGTCCGTATGCAATGCTAGCGGTAAGCGACACCGGGCACGGGATGGATACGGAGACGATGTCGCACATTTTCGAGCCCTTCTACACGACGAAGGAAGAGGGGAAGGGCACGGGGCTGGGTCTCTCGACCGTCTTCGGAATCGTCAAGCAGAGCTGCGGCCACGTTGGTGTCTACAGCGAGGTGGGGAAGGGGACGACGTTCCGGGTCTATCTCCCACGGGTAGAGGCAGATGGAGAGGCGACTGCTCGTGTGGCGCCGCTCCCGGAGCCGAGGCGCGCACGGGGGGAGACAATCCTACTCGTGGAGGACGCGGACGTGCTGCGGATGATGATTCGGGAGATGCTGGAGAGTGCAGGCTATGAAGTTCTTTCGGGAGGGAGCCCGGAGGAGGCGCTGGCGGTTGGCGAGGTACACTCAGGGCCAATCCACCTCGTGCTGACCGACGTGGTCATGCCGGGGATAAGCGGGCCGCAGTTGGCCGAGCGCCTCAAGGCAGCACGGCCCGGGGTGAAGGTCGTCTATATGTCGGGTTACACGGATGAGGCCATCGTCCACCACGGAGTCCTCGAAGGTGGCACTCCCTTCCTTCAGAAGCCGTTCACTACCGAGGTCCTGCTACGTAAAGTCGGTGAGGCCCTGGACGCCTGAGGCGCCTGTGGCCTGGCGAGAGGCGATTCACCCCTTCCGCCTTCTCAAGGACGTGCTGGTCTGCAGAGCAGCGCTTTGCTACACGACGCAGACCCGAATTACTTTTGGCAGACTCTCAGACTCTCTGACTCGCTCTTGGGGTTCCCAGCCGGACTCCAGGAAGCGTGTCCGGCCGGGCGTCGAGTGATTGGCGGACCCAGCTAGAGGGTAGCGACCCAACCCGCGCCGGCTTCGTCCATGCTGAGGCCGAAAGTGTGCTGGAAGGCGGTGGCGGTGTTCGCGCCTGAGCAGGCCCGGAAGAACTGGGCGGTTTTGGCGATGCCCTGGGTCTTGATGAGGAAGGCCACGAAGGAGCCGGCCACCGGGTAGGCTGTCTGGGGGTCCATGCGGTCAAACTGGGCGACGAGGGCGG
>Ga0210399_10000819_pt1 | contig 24316 bp, 16 predicted proteins | sample IncBWC14MmetaG_FD_150865 | JGI IMG/M metagenome (GOLD analysis project Ga0210399, IMG submission 150865) | Forest soil microbial communities from Barre Woods Harvard Forest LTER site, Petersham, Massachusetts, United States - Inc-BW-C-14-M | ecosystem: Environmental > Terrestrial > Soil >... | reverse complement strand
ACGTGGCAATCCGTGCAGGCTACCACTTTGCCCGCCGGCGCCAGTTGGTGCGAACCCGTCAAAGCCCAGCCGGTCACGGCGTGATTAAACACGACGTTCGTCCACAATGTCGGGTTGTGGCAGGTGGAGCAATTGGCGGCCGCAAAAGACGTTCCCGCCGCTGAGTGCGTCGGATTATTGGTTTGCTGCCACGTCGTCAGATGGCATCCGGAATTCCCGCAATCCGTCGGGCTGATCTGCAAATTGTAATTGCTGTTGATGTGACAGTCCGTGCAGGCGGTCACTTTGCCAGCCGGCGCAAGTTGGTGCGAGCTCGTCAGCGGAAAACCGGTGGTCGAGTGGTCGAAAGTCGCCGTCAGCCAGGAAACCGTATTGTGGCAACTGGAGCAGGCCGCAACCGGAAAGACCGTGGCCGCCGCCGAGTGCTTAGGGTTGGTCGTCTGCTGCCACGTTGTCAAATGGCATCCCGAATTTCCACAATCCGTGGCAAGTATCTGTAAATTGAAGTTACTGCCCACGTGGCAGGTCAAGCAGGGAACATTAGCGTGTCCCGCCGTGAGCGGAAAATTGATCGGGGGAGCGGAATGATCGAACTTGGCCCCCAGCCAGCTGTCGAACGAGTGGCACTGCATGCAATTCGATGCCGCGAATTGCGGTCCGGACTGGCTGTGCACCGGATTGGTGGTCTTATTGTAATCCGACAGGTGGCAGGAAGTGCATTCCGTCGACAACCCCAGGAACTGGCCTACTGCCGCGCCCTTGTGGCAATCTTCGCACTGCACGGCCGCGTGAGCTCCCAACAGCGGGAAGCGATTCTGGTGATCTTTCACTTGCTGGACGGCGATGTTCCAGCCCTGAACGGTGTGGCACTGTGCGCAGTCCGCGCCCATTTTCCGCTGGTGGACGTCGGTGTGGCACTCCTGGCAATCCTTGGCGACGTTGGTGAAGACCGGCTTGACATGGCACTGCACACACGGCACTTTTTCGTGCATGCCACGAAGAGGGTACTTAGTCTTATTGTGATCGAATTCCACCACGGTACGGATCGGACGCCAGCCCTTGGCGGTGTGACAGTTTTCACAAGGAACGGCAAGAGGGCCGTGCGGACTCCGCGTGGTCTCCCGCTGGGAGTCGGGCACAGGAGCACGGGCTGCCCCGGTGAAAAGGACAAGCCAGCACAGTAGCTGAATCCAACTAGACGTAACGCCCCCCAAAACCTCAGTTACCCTCGCCCTTGGTCGATCTTCGCAGACTGGGCGGAGAAATCAGCACGCTTTGTAAGCCGGGTGTAAATTCTGCCTCAAGACGCCGGCCAAAGGCAACTGTACTTTTGGCCAGTTTTTGGACAAGGCCTGGGTGTAACAGGACCCGGTACCAAATGGAATCTAGCATGGAAATTACAGACTCACCAGGAAAGCCATAAGGTGGCGTTCTAGAAACCCATCTGCCGGCTACCTCCTGAAGATCCTCTTCGATTCCCAGGAGTGCCGTCCGATAACTGGATAATGACGAATAAGACGCGCCGGGGCTCCAACAGCGAGAGAGTCAGCACTCCGAGGAACTGGCTGCTGGTGAAAACAACCCAAACAGCGACGCGCAGCGGCCGCGAACTGCACCTCGACTAGCTGCGCTGTTGAAAGATGCCGCTGGGCCATGAGGCATAAGCTGGCAATCGCAACAAGACGAGGGCTCGAGGAGATCAGCCCCACAGCGCCCAGGGGGCTGGGAGCTTCGCGAAGACGGAATGCACTTCGAAAGTCACCGCAGTCGCGTACTGTTACGCGATGAACACGTTCAAACAAGCGGGAACCTCCGTCGGAATGAGAAGCTTGCTAACATCCAAGTGCAAGTATCAACGGGTCTGACAACCAACGAAAAAACGGGCTACAACGGTTTTACATCTGGGCCGTGGCAGTCCGTGCATTTCGAGGGCGCCTGCTTGTAAATAATCACGGGCTTGTCTTCGACCAGTACCGTCTGCTTGTGACACTTGTCGCAAGCGACGTTGGCGTGCCCGCCCTGAAGCGGAAAATGTGTCCGCGTGTCGTGATTGAAGATTGAGGGCACCCAGCGCTGCGAATCGTGGCAATCGGCGCAAGGAGTTTTACCGGCCTTTGCGAATTGAGCTTTGTGTGCGTCCTTGTGACAGTCCTCACAAATTTGCGAAGTGCCCTTGAACTGCACCTGTCGAGAACCGACAGGAGCCTTGTGGCAGGCGCCGCACTGCACCACGCGGTGCGCGCCGAGAAGCGGGAATTTCGTTTTCGCATGGTCGAAGCCGTTGATATCGGTCCAGGACCGCACGTTGTGGCAGGCTTCGCATCCCTCAGGTGTGCCGTCGGCGCGTCGCTTGGCCATGCGATCTTTGAATTCGCCGTGGTGGGGATCCGAGTGGCAGGCAGTGCAACTGCGATCTTCGAAGCGGAACGGCATGATTTTGTCGGTGCGGCCTGCCGCCCCCACCTTGTGACAATCGGCGCACGGAACGGCGGCGTGGGCTCCGGTCAATACGAAACGAGTGTCGCGATGCTGGGCGATGGTAAAGAGGGAGCGGTGAAAATCGCGCACGGTATGGCAATCTTCGCATTTGTTCGAGTGCGGAGCGGAGGCGAACTGGCCGTCATGCGCGTCCTTGTGACAATCCGTGCAAAGAGCGAATTTGACCTTGTAAATCGTATCTTTACCGGCGGCCAGATGGCACTTAGCGCACTCGACGGAAACGTGTTTGCCTTTCAGCGGATAGCCCGATGTGTCGTGCTCCTTCACTTTGAACAAGGAGGGTTTCCATCCATCCAAGGTATGGCATTCGGCGCACTCTCCCTTTTTAGGACGAGCTTCGAATTGGCCTTTGTGGGGATCGGGCTTATGGCAATCGTTGCAGTTTGCAAATGGCAGGGGCCTCTTGAAATCATCATTGATATGACAGTCTGCGCAATTAACCTTAGTGTGCATTCCCAGCAACGGATATTTTGTCTTCGAATGATCGAACGCAAATGCCGGCAATAGCTTTTTCCATCCCGCGGTTGTGTGACAGTCCTCACAGCGTTGTTTGAATGCTCCTTTGTGCGGATCGATATGGCAGTCAAGGCAGGATTGGAACTTCATGTCCTTGTAACGCGCCGGTCCGTCGGGCACATTTGGCTTGTGGCACTTTTCGCAGGCCACTTGGATGTGCTGACCGGTCAGTGGGTAGCGAGTTTTAGAATGGTCAAACTGCTTCGCGGCTTTCCAATCCGTGAAGTTGTGGCAGCTCTGACATTCGTTTCCGAGCTGGCCCTTGTGCGGATCTTTGTGGCAAGTGACGCAGTTCTGTGACAATCCGAAGAAGGATTTCGAAAGGTCCTTCATCTTGATGAGCGCGCGCTCATCGGCAACCATGTTGCCCGGCATGTGGCATTTCTCACACGCAACGCCGGCGTGCTTGCCTTCCAACTTGTAGCCCGTCAGCCGATGATCGAACTGTTTTTGCGGTGGCTCCCAATGGATCAGACCGAAGTCTTCTCCGTTGTGGTCCAAGTGGCAGTGCACGCAGTCCTTGCCGTTCGGGCTTTTCATCTCCAGGCGCGCATGGTAGCCGTGGTTCGCAGCCAGCCGTCGCGCTATCTCTTTGTGGCAATCGAGGCACTTGAAGGTCGGCACGCTGGTGCCAAATTGATGGCAACTCGCGCATTGCGAGGTACCCGACAAGGATTGATGAGCTTTGGCAAGAGGCCCCGGCGAGATCTGCGCGTGGGCCGGTCCCGCAAGGAAGGCTAGGGTCAGCGCACACCAACGGAATGCACCGAGCAATAGAAGAAACCATCTCCGCATCGCGGTAAGCTGCTGCACAGCGAACTGACAGGGTGCCACCGAATTCTCTCCTAAACTCTTCAATGAGAAACCTGGTTGCTCGAACTTAACACAGGGCCGCAAGTTTCGGGCCACATAACGTCGCAGTGTGCTTATTCTGAAATGAGAACGCAATCGCCCTTTGGTCCAGGGACGAGGACAGGGTAAGACCGGGGAGCAGCGAAACTTGAAGTCAGCGAATGGCCTTACGATGCCGCTTTGAAGCGGGCCTTCAGCTTGGAAACAATGGATGCTTCGAGAGTGCCGTTGGACTCCAGTTCCCAATGTTCCCGTTGCAGCGCAAACTTGTCTGCGGTTTCGCCATAGCCGCGGAACCTGGCGCGGACGATGGTGCGCGTGAAGCCGTCAGCCAACGCAGAACTGCTGATCTGCACGAAAGCGATACCGCTTCGCCACTCCACTTTATCGGAGCTGGAACCGGCTCTTGTGGCTCCGAGTAGATCGTCCTTGCTCATTGCCAGCGAAAACATCCAGGAGTCCTCCGTCACGTGTTCTTCTACAATGGTCCAGTGCTGGTTTCGAAGATCGAACTGCAAGTACTCCTGAATGTCCAGCGCCGAGGAGGAAAGCTCGATGCAAGCAGGACTGTCTTGTAATTCTCTGGGAGCATTCTTTGGCGGCTTCTTTTTGGGCCTGGGGGCCGAGGAATTCCATGAACTCGCGCAGGGCCTGGCGGGGCCCGTTACCTGGGGGGCTTGGCCGGATGAAGCAGCCGGTTTCAGCAGCAAGATTGCGAGGAGAAAAAGCATACTCCAAAGTCTCATGTTACGGTCTCGTTCAGCGAGCGAGATTGCGAACTTTCCATTTCTGCATCGCCACGGCTGCCTTACGTTGCGAGATGAATACTCGCCGTCGGGCACCCCGGCGTTTTTCACCTGCACGGTGTGCTCGAGGAACCAGCCGCCTTCGTTGTTGAACACCTCCTTGAGATTGCCTAGGGATAGAGTGTTCACCGCCACGGCACTGGCTTCCACAAGTTGTGGAACGGGCGGCGAGCAACAGCCGTCATCTTCGCCAAACCGAGCATCGTCGAGCAATCGTCGCCGCTCTTCGGCGCGATGGATGGGGACATCCACTGAAACGTGTCGCTTAGCAACTTCAGGCGTATGGCGAAATTTGAGAGTTTCGGCGAATACTTCAGCGTTCCGAAGTTCCGAGTGCCTTGGTTTGGAAACCTCTCCGGTCGCCGCCGGTGCTCTCTCCGAGATCTGCGAAACCACCGTCTTCTGCACCATGGCCGTACTTCTCCTCCCGCTTTAATTCCTCGCGAATGCTTACGCAGGAAAATCCTAGAGCGGAGGAAGACGAGCGCCCCTCTCTCTAGCCCTGGTTCAGCCATGCACTTCTCTAACACCATCTGATCGTCTGGCTGAATATTGCTGAAAGCGATTTCCATCCCCTCATTCGATCGCGCCTAGACTACCCTACCTAGAGCCTGAAAGTTCACGCTTCCGTGGGTCATCTTTCTACGGATCTTTGTCCCCGGCGTAAAGGGTTTAAGTGTATTCAATGGCATCCAACCAGGCTCAGATCGCTGGTCCTCCCACCGATCTGAGTCTCCGACTGAACATCCGTCAGTTCGATATTGGCTCGGAGTAGACAACCGCGCGCGTTGGCGCGCAAGCTGCACTGCTTGCATCTCCCAGGAGGCCTTGCGGTGGTTCCCAATACGTACGTATGCGGATCCGAAAAGCCTACAGAGGCCCGGATTCGCTATGGCTACTACCGTATTTATGTTCTTCTCCCCCGTTGCGGATGGGTGGTGAATCACAGAAACTTCTATCACTTGTACCGGAAAGAAGATTTGAAGGCGACCAGAACGATATAACCAAGCTGACCCTGCTGAACCGCAGTGAGGACTTTCGCGGCCATCTGTTTGATGGAGGTGAAATCGACGCCGGAGAGAGCGAGTTTTTCCTGTGCGGCGAGATTCTTCGCGCGCGATAGCTTGATGCGGATCTGGCGGACCAGTTTGGTGAGAGCTGCATCATGAAACTCCAGTTTTTCCACATCGAAATTTGCAGAACGTAAATACTCAACGTAACTGGCGATAGGTTGGGCATCGGCCAAGCAGGCGATTAAGGGGAATAGGCAGTCCAATTTCTGTGAGAGCATCTCTCGGCGGGTGAAATCGCTGAGACCTAAGCGGCCTCCAGTCCAGAGAACGCGCGCGAGTTCGCGAGCGGTATTTGATTTATTTGGACATGCGCAGAAGGCACCCTCACAGATGACCGCGTCGAAGGACGCGTTCGGAAAAGGTAGCCGTTCGCCGTCGCCACAATTAAAGCGGACACGAGACGAGAGTCCGTTGGCCCCAGCGAGCTCGGTGGCCTCTGTGACATTTTGGCTGCTGCAGTCGAGACCGACAACCTGGCATCTGAAATGCTTCGCCAGAAAAATGGCGCTAGTTCCCTTTCCGCTGGCCACGTCGAGAACGCGGCTTTTGGAAGTGAGCTGCAATAGCGAGCCAAGGCGTTTGGTGAGCTTCAGACCTCCCGGATGGAAGGAAGTACCAAGCAGGGGTTTGGCGAGATCGCTCTCACAAAGTTGCGCGCGATTTCTGACGTTTTCATCGGGGCCGAGAATGGGCTTTGCTTTCACGGGTTGTACGTTGTTTTCCTCCGCTAAGCAATCTGAGCGTTGAATATCGGTTCCGGACCACATCACCGGGGAACTCGAGGGTAAGAGGACGTGAACGAAGTCAAGGTCTTCCTTCCGGGGGCGAACGCGTTTAGAAACTTGCCAGCCACAGTCTCCAGTGAGCGCGGATCGTCCTCGCTGGCACAGACTAACCTGAAATTTTCACACCCTAGCCGTTCCAGTCGATTCGCTATCCGCGTCCGAGGGCTGGGCAGCGGCATACAGACCTTATATGTAAACTGTTTGTAAATTCTACTCCTTGCGCGAGCTCAAAAACAAGCGTCCGTTTGTTCAGCTCTCGGCTAAGCCCGGGTACTATCCAACCTTGGTACCAGAGAGAACGAAGCTCCAAAAACCAGCGAAACAACGCCGTTCCCAGGACCGCCAGGGGGGTTGGCCAAGCTGGCTGAACTTCGCCATGGGAGAAATTCGATCGGCCGCGACGGCGGCGGGCAAAAACTGAGACCTACCTCAAATATCGGACAAATCCATGGTCGCCCGAGCGCGGTTAGTTTTCGACAGATCGCAGAAGACTTTGCGGGAAGAACCCCATCCAGGCATCCCGGCGCAAATGGCACACTTTGCAGGCATAGCGCCTAAGAAGATCCGAGCCTTCCAACACCTAGTTAGGATTGCGCATCAAATGTAGTGGACCAGCGGCTGATCCGGCCCCTTGCTTGGCCAGCGAGACTGAGCGGCAAGTCGCTTCGCGCGTTGAAGGTTCTATGTTCGACAAATACGAGCGAAGTTTACAGTTATCTTACATGTTTTTACTTTTCAGCTTCGGGGAAATGTCTTCTAATGAAGAGCGTGCAGAAAGAATGTGTGCAGAGAACGGGCCTGTGGAGCCCGCACCCGGCAGCGGATGCCATCCTTTGCGATTTCCCACACGCCGATGATGTCAGAGAAGGAGCACAATAAAACGTAAATCTAGTCCGATCTCTGATGGGAATTTGGAAGTGAGTTGGAAGCGCCCAAGTAATAGAGGGAGGGAGAGAGAAAGTGATCCTCAACCGTACCGCGCAGTCCGACGAACGCAGCGTTGCACAGCTCGCGGAGGACGCCACCGGAATAAGACCGCACCTGACCCTAGGAGCGGAAGCACTTGCCGAATTATATGAACTCCTTGAGGAATATGCTCCTAGTTGGTACAGGCCGCAGCATCACGAAAGAGCCGAGTCAGCTCTGCGACTGCTCAGAGAGCATTGAAGAGTCGCGTAGAAATGCGAGAACCTGCGAATGCCGATTCAGGCCTATTCATTCCCGAAACCTATAAGCAATGCCCGGCATAGTGATAATCAGCGAAGGGCGCTTGGGAGACTTCTCCAGTTACCGGAGCAGACTGCGGCAGAATAGTTGGGATCGGTTCGATAGCTCCTGGGAACAGGATATTCATAATTGGCACACAGATGTTCTTGGACTACTATAGATTCCGTTTTGACGCTTGGAAGAAACCATATGTCCAACCAATGGAGCAGTCTTGGCACGACTCCGGTGCGGCTATCCCTTTAATGCCGCTTTGCGTTTTCAATTTTCTACCTGCCCGGTCCGTGACCTTCCGTTTTCGATTTGAGCACTCCGCCCGCGCGGCTCTCCCCGGTGCAGGTTTTCTCTTGGCAGGGGAGTGTTTTACCCGGTTTCTTCTGGCGGCCGATGCCAGCCATTAAACTATCGGGCACCAATATTGGGATTTGTCAGTTTCGTGCCGCTCACGCTTGTGTTCGAGTTTCTAAGAGCACCTGGTCTGCGACTTCCTCCTGTTCCAGGCCTCGCAGTTCCGGTCTGCATGATTCTGTTGTGGGCAGCACGCTTGGTTCTTGCCGCCTCCTGGCAAAGACCCCATGGGGGCGCGAGGAATGAACACGCGACTCCGACTATTACCAGCGGAAATGGAGTGGTCGCAAGCAGAGCTCGCAGCACACATGCGGGTATCGCGCGCTTGCATCAACTCCATCGAAACGGTCCGCTACGATCCCAGTCTCCCGCTCGTCTTTAAGCGCTGTGGGTCAGCACGCCGTCTGGCTTCTGATTTCGGGACTTCATTCGAATGAACACACGGTTGCTTTGCGTGCCTCTCCAAATCCTTTCATTTTTCTTTCTGCTTCCTTCTAGAACAGGTGCGCAGGGGCTGATCGTCGAGCCGGCAGACCTCATCGTAATTCACGGCCGCGTCTATACGGAGAATCCCGCGCAACCCTGGGCCCAGGCTCTCGCCACTCGGGGCGGTAAGATCGTGGCTATAGGCGATGACGCCGTCATCGAAAGAAGAAGAGGTATGGGCACCAGGGTGATCAACGCTGGAGGAAAACTCGTTCTGCCCGGCTTTGCCGATTGCCATGTTCATTTTCTGGAAGGCTCTTTGAGCCTCGCCGGCGTGAATCTCGAACGCGCGAAAAATCCCTCCGACATCCAGAACAGCTTGCGCGAGTACGCATCGGAACATCCGGGAGCCGAATGGATCCTAGGCCGCGGGTGGAATTACGCGATGTTCAGTCCCGAGACCCTCCCCCACAAGAAATACCTGGACGAATTGTTTCCCAACCGACCTATCTTGCTGCTGGATTATGCTGGCCACGCTGCTTGGGCTAATTCGAAGGCCCTCTCCATTGCGGGCATCATTCGCGAAACGCCGAATCCGCAGAATGGCATCATTGTCCGTGACCCTCAGACCGGCGAAGCCACCGGAGTCCTTAAGGAAGCAGCTCAGGATCTGGTTTCCAAAGTAGTTCCTGAAGCGACTCGTGCGGAAAAGCTTAAGGCTCTCGGCGCGGGCATGAAATGGGCGAACGAACACGGCATCACCCGCATTCACAGCGTCAGCGCTAACTTTGAAATTCTTAATCTATTCGATGAAATGCGCCATCGCGGAGACCTTAACGTGCGCGTGTATATGGCTTATTCCCTCAATCCCCCTCAGCTCCGGCCTAGGGATGTCGATGCCATCGAAGCGGCCCGGAAAAAATTCCGCAACGACTGGATTGATGCTGGCGCCGTCGAATTGATGATCGATAGCGTAGTGGAATCACACATGTCCGCCATTCTTAAATCCCCTAGCGATGATCCCGCTGTGAAGAGCAATCCTTTTGGGGAGCCCGCGGACTACACCGTGGCGGTGACGGAGTTGGACAAGCGCGGGTTCCAGCTTTTCACGCATACCGTCGGAGACTATGGCGTACGAATGGCCTTAGACGCCTACGAGCATGCCGAACAGCACCATCACAAGCGCGACCGCCGCCCGCGCATCGAGCAGATCGAAGCAGTGGCTGCAGCCGACATCTCGCGGTTCGGAAAACTCGGCGTCATTGCCAGCGTGCAGCCGCTTCGCTCTTATCCGGATTCTGATGCCCGCGACGTTGCGGCGCACAGTGTCGGCCCTGAGCAGACTTCCCGCGGCTGGGCCTGGAAAAGTATCTTGGACACCGGAGGATCTCTCGCCTTTGGGAGCGACTGGCCGGTCGTGACTCTCAATCCTTGGGAAGGAATACAAACCGCAGTGACCGGACAAACTTCCGAGGGAATACCGGTGAGCGGGTTTATTACTGGAGAACGCCTAACCGTCGAACAGGCCGTTAACGCCTACACGCTGGGCGCAGCCTTCGCTGGCCGCCGCGAGAAAACCGAAGGCTCTCTCGAGGCCGGCAAGCTGGCCGACTTGATCATCGTCTCGCAGAATATTTTTGACATCAATCCGCATAAGATTGGAGCGACGAGAGTACTCACCGCGATCGTTGGGGGGCGACTGGTCTATCAGGCGGATCCTAAGTAGCCTGGCGCGCGATGAAACGTCGCCAATCATATTGAGTTTTTTTGCTCGCACCAGCATGCCCCGCTTGTAATAAAAAAGAGCAGTCATTGAGCCAGCTCGTGGCTCACCCCACGCCGAACTTGCGCTCAACATCAACGCCGCCGGAGCCGCCGCTTCGGCGGGCGCAGGCGAAAACACGCCAAGCCCTGTGCGTTCAGCTTCTTCGCGATGGTTTTGATTGAATTGCGGAAAACGAGTGTTTTATCAGAGGCGTTCCCACAACGAATTTCAAGGGCCACTGATCGATGACCAGGTTAAAGCCCCGGGGCTAGGTCTTCTCAAATCGCCGACTTATTCACAGATTGCTTCGACTTACACTGACTTGATGGAATGGCTAGCCGACACTGCGAAATAGCGGGCGGCCTGGGTTTGGGTTGGGGCGATTCCCCGCATTGACTGCCCTCTCAATTGCGCCGGTTTCAGCGTTGACCAGCTGATGGATGCCTCCCCCAAGCCGGACTTCGAGCGTTCTGATCTCGGCAGCGGAAAACAACTCGTTTGGCTGGCCAAACACGACCTCGGACGAGGTTTTCGATAACCGCCCAAAACTTTGCGGATTCTCAGCGTGACCGTTTTCGAAAAAACCATTTTAGAAGGGTCTTCCAACTTCAGCGACAAGTTCTCGGACGCTGAGTCCTGTAATGGGGCAGCCCGGAGTTCCAATAAGTCATCATGATCGATCGTGACCGAAGAGATAGTTGGTAGGCAACACCTCGTTGATGAAACGGAAACGGGCTGAGCAAGTTAGGGTGCCACAGGTTGAAAGAAGGAGCCGAAAGGACCCGCATCGTGCAATGGCGGAGAGGTGTGCTCGAACCCGTGATCAGCCGGAAAAAACTCTTGCACGGGCCGGCGTCGTTAGAGATACGGCGTTCGCGGAATTCGACATGGTGTTTGACGGCAAAAATTGCCGACTGCCGCGCAACCGCTCGCATGTACTTTGAAATTGAACGGTAAGGTTCGAAGGACCAGCGTCCAGTATCGCTAGCGCGCACTAAGGGCGGAAAACTGAGGCCATGCCGTCCGTGGCTTTCGCATTTCCTCCCTGGCGCCAAGGCAAGACCCACAAAAAAAACTACTTCTTGTCGTAGATATCTACGGGACGTGTATCGTTCTTTAAAGCGTCGAGATTGATCCAGTAGTAGGCGCCGAAGGTCTTTTTCTCGGGCCAGATTTCGTCGAGCGTATCAGCATCGTAGAGCGTGCCGGCTTTCATCACCATGGCGATATTCGCGGTGTTGTGAATGTCCTCGAGGGGATTGGCGTTGAGGACCATGAGGTCGGCTAGTTTCCCGGGTTCGAGTGAGCCGAGGTCCTTGTCGGCACCGAGGAAGTGGGCGCCATGGACGCTAGCAACTTCGAGGGCACCCATGTTTCCGAGCGCGCCGGCGAGCATCCAGACTTCCCAATGCGAGCCGATGCCGTGGGCCTGTCCGTGCGAGCCGATCGCTCCATAGCCGCCGTTGGCGATAATGTCCGCGAGCCCCTGCGATTGCACGCCGAAGTGGTAGTCCGTCAGCGGGCGCATCCAGCGGCGCCGCAGATGCGGCATGAGCTGACGCCAGGGAGTCCAGCGCTGGAGTTTGGCATCTTTCCAGACGTCGCTGATCTGGTCGAAATACTCCTCGTTCCAGGGTGCGGTGCCGCCAACGGTGAACGTTGGCGAGTAAACCGTGTGGGACTGGCCGAAGAATTTCGCAACGTCGCCATAGAGAGGCACATAGGGCGTGGGATGCTCAAAACCGGTTTGGCCGTCCATGAGCATGGAGATCTTGTGCAGGAGATCGCTGGAGCCTTCGCCGGTGACGCGCAGATGCTGTTTCCGCGCAATTTCGGTGATCCACTGGCGTTGCTCGCGGTCCGGCTGCAGATATTGTTTGAGAGCTGTGGCGCCGTACGATGCGATGCGATTGATCTCGTGTTCGGTGACCTCCAGGCTGGTGAGCTCATTCCAAGTGGGGCCGCTGCCATTCAGCAGAGGGGTGGCCGTGGAAAAAGTTCGCGGACCGATCGAGCGGCCCGCTTCGATCATCTCGGCCAGCGGGAAGACTTCCTCGGACCACGTCGAGGGATCGAGAGTCGTGGTGACACCATATGCGAGATAAACGGCCGACTCGAAGTTGCGCGAAGCGGTGATGCCGCCGGATTCGCGATGATGATGAGCGTGCATGTCCACGAATCCCGGAATGATGGTTTTGCCCTTGGCATCAATGACGCGATTCACGCTGGCGGTAGGGCAGTCGCCGACGCAGGTGACGCGTCCCGCTCTAATCACGATCGCGCCGGATTCAATGACCTGCTTGCTGGCGAGCGTTACGATGCGCGCATTTGTGAAGGCGATCGATCCTTGCGGGATTGCTCTCGGGACGCCGAGGTGAATTTCCGTTGTGTCCGTTTTTGCGGTATCCGTGTGATAGAGGAAATATTTGTTCGCGTTGCCGTACTCGACCGTGGTGGCATCGCGCCAGCGCGGGTACATGCCGCCGTCCAAGCTAGCGGGTTTGATCGTGAAGGCCGGCGCTTTGCTGCGATCCAGGCGAATCGGCTCCTGGCCAGTGGCGTCGAGCGGTAGCGGCGCTAGGTAGACGTTGTCGCCCTCCTGATAGGCGACCTGCTGCCCGTTCGCGGAGACCTGAACGAGGGTGGCGTTCGGAAATGTTGCGTGCACTCGCCGGTCCGATCCATCTTTCTGAACGGACACCAGATCCGTAACGCTCTTTGCTCCAAATGGGCCTTCGCCTTTCTCAACGCGATGTTCGGTGAAGTAGATGCGGCCTCCGGGGCCAAACTGCGGGCGCGCTCCGGGCCCCTCTTGCGAACCGACGCGCGCGATCGCCTGGGGTGCCCCGGCGTCAGGAGATTGCACGACCATGTCGTACCACTCGTTGCGGGCCCAGTCCCGGCCGCGGAGAGTTGCGCCGGAGCCTCGTGAATACGCCAGCGCCGCGCCATCCGGGCTCCACGATGGATTCAGATATTCTCCGGGCTCCTTCGTGAGTTGCCGCGGGGCGCCACCTGAGGATGAAACAGTCCAAAGCTGGCCATGCTTGTCGTCGTCCCAGCTCGCGAAGGCGATAGTCTTGCCATTCGGAGACCACGCCGGCGAAAACTCCCCCGGACCGAACGAGTCTAGAGTGAGGCGCTTGGGTTTGCCGTTGGGCAGATCCATGAGCCAAAGTTTGTCGATGGCTTGGAATACCAGCTGCTTGCCATCGGGTGAAGCGCTCTGCCAGCGGATAAATTTCGCTTCGAAAGGGTCGTCGCGAAGCGGCAGCGGTGACCAGGCCATCTCGGAGATCGTGCGGTGCACATGAACGGTGAATGGAATGGTTTCAACCTTTCCATTTTCCACCCACAGCCTGCGAATCTTTCCGCCTTGAGAGATCAGCATCGATTTCCCGTCAGCGCCCCAAACCATTCCGGGCAGTATCGGCATTTGCCGCGAGATCTCTTCCGATTCGTCCAATTCGATGGGGTCCATGAGCAGACGCTCTTCGCCGGTCTGCAAATCGCGCAACCAGAGCGAAGTTCGCGGGCCGAAGACGTGGCCCTTATAGGATTCCAGCCCATCGGGGATGCGCCGGCCGAACGCCACGAGCTTACTGTCGGGTGAAACTTCCGGCGCGATGCCTCCGCCGCTCGTCCCACGGTCCTGCTGTTCTGCCTGGCCACCCGTAATTTCCTCGATTTTCCGGGTCTGCAGGTTCATGCGGCGCAGTTGCGAACAGCCGAGCATCGGATCGGTGTGGCCGAAGGGAAGCGGCGGGCACACTTGCACATCGAAATAGAGAAATTTTCCATCTCGAGAGATGGAGTGCCAGCCCGGGGCTTTGTCCTTTGCGACAAGCTCGATCCCGGAGCCTCCGTCCTTGTGATACAAAACCAGCGTCCAGTTGAATTCGGGGCCACTTTCCACACGCGTACCCTGACGCTGCACCACGATGTAATTGCCGTCCGGAGTCCAGACGGGGCAGAGGGCGCGCTGCGTCTTGTCGGTAAAAACAGCGCGAGGGTTCCTGCCGTCTGCGTCCATGAGCCACAAATTGTTTTGCCCTTTGCGGTCGCTGATGAAGGCGATGGTTTTTCCATCGGGCGAGTACCGCGGTTGCATGTTGAGGGCGATGCCGGAGTCCTGCGTCAGGCTTTCTGCCTGGCCACCGCTTGTAGGCATCCGGTAGATGTGGCCGAGCAAATCGAAGACAATCCACTTGCCGTCGGGTGATTGATCGAGGGCCATCCAGGTCCCTTCGCTGGTATCGAAATCGATGTCGCGCGTTTGGCCGCGGGCTTTGGTGGTGTCCCACTCAGCGGGAGGTTTTTCCTGTGCGGAGACGGCGGCACCTCCGAAGCACATGAGTACTAGCAGGAAACCAGGGATGCGCAGACGTCCTGCATCGGCAACTCGCATCATGCATCTCCTCGCAAATTTTGGTTCGGTATCTCCACCACAGGCCAGGGTCCCGACGCGCAACATCCGTTTCGGCACATTCGCACGCGTACTTATCACGGAGCAGACGTCCGGCGCAACAGGAAGTCGGGCCGCCGCAACAAATGTTTCTGTCAGCTGCCGTTCTCGCCGCTCCTCGACTCTCGACTTTGGAGGACGGAAGAGCGCCCTGGAGCGCTGGAAGCGCGGCGTTTTCGACGCCGAGGGGATACCAGTGCGTGAAGAGCTCTGTGGTGGTAGCGCCGGTGTCAGGGACTAGCCGTTGAAGCCGGTGATCCACCGCTCCTCTTCTTCTTCTGAAAATGGATCGCACATCGTCAAAGCAAGGTCGTCCTGGAGCAGACGGTCACGGCATCAGCAAAGCGGACTCTATACTTGGCGAAGTTCGTTTTAGCTTTGGCCAGGTCCCATTCGTAGCTCACAGTTCTTAACGTCTGTCGACTAGCCCTGTGACCGGCGTCCGATCGATTCGCCCGGACTCACTCTTTTGGAATTGCCGCAAAATCTGCACAAGTCCTCGAGCGGTGGCGAAACTCCGGACCGAGTCCTATAAGTCGAAACGGGCTATTCGGGCAAAACCGCCTCTCGGCTGGGGTCGGTAATGGGGGCCGCTTTATGTGTCACTAGCAGACGGAAAAGAGTCTCACTTCCGGCAGCCCTCGCATACTCCGCTTCTTTTTCCGTGATGCCCACGAACTCAGTAAACTGGAATTGGCCAGACGGAAGCTTCTGGACACCGTTGAATTCAGTTGCCGGTGTGAGCAGGACCCAAGTAAGCTGCGAATCCTTTCCGTCAATGGGACTCCTCAGCGGTATTCGATCCCAGATTTTCAACGGACCTCGCCCCGAGAATTTTCCCGCAGCCAGTAGAAGTTGGAATGCCACCATCCGTTGCAGCAGGAGAAGAGCCCAGCGTGATTGCGCCGGACTTTGGAAAACGAACTCACATCCAAGTCCTGACGGCGCGTTAGGCTCAGGCGAATCTGCTTCCCACGCATTCGAGAGGCCCGACGAGACATAAACCCAACTACGTCTTTTCTCCGTCGGCTCAAACTCAAGAACGCCGTGCGTGAGCCATCGGGGATCACAAGAATCTTGTCGGAAAACGTTCGTGAAGAGTTCCCCATCGAGCACGTAAATGCCCTGCCGTTTCGGACCGAAATGCTCGGTGTAGAGCTTTTCTTCGCGAAACTCCCATGCTTCTTCAAACTGTCTTTGCCAACTCTCGTCAACCACAACGGCTCCAATAAGTGATTTGCAGACAAAAGTTTTGCGGCAATCATAGCGGGTGATGACTCCGTTTCCTACCAGCAATAAAGCCAACTGGTCGCGGTAGGGACGACCATCGCTGATCGCCACTCACAGAACCGCACCGAGCGGCATTACCGCACGTGCGGTTTGATTGAGCGGGGTGCGGAAACGGAAGCATGGCGGAGCCACTGAGGCACCGGCAGACGAAGGGTCGGCAACCGATAGGCTCCACCTAAAACACCGCGCCACACCTCGACTCGACAATATGCGATTGACTCTGACATCCTGCCGTTGGTGCACGCCTGTGTCAGCTGAACTTAGCGCCTTTCATCCCGACGCAGCACGTGGAGAGGATGTCATGCTGCACTGCCGTAGATCCTAGAGCTGCCTCGGGGATATGCTGCCCTCGTCGCATCCACGGTAAGCAGGTTCGGCGTGAGCGCTGATTCTAAGGAGGAGGTTCCATGTCGCCTCTTGACAAGCCCACTCGCAGAGAGTTTTTGGTAACCACTTCTTCCGCCGCTCTGGGCGCCGCAGTACCTCTGGCCGGCAGCCCGGCGATTACACCAGTTGCAGATGGCCCCACGACGCCGGATCCGGAAGTGCTTCCTTATTCATTGGAAGAACTTTTCTTACGTGGGCCGCAACGCACTTTCACTGGCGACAAAGCCGCCCAAATCGCGATGCCATTGGGAGGCATCGGAGCCGGCTGCATCTGCCTGAATGGGTACGGCGGCTTGCAGGATTTTTCGATTGGGAATCATCCTTCCACGACAGCTTTACCCAACGGCTTTGCGCCCTCCAAAGCTGCGTTCGCCATCCTCCATATCAAAGGGGCTTCTCCCGTCACCAAACTGGTCGAGGGACCGTTCCCGGTTTTTAAGATTTACGACCAGGGGCTTCAGGGAGAGGGATACCGCCGCGGAGGATTCGAAGGATTCCCGCGCTTTGAAAAGTGTATCTTCAAGGGAGAATATCCTTTTGGGGAAGCTAAGATCAGCGATTCATCTATGGCGTTGCAGGTCACGCTGAACGCCTGGAACCCTTTTATCCCGCTCGACGACAAGGACTCCGGGATACCCTGCGCCATCCTGGAATACACGCTTCACAATACTTCACCGCATCCCGTCGAGTACGAATTCTCCTACCATCTTTCCCATCTAGCTCCCGGATGCAGGGGAGAAGAATCGAATAGTCTCAATACCGTGATCCCTGGCCGCGGTGTGTTTCTGCACAATTTGGAAAAGCCCCATGCCGAAGGCTTTGGCAGCGCCTCACTGCTCGCTATAGGCGGTCAACCCCGCATCAAGGGCATGTGGCTGCGTAGCCCAGGCTGGGAATTTGACTCACTGTCGGCACTCTGGCGCGAAGTCTCCACAGGAAGATTCACCGCCAATGATGGCTCCAATAACATCGATACGAGTGGGCGGAATGGGTGCTCGATTTTGCTTGAGGGCGCTCTAGCGCCGGGAGAATCGCAAACCCACACCATCGTGATCACCTGGCATTTCCCGAATTGTTACGAGCAAGAGGGTGGGCTTCCGGTTCCCGAGGCCCAAGGCCCAACAGGGTGCCGCGCTTTTCCCGAAGAAAAGCCCCCGCTTTGGCGTCCCTACTACGCCACGCTTTGGAGTGATGCCCGCGAAATAGCGCTTTACGTTGACAGGCATTACGCTTCATTACGAGCACGGACGGTTGCGTTCAAAGAGGCTCTGTTTTCCTCCGCCCTGCCGACTTATGTGCTGGATGCTGTCTCCGCAAATTTGGCCATCCTCAAGTCTCCCACCGTCCTGCGTCTGGAAAACGGCGATCTTTGGGGCTGGGAAGGATGCTTCCCCGATGGTGGCTGTTGCCATGGTTCCTGCACGCACGTCTGGAATTATGCCCAAGCCTTTGCTCACCTCTACCCCCGCCTGGAGAGCACACTGCGCGAATCGGAATTGTGCCGCTCCATGGATGAAAACGGCCACGTTACGTTTCGCTCTGCGCTCCCAGAAGGCCAGGTGAAACATGACTTCCACGCCGCCTCGGACGGGCAGTTGGGCGGGATCATGAAAGTCTTCCGCGATTGGCAGATTTCCGGAGACCAGGATTGGCTTAAGAAAATGTATCCCTTGGCGAAACGCAGCCTGGACTACTGCATTCGCACTTGGGATCCGGATCACCGCGGGGGCCTCTTTGAGCCCCATCACAATACCTACGATATTGAATTTTGGGGACCGGACGGCATGTGCACCAGCATCTATCTGGGCGCCCTCTCAGCAATGTGGCAGTTGGCTGGTGCTCTCGGTCAAACGGAGGAAGCCTCGTTTTATGGCGATCTGGCCCGGCGCTGTGCACGCTTCATGGAAGAGCAACTCTTTAATGGCGAGTACTTCCAGCAGAAGGTGCAATACATGGAGCTGCGGAACACCTCCTTTGCCACCATGGTCGCCCAGGTGGACAACACCAGCAGCGAAATGCAGAAACTCTTGAAACGCGAAGGCCCGAAATATCAGTATGGAAACGGATGCCTCTCGGACGGTGTCATTGGTTCCTGGATGGCCCGAATCTACGGAATCGATACTCCACTTAACCAGGAAATGGTTCGGAAAACTCTGCACACCATCTTCAAGAACAATTTCAAGACCGACCTCAGCCAGCATGCCAACGCACAACGTCCCGGCTATGCCATGGGACACGAGCCCGGGTTGCTGTTGTGCACTTGGCCCCGGGGCGGCAAGCCCACGTTGCCGTTCGTCTACTCAGACGAAGTCTGGACCGGCATCGAATACCAAGTGGCCTCGCATCTCATCGCGGAGGGCTTCGTCAAAGAAGGATTGACCATTGTTAAGGCCTTGCGCAGCCGCTACGACGGCCGGATTCGCAACCCCTGGAATGAATATGAGTGCGGCAATTATTACGCTCGCGCGATGGCCAGTTATTCATTGCTTGGCGCACTGGCAGGGTTCCGCTACTCGGCCGTCCAGCGCACTCTCTGGTTTGGTCCGCATCTCAGTATCCGGCCATTCACGACTTTTTTCTCTTCGGCATCCGGCTTTGGCACGATTGTGCTAGATGTTCGGAGCCTCACCATTCGAGTACTTGAAGGTGAGCTTGTGGTGGAAAAGCTGGTGCTGACCGATGGGTCCGAAACCAAGATCTTGGAGTGGGAATCCACTGCCCGCCCAGATACTCCCGCGATCAAAACCTTCTGAGCTCCAGCGGCAAACTGCACTATTTCGTGGGTACAGGTGCAGGCGCTGGTCCGGTTGACGATTCATCTTGGAAACGGTCTTCGCTTCGCATTCGAACCGCTATTGTACGTCCCGATCGCAAGGGAGGTGCGCAAGCAATATCTTCATGGTCCCGGTATGGTCATGCCTCGTGTCGTTTGTTAAGTCTCTGGTTCATGAACACGCACGCCCAAGTCTCCGCGAAGGTGAGAAAATTCCTCTTTTGCATTTAGGAGAAGACCAGCGCCGACTCTTGATTTACCTGTATTCCGGACTCAGGCTCGCTGTTGATTGCCGCGAGAGGCCTCAAGGTTTTTGATTCAGCGGCCGGGTAACGACCCAGTCTGGGTTTCGCAGAAGTCTGGAAATTTCACTTCTCTGAAACCGGCCACCAGCTTAGTCAAGACGTGCTGGGCTGAGATTGCGATTGAGTGACACAGATAAAGTATACTCCGCAAGATATCAGCGGCTTGTTCCTATGGGTGCCACATAAAGGGTATGCGCTATGGATGGGTTCGAGGAAACTAATCGGCGGCATTTTGGCGCCGTCTTTCGCTTTGCAAGTCGTGGCCGGTAAAGCCGACGGCCCGGAAGTATTGTAGGTCAAGGAGTAGGGAGCCGTGACCACGCGTCCACACAAGGTTCACACGCAACTCGGCCGAGCCGCAGTCCAGATCTTTGCCGCCAATGATCGCATGAACCAGATTCTTATCGAACATCTTAACGCTACCGCCTGGAAAGCCAAACCGCCCGGCAAAGCCCGCACCATTGCGGCGATCTTCACGCACATGCACAATGTCCGCTCCAAGTGGGTCAGGCTTACAGCTCCGCACCTGAAGGTTCCACGACAGCTGAGCCGCGCACACTGCACGCCGCAGCAGGCTCGTGCGGGATTGGCCGAGAGCGCCGCTCGCTGCTCGGAGATGCTCGCTGAAGCGCTCGGCGATTGTGGGGGCCGCATCGAAAAGTTTCGCAGAGACGGCTGGGCTCGGCCTTGGCCGGTTGGCCTGGAAATGCTGTGCTACATGCTTTCTCACGAAGCCCACCATCGCGGGCAGGTGTGTATGCTCGCGCATCAGCTCGGATTCCCGTTGCCGAACGAGGTGACGTGCGGGATCTGGAATTGGGAAAAGCTGTGGAAGGAGTGCGGGTCGCCAGGCGGCCTCGGCTACGATTCTTAAGGAAGCTCAAGGGCCCAGGCCGCCCGGGGATGGGCCGCGATGGTGGAGACATCGAGCTCGTTGGCCCGAAGATGAAGTCTTGGTGTCGGGGAGTCGTGCCGGGCGACAAAACAATATTCTCCGCATTGGGAAATAATCGGTCCGCGAGCGAGTGATGGTGCGCCCACTACAAGGACAACTGAGGCTTGCCGGACGAAGAGGATCAGGATTCGCCTCATACTTCGGTCCATAAGCACCGCCTCTTATCGCGCTTCTAGATCTCAGATACCGTTGGATTTGGAATCAGCCGGTCTAGCTGTTGCGCGGATTCCACATTGTTCCGGGCGTCCGTTCAGTGAGTAGAGCTGGACGCAGGCAGGGCGAAGGCGTACAGAATGTTTTGCACAGCGATAATGAGGTATTGTCGGCCGTCAAGTTCATAGGTCATTGGCGAAGCCTGCATGCGTCCTCCAGCGTTCAAGTGCCAGAGGGTTTTGCCGGTGGTCGGTTCGAGGGCCAGCAGGTTGCCAGAGTTATCGGCGCTGAAAAGAAGATGTCCGGCCGTCGTTAGAATCCCAGCCAGGCTTTCCCCGTCACCGAGTTCGTGGTTCCACACCACCTTGCCGGTGCGGTAGTCGAGCGCGCGCAACGTAGCATTGGCCCACAGGTTGCGGTCGCGCCCTCCCCAGCCTTCCGCCTTTCCCGTGACGGTGTTGTAAAAAACGCTAAAGAGGCGCCGGCAGTTGACATAAAACAGTCCCGTCTGCGGATCAAAGCTAGGCGCCATCCAATTGGTAGATCCGTCTGAACCAGGTTCGACGAGCGCTCCATCCGGGCTCGGAGCGGCTTCGGGCTTGGCGATGGGGCGCCCGCGAGAGTCAATGCCACTCGCCCAGGTTTGATCGATAAACGGCGCAGTGACCAGATGCTTGCCATCCGTGCGATCAAGTACGAAGAAAAATCCGTTGCGGCTGGCTTGGCCGAGAAGCTTGCGCCGCTGGCCTTTGAATTCGGCGTCGAACAGCACTGGCGTCTCAACGGCATCCCAGTCGTGCACGTCGTGGGGCGACGGCTGAAAATACCAAGCAAGCTTCCCGGTGTCGGGATTCAAAGCCACGATCGAACAGGTGTAAAGATTGTCGCCGGCGCGTCCCTCGCCCGCGAGCACGGGATTGGGATTTCCCGTGCCCCAATAGAGAAGATTCAGTTCGGCGTCGTAGGTGCCCGTCATCCACGTCATGCCACCTCCGTGCAGGATGGCATCGCTATCCTTGGGCCACGTTTCCGAACCCGGCTGGCCGGGATCTGGCTCGGTGTTCCAGCGCCATTGGATCTTGCCTGTCTCCGGATCGATGGATTCGAGAAAGCCGGGAACGTCTGTGACATCTCCCGAAACGCCGACGATCACGTGCTCGTGTACGACCAGTGGCGCCATCGTCGAGAAATACTCGAGCTTTGGATCGGCGAGCTCGACGATCCAACGCACACTCCCGTCTTTAGCATTTAGACAAACTAAGTGCGCGTCGGGAGTCGTAAAGTACAGCCAATTTTTGTACATCGCGAGCCCGCGATGGCCGATGTGGTCGCCCTCGGACTTTCGCTCGTAGTGCCAGATCATGCGGCCAAAACGAGCGTCGACGGCCCAAACGTTGTCAGGAACCGAAAAATAGAGAATGCCGTTCACTTCCAAAGGCGTGGATTTGATGGTCGTCCCCTGCGTCTGAAAAATCCAGGCCAGCGTGAGCGAATGAATGTTTCCCGCGTTGATCTGGTCGAGGGTGCTGAAACGCGCACCCGAGTAGTCCCCGTTATAGGTGGGCCAGGTATCGGTCGGAGGCTTGAGAAGCGCTGCCGGTTCGAGGTCTTGCCCCGCGGCGAACGATGGACGAAGCGCCAGAGTGAAAAGTGCGGCCAAGCTTGCAACCATTACTCGATGTAGCGCGCGCTGGAGGCTCGCGCACCTGCTCAAGCGATTCTTGCAGTCGCGCGCGCCCTTAATCGCCTCACGGAAGTGAAGAAGCATCCCGGCTCCTGTGTCTACTTGTGGCTTCTGTGTTTCCTACTTCAAAGTTTCCATATATGCGAAGAGATTGTGTACATCGGCCTGAGTGAGCCTAGCGAGCATCTCTCGGTGGGCCGCAAGAGGATCCTGAAGTTCCACCTTCACGCCATCGCGAGAGAAGGAGCGATACCAGCCCGATGCCTCGTGCAGCGAAACCACAAAGTCGTCCAGGTGCGCCACCGGACCCTTGATCTGCTCGCCAGAAGGCAGCGTCACTACCGCCGTGGTGTGCCGGCCATCGGGATAAAGCATACGAGCTTCAAGTTCGATGGGAGAGTACTTGGTTGCGACTTTCGCCAGATCACCGGTCGGAGAATGACATTTGTTGCAGCCCCCTGCACCATTAAAGAACGCCTTTCCATCGTCGGCATTGCCGGTGAGCAACTTCTCCACTGGATATACGCTAGGGAGCCCGCTCGAACGAAGCGCTTCAGCCGCCCGGGCATGCAGGAAGGCAGCTATATCGCTCACCTGAGCATCCGTAAGAGGCATCGGCGGCATGCCTTTATCCGGACGGCCATCACGAATTACTTCACCGATCAGGTCACCCTTCACGTCGTGAGCCACAAGCGGTGACCGAACCAGATCAGGTCCACGAGCACCCGTCGCGTCCGGCCCATGACAAAATCCACAAGCCTGTCCGAACTGTTTGTGTCCCCGCTCGATCGCCGGGTCCGGGGTATCAGCCTGGGGCCGAGCTGGAGAAGTGAATATGGTGATGAGAAGAACGCTCAGCGCGCTGAGCGTTAAAGTCTTAGTCAGTCGTCTAACCGAAGCAACGCCGTATTCAGGTGTCATCACTCCAGGCTCCCCTGCGCGCCGAGTGGATTCTAGCATTGGGTGCCGAGAACTGCATCCGGGGAGCTCATCGCCCATCTCCCATGTTGTCCATGTTGCTTAAAGCAACCGGTTTGCCAAGCGAATCGGTGGCCGCGACACCGGTGATGAGGCGCGCGCCGCGGCTGAACGTCAAATACTCAAAGCCCCATTGAACGAAGACCAGAACTCGGCTCTGAAATTCCACGATATAGATTAGGTGGATGAAAAGCCAGGTGAGCCACGCAAAGAGCCCCGCTAAATGAAGGCCGAGAATATTGGCAACGGCTGCGGCGCGACCGATGACGGCCATGTCTCCTTTATTGAAATAATGAAAAGGCTTTATCTCCTTCTTTCCTTTCAATCGGGCGCGAATGGTCTTTGCGGCGTAGCCGCCGCCTTGAATGGCCACCTGCGCGACACCCGGCAGCGCCCTCCCATCTTGGCCGAGAGAAAGTGCCAGATCGCCTGCGATAAAAATATCCGGGTAACCGGGAACGGTTAGGTCGGGATTGACTTTGATGCGGCCGCTGCGGTCCGTATCCGCCTTGGTGCGTTCGCCGAGTCTTCTACCGAATTCATTGGTTGTAACGCCGCCTGCCCAGAGCACCGTTCTGGCCGAGAGTCGTTTCGATTCGTCGCCGGATTTATAGGTGACGCCGTCGGCATCGATACACGAGACCAACACGCCCTTTTTCACTTCGACGCCGAGTTGCGAAACCAGCCTCTCCGCCTTCACCGACAGGTCCTCGGGAAACGCAGCGAGTACGCGCGGGCCACCTTCCATAAGAATGATGCGTGCTTCACGCGGGTTGATGTGGCGAAAATCATTCTTCAGCGTTTCATTGGCGATCTCCGCCAGCGCGCCGGCAAGCTCCAATCCGGTCGCACCAGCGCCGACGATCACAAAAGTGAGCCAGGAGCGCGCGTCTTCCTCGTTCATCGAACGTTCGGCGCACTCGAACGCGTACAGAATCTTGTGCCGGATGGCAGTGGCTTCTTCGACGGACTTGAGGCTGGGCGCCCACTTGCGCCATCCATCATTGCCATAGTACGAGGTCTGGGAGCCAG
>Ga0210399_10000818_pt1 | contig 24330 bp, 18 predicted proteins | sample IncBWC14MmetaG_FD_150865 | JGI IMG/M metagenome (GOLD analysis project Ga0210399, IMG submission 150865) | Forest soil microbial communities from Barre Woods Harvard Forest LTER site, Petersham, Massachusetts, United States - Inc-BW-C-14-M | ecosystem: Environmental > Terrestrial > Soil >... | reverse complement strand
CTCCGGCGGCAACATCAAGCATCTCTCGGTGGGAGCCGGAAAAGATGCCATCATTTACGTTGTAGATCGCGATGCCATGGGTAAATTCCATTCGGGCGCGGACCAGATCTATCAGGAAATTTCCGGTCAGTTGGGCGGCGGCGTCTATTCCATGCCGGCATTTTTCAATAACACGGTGTATTACGGAGCGGTTGGCGACGCTCTGAAGGCGTTTCCTGTGACCAACGCGAAACTCGCCGGCACTCCCGCGTCACAGTCCACGCATCATTTCGGATATCCGGGGACGAGCCCGAGCGTATCTGCCAACGGCGCCACCAACGGAATCGTCTGGGCCATCGAAAACAGCGGCGCCGTTCTTTATGCCTACGACGCCACAAATCTCACCAAAGAACTCTACGATTCCAATCAGGCGGCAAACAGCCGCGACCACTTCAGCGGCAACAAATTCATTACGCCCATGGTTGCCAACGGAAAAGTGTACGTCGGCACGCCTAACAGCGTTGCCGTATTCGGTCTGCTGCCTTAACGATTCATCGTCCTCCGCCACCCATTGGGGGATCTAACCTGCCCCCGTGGCCCGCGTTTTGAATTTCGCCAGCGCTGTGATGCCCAATGCTTCTAGAAGCTCAGCTTGAACCTCGTCGGTGAGCGCGTTGATTCTCTGCACTCCCGGCCCGCCGGGTCCTAGGCGATATCGCAGGCGCCTCTGCCCCGCGGGGGTTTCGATTACTTGCAGAACGATATCCGCGATTTCCTGGGGATTCGCGCGCGAGCTCGCAATCTTCGCCTGTATTTTCTCGGGGATTTCTGCCATTTCACCGTATCCGCCCTTGCGCCCGGGGTCTTCTCCGCGTTCCAGTTTCTCCATAATGGGCGTGGCGTAGGCGCCCGGCTCGATCACCACGGAGTCGATTCCCAGCGAAGCCAGCTCGTAACGATAAGTTTCCGCGAGTGCCTCCATCGCAAACTTGCTCGCGCAGTACAAGCCCATCCCGGGAATCGCCAGGCGTCCCGCTCCGCTGCTCACGTGCAGCAGCAACCCGCTCCCCTGGCGTTTCATGATCGGGAGAACCGCCCGATTCATCCGCAGGACGCCGAAAAAATTCGTGTCAAATTGCCGCTGCGCCTGCGCCATCGTCACGGTTTCGGCAAGATCCATAATCCCGTGGCCCGCGTTGTTCACCAGCACGTCGATGCGCCCGCATTGCAACACGACTTTACTCACGGCGCTTTCCACCGAGAGGTCATCCGTTACGTCAAGCTCCAGCGTTTGCAGGGAGAGCGATTCGTGCTTGGCAACTTCCGCAATTTCCCCCGCCACCGCCGCATTGCGGCCCTTCACGCTGCGCATGGTCGCGAAAACCTGAAATTTCTCGCGCGCCAGCGTTTCCGCAATCAGCCGGCCGAAACCGCTGCTCGTGCCGGTGATGAGTACAACTTGCTTTGTGTGCAGCATGGACTAAGAGGATAGAGAGAAAGCGCCCGGGCGTAAATAAGGCAAATCTTCCCGCGCCGGGGTGATCAAGGGAAGCACAAGAAGATGAGAATTACATCCGGAAGGTGCCCAAAGACGCATCGTTTCGCAAAGCAGATGAATCCTACCCCTTGGGTTTGAGGCCCTTTAGCAGTGCGTGGACCATGCTGTCGACTTGGTCGCGCGAAAATGTACCGTGGTGTGGCGGCTCCAGTCCGATGGCCCGGTAGGCCAACCGTTTCGTCTCCCGCTTGAAAAGGTCAAACACAAAGGTTCCCTCGCGGAACCTTACATTCTCGTAGCTGACTTCAGGCGGTCCGTAGCCCCATCCTTGCCAGCACCCAAACGGCCCGCACACCAACCCGGGATAGGCTCCGGGATAGACGCGCTCTACCGTCACATGGTGGCGTCGCATCGCGAAGTGGTAATCCACCAAGAAATCCGCCGCTGCTGGATCGCTCACTTGCGTCAACCCCTTGTCCGTCAAGTGCCGCTCGATCGCCGTGCGCAGCTCTTGCCGGATGATTTCGTTCTCTGGATCGGATTCCGTGGCCACCATTTGGCGGCCCCCGATCACGTCCCGCGAGACCACCGGCCGTTCATTTCGCTCTTCTTTTCTCGCTGGCGCTGGCCGCCACGCCCAGCTCTGATGTTTCAAAACTGGAATATCTCTGTCGCGCATGATCTCCACGTGCTCATCGCAACCTGCAAGCCACAGCCCGCTAAGTAAAATCGACGCCACCAGCAGCGGCAATCTTCCCAACCCATTGCTCTGAAAATTCATCAGTGCGTCCTCCAACCCGCTCTTCCTAAACCCCAAATCCTTGGAAGAGTTGCGGCCGTCGAAGGGTTGTGCGGGCTGGCCCAAAGGGAAAGCGGCTATTTCGGGCCGCCCACCTTGTCTGAGGCAGCCTCAAGCACGCGGCGCAGCCCAATCCGATGGCGGGAAAACAACTGGCCAGAACTTGGGGTTCGGTTGATCGAACTCGAAAGCCACGGAGAAAAACTCGGGCGAAGTATCTTCCACGCGCACCACCCGGCAGCTCTGCTGCACTGTATTGTGCGGGTTCAGGAGACAAATGGGCTGCCCGACGTGCACGTGCATTTTCATCTTCAACAGGCCGCCGTGAGCATTTACGATGAGCGTCAGCGCTTCTTCCTGCCGGGGCTTATGTTCGATGTCTTCCGCGATTACCGTAATCCTCATCTGCAGCATCACGCGCTCGCTGCGCCGGCGGTTCATCGGATTGTCGGGCGTGGCCAAGCTCTTCTCCCAAGATAAAGTCCGCGAGCCTGCTGGACTCTTCAGAAGCCGATAAGGGGATCACCTGGAATCTGAGTTGAAGTTTACCTTAGCTAACGAAAAAGGGACCCTGTCAGAAAGGTCCGCCGTTGCTCAAAAGGTGAGCGCTTCGCGCCGGGCCTAGTGCTGGTGGGAGCTCAGCCTGGTTTCGAGGCGCGCTTTCACCGCCGGCCACTCGGAATCGATGATACTGAAATAAACTGTATGCCGGATGCGCCCGCTCGCCGTGATCATATGGTTCCGGAAAATGCCCTCTTCCCGTGCTCCAAGGCGCAGGATCGCCGCGCGCGAGCGCTCGTTCAGCGAGTCCGTCTTCAGTTCCACGCGCATGCAGCCCAGGGATTCGAATGCGCGCTTTAGCAACAGATACTTTGCTTCCGTATTCATGGCCGTGCGCTGCCATTCGCGTGCCACCCAGGTCCAACCAATCTCCACGCGACGATGGGTAAGCTCGATATTCCCGTAACGCGTGCTCCCGATCGCTCGCCCGGTAGCCTTCTCCAGGATTGCAAAGGGCAGCGACATGCCCCGCTCCTGCTCGTTCAGCGCCGTCTCGATGTACGCCGCCATTCCTTCCCGCGTTCGAACGGCAGTGGGAATCCAGCGCCACAAATCTTCGTCCAGACCAACCTCCGCCAGCCCCGCCAAATGCGCCTCCGCCAAGGGCTCCAGCCGCGCGTGCCGCCCTTCTAACGTTACCGGCGTAACTCTCATTTCGGTCGCTATGGTGGCTGAATTCTAAAGTGCCCGTCCACAGGTCAGCTAGCGCCAATTTGGATATGCCCTAACTAGCGCTTTCGCCATGAGGAAGTGGGCTTTGCCTCGCCGCTATTGTTTGTTGCCGCTGTCCAACATTACTTGTTCAACTTGGCGTTCCAGTTGACGATCACGGAGATCGGCTGGCTTTCTCCCGTTTTTGATTGGGTAACAATTAAGAACCGCTGTCCATCTCTGCTCACGTCATAGTCAAAGGTGTCGTTGCTGGATATGGCGGGGCGCGCTCCAGCCTGAAACAAGGCCCCCGGCGTGCTTGCATCAAAATTGGCTCCCGTCGTCACCAGAGCCACCATCATCTTTCCGTCCAACCCAATATAGAACAGCTCTTTTCCGTCTCCCCGCCACCGCGGCTGCTCCCCGCCACTCGTTGAAACCTGCCATTTCCCACGCGCATCCGGAAATGACGTAACATAGATCTGCCACTTACCGGTTTCATTGGACGCGTAAGCCACCCATTTGCCATCCGGGGAAAACTGGCCATTCCTCAATACCGATGGCGCTTTCAGAAACTGTGCAGTTTTCAAATCAGGTAAAGTGAGGTACCACAAATCTTTTCCGCGCGTGTACAAAATGCTCTTCCCGTCGCGCGACCAGTCGTTCGGAAGCTTGTCAATTTCATCCCTGGCGATGAGCTTTTCTTCCTCGGCTCCGTCAGAGTTCTTCACGTACAGGTTGAATCCGGTCAGCCGGTTCGAAGAGAACACGATCCGCTTTCCGTCCGGACTCCAGACTGGCACCACGTCAATCGATGGCTCAAACGTCAGTCTCTTCGACTTCTCACTGGCCAGCTCCTCCGTCCAAATGTCCGTGTTTAGGGATGCCATATCCACGATATCCACGGAGATCCTCTTTCCGTCCGGCGCCACAAACAGGTTCCCGTATACATCTCGCTTGCCGACATCCCCGATGGCTTTCCCCTTCCGATCAAACCACTCCAGCTGCGAGACACTGACTTCGCCGCCGCCCTGCGCAATTAGGAATCCGTTGTCGGCTACGGTGAACAAGACCCTGGCCGTTTGCGGCATGTACTGAAGATCCGATACAACGGTGGTGGGCTCGCCCGACAGCGTCAAACTCTTGGTATCGAATTTTTGCGCCAGCAAGGTTTTGTCCCGGTAAAAAAGAAGATATCCCGGCGCCGCGTAGGCGGCGTTTGCTGTTGCCGCCACCACGAAACGCTTCTCGGTGGAATCCAGTGCACCTAGGTAGATCGCGTCGTTATCCCAGCGCCCCGAAAAATTCGCCGCCAGGTATAAAAAATGCTTCTGGTCAGGCAAGAAAACCGGCCATCGGTGGCTCAATTCCCCTCGCGCCGTATCGGGTGTGCTGATCTGAGCCGGCGTCCCGCCAGAAGCTGCTACGCGGTACAACCCGCCTAATCGTGCATCGGGGGTGAAAATAATTACTCCGTCCTTGTTCCATGCTCCTCCGCGCCCGGACGGCGCATCGCAGATCGACTGCACTGGGCCGCCGGCCACTTCCAATTTCTTCAGCTTCCCGTCCGCAAAAAATGCCAGTGACTTGCTGTCCGCGGACCAGAATGGATAGGAAGCACCTTCAGTGTCAGCTAACTTCCGGGCCCCGCGCTTCCCGAGTTCGTGCACCCAGATCACATGCTTCGCAGTGGTGTCTTGATTCACGACCAGGGAGAGCGTTCGTCCGTCGGGAGACAAAGTGACGTCGCTCGCGGAAAACGGTACCGACAGGTAGAACTCCATCGATTCTTGCGGGCGCTTGAATCCTCGCCACACCACCCAGGACACCACCAGGGCGACGAGCGAAACGGCCGCAAACACCCAGCCCCATGAGCCTCTATTGGTCAGCCGCGCGGGGAGAAGCACGCTCCCCTGCCCAGGCAGATTCGCAATCCATTTCAGTTCCCGTGACAGATCTCGCCCGGTCTGCCAACGCTCTTCTGGATCTTTCGCCAGGCACCGCTGGATGGTATGCTCCAGCGCCGCTGGCGTCATCGGCTTCAGCAAGGAGGGCGGTTCCGGTTCTTTCTCCAAAATTGCGGAAGCCACGCTGATCTGTGATTTGCCCCCAAAAGCCCGCTGGCCCGTCAGCATTTCGTACAGCACGGCGCCCAGCGAAAAAATATCGCTTCGTCCATCTAGATCTTTTCCTTCAATCTGCTCCGGCGACATGTACTGGAACGTTCCGACAATCGCCCCTTCCTGCGTCATGGGCGTCGTCGGCGAAACCCCGCTTAGCGTCGCTCCGCTCACCAGCGGCGCGGCAGGTTTTGCCAACCCAAAATCAAGCAGCTTCGCGCCACTGGCCGTCAGCATGATGTTGCCCGGTTTCAAGTCGCGGTGCACCACGCCGCTTCGATGCGCTTTGTCCAGCGCGTCCGCGATCTGCATCCCGAACTTGAGCACCTGCTCGAGTGGCAACGCACCTTTCTCCAGCCGTTTCGCCAGCGTCTCTCCGTCGACGCATTCCATCACCAGATAATCAATCCCATTCTCATGGCCGATATCGTGAAGAGTGCAGATGTTCGGATGGTTCAGGCTGGAAATCGTTTTTGCTTCGCGTTCGAACCGCTGCTTTCGAACGGCATCAAAGGACAAATGCGCGGGAAGAATCTTGATCGCTACGGTACGATCGAGCCGCGTGTCGCGTGCGCGATACACCTCGCCCATGCCACCCGCGCCGAGCGGGGACTGAATCTCGTAAGGACCTAGTTTTGTGCCCGTCGCGAGGCCCATCGTTGACGGGCATTATAACCTCAAAACGGCCACCACCCGCGGGCTTCGAGAACTCGCCATCGTCTTAAGGCGGGTGGCTGCTATTTGAAAATCGTGAATGTCGGACCTGTTTTTCGCGGCGAATCTGAGAAAGGCATCCTACATTTTTCGAATCAAGAAGAGGGACTGGTCGTCAAACTGCGCACCATGCCGCGCAACACTCTCATGCAATGACCGGCAAATGGCGTCCAGAGGCTCCTTGCCGTGTTTCTGAAATTCGGTTTGCAGCCGCGCGAGCCCAAATTCTTCTCCGGCGGCGTTCGCGGGCTCGAGGAGCCCGTCGGTGTAAAGTGCAAAGACGTCTCCCGACTCCGCCCGAACCCCGGAGCTTAGGAAATCCCCGGAGGGAAGAATTCCCAGCGGCATGTTCGGGCATACCAATTGCTGTACTTCGTTCGTTCTGGCGGAGAAATGCAAAATCGCCGGGTGACCTGCCAACCCGACGCGCAAGCCATCTCCATTCCGCGCAAGAAAACAAAACGTGACGAACATATCCGGCTTCTTCAAAGGGTACAGGACTTCGTTCAGGCGCGGAAGAAGATGTCCGGTGTCATCGCCTGAACTGAGCAGCATGCGCGCCGCGCTCTTGGCCATGCCCATCACCACCCCGGGCGCTACTCCATGCCCTGACACGTCCGCGACATAAGCGACCCACTTGTCTTCCGCTCCGGCAAGATCAATCAAGTCGCCGCCCACTTCGCCGCTGGGGGACGACCGTCCGTAGAATTCGTAACCACCGATTTTCCTGTCAATCGCTGGCACTAGCACGCGGTGGATCTCCGTGGCCAGTTCGATCTCCGCATGAGCCCGGAAGTAGCGTCGGCCCTCCGTAATGGTGACGTACACAAAGCATGCATAACCGAGAGCCACGACCACCATGATGGCGAATCCGTCGAAGGACAGCCGGCTGTGCAGCCGGGCAATGCCGGCGGCGTCCATCTGGGTTGCTTGTCGCGGAGAGGGAAGCGAGGCGCTGAGTACGTTCATTAAGTAAAAATGGATGGCAAACACGGGCACGAATGCTTTCCAGAAGTGCTTGCGAAGTGCAAAGCCGGCAAACGCATAGCAGACAGGAAATATGCCGGAGATCAAGACACTTAACACAAAACGAAGCTTCGGCGTGCGCCCCAGGTCGGCGACGTCGCTGGCAAACCCCACGGCGCTGAAGACGAAGAAGACTCCCAGTAGAAAAAGAAAGAAGGACCTGCGGGAAAGGGTTTTCCAAAAAGATGTAGGCTTGCTCATAAAAATGAGGCGCGTTCGCGAATCCTACCATATCAGCCGGGCAGCACAGCAGCGCCCTCTGAGGGCCGGGCGGGCCCGCCTATGCCCCCGGGCTTAAATCCCGCCGTTCCTTGTAGTTGGCCCCCGCATCCTTAGAAGGAAACGGGATGCCGGCGAGGCTCACCGTAAGGTATGATAGAGTCTTCTGAAATCCTATTCTTAGGACAACAATGACCGCAACGAACGGAAAGGTATTGCTGAGGGTAAGGCCGCGGGGATTCTGCGCGGGCGTAGTGCGCGCCGTGGATATCGTCGAGCTGGCGCTGGAAGCGTATGGCGCGCCCGTCTACGTGCACCACGAAATCGTCCACAACACGTACGTGGTAGAGCAGTTACGTCGCCGCGGCGCCATTTTTGTTGAAGCCATCGAGGAAGTACCGCATGGCGCGGTGCTGGTTTTCAGCGCTCACGGCGTTCCGCCGACGGTTCGCGAAGAAGCCAAGTCGCGCGAGCTGAAAGTGATTGACGCCACCTGCCCGTTGGTGACCAAAGTGCACCTCGAAGCGCTGAAGTTCGCCCGTGAAAAGCGCACCATTATTTTGATCGGCCATCGCGACCATCAGGAGATTGTCGGCACGTCCGGCGAAGCGCCCGACCGCACCATCGTGGTGGACTCCGTCGCTGCCGTGGACGCTCTTGAAGTCGACGATCCCAGTAAACTCTCGTTCCTCACGCAGACGACCCTCAGCCTCTATGACACTCAGGAAATCGTGGCGCGCCTGCGCCAGAAATTTCCGTTCATCCAGGGTCCTGCCAGTGACGATATTTGCTACGCCACGCAGAACCGCCAGGAGGCGGTCGAGCAGGTGGCTAAAGACGTCGATCTTATTCTCGTCGTCGGTTCGCCGAACAGCTCCAATTCGAATCGCCTCGTGGAAGTCGCGCAGCGCAGCGGCGTCAAAGCGCAATTGATCGACTCCGCCAAGGACATCGATGTGCAGTGGCTCGAAGGCGTTAAGCGCGTGGGCTTGACTGCGGGCGCATCGGCTCCGGAAGTTCTGGTCGAGCAAGTGAGCGAGCGGCTTGCCGAGTTCGGCTTCACGGATCAGCGCGATCTGGATTTGATCCGCGAGGACGTGCGCTTCACGCTGCCGCCGGAACTGGCGACCATCGCGCCGGCGCCGCGCCGCTAAAGATTTTTCAGCGCTTGGCAGGAGGAACGCCGTGCAGGACCGGTGTGAATTCCGGGCCTGAGCTTTATTCAATCCGGCCCATCGGTACCCTGGCGCGGTAGTCAGGGAACACAATACAAGGAGTCAAACCTTGGCGGTCAAAATCGTCCGTCAGCCGAAGAAGATTGCCTTGATTGGCGCGCCCTCCAGCGCCGCGGCATTCTCCGCCGGGAGCGAGAAGGCTCCGGCGGCACTGCGCGCTGCCGGGGTCGTGGAGAAATTGCAGGCCGCGGGCTACGAAGTTGTCGATCACGGCAACTGCGCTCCGCGTCTGTTCGCGGACGACGACGAACACCGGCGCGCCCGCAATCTTACCGAAATCGTCGCGGGCCTGAATGATCTCAAAATGCGCGCCGAGCTCGCGGTGAAAAGCGGCGCCCTGGTGCTGGTTCTGGGCGGCGACTGTGCGCAGGTCATCGGTTTGCTCACCGGCGCGCGGCGCTACTACAAGCATCTCAATCTTCTCTGGTTCGATCGCGACGCCGATCTGAACACTCCCGCAAGTACTCCCTCCGGCCGCATCGACGGAATGGTCGTGGCCCACATCATCGGCAAGGGCGCGCCGGAACTGGTGCGCTTCTGGAGCGAAGCGCCCCTGGTGCGCGAGCCGGATGTGACGCTGTTCGGAATCGAGAGGCTCGATCCACCGGAGCAGGAATTTCTCGGTAAGTCGCCGATGAGGCATATTCTCGCCGCGGACATTCAATCCAAAGGCAGCAGCAAAGCGGCGCACGAAGCGCTGGCGCAAGTGCACGCCGACGCGCGTGAATTCGTTGTCCATCTCGATGTCGATGTCATTGCGGCGGAAGAGTTTCCCGCGGTGAACGTCCCCGGCAGCGGCGGATTGCGCTTCGACGACGTACGCGCGTCCTTCATCGAGTTTGTGAAACACAAGAATCTGCTGGGTCTCGACGTGGCACAGTACAATCCCGACAAAGATCCCAGCGGTAACGGCGCAAAACAGCTAGTCGATCTTTTGGTTGCAGCGCTTTCCGCGCGCCTCGAAGCGCTGGCGGCGCCGGCAGCCGAGTCTGCGACGGGGCCCGCGGCGGGCCCGGAAGAAGTGTCTTCGTCAGAAACAACGGTGTAAAACGTTCTGCATTTGGTTTTCATCCACAAAAAAAATCACGCCCAGTTCAAGAAGCGGCAGCGGCGCGTTTGCGCAGATAGCGCGCCAGGCCGAGAAAAGAAAGATTCAATCCGGCGCTGAAGGCGTAGTGTTCGGCTTCCCCGCCAGGGAGATGCTGAGAGATTTCGGCGTACGTCCGGGACATGAAGGAAGCCATCGCGGCGGAATCGTTTGCGGCGGTGCGCAGGATTTCCGCGGCGAGCGCGGCCCAGCGATCGAGGCGTTCGCGGAACAACGAAATATGTTCTGCAGGATTGTCGGAGTAGCCGTAATGCGTCAGAAATAGCCGCTCAGGTTTGCGCTCCAGGATGGCGGCGAAAGACTCACCCCAGATCTCCAGATCGATGTCCGGCGGAGGAGTGGCGGGCATCGCGAAAGAATTCCCCTCGATGCGCACGCCCGCCGTATCGCCGACGAAGGCGACGCCTTCGGCCTTGTCGAAGTAGCTGACATGATGCGAGGCGTGGCCCGGCGTGTAGAAGACTTCGAGCTTGCGCGAGCCGAGCGTTAGCATTTCACCGCCCTCGAGGATGTGCAAATTCTCCCCCGGAACGGGAAGAACTTCTCCGAACAAGCGCTGCAAGTCGTTGGGCCAGAGTCGCTGCGCGCTGGCCAGCAGCTTGGACGGGTCAATCAGGTGCGCGGCGCCAAGCTTGTGAACATACACGGTGAGCCGGGGATTTTCGCGCACCAGCGCGCCGGTAGCGCCGGCGTGGTCCAAGTGGATGTGGGTGAGAAGAATGGCGTCGAGATCGCCCACACCGATGCCTTGCGCCTGGAGCTTTTGGTGAAACGTCTCGAGCGTGGAGCCCGGGCCGGGATCGACGATGGAGTAATGGCCCTCCGATTCCAGAAGCGCGGCAGCAATGGTGTGCGGCCGCCCCGTCCAGAGGTTGTCGAGAGTGGTGATGGAGGGCATGGCGGCGGATAGTTTAACGTAGTTTGCTGGGGCTTCCTGCCCTTAAAATCCAAAGGTGCGGCACGGAAGTAAGGGTAGGCTTTGCTTGAGAAGCCGCCTTCAGCCGGAGGAGTGGTCGCGGCTCTCGGAGCGCATAGAGAGGTGACTTAGTTGAGCCGCCCGATTCAAGAGCCTGTCCCGCCCGAGGCGCTTACTCTAGCGGCATGCTCAATCACGTTTGAAAGATTCACTTGCGCTGGTAGAATTCCTGGCATGCATGAAGGGGATAAATTCCTCCAATCTATGAAATCCTTCTTCGCAACGTACGTTGAGCGGATAGGGACGATGACTGAGACTCAGGTCATTAAGGCACTGCGGGGATGGAAGGCCGTCCGCAGCACTCAGGGCGAGACGTTGGCCTTTCTCAATTCCGTTTCCCTCGCGCCCCCAGAAGATCCCGAGGATGAGATTAACAAACTGAGATCGCAGTTGAGTTCAAGAGCGAATCGCGGCGTCCGCCCATTCTACTTATCGGATTGTGTTGAGGACGCGCTGAAGAAGCGTCTTGAAACGCTGAGGAAAAACAGGAAATAGCGACTGTTAGTAACTTCATTCGTCGTATCGGTATCAATCAGAGTCCAAAGCCCGCCCTCCTAAACCGAGGGCACCCTAACTCATCTTAGGATCAATCGCCCGGGCCAGCCGACCTGCGCTCAGTCCGTCGGCTTGGCATTGGGCGGCTCGAACGGGCCGAAGCCGAAGCGTTCGCGCATGCGTTGCCGGAATCGTTCCCGCTCTTCCGGCGTCATGTGCTGGCAGCGCTCTTTCATACCACTGCGGAAATTGGAGCGGCCGGAACCGTGCGATCCCCATCCGCCGAAGAGGATGCGGCACAGCGCCAGCAGTCCAAGCGCTTGCCAGAAGGTGAGCTGGCGCCAGCCGAAGAGCGGCGGCAGCAGCCAGTTCCACAAATGCATCACCAGTTCGCCGCCGATGGCGATAAATGCCGGGATTGCCAGAATCGCCAGCGGAGCTATCCAAATCCATCGCTTTCTCATGTTCGCTTCCTCATTTCTTCACAAATTCGTCGTGAATACTTTGCAATCGTTCACGCAGATCGAGCACCGCATAGCGTTTGCGCGAGAGCAGCGTATTCACGCTCACGCCACTTGCTGCCGATAATTCCTTGAAGCTACGCCCCTCCAGTTCATGAGCGACGAATACTTCGCGCTGCTCGTCGGGCAGTTCGCCGAGCGCAAATTCCAGCTCATCAAGAAGCACGTTGCGGAAGTAGAGCGCTTCCGGCCCGGCATCGGGCGATGGCAACAGATCTTCGATCCGCAGCAGCTCACCGTCTTCGTCCTGGATGGCTGCGTCGCTGAAGGTCTCCGGTTTCTTCTTACGGAAAAGGTCCGTGATGCGATTGCGTGCGACGCGAAAAAGCCAACCGGTCACGTGCTCGATGGGCATCAGCAGGCGATTGGCTTCCACCAGTTCGTAGAAGACTTCCTGCACGATGTCCTCGGCGTCGGAGGGATCGGGCACACGCCGGCGGATGAAATTGCGCAGCCGGGACCGCTCTCCCGCGACGATTTCGGAGATTTGACGGTCTTGCTCGATCATTGAGATGCCGCTCAACGGCCCAACCATCCACTTCTGTAGACGAATGGCGGCCACAAATATTGTAGAGATCTACGCCGGCGGGTGGCGGGTTAACGGATATTACGCGCATACCCCGTCGTGGCTAAAGGCCGAGCAGGGCGTTGACGAGACGATTCTAGGGAAACAACGGCGGGCTCTGTGCTGGCCTAGGGGAGTTCTGTCCACTATCCATTACCTCCTGAGCAAGCTATAGTCGCGAGCCCGAAGCTATTTCCGGGATTTGCAGACGGCGGCCATTGGGAATCTGCCGGGCGGGTGGCCAAGAGAACCTGCTCGAAGAACTTTGTTCTGTCTTGTGGCGCGACGCGAGCATATCGCCCGGCACTATCTAGCGTAGATGGAGACAACTCTCATGACCAGGCCAATTGCCGTTGCCGCACTTACTCTGCTTTTCTGTGACCGAGGCTTGTATGCTCAGCAGCCGGCGACCGCTCCGACTCCTCCCGCTGCAGCGCAAACGGAAACTGACGAGTACACGCGGTATGAATTGCTAGCGCCGGAGACTGCGAGTTTTAAGATATTTTATGAAGTGACCGCGACTACTCCCGGGGCCAAGGTGTACTTCAATCCGATCCGCAAGGGCAGCGCTGCAAGCGACGAAGCTGTCTACGACGCCATGACTGGGGAGGCGCTTCGTTTTGAAGTTGTCAGCGGCGTGGAGGCCGTGAAGGATCCGTTGATGAGCGCTGCCGATCCTGGCGGGAATTACATCAAGGTTCAACTGGCGCGGCCGGTTCCGCCCGAAGGGCAGGGGCGCATCCTAATCGTCAAAACTTACAAGGATGCCAAGAGCTACTACCGCGATGGAGAGACAATCGTTTTCAATCGTGGCTTGAGCATTCGACGGAACAAGGTGGCCTTGCCTGCAGGATTCGAATTGGTGGGCTGCAACGTTCCTTCGCAAGTTTTGCCGGAAGCGGATGGGCGCATCGCCGTCAGCTTCATGAATGCCGGGGCTGAGGAAGCGCGGCTGATCCTGCGCGCCAAGCCAGGTGCGCAAGCCGGGCCGTCCGCTTTACCCCATCCATCGACCGAAAAGCGCAGTTGGGAAGCGCCTTTCGCCGGAGAAACCGAGCGAGAACGGCTCGCCGAACGCGCGCACCAGGATCGCGATATCGTTTACTTTTTGCAGCAACCGGAGACGCACGCATTCAGCCTGTACCACGATTACACCGAGTCCCGCCCGGGCATGGACAAATACCTCAACGTGGTTCGCGAAGGCAGCACGGTTTCCGATCCCTCGGCGTATGTGCTTGACACTGGCGAAAAACTGGCGACGCGGTTGATGACCGGCGCGGACCTGGCGGCGGCTAAGATCGAATCTGAGGAACCGGTTAAGCCGAACACGCAAATCGTTTCGATTTCATTTCTCCCGGTGAAAAAAGGACAAACGATGCGCTTGCGAATCTCCGAGACTTATACGGCACCGGCCAGCTATCTATTGGAGGGAGACGAACTGGTCTTTGACCGCGGCCTTGGCCGGCCGCGAAACGCCGTGGTTCTCCCGGCGGGATGGTATTTGACGGCCAGCACCATCCCGGCAACGGTCACGCAACTCTCCGACGGGCGCATCCGGCTCGATTTCTGGAACGGGCGGCCTGATTCCGTGGACGTACTCTTGAAAGCCAAGCGGCGCGCGAGCCCGGCGGAGCACAGTCACTAGATTTCGCGGGAAAGTGGCGAGGCGCTTGCCGAGTGCAGCGCGGGAAACTCTCGAGCAAAAGGGAAACGAGGAAATAGTTGCACGGAAAGCGAGTTGTGGAATAACCTTACTTCGCCGCGTCCTTATTCTTCAGGTTTCTCCCTGCCTCCGGACAGGGGTGTGGGGAGAGGTGGAAGCCTGGAGAGGAAGAAGCACAAGAGTGGAAAAGCTGCGATGCGTCTAACCGAGCCCGCCAGGGGCAGCGAGTGGTCAGCAGGCGGGCGCGCGTGAACCAAAGCGGATTTGCTGGATGAAGCTCAGGAGGAATGAGATGCGTAATTGGTGTGCAGCATTGGTGATGACCGCGCTTTTGGCTTCGCCGCTGTGCGCGCAGCAGACGAGCAGCGGCGCGGGCGACGATACCGCAAACGCCGTGGCGAACGCGGAGAAGAGCGCGACATCAAGCAACGCCACAGGAGGCAGCAACGCCGCGGCAAGCAGCAAGCCAGTCGCTAGGAAGGGACTATTTGCCTTGCCCGCGACGCCACGGCCGACACCCTTCCCGGGCGGAACACCGGCGGAGACGAAGGATACCCGGGCCCCCGGCCTGCTCACTCCCCGCTACGAAATCACGGGAATGTACGATTATGTGAATTTCGCGCCCGGTGATCCATTCTCCAATTTCAACAGCCAAGGCGGGTCCGGTGCGTTTACCTATAACGCGTCAAAGTGGCTTGGATTGACCGGTGAGTTCGCAGTTTACGATTTCAAGCGCAATCTCTTTCCTTTGACCGGGAGCAATAGCGATATCAACGGAGGTTTCTTCAGCTATCTCTTTGGTCCGCGTCTCAACTTGCGCAAATTCAATTACTTCGTGCCGTTCGGCGAGTTTCTGGTGGGCGGCGCAAAAGGGGATGGTGTACTCGTGGGCGGCAATTCCCAGAGCGCCTTTGCGATGGCCGCGGGCGGTGGTGTGGACATGGTGTTCCACAAGAACTTCGCCTGGCGCGTCGCCGAGTTAGACTACCTGATGACCACCTTTACGGGCACGGCAACGGGAGCCACCGGGCGGCAGAATAATTTCCGCGCCGCGACGGGTCTGGTCATGCGCTTCGGGATTCCCAATCCACCGCCTCCACCCAACCATCCTCCGGTCGCGGCCTGCGCGGTGAGTCCAGCGTCGATCTATGCCGGCTCGGGCGACACGGTGGCGGTGCACGTGACAGCCAGGGATCCAGACAACGATCCTTTGACCTACAACTACACGGCGACGGGCGGCACAGTGGAAGGAACGGGCCCGGAGGCGCGTTGGAATTCGACCGGTGTAGCCGTCGGCTCTTACACCGTGAACGTGAAAGTGGATGACGGCAAGGGCGGTTCGGCCTCCTGCTCGGCAGACATCAAGGTGGAAGAAAAGCCCAATCATCCGCCGACGGCGTCGCTTTCCGTCGAGCGCAGCCCGATTCTCCCGGGCGAGCACACCGGCGTCACTTGCAATGGCAGCGACCCGGACAACGATCCGTTGACTTACAGTTACACCACCACCGGCGGAAAGATCGTGGGCAGCGGCTCGAACGTACAGTTTGATGCCACTGGCCTGCAGCCTGGAAGCTACAGCGTGAAGTGCACGGTGAATGACGGCCGCGGCGGGACCGCGGATGCTTCCGGCAACGTGCAAGTAAAGGAGCCTCCGCAGATCAAGCAACTGGAAGCCAAGCTGGCGCTGCACAGCATCTACTTCCCAACCGCTCTGCCCACCGTAGCGAAACCGCTGGGAGGTCTGCTGGACAGCCAAGCCGTCACGTTGGATGCGTTGGCCAGCGACTTCAAGCAGTATCTGACCTACCGGCCGGATGCTCAATTGATCCTCGAAGGCCATGCGGACATTCGTGGCTCCAAAGAGTACAACATCAAGCTTTCCGAGCGGCGTGTGGAGCGCACCAAAGGCTATCTGGTGGAGAAGGGCGTACCGGCAGATAAGCTGGAGGTGAAGGCGTTCGGCTTTGAAAAGAACATGACCGACGCGGACGTCAAAGCCCAGATCGCCGCCGATCCAGAGCTGAGCGCGGCGGAAAAGCTGAAGATCCTGAAAAACCTGCTGACCGTGCGCTTGGCCAGCAACCGGCGCGTCGACGTGACTCTGAGCACCACCGGCGAACAGTCCGTTCGCCGCTTCCCCTTCAGCGCCAAGGATGCCTTGACGCTGCTTAGCCGGGCCGGTGGCGAAACACCCAAGAAGAAAACGGCCACTCCGGCGCCGGCGAAAAAGGCCAAGCCCTAGCTGCCAACCAGCACCGCAAGGGGTGTCCCCGCCGGAAGTGGCTGGTAACTTCAGGCTGGGGAACGGCAACGGTAGGAGATCATCCGGCGGGCTCTTCGAGATCATTTTCGAGGAGCCCGCTTCTTTTTGGTAGGGCTCAGTCCAGTACCACGCTCGGCGGATTCCCGATTTGGAACGAAACGGGCGGGCGGGCCTGGACCCACACCCGAAATGGGACTTGCCAAATGCGTACTAATTTAACTAATGTATTGTCAAATGAATAAGTCAGGCGGAAGTTCCTAAACGGAACTTGAGATGCAGATAAAGCCACCAGCCGGAGGCTTTCATGAGTCCTGCGATGGGTATGGGTGAGGAAGCAGCGGTCCGCCGCGAAGTAGTCCCAATGAACATTCTCATCGTGGACGACGAGATGTCCATCCGCGAGGCCTGTGCTACGGTCTCGGAACAATGCGGGATGAAAGCCGTCGCCGTGGCCACCGCCGATGAGGCCCTGCAAGTCCTGGAACATTCCGCCATCGACATCCTGTTGACCGATTTGAAGCTGCAGCAATCCAGCGGCGTGGACTTGCTCAAACAAGTGCACGACCTCCATCCGGAGGTTGCCGCGGTGGTGTTGACGCAGTACGGCACCATCGAATCGGCCATGGAAGTTACGCGCATGGGAGCCGTGGACTACGTGACGAAGCCGTTCCGCATCGAAGAGCTGCGCTCCCGGCTCGAACGCGTGGCGCGCGCCGTGGAACTTCAGCAGGAGAACCGCCTGTTGCGCGAGCAGTTGCGCACACGCCCGGGGTTCGGCGGGCTGATCGGCGTCTCCATGAAAATGCAGCGCGTCTACAAAATGATCGAAAAAGTCAGCCAGCACGAGTATCCCGTGCTGGTGCTGGGCGAGAGCGGGACCGGAAAAGAGCTGGTGGCGCGCAGCATTCATTTTTCGGGGCCCCGCAAGGAGCGGCCATTTGCGCCAGTGGACTGCTCGGCGCTGGTGCCCACGCTGATTGAATCCGAGCTGTTCGGCTACGTGAAAGGCGCTTTCACGGGGGCCATGCAGGCCAAGCAGGGTTTGCTGGAGGCCGCGCAAGGCGGCACACTCTTTCTCGATGAGATCGGCGACATGCCCGTGGACCTGCAAGCCAAGCTGCTCCGCGCCCTGCAGGAGCGGGAGGTCAAGCCCGTAGGTTCGACCGAACGGCGGCATATCAATATTCGCATCATCGCCGCCACTAACCGGGATTTGGAAACCGCCATTCGCTCGGGAGCTTTCCGCCAGGACCTGTATTTCCGTCTGAACGTGGTGCAGATCAAGCTGCCGCCGCTGCGCGACCGCAAGAGCGATATTCCGATTCTGGTGACTTCCTTTCTCGAGAAATTTTCCGACCCGCAGGGCCCGGTGCGCACCATCTCCGAAGACGCCATGCGCCGGCTGATCGCCTACGATTGGCCGGGAAATGTGCGCGAACTGGAAAACGCCATCGAGCGCGCCGTCGCTCTTGGTTCCGGTCCGATTCTCTCCGTCGGGGACCTGCCTTCCAACCTGCAGTATCCCACCACCGAAAGAACGCCGGAGAAAGATGAAATTTTGCCCCTCGAGGAATTGGAGCGGCGCGCCATTCTCCGCACCCTGCGCGAAACGGGAGGGGACAAACTTTCGACCGCGCGCATGCTGGGCATCGGAAAGACCACTTTGTACCGCAAGCTGAAGCAATACCACATGGAGCCTGCCGAGCAATAAGGACACCAACCGACCTCGAATTCTTTCCAAGAGCAGTCCCCTGGGAATATCTTGTTTCACTTCAACAGTCTTCGAGCACTTTGTTCCGGCTGTGGGTCCGTTTCCGCGTGCCCGGCCTCACTCTTGCGATACCTCCGGGCTGCCCATTCGTCGGATAGTCTGGCTCCCCCTTTTACTGGGCGATCGCATCTTCATGAATCTATAGGAGCGGCGCACCCAGCGGCATGCTTGGCGACTTACCTGTTGCTTTCCCAAAGGAAAATGTGCCATCCTTCCTGTTGGAAACCAAAACGGCGGTGCTATGAAACAAAAAACGGACGTCCTGCAGGGCACGTTGGCGTTGATGGTCCTCAAGACTCTCGATGTCCTGGGACCTCAGCACGGCTACGGCATCGCGCGGCGCATCGAGCAGATTAGCGGAGATCTGCTGGCTGTGAATCAAGGGACTCTGTATCCCGTGCTGTTGAAACTGGAGCAAGAAGGCGCGATCGCATCCGAGTGGGGTGCTTCAGAGAATAATCGCCGAGCGCGCTTCTATCGACTCACGCGGGAAGGACGTAAGCAGTTGCAGGCCGAGACTCAAGATTGGGAAAGAACGGCAGCGATCATCGCCCGGTTCTTCGATGCCAAAGCGGAGAATTTGTCATGAGATCTCTGAGGCGGTTTCTACACCGGGTGGTGAACGTGATGACAGGACGAGCACCAGACGAACGATTGAGGGAAGAGATTGAGGAGCATATCGCTCTGCAAACCGAAGAAAATCTTCGCGCCGGCTGGTCACCCGTCGAGGCACGGCGTCAAGCCATGCTCAAGTTTGGCGGCGTGGAGGCGATGAAGCAAGACTATCGAGCCGAGCGCGGACTGCTATTTATCGAGAATCTGCTGGGCGATTTCGGAAACGCAGGGCGAACGATTCGCCGCATGCCAGGGCTTGCGGCGGTGATCATCGTTTCGCTGGCCATCGGAATCGGCGTGAATACAACGATCTTTTCTTGGATTCAGATGATCCTCTTGGAACCGCTGCCCGGTGTGCGTGGTGCTTCGAACTTTCTGCTGGTCGAGCCTCGCTCAGAGACGAGCGGATATCCGGGCGCTTCATGGCTGGAATATCGCGCGTTGCGAACGCAAGTGCCGGCGCTGCGGGACCTCGTGGCGTCTCAGATGGTGCCGTTCAACGTGGGAGAGACGGGCCAGACGGAGCGGACCCACGGGCAACTGGTCTCAGGTAATTATTTTTCCGCGCTGGGACTGAAACCTGCGATGGGACGATTTATTCGGCCGGAGGAGGCGGAGCGGCCCGGAACAGAGCCTGTCGTGGTGATTTCGTATGATTACTGGCAAACGCGGTTTCGCGGCGCGCCGCGGGCGGTGGGACAAAAAGTGCGCGTTAACGGGCGCGACCTTATTGTCATCGGCGTGGCGCCCCGGGAATTCCAGGGAACCATGCTCCCCTTAAAATTCGAACTGTGGGCCCCGGCTACGCTTGCGCCTGCGTTGCTCGGCCGAACCCGCGACCTCGAAGATCGCAGCGTCCGCGCTTTTTCGTTGATCGGAATGTTAAAGCCTGGCGCGACGCGCCAGGAAGCACAGGCCGAGTTCAGTACCGCGATGGCTCAGCTGGCGCGCGACTATCCTGAGGCCAGTGCCGGAATTGGCGGTGAGATTCTTCCCTTCTGGGACACACCGCGCGGTCCGCAGCGGATGCTGATCAGCGGGCTAGCCGTCTTGCAAAGCGTTATGCTGCTCCTGCTGTTGGCGGTTTGCGGGAACACCGCAAACCTAATGCTGGCTCGTGGAAGCACCAGGCAGCGCGAGATGGCCGTGCGCGTGGCGCTGGGCGCGGGACCCTGGCGCATTGTCAGCTTGGTACTCTCGGAAAATATGCTGCTCGCTCTGCTGGGAGCAAGCCTCGGCGCAGCCATGGCAGTTTGGGGTACCACTGCGTTGCGCGTGGCGCCAATCATTGGCGCCTTTCCGATCCTGTTTCAGACCAGAGTGGATGAACTCACGCTCGCCTTTGCGATATTGCTCGGTGCTGCTTGCGGTTTGATTTTCAGCGCGGCGCCGGCGGTCCATCTGGCACGGCTGGATCTCGGGGACGGGCTGCGCTCCAGTTCCAACACGCCGCCCCGCAGCCGCGCGCGCAGAGTTCTGATGGGGGTGGAAGTCGGGCTTGCGATGGTCGTCTTGATCGCGGCGGCGCTCTTCTTAGAGAGTTTTCGCTCGGCCCGCCAAACAGACCCGAGATTCCAGCCCGAGGGCGTTTTGCTGGCGGCCTACGACTTAAGCGGACGGAATCCCGACCAGGCGTCCGAGCGCGAATTTGCTGCGCGCCTGTTGGAACGGCTGCGCTCCTTGCCGGACGTCCAGGCCGCCGCCATCGCCACGAATGTTCCGCTGGATTTGCATGGAATTCCGGCGCGGCCTTTCACTGTCGAAGGCCACGTGCGCACGGAGGCGGGGCAGGATCGAGCCATTTCCAACACCGTCACGCCGGGATACTTCAAGGTGATGGCCATCCCGCTCTTTGAGGGAAACGACTTTGCCGAGATGCGGGATAGAGCGGCGCCCCCACAGGCCATCGTCAATGAGGAGTTTGTCCGCCGTTACCTGAAGGGCGCGGATGCCATCGGCCGCCGCATACAGACGCGCGCGGGAAGCTTCGCGATCATCGGGGTGGCGCGCGATTCCGTCTACGAGGCATTCGGCGAGCCCGCGCAGCCAGCGGTCTATTTCTCCTACCGGGATCTTCCATGGTCGCATGGCGAGATTCACATGAGGACGCGCAGCGGCAATGAAACCGCACTCACCTCGGAAGCGCGTGCCGTTCTGCGGGATCTCGATCCCATGCTCCCTCTTTACGACGTGCGAACTTTCTCCCAGCACATCGACCGAAATCTCTTTCTTCGCCGGATTCCCGCCCGGATGTTCGTCGTGCTCGGGCCACTCCTGCTCGGCCTCGCGGCGATCGGTATCTACGCCGTGGTTTCCTACGCCGTGGCCAGGCGAACCAGAGAGATTGGCGTGCGGCTGGCATTCGGGGCCACCAGCGGGCGGGTGGTCCTGCAAATTATTCGCGAGAACTTGGGTGCCATCACCTGGGGGGCGGCGATCGGATGGATACTTGCGCTGGTGATTTCCATTCACGCGATTACGAAGGGCGTGGTCAATCTTCCGGTTTTTACGGGTGTACCGGCGATTCTGTTGGGTGTCGCGACGCTGGCCTGCTGGATTCCGGCACGGAGAGCTAGCCGGATTGATCCCATGGCAGCACTCAGGCACGAGTAAGAGCTTTGGACCTCGCGGCCGGCGCTTTGAGGTCGGGTGGTTAGCCGCGTTTTACCCATGGCGCCGAGTTAGACTGGCAATCCTGTTAGGGAATGTAAGAGTCCTACAAGTGAGGAGACAGCGACTCCATCTTGGCCCTCCGTCTTAGAGGTGACCTATGCGGCTCTGTTGTTTCAGGAGTGTGTTTTTGGGGAGTTGATTCGCCACACCTTCATTCGTGCACGAGCGGGTCTTCTGTTCCTCTTGCGCCGCAGTCCTGGCTTCTTCGATCCCCAATCCTCTAGCCGGTCGCCGATTGCGAGTCAACCGTCGCAAGTCACTCTCCGCACATCTGCGGCGGACCATTCTGGGAAGAACTCCAGGCAAAGTTTCGGCATGGAATTTCTCGTCTCCCGCTCTCTCTTCTAACTGATTGATTTAATTGGGCCTAACTGACACTTGCTGTGGGCCTTTCGATGCAAGGGCTGATACCGCGAGGTCACTAACTTAGGTTGCGTGCCCCTCGTGACGGCTGCGTGGCCCCATGAGAGAGCCGCAGGTTCGAGGCGAAGGAATGAGGATTTGGCGGAAAACCACGGAGAAAGAATTGAAAGGGCGAGGCCTGGCGCGCGGGGCCCTGGAAGGTGCTTCTCGCGAAGAATTGCTCCAGGAAGCGCAGAACGCGCTCGCCACGTTGGGACACTCAGGCCGGATCGGCGTCTGGCTCGAAGCGCATTCGAACGGTACCCCCCACGACGAATTCGCCGCCGGTTTTCAGGGAACCGTGCGGGACCTGGGTAGCCGTGACACTCCCCCGGAGTGGGCCCAGCTTTCGGTGGAGCCGCCGCTCCCCGCGGAACTGCTTCTTCGCGGAGAAACCGTCGAACAAGATGTGGATGCTTCTCCGGGGGATGCCATCCTCGGGCTGCTCGCGGGACTGCGCTACGCGTTGTGGGTCCCCATCGTGTGGAAAGAGCAATTGAAAGGCGTCATCCTCTGGGGAAGCACCGCGAAACCTTCCGTCGGTTCCCGCGAGCATGTGGAAGCGGTCGCCGCGGAGCTCGCTCTTGTGTCCGCGGTTGCGGAACTTGAGACCATCGCTCTCCGGCGGGACGCGGATCTAGGCGTGGTGCGGCGTGTCCTCTCCCGGCAGGCAACCGACTCTTCACTCGACGCGGCGCTCTCGAGCATCGTCGATTCCTGCACGCTAAAGCCGGAGAACGCCGACGGACCCGGCGCGGTATTCGCCGTTATCGGCGCCTTGCAGCAAGAGCGGGGACAGTCCGCCGGGAGCTTCCCCCTCGAGTTCCGCTGGCGCAGCGGAGATGATTCGTGGGCGCATGCCATCGAGAGCGAACCGCTAGCCAGCGTGTGGCGCCGGGCAATGCAGGCGCGGCGATTAATCGGAAGTGAACCCAGCAGGGGCTGGATGCCCGAATCGGTGGTTCGCATCATCGCGCTTCCTCTGGAATCGGAAGGCCATCTGCTGGGTGCGCTCGTCGCTGGACTACCGGAATGTGCTGCCTCACTCGCCGTCCTGGATCGCCTAGAGCTGCGCGCCGGTCTTGCGGCTTCCCTCCTGCGTCAGAGAAGGCGAAAGGAAGAAGAGTCTAACCTCGCCCGCTGGCAAGACCCATTACTGGAATGTCTCAGCGAACCAGTTCTGCTCCTGGATGACGAGGGAAGAATCACCGCGGCGACCCGCGGCGCCAAGGAGTTGACCGGCACGGTTTCCATAATCAATGGGGCACGCCTGGCCGGCATTCCTGCGCTGGCGTATATGCCCCAGATTTTCCGCTCGCACGACCAGGCCCGCGTTGAGACCTGGTTGCGTGCCGGGCTCGAACGCGAGGCCGGGAGGCGCGATGTCCATCCTGAGCCAGTTCGCGCGGAGTTGCACAGCGGTGTGGCCGTGCGATTGTCCTTCGCAACGCGGGTGCACGGTCACGCTGCGGTGATCCTGCTCGAACCGCTGGCGCACCACGAATCGCCGGGACGCGCCGAGATCGAATTGCAAAACGTCATCGAATGGCTGGAAGAAGGCGTCATCCTCTTTGACGCCCAGGACAACATCCGCGCCATGAATACGCGGTTCGAACAGATCGCCGGGCTGGCGCCGGCAGAGTCCCGGGAATTCAAGACTCTGGAGGCGTTGATCGGGCGGCTGCAACCTCACGCGGCGGAACCGGCGCGCTTCACGGCGCGCTGGCGGGAACTGGCTCGCGGAATCGAAGGAGGCGTGCGCGAAGAATTTCAAATGATGCAACCAGCGCCGCGCGTCCTCGAGAGAGCGGCGCGGTCCATTCTCGATCCCCTGGGGCGGCCATTGGGGCGCGTGGAGATTTACCGCGACCTGACCGCCCAGCGCGTTTTCCATGCGAAACTCCTGCAGACCGAGAAGCTCGCGGCGCTTGGGCAGATGGTCAGCGGAGTCGCGCATGAATTGAGCAACCCGCTGACCAGCATTGCCGGTTACGCGCACCGGCTCCTGGCGCGCCAGGACCTTCCCGGCCGGACCGAGGAGGTGCGGCAGATTTATCAAGAAGCCGAGCGTGCCGGCATCATCCTGCGGCAGTTGCTCCTAAATGCCCGGGAAACGCTTCCGGAGCGCCGTCTGGTGTCCTTGAATCAAGTTGCGGAGCGAGCGATGGATCTCCAGCAGTTCAGCCTGGCCGCCGAAAAAATCCGCGTGGAGCTCGATCTGGCCCCGGGTCTGCCATTCATCCACGGCGACCCCGGGCATCTGCAGCAGGTATTGATGAATCTGGTGGGCAACGCGCGGCAGGCCATCGAGCAGCACGGCCAGGGCGGAACCATCCGCCTGCGCACAAAAAGAATCGCCGAGCGGACGGTATTGCTGGAAGTTGCTGACAACGGGCCGGGAATTCCACCTGCCATTCTCGCGCGCATCTTCGATCCCTTTTTCACCACCAAACCCGTGGGCGTTGGGACCGGGCTT
>Ga0210399_10000817_pt1 | contig 24336 bp, 25 predicted proteins | sample IncBWC14MmetaG_FD_150865 | JGI IMG/M metagenome (GOLD analysis project Ga0210399, IMG submission 150865) | Forest soil microbial communities from Barre Woods Harvard Forest LTER site, Petersham, Massachusetts, United States - Inc-BW-C-14-M | ecosystem: Environmental > Terrestrial > Soil >... | reverse complement strand
AATCAGCAGCGTAGATGCGATCAAGGGCCGTCGCATCAGCATGAATCTGTGCTTGAATGCGTTCGTTATCCAGTTTCCTGATGGCCTCCTCGACACTTGTTCTGTGAGTGCCCCTCGCGCTCTGCTCTTGCCCTGCGCCCATAGGGACCACTGTAAGGACGAGGACAGCTATAAAGAGTGCTCGTCTCATGTATGAGTTGTCCATAAGCCTAACGAGAAGTGGGCCGAATTATTCGGCAACTAAATGCGGAATTATTCGATCTAATCCGCTTGCCTTCGAGGAAACGACGGGACAAAAGCCGAATCATAGCCATCGTTCTACCGTTTGGTCCCAGTTTGGCAAGCCGAAAAAATTGCTCGAACAGAACGCCCGATGTGATGCGATTGAACCCATTCCAGTTAATGGAGTTGATAGAGGTACGACCTTGGTCTCGTCCCCCTTCCCCGGATACGACAGAACGCGCTCTTTCAGGTCATTGAGGGTGCGTCTAAACGAGAGCGCAAAGCGCCTCGAAGCCCGAATGATCGAAACACCCGCCTTTCGCTCAGCTACGGCGCGGCAGGCAAATGACGAATGAAGCTCGAATGCCAAAATGAAGAAAGATCTATCGGACACTCCTTTTCGTCATTCGGATTTCGTCGTTCCTTCAACCATGTCGCTCCTGCGGAGCTTGAATTCCTCATCGATGACCAGGCTATAAACGTTGCGCTCCTAACGGAGCTTCAATTGATGGAAGATTGGGACTTTATTGAGAATGTCACAGATGAAACCAATTATGCTCACTCGCGAATGCAACGCGGTTCACGATGATCTCCGATGTAGTCACCAGCGCCATGATAACTGTCAGGACGAGGAGTGATAGTCGCGCCGAGCCAAAGCTGCGACAAAGGCGCTCAAGCCCGTAAACGTAAAGCAGGGCAAAAGGGATCAAAGCGCCGCTCATCAAACGACCCGACGCGAAGTAAGGGTGTTCGCGCGACGGATTAACGCAACTGCCGAAATCGAATTGAATTGAAAGCAGGGCGAAAAAAACAACTGATGCCAGGAAGCTTAAACCGGCTACGGCAAGCGCCTGCCGTTGAAATGCGGATAACCCAGCCCGTCTTCGCATTCCAGCCAGCGCTGCGCAGAGTAAGAGCAAGGACGATATTGAATAGAACCGATTGGTGATTCGCGAACCTAAAGGGTGACTTTGCCACTTGATCTCTCCGCGCCAGAAAGTCGCAAGCAGGTCCGACCAAAAAACCCACAAACCTCGCGGTGTGAAGATGGGATGGCGCCACCAATCTGCGAACGGTTTTCGCGTCCAACCGAGCAACGCGATTTTCGTCGTCGAACCGGCCACTCCACCGAAGTTATACTTTGTCCAGATCATCCAGGAGCCGATGGGGATTGCAGCGCAAAGCAGAAGCGCAGCAAACGCTGTCACTCTGCCACCGGATTTTTGCCGCGCTATCGGTAACAATGTTGTCATGATCGCGATCAGCGCGACGCTCAGCAGCGGTAAGTTGGCGAGCTTTGTCAGATATGTGGCCGCGATTGACAAACCGGTGCAGATGCCGAGCCAGAGAGCCGGTGGCTCGGGCCGCAACCATCGGAGGGCACAAAGGAATAAGGCGCCGACACAGATGGGGGATAAAACGTCGTTGTTGATCGAGTAAAAGACATCCTGAGGAATGAAGGCGAGGAGCAGCGGCACCCCGATACGCAAATCCGAGTGCTCGGGTCCAATTGCGCGCGTGGCGACGTAACCCAGCCAAACCAGAAGCGCGATCAGCGGGACGTTTAAAAAACGAATCCAATACAAGGATTCAATTCCGGTTAACCCGATGCGCTGCCCGAGGCGCAACCAAACGGCCCCCACCGAGTAATAGAGCGGCGGCTGAGAAGATTCGAAATTAATTTCCGTGCTCCAGGCTGCTCTGGTCACGGCCATGACTTCCTCAACCTCGGGGCCAGATTGTTTCCACAAGGGCGGCGGAAATTTTCCCTCCGGAAATTGATCGGGTGTGAACAGGAATTCCGGCGAAGCGTAGAGAACTATCCAGTCGAGAGATTCTTTACTGAGCAAGTCAAACGTGCGCGGGACATGCCCGAGCGAGTATCGCATTACAAGGTCGAAATGAAGGTCCTCATCGACTTCGGTAAAGAACGGGAACGCGGCGCAGAAAATAAAAATGCGCAGAGCCGCGGCGAGACAGAGCAGCAAAATCAGTGTGCGTTCTTTCCGATTTGTAAATGCTGCTAGGCCACCGAATTTTTGCATCAATGTGGGAAACGTCGATCTGAGGTGTCACATGTGAAACCAATTGTAAACGCTGGCAAAGGCGACGCCGTTGGCAAAGGATTCGGAGATGGTAATCGCCAGCGCGATTGCCACGAGTGCTGGAAGGACGAGAGCTGGCTTGGCGCGGAGCAGGTCGTGCAGTCCGTAAACATATAACAGCGCGAATGGAATCATCGCACCGCTCATCAAGCGACCTTGAAAAAAGTAAGGCCGCTCACGAGACGGATTGATACAGCTTCCGAAATCAAACTGAAGCGAGAGAAAACCGAGAAAAACGATGGCCGCGATGAAACTGACCGCAGCAATCCAAAGTGCGCGCCGCTGCGCTTCGGCGGCATCGGTGGTTTGCTTTCGCAACAGCGAAACGGCGGCCACGAGAAAGAAGCCGAGCGAGGACACGATATAGAACGTGTCCATTCCTTTCCAGCCGATGGTACGAGCATGCCACATAAATTCTCCGCGCCAGAAACTGGCGATCAATTCCGAAAGGAATGTCCAGAATCCCGAAAGAGTGAAAATTGGATGCGACCACCAGTCCGAAAATGGTTTCGCAGTCCAGCCGAGTAATTGTGCTTTGGTGGCGGAACCAGTGAAGTCGCCGAAATTGGATTTGATCCAGATCATCCAGGCCGCGGTTGGAATCGCCGCGCAACAGACGAGCGCACTCAACGCAGGTATTGCATCGCGCACCTTGCGGGATCCAACTTGGCAAGCGCACCAATACGCAATGGCAGCGATAGCGACAAGAATAAGCGGCAAATTGCTCAGCTTGGTAAGATAAGCGGCCGCGATCGACGATCCCGTTACTATTCCGAGACTGATTCGCGGCCGGTCTTCGCGAAACCAACGAACCAGGCAAATGAACGTGATAGCGAAGCAAATCGGCGACAGGACATCGTTCTCGATCCCGTAAAACGCGTCCTGCGGGATGAAGGCGACAAGCAGTGGAACGCCGACTCGCATCGCAATTCGGTCGGGGAAAACAATTCGCGCTGCCGCGTAACCAAGCCAGACGAGCGCGGCGATCAAAGCGACGTTGAGAAAGCGAATCCAATAAAGCACGCTGCCGCCCTTCACACCTATCCATTGGCCGATGTGGAACCAGACGGCCGCCACTACATAATAAAGCGGCGGCTGCGAGCATTCCTGATTTTGGGTGTGGCCCCAGATCTCTTCGATGGCGGCGAGCGTCGGCGCGATCTCTTCCGCCGGATGGGTCCATAACGGACCATAATATCCTCCCTCAAAATTCTCCGGCGCAGCGAGAAACTCCGGTGATGCGTAGCGCGAGAGGTACGGAAGTGATGCCGGTGAAATTAACTCTGGCCCGCGAGGAAGATGGCCGGACGCATATTTCATCACGAGGTCAAAATGGCGACGCTCATCAACGTTGTTAAAAAAGGGAAAGACCGCGGAAAAAAGAAAGACCCGAGCGGCCGCCGTCGCGCACAACAATAAGACCGCGATCCGCTCCTTCCTGCGTGAGAGCGAGAAACAGACAGCCCACCGTTGAGTCACGGCGTTTTTCATTCAATGCGGCATCAAGGATTCGATCCACTGTGCCACTCCTGCCGCGCGCGCGAGATTAACGGCGCAAGAGTTCTGAAGAAGCGGAGGACGTAGAGAAGATAAATGCCGAGGGCCAGGAGCTGGACCGCAGCCAGCCAGACGTGGCCGTTGCGGACGGTAAAGAACTCAGGCCAAGTGCGGATGCAGATCACGCAAGCCAGGTTCAAGAAGAAGAGCGCCGGCACCAGCGCGCCGATATTGACTCGCTGGTCTCGCGTGACCAATTCGTATAACCGGTCGCTCGCTTCTCCTGCGCTGTCGCGTTCACGGGCGCGAATGAGACGGAAATCGTAAATGAAAAGCAACCAGACGATCGCTGCGTAAAGGGTACCGATCGCGAACCACTCTCGCGGATTGCTCAGCCGCGTGAAGAGAAGCGACTCGCCCAGCGCGCATGCGATGTAAAAGAAATTGTGCCCAAACTCCAGAGGCCAGCGGATCAGGGTGAGTGTGTGAACGACCGATCGCGACCAGAAGATCAGGATGACAAATAATCCGGCGACGACGTAGAGCCAGAAAGCGCTTTGTTCGATCGACATGACGGTCCGCGCGTTGTCGATCAGGAAATAAAGCGCAACGCCCTGAACAATGCTGGTCAGCGTCAGCTCGATCTCGACCACCATGGCGTCGAGTTCGCGGCGGCTGTCGCTCGGCGCATTCACGGATGCGACTCGTAATCGCTCCGCGACCGGAATGTCAAGCTGCGGTGGACGGCAACGAAAAATGCGCGTCCGGTGGCGCGTCGAATTTTACAGCAAAGCGCAGCGAGCGCGAACTCTCCGGTTCGAATCGCTCGTCGATCTTAGCGGGCAAGAACGACGTCTTTTTTTGTCCAGATATGGACTTGCAGACAGTGCGGGCAGGTTAATTTGTTGTTCTTGACCTTGGTGGCAGCCCACAAGCTTTCCTCGATCGTTTTGCCGGTCGGCGTCAGTTTCGCGGTCGAAGGGCATCTGACCAGGATGCGTTTAATGATTGGTCTCTTTGTTTCTTTTGGCACTGTGGTTGCAAAAAACTTCATAAAATTCGATTAGCCAAGCCGATAAACGATGCGCGCTTTGTCGATATCGTAGGGGGACATTTCCAGCTTCACCCGGTCGCCGATGGTCAGGCGAATAAAACGTTTGCGCATCTTTCCGGAAATGTGCGCGAGAACGAGATGTTCGTTCGCAAGTTCAACGCGAAACATTGTGCCCGCGAGAACGGAAATGATTTTTCCTTCCAGCTCAATCGCTTTCCTGGGATCCATGATGCTCGACCGGGCGAGCCGGCGCTCAAATCAATGAGCACCGGCTCAGCTCGATCAGATTATTTACCGCTGCCCGGCGTATGGACGCGGACGCTCTTCGCGTGCGCGAGCCTCGTTCACGTTTAGCGTTCGCCCGCCGACTTCTTTGCCGTTGAGCGCGGCCATAGCAGCATTGGCTTCGGCCGTGTCGGCCATCGTGACGAAGGCGAAACCACGCGACTTGCCAGTCATGCGATCCATCATCAGCGCCACTTCGGCGACTTTGCCGTGTTTTTCGAAAAGATCTTGAAGATCGTTTTCAGTAGTCTCAAAGGAGAGATTTCCTACATATAGTTTCATTGTGATTTGACTTTGGAAAATAACTGCCAGCCACAGAGCCGTTCCCGAGAATCGGGTTTCAAATCACCACTGAGGAAACCTCAACTGACGATCTACCACGCAACGAACAGAACAGAACTTGATCCAATGGGCTGCAATCTCGTCGCATTTCCAAGGAAACACAACCGACAATTGTCAAAAACTTCGTGCCTGGAGGGACTCGAACCCACAACCTTCTGATCCGAAGTCAGATGCTCTATCCAGTTGAGCTACAGACACCCAACCAGATTGTCACTGCGCGGCACTACCTTTGCAAGAATCCGCAACGACGTGGGCGCTAGGAAGACGGAGATTGCTCGTTAGGCTGCGAGAAAATCCCTACCGTGCAGCACGGCGACAATCTCGCAGCCCGCGAGCAGTTTTCCAGATTGTCGCAATCGCGCGGATGTTCATCGTTGAGAATGCGCTCCCCGGAGTTGGGGACCGCGGGGCGGAACTGGGATTGCCCAAATAAATCTACGGTCGCGTCCATGGGCCGTATCCCGAAAGCACCGGCCATGCCAATCCATCGATCCTAAGAGCGACGACCAATCGCGCGCTTGAGCAAGCGAAAGAGCACGAGCACAGAGGGCTCGCTCCGCGTTAGATCTGGAACTTGCGATTTGGGATTTGCGAGATGGGTGGCCGACGGGACTCGAACCCGCAACAACCAGAACCACAATCTGGAGCTCTACCATTGAGCTACGACCACCGGCTGAAACCCTAGATTTTAGTTTTTAGACCTCAGATTGCAAAGGCAAAGCGCCTGGCAACTTTGGCACGCTCTCCGCTTATCCTGGGAATCAAGTGGAAGCTTGGATGGCAATTGGGCGTGGGCGGATTACCATTCCGCCTCGGCATCGCATGAAGAGAATCGGTTCGATTTTGCTGGCCGGTTTCTTTTTCCTCCTCGCCTCCGGCCGGCTTCTGGCGCAGTCCGACGATCCGAACGAAATTTTTCTGAAGGCCTATATGACCTCGCAGGAGGGCGAAAACCTGGAGCACGACAACCAGTTTAAGGCGGCCCTGGCAAAATACCGATTCGCCGGCAGCCTTATCGATGAGTTGCACAAAAGACACGCCGATTGGCAGCCTGCCATCGTGGAATATCGGGGTCGAAAAATCAGCGAGAGCGTCTTGCGGGTGCAGGACAAAGTGCCCACACAAAATGACCTGGCGACCGGGGCTACACCACCGCCGGGTAACCCTCCGCCGCTTCCACAAAACCCCGGCCCCGCGCGACCAAGCGTCGAAATTGTCACGCCGCCGCGAGAGGAGGTGGCGGAGCAAGTGCCGAACGATGCTGCGATACGAGAGGCCACCCTGAAATTGCGCGACAAGGTCGATCAGTTGCAGACCGAACTACAAAAATCGCGCGACCGAATCACCGCGGTGGAAAAAGAAAAGGAATCCCTCCATGGCCGTCTGGAGGAGACGAACTCCAAACTCGAAAAAGCACAGAGTGAATTGGACAAGTCCAAAGGGGCAGAGCGCCAGGTCCGCGACCAACTTGCGCAAGCTCACGAATCTTTAAAGAAAATCGAGTCCTCGGCCGACAACCGCACGAAGCAGCAGGAAGCCTTGGTGGCAGAGATCGCACAATTGAAGAAGGCTCTCATTGTCGCCGAAAAGGGTCGCGTAGTCGCGGAAAAGGGAAAGGATGAAGCGACTGCGAAAGCCGCCGAAGCCAACAAGGAGATCGCGAACACTTCTAAAGAACGCGACGAGGCGCTCGCTCAATTAAGAGGCATGAAAGAAGCGCAGCAGCGCGTACAAGTGCTCGTCGCCGAAAACAGCGACTTAAAACACAAACTGGCGGATGCGGAGAAAAGCGTGCACGAGCTTAGCGAGGACAAGCCGAAAAAAGAACAGGAACTTGTGAACGTAAAAAGTCAGATCGCGCAGCTTCAACAGCAACTGGCTGCGAGTCAGAAGCAAAATCGGGATTTCGAGACCAAAGTCGCTGATCTTCGTTCCCAACTGGATGATGCCGCCGTTCAACTCGAGAAAGCGAAGCTCACCGGCGCAAACGCCGAGGAAACTACGCGGCTCACCAGGGAAAATGAAATCCTGCGCAACATCGTCGTCCGCGAACGGCAGGAGGAAGCGCGGCGGGATCAGGCGAAGAAGCTCATGCTCGCGGAGTTCGACAAACTGAAGATCAAATCCGACACCTTGAACGAGCAAATCGAACTGCTCGCCCAGCCGATAACGAAGTTGAGCGACGAAGAGCTCGCCTTGTTGCGGCTCCCAGTGGTCTCGCTCTCGGACCAGAATCCAGCAGCGTTGAAAGCAAGTTTTACGTTCGCCAAAAAATCGTCGATGAGCTCGGTTAAAATTAACGGTCAGGATGAAACGGAAAAACCGGCGGGCGCCGGGAACGGGGCAGCGACGGATGATTCCAGCGCCGTCCGTGCGTCGAGCGGGTTCCAACCGGACGTGCCCGATGATCTGCGGACTGTCGCGCGCGCGGCAAAAGATAACTTCGAGCACGGCAAATATCGCAGCGCCGAAAAACAATACCAGGAAATTCTGACCAAGAGTCCGAACAACCTCTATTCGCTTTCCAATCTTGGTGTCGTTTATTTTCGCAGCGGCAGATTTAAAGCCGCCGAGCTAACCTTGAAAAAGGCTGTCGCGGTCTCACCCAAGGACGAGTTTGCTCACACCACGCTCGGCATCGTCTATTACCGGCAGGCCAAATTCGATGCCGCGCTCACGGAGCTGACCAAGTCGCTTGCCATCAACCCCCAGAGCGCCACGGCGCACAATTATCTCGGCATCACCGCGAGCCAAAAGGGCTGGCAGGAAGCGGCGGAAAAGGAAATGCTCGAAGCCATCGCTGCTAATCCCGATTACGCCGATGCGCATTTTAATCTCGCGGTCATTTACGCCACTGGGCAACCGCCTTCGAAAGACCTGGCCAAACAGCATTACGCAAAAGCCACCTCCCTCGGCACCGCGCCCGATCCATCGCTCGAAAAACTCCTGCATTGATCGGCAGGTAGGACGAGACTCTGTCGAGGCGACGAATCTTCGCGCGTGAAACCATTTCTGACTGCGAACTGGCGTTATCTCGCCATGCTCAATTACGTGGTCGACCCGCGAACCATAACGCCTCTCGTCCCGCCCGGCACCGAGATCGATTACGAAAATCGAGAGACCTTCGTCAGCGTTGTCGGCTTTCTTTTCCTCGATACGCACCTGCTCGGTCTGCCCGTTCCATTGCACCGTGATTTTGAAGAAGTGAATTTGCGGTTTTATGTTCGCAAAAAATCCGCGGACACGTGGCGAAGCGGTGTAGTTTTTGTGCGCGAATTCGTGCCCAAACGCGCGATCGCACTCATCGCTCGCTCTTTCTACGGCGAGCCTTATCTCGCAGTCCCGATGAAGCACAACATCGAACATGTCGATCTTAGGTTGAAGGTCGAGTATTCGTGGCGACGCGGAACGAAATGGGAATCGCTTAAGATGAGTGCGAGCGGCGAACCGCAAAACATTCCGGCCGGCTCGCATGCGGAATTCATCACTGAACACTATTGGGGTTACACGTCCGTGCGGGCCGGTTGCAGCGAATACCGCGTCCAGCATCCGCGCTGGAAAATTTGGAACGCCGATAGCTTCGAACTCTCTGCCGATGTCGTTGCACTTTACGGCGAGCAATTCGCTGAAACTTTGGCCGCTCCGCCACGCTCCACCTTCATCGCCGACGGTTCACCCATCGAAATCTGGCAACGGACGATCGAGCCCGTCTAATTGCCGGCAGGGCGAGACTCCGTCGAACCGACGGATTATCACACCAGCAACTGCCGCAATACAAACGGCAAAATGCCGCCGTGGCGGTAATAATCGATCTCGATCGGCGTATCGATTCGTAATTTCACCGGTACGGACCGTGATTCTCGACCTTTTCCTTGTATTTCCAACATGACTTGCTGGCCTGGCTGAATCGAATCCGAAAGACCAGTGATCGAAAAAACTTCCGACCCGTCCAGCCCGAGAGATTGTGCGTTCGTTCCATCAGCAAATTGCAACGGCAACACCCCCATCCCGACAAGATTCGACCGATGAATGCGTTCGAAACTAGCGGCCACTACCGCGCGCACGCCTAGCAAACGGGTTCCCTTCGCCGCCCAATCGCGCGAAGAGCCGGTGCCGTATTCGTGACCGGCCAAAATAATCAGCGGCGTTTTCGTTTCCGCATATTTCATTGCCGCGTCGAAGATCAACATCTGCTCGCCAGCGCTATTTTTGCCGAAGTACTTGGTCACGCCGCCTTCGGTCCCGGGCACCATCAGGTTCTTGATCCGCACGTTGGCGAACGTGCCGCGTGTCATCACCAGATCATTTCCGCGCCGCGAGCCGTAGCTGTTAAAATCCTCCGGCTTGATGCCGCGCGAAACTAGATATTGCCCGGCCGGCGACGTCGGTTTGATCGCGCCCGCGGGCGAAATGTGATCGGTTGTAACTGAGTCGCCGAAGATTCCAAGAGCGCGAGCGCCAAGGATATTGTCGATCTTGCCCGGTTCCATCGAGAAGTTCTCGAAAAACGGCGGCTCATGAATATAATCGCTCTTCTCGTCCCATTGATAAATATCGCCCACGCTCGACGGGATCTCGTTCCATTTCGGATTTTGCTCGGCAAAATCGCGGTAAAGTTTGCGGAAAATTTCCGGCTTGAGAGCGGACTGCATCGCGTCTCGGATTTCGGTAAGGCTCGGCCAGAGATCGCGCAGGAAAGTTTCCTTGCCGTTTTTGTCTTTCCCGATCGCCTCGCGCGAAAGATCGACATCTACCCGCCCGGCCAGCGCGAAGGCGACGACCAGCGGCGGCGACATCAAGAAGTTCGCTTTAATGTTTTGGTGCACGCGCGCTTCGAAATTCCGATTTCCCGAAAGGACCGACGCCGCGACTAAATCGTAATCGTTGATCGCCTGCTCTATTTTCGGATGCAGCGGCCCGGAGTTGCCGATACAAGTGGTGCAGCCGTAACCGACGAGATTGAAGCCGAGTTCATCGAGATATTTCTGCAGCCCGGTTTTGTCGAGATAGTCGGTCACGACCCGCGACCCGGGCGCGAGCGAAGTTTTCACTGAGGGATCGACCTGCAACCCGCGTTCGACCGCTTTCTTTGCGAGCAAGCCCGCCGCGAGCATTACGCTGGGGTTGCTCGTGTTTGTGCAGCTGGTGATCGCTGCGATCAAGACGGTGCCGTGACCGATTTGGCTTTGCCCGTGATGAAACGGATCAGCCGTCGATTCTTTTAATTCCTTCGCTGTGTCGGGCGTCGGCCGGTTTGCCACCATCTCAACCTTGTTGCGTTCATCGCCCGGCTGAATTCCCTGATCTTCATTGTCGGTCGAAGTCATCTTGCCGTTGTGTGGCGCCGTGCCGTTCAATTGCACGAGATGTTTCGCGCCAAGATCGGCATCTTTTTTTCCATAGCCGCCCTCTGTAACCGGTTTCTCGAGCAGTGCGCGAAAAGTCTTCCCGAGTTCCGGTAAATTGATCCGATCCTGCGGGCGCTTTGGCCCGGCAACGCTCGGCTGCACGTCGGCGAGATCAACCTCCAGATCGACACTGTAATCGATTTCGCCTTTGCGCGGCATGCCGAACATCTTTTGCGCGCGAAAATAACTTTCGAACGCGGCGCATTGTTCGTCGGTGCGACCGGTTGCGCGCAGATAATTTACCGATTCCTGATCGACCGGGAAATATCCCATCGTCGCGCCGTACTCGGGCGACATGTTGCCGATCGTCGCCCGGTCCGGCACCGGCAACGACGCCGCGCCTTCTCCGTAAAACTCGACGAATTTGCCGACGACTTTTTCCGCGCGCAGCAATTGCGTGATGTACAACACGAGATCAGTCGCGGTCACACCTTCGCGCAATTGTCCGGTGAGATGAACGCCGACAACTTCTGGCGTTAAAAAATAAACTGGCTGGCCAAGCATTCCCGCTTCGGCTTCAATCCCGCCGACCCCCCAACCAACCACGCCGAGACCATTGATCATCGTCGTGTGCGAATCGGTCCCGACAAGCGTGTCCGGATAATAAAGGAGCACAGCCGTCTCGGCTGTGGGGCCGTCACGCATCTTGCCTGACGATGCAGGCGAGACGCCTGCCTGCCCCACAGGCTGGAAGCCTATGCTCCGACTCAAAACTCCTTTCGCCAGGTATTCGAGATTGACTTGGTGGACAATGCCGATGCCGGGCGGGATGAGCTGGAAAGTTTTGAACGCCTGCTGTCCCCATTTCAAAAATTGGTAGCGCTCGCGGTTGCGCTTGAATTCCATTTCCAAGTTCAATCGCAATGCTTGGGCCGAGCCGAAAAAATCGACCTGGACTGAGTGATCGACGACAAGATCGACCGGCACGAGCGGCTCGATGATTTTCGGATCGCCGCCGAGGCGTTTGACCGCGCTGCGCATCGCGGCGAGATCGACCACCAGCGGCACACCCGTGAAATCCTGGAGAACGATCCGCGCGACCACGAACGGGATCTCTTCGTTGGCCGGTTTCTTCGCGTTCCAATTCGCCAGTGTTTCAACATCTTTGCGCCGGACTTTCTTTTCATCGCAATTGCGCAACACCGATTCGAGCACGATCCGAATGCTCACCGGAAGCCGCGAAATTTTACCGACGCCTTGCTCTTCTAGCGCAGGCAACGAATGCAGAAATCCTTCGCGGCCGCTGCCAGCGTCGAATTTCTTCAGCGTCTTAAATTCGTCGTTCATCCGAAGAACACGGAATGAATCTGGAAAACAGGAGCCAGGAAAAGGCAAACCTGGACTTAAAATGTTTTCTCTTTTTCCTGGTTTCATGGATTCCAGATCAAATTCATTTTAATTCCGCCAATTTCGCTTTGACCTTCTCGAAATTGGGCAGTGCGCGCGCATCGTCATTGCTCTCTGCATACTGGATGATGCCGTTGCGATCGATAATGAACACGGCGCGCTTCGGCACGCCACCCATCCCGAGATTCATCTGTGGCAGAAACGAATCGTAAGCCACACCGTAGGTCCTTGCGACCTTGTGCTCGTAGTCACTGAGCAGCGGAACGGTGATTTTCTCCTTTTGCGCCCAGGCTTCCTGCGCGAAGGGATTGTCGCCGCTGATTCCGTAAACGGTCGCGTTTAAACTACCGTAGGCCGACAGATCCATGCTCACCCCGCACATCTCCGTTGTGCAGGTGCCGGTAAACGCCATCGGGAAAAAAAGAAGAAGGGTATTTTTCTTCCCGAAATTATCACTCAATTTTATCTGCTTCGGCCCCTCCCCGGTCTTGGTTGGCAATGTGAAATCTGGCGCTTTAGTTCCAACTGTAAGTGGCATGGTGGTCCTCCCGATTTGGGTCAAATGTAGAAAATTCAGTATAGGAACGCCATCTGCCCGGTCAAAAAGAAGATCGCAGCGGTGATTCGTTAAATCGAGAATGCTTAAATCGGCATCTGCTTTCCGACTCACGATTCTCGGATCACGGTTCACGAATCCCATGGAACTTTTCTGGTGGCTGTTTGCGATCGTTCTGTTTGCCGTTGGTCTGATCGGCACCGCCCTGCCGATCTTTCCCGGAACTACTATCATTCTTGCGGCCGCAGTGATTCATCGAATGATGCTCGGCCCGGAGAAAAGCATCGGCTGGAAATCGATCTCCCTCCTCGTCTTGCTAACGATTGTATCTTACGCCTTTGATTTTCTCGGCAGCTATTTCGGCGCAAGATATTTTGGCGCGACGAAATGGGCGGCTCTCGGCGCTGTCGTTGGCGCACTTGTCGGAATTTTCTTTGGAATCATCGGCCTGTTTGTGGGGCCAGCGATCGGCGCCGTCGCCGGCGAGTTCATCGCGGGTAAGCGAATGATCGAGGCCAGTCGCGCCGGCTGGGGCAGTTTACTTGGAAATCTCGGCGCCATGGTTGGCAAACTGCTCATTGCCCTTGTCATGATCGCGGTTTTCCTCGTGAGTGCGCCGTCGCCATTCTAACAACGACATCCGGAAATGAACGATAACTCCACAACCGAACTGAATCTTGGCGCCATCCGCGGGTTGATTGAGCGCGGTGAAATTTATCGTGCAGTCTCTGCCCGCGCGGCATTGGTCGGCGGCGCATTGTCGATCCTGACCGCAGGCGCAATTTATCTGAACGACGAGGTTACTCGCATTTGGGATCGCCCCGTGCGACCACGCGAGCTCGTGTTCGCCTGGCTAGGTGTGCTGTTCCTTACCGTAATCGTGAGCGGGCTGTTTCTGTGGCGCGCGACGCCAGACAGTGGCGGCCTGGTTAATTCAAGGCGGAAGAAGCTCGCACTGCGAATGATCGCGCCGTATCTGGTAATCCCGGCGGCATTCACCGGTTGGTTTCTGACAACCGGTTACCTCGGCGCCGCGGAACAGGATCTCGTCGTCGTGTGGATCGCCTTTTACGGACTCATGCTTCTCTCGACCGCGTTGTTCGCTCCGCGCTCGCTCGCGCTTCTCGGCTGGGCGTTTCTGCTCACCAGCCTGAGTGTGCCGGTGTTCAGCGATCTCATCGACGATCGGGTAGGTAGTGTTCCCACTGTTCTGATGGGCATCACATTTGGCCTTTATCATCTTATCTATGCCGCTTTCAACTGGTCGCGAAAACCGGTGACGCAGTGAATAATTGGTTGGAGGAAAGCGCCAGTTCGCAGACGTGGCTTGGCAACTGCTCCAAAACAAAGAATGCGTGCTTTCCTCATCTTCTTGATCGTCGCCGGCCTTGGATTTGTCTTTCTGCGCCAGAGACAGAGCGAAACGCCGTCGCCTCAAGCCCCAATCGCAACGCAGTCAGTTGGAGCAAAGCCCAGGCCCGCGGCGCTAACGCCCGCGCCCCGGGGCCAGGCATCACAATACAATTGGATGAAGCGCTCGCTCGACCGCGCCCGTGACGTCACCGAACAATCCCGCGCCCAAACGCAGGAGAGCCAGAAGCCGTAAGCGGTAAGAGAAGGATTCGATCAACTAGCCGCCTTCTCGATCTTGTTGATCGATGGGCGGAGATCGTTTCGGCACCTCGAAATAAGATCTTCAGAAGCCCGCGCCAATCTGCGGAAGCTGTGGATCAGTTCCTGGTTTCCTGGATTCCAGATTATGCTAAACTGCACGCCGATGGCAGATGATCGCTGGTGAATCCCGCGTTGGCGGGATTCGCTGGAGGAAAGTCCGAACACCATACGGCAGCATGCCGCGTAAAAAACGCGGGCGCCGCAGTCCCGCAGCCGCGGGGTTGCGGTGACGGAGAGTGTCACAGAAAAGATACCGCCGGTTCTTTGGCAACTATGGGAAACTGTAGGGGAAGCTGTCAGCTTCCGCTTAGGTTCCGGCAAGGGTGAAATGGCGAGGTAAGAGCTCACCGCTCGCGGAGTAATTCGCGAGGCAGGAAAAACCCCATGCGGTGCAAGACAAAACAGAGGGAGGACAGCCGGTCCGTCGATCCTCGGGTACCGTCGCACGCGGTCCCGCGCCTGCGGGACCCGTCCAGCTCCAGTTTCGCGAATGAAGATGTCGATCTTCGATGCGTCGCTCGCGAAACTGGGGCTGGAAGATAAATGATCATCGCCCAGCTCCAGTTTTGTTGCGGAGGCGAAACGCGAAAGTGACTCATCAACAAAACTGGGGCTGGGAACAGAATTCGGCTTACCGCCGTCAAATATGAAGGGCGCTTTCGGGAACGAAGGCGCCCTTCGCTTTTCGATTCGCATCGCGCGGGAAGATTTTGTGATTAGACTTCACGTCGATCAATCCGATGCCTTCCGAACTACCGCTCGACGAAGATCGTCCCGGCGTTCCGATTGCGCCGCCGCTTCTATTCGTTCTACCGATCCTCGCGTCGCTCGCACTCGAATGGCTTGTCCCGACTGGCTTCGTGCACGACGCGCTCCGATGGGTGCTTGGCGCGCTGCTCGTCTTCGTCGGAATTGCGCTGAACGTCGGCGGATTCATTACGCAGAAACGCGCCGGCACTGATCCTATTCCGTTCAATCCGAGCACGCGCATCGTTGTGCACGGACTTTATCGCTTCACCCGCAATCCGATGTACATCGGTTTCGCTTTGTGGACGCTTGGGCTCGCGATCCTGGTCGATTCCGCGTGGATGCTGCTCGCCGTCCCAATCGGCCTCGTTCTCATCGATCGCTTCGTCATCACGCGCGAAGAACGATATCTCGAGCGCAAGTTCGGAGAGGAATATCTCGACTACAAACGCCGTGTTCGGCGCTGGATCTAGCGCGCACTGTGTCGACGGAATTCGGTAATTGGCGAAAGATAGCTTTGTCCGTGGTAGCGGGATTAATACCGTATTGAGTGAAACTCGCGAACATCACTTCTACGCATTTGAGAGGCAATCATCCAAACATGTGAGTAAGTGCGAAACCGTTTCTTCCGTCTCGTCGCCCATGTTGGAGAGGCGAAAAGTTTTGCCCTGAATTTTGCCGTAGCCGGGGTCGATGACCAGGTGATGTTTGGCCCGCAGATCGCGGGCGAGCTTCAGCACATCGATACCGCGATTGTTTTTGACGCAGGTGAGCGTTTTCGACCGGAACCCTTCCTCGGCAAAGAAATCGAAGCCGGTACGACGGACCCACTCGTGCACGAGCGCGTTGGTGCCCGCGTGTCGATCAAACCGCGCTTCGAGGCCTTCCTTGAAAATTTCTTCGAGCTTCGATTGCAGCGCGTGAATGTGCGCGATGCTGGGTGTGCTTGGGGTCATCCATTCGGCTTGCTGTTTTTTGAATTCGAGAAAATCGAAATAGAAACCGCGATTCGGAATTTTCTCAGCGCGGACGAATGCTTTTTCGGAAACCGAGAACAACGAAAATCCGGGGGGAAGGGCGAGCGCTTTCTGCGCGCCGGTCAGCATGACGTCAATGCCGAGCGCGTCCATCTCGATCTTAACGCCAGAGAAAGAGGAGACGGTGTCGACGATCAGCGCGACGTCAGGATATTTCGCGAGCACGGAGCAAATTTCCGGTAGCGGATTCATCACGCCCGTCGAGGTTTCGTTATGAATCAGCGTGACGGTGTCGAACTTGCCGGTGGCTAATTGTCGATCGATCGCTGTGTGATCGATGTGTTTGCCCCAATCGACTTGCAGAGGCTCGGCGTTTCTCCCGCAGCGCTTGGCAACGTCGAACCATTTGTCGGAGAACGCGCCGCACATGCAACACAGCACGCCGTGACCAACCAGATTTCGAATGGAGGCTTCCATCACGCCCCAGGCTGACGATGTTGAAAGAAAAACTGGTTGCTTGGTCGCAAACAGTTTTTGCAGGTTCGGATGAACTGAGCGGTAAAGGTTTTTGAAATCTTCTCCGCGATGACTGATCATGGGACGTGAAAACGCGGCCCACGTTTTCTCTGAAACTTCGACCGGCCCGGGCGTGAACAGCTTGTTATGCGGCTGCATTAGGCAAACGTTGAACGTCCAACGCCCAACGTCCAACTTTGAATTTAGAGGATTTGCGCGACGGCGCGTGCGCTCCCCCGATTTGGAGTCATTTGCAAATGAAGCTGATGCCGCCGCTGCGTTCGAGGCGCGCTTTTCGGACACGCGCAAGGTCTTCAGCGTGCAACGAAAGCCGCAAATCCTCCTCGAGATCGTGTCTGGTTATGTGGTGGTTGCGCAACTCTCGATGCACCAATTCTCCGTCTCGAATTAGAATTTCGTCCGCGCCTTTGATGAGATTGCCGAAGCCATGCGAATAGAACGCGATCCAGGCGAGCAATCGGTGGAACGCAACCATCGCAAAACCGCCGCCGATCGTCGGGAGCAAGTCCGATGAGCCGTTGATCGCGCGGGCGAGCACAGAGGCGAGAATCACGAGAAAGACGCTGTCGAAAACGGTCCGGCGTGCGAGCGATCGGCGGGCACTCATTCGCACCATCACAAGCGTGAAAATGAAAACGATGATTCCGCGTAATGAAATTTGCATGAAGGTTAGTGTCTGCGGTTCAGCGCCGAGACCGAGAAAAACGCGGACCGGAGTCCAGAATTGTTGCCATGAGTTCATGGCATGGAGTTAACACCTTCCGAAAGCGGTGGCGCAAGACGGGGCGCGATCCGCGAAACGAACTGATGATGGATGTCCAACTTTGATGGGACGAAAAAGTTCGATACACGAAAAGGGCAGCTCGATCCGGACAAGATTGAATAGGAGATTCTCGCCAACGAACGCACGTTTCTCGCCTGGGTGAGGATGAACATCGCGGTGATGAGTCTGGGATTCGTCATTGCGCGCTTCATCGCTTGGATGGGCGAGGTCTCGGCACGAATGAATCCGCATATACCGGTACACCGCCTCGGCTTTTCCGCGCCGCTCGGTGAATGCATGATCGGCCTCGGTGCGCTGCTCACGATCTTTGCTGCCTGGCGCTATCAGGTCGTTAATCGGGCGATCAAGCGCGGCGAAATCGAGGCGGATCCACGGATGGTGGCCGCTGTCACAGTCGCCATCTTAGTCGCCGCGACTGCCGTGATCGCTTACATGATCATTTCCGAAGAATCGGCATGAGAAAGCGATCTCTCCTGCCTAACGAGTTTCGCCGCGCTTGCGCGGGAAAGTTTCGCGTGGCATAAGACGACCCTCGCGCAGCTTGGAATTGCCGCGCGCAAGATCGACAATTGAACATGCCCACAGCCTTGCCTCCTTCTCGCGATGCCGCGCTCGAAGCGCGCGTCTTCTGGATAAGATTCAAGAACGAGATCGCTGCTGTGCTCGTAGTCGTACTGCTGGCGATCATCGGTTTTGGCGGTTATCGCTTTTATTCCGATCGGCGGGATTCGGCCGCATCGGCTTTGCTCAGCAGCGCAAAGAGTGCGTCGGATTATGAACAAGTGATCGCCCGTTATCCGAACACGCCCGCCGGCGCGGCTGCCTATCTCTTGCTCGCGGAAGCCCAGCGCACTGAAAAGAAGTTCATCGAAGCCAACGCGACTCTTCAGGTTTTCATCGATAAGAATCCAAATCACGAGCTCGCGACCAGCGCGCGAATGGCGATGGCTGCCAATCTCGAGTCGATGGGGAAAACTGATGAGGCATTGTCGATGTACCAACGGATCGCCGCGAGTTACCCGAAAAGTTTTAACGCTCCGTTGGCGCTTTATTCGCAGGTGCATCTCTTGAAAGCGAAAAATAAAAACGACGAGGCGCGCCGCGTCTGCGAAGCAATTCTTACGCAATATCGCGATAGCTTTTGGGCGAGCGAAGCGGCGCGGGCCTTGCGCTCGCTCAAACCGGCCGGCCCATCCCAGCCGGCTGCGACACCTACGATTCCGCCATTTTTGGCAGCGCCGCCTCCGATGCCGGCAACGCCGGGTCCGAGCAGACCAAAGCCAAGACCGTAGTTGTAGCGGCGCTCTATAAGCGTGGTTTTTGCGTTGGGCACCGAGTCCGACAGTCACAGACCGCCGCTACAGTGAAAGCGTAATGGGACGAAAGCCGTGATTAACGTTTCGAGAACTGGAAACGCTTTCGCGCGCCGGGTTGCCCGGATTTTTTTCGCTCTTTCATGCGCGGATCGCGCCGAAGCAATCCATCGGCCTTAAGCGTGCTGCGCAAATTGTTATCGACTTGCAAAAGAGCGCGCGCGATCGCCAGCCGCGCCGCGCCAGCCTGGCCGGTCGCGCCGCCACCGGTGGCGTTGATCGACAAGTCGTAAGCGTTTACCAATTTCGCGGCTTGCAATGGCTGGAGGACCGTGTTCTGCAACGGCGCGGTCGGGAAATAATCTTCGAAGCTGCGACCGTTGATGTCGATCTTGCCGCTGCCCGGCGTCATGCGAATGCGGGCGACGGAGGTTTTGCGGCGTCCGGTGGCGATGAATTCCTGTGATTGCGCCATAAAGAAACTACCGCAGCGAGACCGCGGCCGGTTTTTGCGCGTCGTGCGGATGCGAATCGCTGCGGTAAACTTTCAACTTTCGATAAACCGCGCGACCGAGCCGATTGTGCGGGATCATCCCGCGCACGGCCCGCTCGATCAGCAATTCCGGGTGCCGCGCGCGACGCGCCCGAACATTCTCCGATTTGTGACCACCCACAAATCCCGAGAAGCTCATGTAAGTTTTCTGCTCTTCCTTTTTGCCGCTCAATCGCACTTTGTCAGCATTGATCACGACGACGAAATCGCCGGTATCAACATGCGGGGTAAAGATCGTTTTCTCTTTCCCGCGCAATAACTTGGCGGCCTTGACCGCAACGGCGCCGAGCACTTGGTTCTTTGCGTCTATGACCCACCATTTGCGGTGAACTTCGCTGGCTTTGGCGGAAAACGTTTTCATCACGGGGTGAAAGAGGCGCGAAAACTACGAGAGATGCGCGGAGGTGTCAACCCTCCGAGGTGGTGGCGGCTGTAACCACATTTCACGGCGTCAGCGAGAGATCGAAGTGGCACTCGGGCTGCTGCCTTATGATAACTATAATTACTATAATAACCCGCGTCGCTCTCCTCGCTTCGCTTATCTTAGTTGCCGTTTCAATTGCTTGCGCCGATGGAGTTTCGGGCACGCGCGATCGCGTCTCCGCCGAGGCCGTGATTGGCGAGATGAACTTCGCGCGCCAGAACCCGTCGCTTTATGCCCGCTACCTTGCGGAATTTCGCGCGCACTACCATGGACGGCTCCTCGTTTTGCCCGGCCACACCAAGATTTTCACGAAAGAAGGACTCGGCGCGGTGGATGAAGCGATCCGATTCCTGCGGGCGGCCCAGCCGCAATCGCCGCTCAAACTTTCCGCGGGCATGTCGCGCGCGGCCGCCGATCATTGCGCCGAACAGGCGAGCGATGGAGTTGGCCATAGCGAAAAGGATTTCAGCAATCCAGCCAGCCGGATGAATCGCTACGGCACTTGGGCTGCGCCTTTGGGCGAAAACATTGCTTACGGAAAAACCAGCGCGCGCGACATTGTAATCGCGTTGATCATCGATGACGGATTGCCGGAAAGGAAACACCGCAAGAACATTTTCAACCGCACCTTCAATTACGCCGGCGTGGGTTATGGACCGCATGCGCGCTTCGGCAGCGTTTGCAGTATCGCTTTCGCAGGGTCCTACACGGAGCACGGAAAAACCGCTGGCCGTGCGTCCGATTCTCCGGCTTTCGCGCCGCGGCGTTTGAAAAGAGCATTTGGCCAGCCTGCGGAACGTTATTCGTGGAAGACAAATATTGTCACAACAGTCTTTTGGATCGGTGAGGCACCGAGTGAGAACAATCCGGTCCCGAACCGCTCGAGTTCATGGGACAAGAATTGGAAGCGCAGTTATGGTGGATTCGACGATCCGAAGCCGTCGCATCGAAGAAATTATATACCGATAAAATTTACGCCGCGGCAGAATCCTTTTTACTGCGCGCTTCCCTATAACGACAAGACGATGAACGGTCATCGGCCGGAAGCTCCGCGCGTCATTCCGTGGTTCAAGGAGGCTTATCGAGGCCGGGGAATCTCGACTTGCAAAGGGCGCTGGATCGCGATTCGCAAGGGTGATCGCGTAGCTTATGCACAGTGGGAAGATTCCGGACCGTTCCGAACTGATCACTGGCAATACGTTTTCGGCAACGAACGCCCAAAACCGAATCTAAACCGAGGCGCGGGTCTCGATGTTTCTCCGGCCGTGCGTGATTATCTGGACTTGAAAGAAACCGATGTGACCGACTGGAAATTTGTGGAGTTCCCTGAGGTGCCGCGCGGCCCATGGTCCCAACTTGGGGACAACAACACCTTTGTGATCAACCAACGGCAAGAAACAAAAACTGTGGCGAGGGGCGCAATCAAAAGTTGGCGACCCAATCGCAAGATAATTGCCAAGGCTGCTTCGGATCTGTAGAAGGCATCTCTCATTTGTCCCGTTCTCGGGCGATTCTTGCGCCATGCACTATCGATCGCGCAATCGCTACTCGCCATTTCCCTGGCACACGCTTTATTTCTGTCGCGATGTCGAATCCCACTGCCACGAAGAGCGCGATCACCCCACGGCGGGACGAGGACTTTCCCGAGTGGTATCAGCAAGTGGTGCGGGCGGCTGAGTTGGCCGAGCCGTCGGACGTGCGCGGTTGCATGGTAATTCGGCCGTGGGGTTACGGCATTTGGGAGAACATGCAACGACATCTCGACGTGATGTTTCGGGCGACCGGCCATCGCAATGCGTATTTTCCGCTCTTCATTCCGCTGAGTTATTTCGCGAAAGAAGCGGAGCACGTGGAAGGATTCGCCAAGGAATGCGCGGTCGTCACCCATAGCCGGCTGGAAGTGAACGCCGAGGGGAAAATGGTCCCGGCCAGTCCGTTGACGGAGCCCCTCGTGGTAAGGCCAACGAGCGAGACGATCATCGGCGCGAGTTATGCCAAGTGGGTGCAGTCGTATCGCGATCTTCCCATCCTGATCAATCAATGGGCCAACGTGGTGCGTTGGGAAATGCGGCCACGGTTGTTTTTGCGGACGACTGAATTTCTCTGGCAGGAAGGCCACACCGTTCACGAAACAGAGGCCGAAGCGCGCGCGGAAACAAAATTAATTCTCGATCTTTATGAACGTTTTGTGCGCGATCATCTCGCCGTTCCAGTTTTCATCGGCGAAAAATCCGAGAGCGAACGTTTTCCCGGTGCGGTGCAGACATTGTCGATCGAAGCAATGGTGCAGGACCGGAAAGCTATCCAGGCCGGCACCTCGCATTTTCTCGGACAGAATTTTTCGCGCGCGAGCGGGATCCAATTTCAAAACCGCGAAGGCAAACAGGAATTTGGCTGGACGACGAGTTGGGGAGTGAGCGCGCGCCTGGTCGGCACGGTCGTGATGATGCATGGCGATGATGACGGAATCATTTTGCCGCCGCGCATCGCGCCCACGCACATCGCAATCTTGCCGATCACACCGAAGGAAGAAACGCGCGCGAAAGTGCTCGAAACTTGCGACAAACTCGCGCGTGAACTGCGCGCCGTTCGTTATGCCGACGCACCGATCGAAGCCGAAGTGGATCGACGCGATCTCGGCGGCGGCGTGAAAAAATGGGAATGGATCAAAAAAGGTGTGCCGCTGCGGGTGGAGATCGGCCCGCGGGATCTGGAGAAAAATTCTCTTGAAGTGAACCGGCGCGATCAGCCGGTCCAAGCCAAAGAGTCAATGTCGATGCAAGAATTCGTCAGGCGCGCGCCCGAGATTTTCGATTCCATCCAGCAAAACCTTTATGAGCGCGCGAGAAAATTCCGCGACGAAAACACGCGCATGCTCGATTCGAAAGAAGAGTTCTACGATTTCTTCACGCCGAAAAATTCGGAGAAGCCGGAAATCCACGGTGGCTTCGGCCTGGCGCATTGGAACGGTTCGCGCGAAGTCGAAGATCAAATTAAAAACGACCTTAAAGTTACAATCCGCTGCATCCCGTCCGCCGCGGCGGGCGAGCCCGGCCGCTGTATCTTCACGGGCGACCCGAGTGCACGCCGCGTTGTTTGGGCGAAGGCCTATTAATCGCCGCCTTCGCCGGGAAAATCCGCTTTCGAGTCGAAATACAAGAGGACGAACGCAATTCCGAGCAACGGTCGCAGCAGCGTCTGCACCAAGCCGAGCAGGAAGCTGGCGATGTTGAAACCTTGAGGCTTGTAGTTGGTCGTGAGCGATTGGAGCAGAGCTTGGGGATCCTGGGATGTGCTCAGCTCGTGAAAATAATGCCGGATCGCGGACCACTCCGGCCCGATGGTGAGAGCGAGCACAAACGCCGACCAGATTGAAAAAAGAAAAATGCCTCGCCACATCGGGCGTTGAAACCAGGGAAGGTCGCGCCCGCTGCGCGCGAGTTTCTTGCTTTGGCTGAGCGAGCTGGCGGCATCCGATTCGGCCAGCACAACGAACTGCTGCCAGAACAAAAAATTTATGAACAAGCGGCCAATCATCCAAACTTGAAAGGCCAGCACCAGCAGCGCCAGAAAGATTGAAAGGAGGGATGGTCCGCCACTTGCCAGCATCAGCACTATGCCCAGGGGCAGCAGAGTCCAAAAGAAATAAGCGCCATAGACAAAGATGCAAAGGATCGCCACGCGCGGCCAAAACTTTAGCGCCTCACGGAGAAGACCAAAGATTCGTGCTTTGCGACTGGCCGCCAATTCGGCCGTCAGAATCTGAATGCCGGCAATAAAGACCGGCCACGCAGCCAGACTGAGCAGGAGCATGCCAAAGGTGAAGACCGCTGCAATCAGCGTGCGCAAATCCATGTTGATATTTGGCGATGCGCCCAGCGCCGCACCACTCAGTTGCGCACACAGGGAAGGCATCGCAACGAGCAGCGTCAGACAGAAGAATTGAAAAAAACCTTTCCGATAAATTCGCAAGGCTTCGGAGAGGATGCGGGCAAAGCCGCGGCGAGGAAGGGAAATTTCAGCCGGGCCGCTTGCGACCGGGACCGGCTCGAACAGGCCGGGAATTTCCGCCGCGGTTATCCAAAGATCGGCATCGGCGCGGCGCGCTTCATTCGAAGTAAGCACGCGGCCCTCATCTCGCCACTCCTGCAAGGTTTCAACGTCAACCGGTCCGTATTCCTTGCCCCGGACGCGAACAATCCATTCTTCGGCCATGCCAATGATTTAACCGCGAATCGGTCAAAATTGTAGGCCAATTGTGCCGATCGGCTCGTTAGCTGACACAGCCGCCCTGCAAAAGCCTGTTTTCAAATCGTCGCGACCGGTTAATCCTGTTTCTCGAAATGAAGTTGCTTTTGATTGACGGGCACTATTACGTTTACCGCTCGTTTTTCGCGATTCAGAATCTGTCGAATTCGCGCGGCGAACCGACGAACGCGATTTTCGGGTTCACAAAAACTTTGCGGCGCATGTTGAAAGACCTGCGGCCTGAATTGGGCGCGGTGATCTGG
>Ga0210399_10000816_pt1 | contig 24362 bp, 22 predicted proteins | sample IncBWC14MmetaG_FD_150865 | JGI IMG/M metagenome (GOLD analysis project Ga0210399, IMG submission 150865) | Forest soil microbial communities from Barre Woods Harvard Forest LTER site, Petersham, Massachusetts, United States - Inc-BW-C-14-M | ecosystem: Environmental > Terrestrial > Soil >... | reverse complement strand
TAAAGGAACTCGCAGTAATCGATCCTTGCGTGACGGTCGTTCGGTTGCGCCGAAACTTCGGTCAAACCGGAGCTCTGGCGGCTGGATTTGCGCATAGCACGGGCGACTACGTGATTGCCATGGATGGCGATCTTCAGCATGATCCCGCGGAGATTCCTGGGTTCCTCGAAAAGATCGAAGAAGGCTACGACATCGTGAGCGGGTGGCGCAGTCATCGCATCGACAATTTGCTGCTCCGGAAGATTCCTTCCCGCTGCGCCAATTGGCTGATGGCCAAGCTCAGCGGCGTCGACATTCACGACTTCGGAACCACGTTCAAGGCGTACCGGGGCGACCTGCTACGACAATTGCCGCTGTATGGTGAAATGCACCGGTTCATCCCGGCTATGGCTTCATTCTATGGAGCCTCAATCTGTGAGATACCCATTCAAAACAATCATCGGAAACACGGCGAATCGCACTACAACATTTCTCGCACTTTCCGGGTGTTTTTCGATCTCATGACGATTCGATTCCTCCTGCGTTACATGTCGCGGCCGCTGCATTTCTTCGGCCGGCTGGGCGCGATCAACATGGGTTTGGGCTCGGCGATCGCACTCTGGCTCTTGATCTGGAAAATCGTTACGGGAATCGATGTTCTGCAGCAACACGGGTTATTGCTGGTATTTGCGACCGTTCTGACCTTGGTAGGGCTCCAGCTAATAGCGCTCGGACTCCTGGGTGAGTTGCAGGTGTGGCAGTACTTCAATCGCTCTGAGCGTAGGCCTTACGCTGTCTCTGCGGTGCTCGATCAGCGCGCCGATCGGAAAGCTGCGACCACATCGGAGGTGAATTCGTGAGCACGCGAAGAGGTACGGGGAACACGAGGAGAGCGCAATCCCTCGAGAACGAAATCATCCAATCGCATTCGCGCCCTACGCCGGAGGAAATGTGCTGAGTGGGCTCCAATTTCGTTGCCTTGGACGGTATCGAGAACTGGCGATTGTATTCCTGCTGACCGTCCTAGCATTCGCAGTTCGCGTGTACCGGGTTGACTTCAACAGTCTGTCGGAAGACGAGTCGGCGAAATGGGCGGCCGTTCAAGAGTATCGACACGGACACTTTGCGGGGGTCAATAGCGAGCATCCAATGTTGCCAAAAATGCTTGCTTGGGCCAGCCTGACAGTGGGTGAATGCTGGGGGCGGCTAGACGCCGGCCATGGCTGGTCTTCGCTGAACCCTGAGGGCTGGCTACGTCTGCCCAATGTGCTGTTCGGTGCCGCCACCACGGCAATCCTTTTCTTGTTTTGCCGTCGCATGATGGGTGTTGCCGGCTCTTTTGCGGCGAGTCTTTTCTGGGCGATTGCGCCTTTGCCAGTCGCGCTAAACCGACTGACGAAGGAGGAAACGCCACTCACCTTTTTCACATTGCTGGCCTGTTACTTTTACTGTCGCGCCCAACAGGCAGATGCGGGTGAGAGTGCGCGGCGATGGTACGATCTGAGTGCCATTGGCTTTGGTCTGGCTTTGGCCTCGCAGTACATTCTTCACCTTCTGGGCTTGAATGCACTTGCCTGGTTTCTTGCTGGAAGAATGGGGCTGAACCGCAAGCCGTCTCAATTCAGCTACAGACGATTTTTTCTCGTGATGTTTCTCACTTTTGTTGTGGTCAATCCGGTCATTCTCTCTCCGGCAAACTTCACTGCCATCGTGCACTGGCTTCAACATGAGGGGGTCAAGCACACTGGCTACAATTTCGACGGCACGCTGTATATGAACTTCCCCTCGCGTCTGCTTGCTGGAGTGCCGTGGTTCTACTATCTCTGGCTGGTGCTGGTAAAGACACCGATTCCTATCCTCATCGCTGTCATTGTTGGCTCGGCACTGCTTTTGCGAGATCGGCGTACACTGGCGTCGTGCTTTTTTCTATCGCTCGGGGTCGTCCAATTAGTCGGGCTGTCTCTCAGCGGAGCCAAGTGGATCCGATATTCACTTCCACTCCTGCCGTTCCTCTTCTTGGCAGGTGGATATGCAGTGCAACAAACACTGAAGGCTGCGAAGGGAAAAGCCCTGCCCCAGGCTCTCCTGGGTCCTGCCGCCGTCATTTTGCTGGGATGGCCACTACTTGAATTGCAATCTTGGGCGCCCTTCTATTCGTTCTATCTGAACGCGATTGGCGGAGAGAAACAGAACATCACACGCTACTTTGCAATGGATGAAGTGTCCGAATTTGACACGCGCGAGGTAGCGCAAAAGGTGTGTCCGTTCGCCCCTGCTGCGGCGACGATAGCAACCGCAAGACCGATGAGCATGGGCTATTACCTGCAAGACTGCGGGCGTGCAGACCTTCAAATTGTGCCGCTTTACGATACGCGTTATGCACCGAGGGAAGGGGATCTGATCGTGCTTGAGCCTTCGCGCCGCTTCTTTGAGACACAGCGATTTTTCGACGCTTTGGGAAACTCTGAGATGCCCCATAGTGACATCCGCGTCGGACCGGTTTTGGCAAGCACGATCTATCTCTTCGATCCGTCCGTGGCGAGACAAAAGAGCAGGAAGGAAGAGTTCACCCTAACCCAGTTGCGGGACGCACCACCTCGGTTCGAGAACGGTGCTCAAGAAACCGCATCGACCAACACGAGCAAGCTTGGATTTTCAGAAATCATCAGGAGACTCTTACAATGACTCCGCTTTACCACGCGAGGAAATCTGATGGGCGCTGGATTGTGCGTGCATTCGCCTTGTTGATGATCGGCGTCCCAGCAGTTGCACAGCAGGCAAAGGTATCTGCACCTCTGAACGCTGATGAAGTGATGGGACATGTCGTAGAGAGGAACGAAGTGCGTGCCAAAGCACTCGAAAGCTATTCCAGTGTTCGCACCTATCACCTGGAATGCCACTGCCTGTCACACAAGAAGGCCGACATGGTCGTTCGCAGCGACTACCGGGCACCCAATAAAAAAGAGTTCTCGATCCTGTCACAGAGCGGCTCTGGCACGGTGCGGGACCGCGTGTTCAAGAAACTCCTGGAGGCGGAACAAGAATCGATGCGGGCGGAGAACCAGCAACGTTCAGCCATAACGCCCGAGAACTATACATTTCAACTGTCTGATTACGAGAAGACCGAGACGGACGAATTCTACGTGCTCGATGCGCAGCCGCGAAGCAAGAACAAATTTCTCTTTAGAGGCCGAATGTGGGTAGATGCAAAAGACTTCGCCATAACTCGAGTGGAGGGGGAGCCAGCTGTTAACCCTTCCTGGTGGACCGTCAGAACTGACTTCAAACGCAGTTATCAGAAGATCGGTGACTTCTGGGTGCCGGAATCGAACGAGAGCGAAACCAAGGTTCGTGTCTTCGGCACGGCGGTTCTAAGCATTGAATATCGCGATTACCGGATCACGCAGGCTGGCGGCGCAACAGTAGCTTCGCCCCACAGCGAAGCACTAGCAGCTACCGTCCCGGACGAGTTCTGAAAGAACATCGACGAGCGCTGCATTGTGGCATTTGTGGTTCGGCGCTCCTGATGATCATTACGGCAGTCCCAGTTGCATAAACCACCCCGCAGTGCGTCCGTGAAATCGGACGTTGGTCGGCGCATATGACGATCTTCGGCCATCTCCTGGAAGAGGGAGCAGGCGAAGAGCGAGAATGCGCCGACTATCCATCTCTGCTGAACAAAATTGAGAACGACGTCATTCAATGGCACAACTGGTAGGCGAATCGAGCCGGTTCAGGGAATTTGGTCGCGACTATCAGTCCTGATCTCTCAGGCAACACCCCCGAAGTTGCGTGTGTGCCCAACCCTGCATCGGCTCATGACCTTTTGCTGGCAGCTGCCCTTATCTGGGCACACCGGGATGCGATTCAATGGTCTATGTCCCTTTCCTAAAACGACTTCCACTTGGCCCACAAGATGCTTTTGTTACATGCGTTGATGAGGTAAGACCTGACGTTCTGACCTGATTGGCATGGCAAATTAACGACAAGGAGCGCGGTGCTGCTTGGAAAGGGATCAATGTAAATGGCAACTTGTGACCAGCCTTCGGAACTAGCTTATCGGATCGCATACCCCAGCATTCAGCGGCTTGGGGTGCGAATTGATCCACGGATTGCACAATTGCCGGCGCAACGGGAAAAGCAGCTTCCGGTCCCTTCCAATCAGCAAGGAGTGGAAGAGAGTTCCTTATTTCGCGAAATTGAACCGGGCGCGAAGTTAGGACGAAATCCCTTGGCAGGAGGAGGCGCCCTGGCCCTGCAGTGTCTCCTCTTGCTGGCAGTGGTTGTCATTCCGCTGTTTCACACCGATCCACTCTCCAAGAGACAAACCCTGACGACGTTGTACTTACAGCCTCCGCCGGCCGCGGCTGGCAATACCACGAAGCTTCGAGCACCTACACCGGTGTCTCCGTCGATACTTACTCCGACAAGCACTGCGATTTCCGCACCAGTACATAAAACTCAAGAAGCGCCGCCACCCCTGGTCGGCACAACCGCTGGAGTGGTCGGGGGAGTTCCTGGCGGCGTGGCTGGCGGAATTCCTGGTGGAGCACTTAGCGAAGTTCTGAGTAGCACGAGCAGCGCGCCTGTCCCCGTGAAATCGTTCGATCCCACGCCGGTCAAGAGAATCCGTGTCGCCTCCAGGGTAGTCGAGGCAAACCTGATTCGCGACGTTGCGCCTCAGTATCCGCCCGAGGCTGGCCGGGCGCGCATTGAAGGAACAGTAGTGCTGCTGGCCGTGATCGGCACCGATGGCAGCGTCAAAGATGTACGGGTCGAAAATGGTTTACCAATACTCGCGCAGGCCGCTATCGATGCGGTGAAGCAATGGCGTTACAAACCGTACCTGATAGACGGGGAACCAGTTGAAGTTGACTCCCGAATCACGATTAATTTCACGCTGACGGGAGCTTAGGAGTATCCACAATGCTGCAAAATACACACACCTCACCCAACCGACGTTTGGCATCGCTCCTGAAGCGGGCACAACTATTGCTGCTGTTCGTCCTCAGTGGAATGATCCTTGTAGTACCCATTTCTGCGCAGTCTTTCACTACGGCAGACACGAAAACAGGCAGCATCCTCGGTACAGTCGTAGACACCAGCGATGATCCAATTCCCGGCGCCCACGTGATTCTTCAAGGGCCGACTGGCGACCGTCTCACGGCTGTCACAAAAGACGACGGAGCCTTTGCATTCGACCAGGCCCGGGCCGGAGTCGCTTATCAGATCATCGTCACCGCTGGAGGATTTGCAGAGTCGAACTCGTCCATTACGATCGAACCGGGTGAGAACAAGACGCTACCCGAGATTAGACTCCGCATCCTGGCTGTGCAGCGGGCAGTCACCGTGAGTTACTCCTCCAAAGAGGTTGCTACCCAACAGCTCAAAGCTGAAGAGCAGCAACGCGTTCTCGGCTTTATACCGAATCTTTTTGTGACCTACGAACCCCATCCCGAGCCTCTCACCACGGGAATGAAGTTCCACCTGGCATACAAAAGCCTCACCAATGCATTTTTCTTCGGACGCACGGTCGCGTGGGCTGGCGTCCAACAGGCTCGTGACAATCCCAGTGAATGGCAGCAAGGTGCGAAAGGATATAGCAAGCGGTTGGGAGCGGGCTTCGCCGACGGCGTTACCGGAGGCTTGATCAGCAACGCTATTCTGCCATCGCTTCTGCATCAGGATCCTCGCTATTTCTATCAGGGTACCGGCACGAAGAAGTCTCGGGCTCTTCATGCCATGTGGGCTCCATTTGTCTGCAAGGGAGATAACGGGGCATGGCAGCCGAATTATTCTCAGTTGGGCGGCAGCTTAATTGCATATTCCATTTCTACCGCCTACTACCCTAGTTCAGATCGTACTGCCGGGCATGTATTCCAGACTTTTGGGATAGATCTGGGTCTGCATGTCGTCGGCAGTCTGGCTCAGGAGTTCATCTTGGGCAAATTCACAAGCAGAGGTAAGCATTGACTTCTAGACCCCGCACGGGCGGTGCTTCGTTTCATGGGAGTTCGAGGTCGATTTTAAGAGTTGTCTCCGTGGCAACGGGGTGGTCGCGATCTCGATGATTGGCTCAAAGCCGAGTCGGACGTAACTGGTAAAGGTTAATCGGCAATCAGCGATCGAGCGCCACTGAAACGAGTTTATGCCGGCCCGCCGGAAATGGTGACAAGGGGCGAAAATTGCGATGCGCGTTGGCCTGGCTCTCCCCGATCGCGCTAAGAGGCCACACGCATCGCACGCCCCTCCGACGGTTCTAAGGCTGAAAGCGATTCTGCTCGAAAATCTGGAGGAGGCGTTCTTACGAAGATTCTCTATTTCAATCCCGAATCTGTCTATGGCAAGTACGTCGACCTCATCAGGCAGCGAGGACACGATGTGGCGACCACGAGCAACAGCGCCGACGCACTCGCAATGATGCGCAGCCAAATCTTTGATGCCCTCGTGATCGATTCTGCGCAAGACATGCTGGACATTCAAAACTTCACCGCTAAGGCGCAAGGCTTGCAACCATCGCTCGCGGTGTTTCTCGCTGACGAATGGGGTGATGAGCTTGCAGCCGGCTTGGAAGAATTCGGACATGTGCTTACGATGTTGGAAGATGATGAGTGTGCCAGGATTGCGGTTGAGAGCCGCAGTATTCACGCTGCCCAGCAACGATTAGCTTTCTAATTCGCGCGACGTGCGCGAATTCTTCTGGCTTGCTCTGCCATCCGTAATAGAGATTGCTTGCTTCTCTAAGTCTCAGCTTTTGCCATTACCAGACACAGTGGATTTCGCCACACGATTCTAGAGGTAGAGCCCTCGCTCGGACATAGCCATCTTTGTCAGTAATCATCGCAACGCTGAACACATGATTCATGGCTTCGTGCCGGATCCGCCCGCGTAATCTGTCAAGCGGGACGGACCCGGCAAGCTAAGCTGCTTCCGCACGGTAAGGGCACCGATTCAGCTGGCCTCTCTCATTTCCGAAAGCCTTGCGCTTGGCTTCGAGTTGATTCATCGCAGCCATCAACAAAACTTCGGCTAAAGTGAAGCCGCGGAGCGTGTTTTGTGTGATCTTGAACATAACCGACGCTTATCGTGATTAACGCCTAAGACGCTGCAGGTCGCCTGCCACGCTCCTTTTCTGCTAAGTGCCTCACGCTCTTACCGGGCGACCCATCTTTTCGGGACATGCGGTGCCCAGTTCAGGTCAATGCCCGAATATGGGCATGCTGCAAGGGTAATAGGCTCCTTCATCTCCAACAGGCGGAGCGATTTACGAGCATTCTTCTTTGGCGCTCGCCTTGCATTTCCAGTGGGGACCGGTGTTTCGTCGAGCTGCTCTCACGTATGAACAAGCACCGGCAAGCGAGATCATGTGCGTGAACACAGGAAACTCGTAGCGTTACCTCTAATCTTGGCCGCCATGGGTCTAGTACATCCGGGGTCGGCCCGAGGGCAGGCGAATGCGTTGAGCGGAGAGGCCACCATCCGTTTCGGCAACGCCACGCAGCGGACGGTGTGCCAAAAATCGAATGCTGATCAAAGCGCACAAGCTGCACTTCGCCTGGTCTGCCTTAGAGAACGCCTCGGAGCGGAAGACATCACTCTGAGCAACGTTATCGTGATCGGCTTTGTTGGAGGCTTCGTTAAGCACGATGACGCGAGGCATCCTGAAGTAGGGTTCGCCGGATTGCTGCGCGAGAGATACCCATCAGTGGTGCATGCGGAAGTGTTCTCGAACCACGACGGAAAGAATGCTCTGCGGCGGGTAGTGCAACTATTGGATACGAATCGCGACGGCGTTCTCACAGCTGGAGAGAAGGAACAAGCAAGCATCATTATTTATGGCCACAGTTGGGGCGGTTCGCAGGCTGTCACATTGGCACGGCAATTAGGGCGGTTGGGCATTCCAGTCTTGCTCACGATCCAAGTGGACAGCGTTCATAAACCAGGCCACGACGATGCGGTAATTCCGCCGAACGTTCGGAATGCCACCAACTTCTACCAGACAAGAGGCCTTATCCACGGGCGGTCGAGTATTCGTGTAGCTGATCGCAGCCGCACGAACATCATGGGCAACTTCCAGATGACATATCAGGATCGTCACATCAATTGCGACAACTATCCCTGGATTGCGCGCCACCTGAATAAACCACATCACGAAATCGAGAACGATCCCCTGGTCTGGGAACAGATTGCATCGATGATCGACAACGAACTGTCGAAGAGCACGGCAGCAGTTGAAGCGTCCTTCACTTCCACTTCCCTGGATGTGAGATAGGACCAAACATGAACGCGGCTTCTCCGACATGTGGTTCGACGATTGGTGAAAAGAGAAGACATGTCTCTCAATCGGCAGTTCCGAAAATAGGAGGAATGACCATGTGCTCTCCAATGCTAACTGTGCTGGCAGCGCCGACCAGCGCCTCACTCGCGCAAGACGCTTGTGGTGACATCTGCTCTCCAGTTCACGAGAAGTATGAGGCCAAAATTAATCCTCTGCATATGAACTGGATCCTGGTCGATGACACAAAAGGAAATCTCCGAACCCAAATGCGATGGGTGGGTGACCGATAGGCATGCCGGCCTCGGATACTTCTGTACGATCTGCATCAGTTGCTCTTCCATCCGCCGATCGCTCTCGCGCCTCAAGCGTTGTTGCTTTCGGCTGTGTACTCGCAGTGATCGGCGCATATTGTTTTTGTCCGGGCGCATTTGCGCAGACATCGGATTCCCAAACAGCGGAGGAGCCGACCTGGACATCCAGAACCAACTTGAAGGGCAACAATGTAAATTCCGAACAGATCATTGAAAGCCACAGCCAGACCGGCAATCGAACGCTGGAGGAGCGGTCGGTCGAGATCCGCGGCTCCGACGGACATTTTGAACCCTACCAGGACATCGAAAAAGAAACGCTACAAGTCGACACTACGACGATGCGAACCACAACCCGTACGTTCGGTCGAGATGTGAATGGGAGCAAAACACTCGTGCAGGTGGTAGAAGAAGAAACGCACACGCTGCCGGGTGGTGACTCGAATGTAATACGCATTACTCCCAAGCGCCAACGGCGGTTTAGCTCCAGCTTCCAAGACGCACGCGATCCGCAAGCGAGCCGCGAATGATACGGTGGAAACCGAAACAACCACATGGCTTCTGGACGTCAACGGAAAGTGGCAACTGAGTGAGATGCGGCAAAATACTGTGAGGCAGGAAGCCAAAGATCGCAGGATCGAGGAGAGAGTATTTCGGTCCGATGCAGAAGGCAAGCTAGGCGAGGTCTCGCATGTCGTGAGCCAGGACTCCGAGAGCACTTCCGGAGAAAAACGCAGTGTGGTGGAAACCTATTCCATCGATGTCCCGGGGAACTCGCAGGACGGCAGCCTGCACCTCGTGGAGCGCAAAACCAGCACCGAGAGCTCGAGTTCCACTGGTGAGCGAGCAACCGAACTAAAAGTCGAACAGACCAATCCGGGCGATCCCGGCGCGGGGCTCCGCGTATCCGTATTGGTCGACGGCAGGATGGTTCCCGGGCCTTCCGGGGAGCAGTCCACAGTAACCATTCGAGCGCGCGACGTGAACGGGACCTTTGCAATGGTCTCGGTTGGGACGACGAGTTCGGATAAGGTCCCCACCATTCAGGTTCAGCAAACACCCTCCGAAAAGCCGTAGTGACGCTACCGCAGATTGGTTTATGGCCACACCGAGTACAGGCCTGCAGCCACGACAGCATCGACTTGCTGCCCGAATTCGGTCAGTGCCCTTGGCAGCGTCCAGCATTGGCCGCCGTGGACCTTCCGATTTCGTTTGCAGGTAAACATTTTCATTCAGTTGCAAGTGCTCACCTCTGGCAGCCGGATTGCGAATACAAATTGCGATCTTCAAGTTCGCTCCAGGGAGTTGGCATGCTGGGAGAACTCACAAACATCCCGACTGACACACTCATTGACATGCTGTACATGATCCTCGCTGGTGAAGTCGCCATCACTGCAAGTGATGCAGCGGAAATCGACCAAATTCAACGCGAACTGCAACGCAGAGACGGAGCGCAAAACTGGAGCTTTGCAACCATTCACTGAGAGAGCAGCGAGCAGATCTTACGGTGAACGTTCAGCCGTGCGAAAAGACTGGTACCTGCCGCAACCAACCACCGGAATTGCGGTCACGCTAATGCCTGATGACGAGGTAAGGACACTGAAATATGACACTTCTCACACAGAGTGAAGAATTAATCGAATCACTGAGGGCTGAAGGGAAAGCAAGGTCTACAGTTGCAGGTGCGCCGCTCAGGCCAGATGAACTGAGCAGGGTCGATGCTTATTGGCGCGCCTGCAAGTATCTTGCCCTAGGAATGATCTACCTTCAGGCGAATCCTCTCTTAAGGGAGCCCCTGAAACCAGAACATATCAAGAGCCGATTGCTCGGCCATTGGGGCTCAAGCCCTGGGCTAGCCTTCATCTATACCCATCTGAGTCGTCTTATAAAGCGAGACGACCTTGAGATGATTCTTCTCGCAGGTCCGGGACATGGGGCGCCGGGAGTTTTAGCGCCTATATATCTGGAAGGCACGTACAGTGAAATCTATCCCGAAAAGAGCGAAGACGAAAAAGGTCTTCGAGAATTCTTCAAACAGTTCTCGTTTCCAGGCGGCATAGGAAGTCACTGCACCCCAGAGACTCCCGGATCCATTCACGAAGGCGGCGAACTTGGCTATGTTCTCTCGCACGCCTGTGGAGCAGCTTTCGACAACCCCGAGCTTATCGTGGCGGCTGTCGTGGGCGACGGCGAAGCCGAAACTGGCCCGCTCGCGACCTCATGGCACATCAGTAAGTTTCTGAATCCAATTCGCGATGGCGCCGTTCTGCCCATACTTCATCTGAACGGATACAAGATCAACAATCCGACCTTGCTCGCACGAATCACTCACGAAGAACTGGAGGATTTGTTACGCGGGTATGGCTGGAATCCCTACTTTGTGGAGGGATCCGATCACGACAGCATGCATCAGGCAATGGCCGCGACGCTTGAGCAGTGCATCGCGGAAATTAAAGGCCATCAGCACGAGTGCCGTAAAAGCGGCCATGCCACGCGGCCGCGGTGGCCGATGGTGGTATTACGCTCGCCAAAGGGATGGAGCGCACCGACCCTGGTAGATGGGCATCACATTGAAGCCTTCTGGCGTTCGCATCAAGTTCCCCTGGCCGACGTGAAGACTAACCCAGAACACCTGCGCCTACTCGAAACCTGGCTGCGATCGTTCAAGCCGGAACAGTTCTTCGATGAATTCGGGAGGGTGCGACCGGAGATCGCCGCATTTGCGCCGAAAGGCCAGCGCCGCATGAGCGCCAGTCCGCACGCGAATGCAGAGCTTAGGAAAAAACTGCGGTTGCCCGAATTTCGCGATTATGCAGTCAAGCTCGACCGCCCCGGAAATACCGAAGTTGAGAACGTCCCGCCACTGGGACGATTCTTGCGCGATGTCATGAAGTGGAATATGGACAGCTTTCGAGTGTTCGCGCCAGACGAGAACACGTCCAACAAGCTTGATGCTATTTATGAGGTCTCGAAGAAATTCTGGATCGCTGAAAGTTTCCCCGAGGACCGTGATGGAACAGAACTGTCTTCGGACGGGCGCGTTGTCGAGATGTTAAGCGAGCACACGATGGAAGGCATGCTCGAGGGCTACTTGCTTACCGGGCGCAACGGCTTTCTATCGTCTTATGAAGCTTTCGTGCACGTGATCGACTCGATGTTCAATCAGCACGCCAAGTGGTTGTCCATCTGCAACCAATTATCTTGGCGCCGCAAGATCGCATCGTTGAACCTTCTTATTACCTCAACTGTGTGGCGTCAGGATCACAATGGCTTTACGCACCAGGATCCTGGCTTCCTGGATGTAGTACTGAATAAAAGCGCCGCTGTTACGCGCATCTACCTTCCGCCGGATGCCAATTGTCTGCTGTCTGTAGCCGATCATTGCCTGCGTTCCGAAAACTACATCAATGTCATTGTCTCGGACAAACAGAAGCATCTGCAGTACCTTGACATTGATGCCGCGATTACCCACTGCACAAAAGGCATTGGGATCTGGAATTGGGCCAGCAACGATGAAGGTACCGAACCCGACGTCGTCTTTGCTGCAGCCGGGGACATCCCTACCCAGGAAGCTCTGGCTGCAACCGCATTGCTACGGGAGCGCTTCCCGGACCTCACAATCAGATTCATCAATGTCGTTGACCTGTTCAAGCTGCAACCGAGCACGGAACATCCGCATGGCTTAACGGACGCGGACTTCGATTCTCTGTTTACGACCGACAAGCCGATCATCTTCAATTTCCATGGCTATCCCTGGTTGATTCACCGTCTCGCCTACCGCCGCACGAACCATCGGAACCTGCACGTACGCGGTTACAAGGAGAAGGGGAACATCAACACCCCGATGGAGTTGGCGATCAGCAACCAGACAGACCGATTCAGTCTCGCCATCGATGCTATCGACCGGATCCCGAAACTGCAACGAATTGGTGCGCACGCCAAAGAGGAATTTCGCGATTGCCAGATTGCCTGCCGTCGCTATGCCTACGAGCACGGAATCGACAGCCCTGAGATCAGTGGCTGGAAGTGGCCTTACGAAAAGAAATGAAGAGAGCGATTAGCAACAATGCCTATGAACTGCGGCGCTTGGGGATTGGAACCCGTGCGAATTACAACCTTTGCGGGTCACTTACATTATCCCGATGACCCTGTGCCGCCGACACCCATTTTCCGCACATTGGACAGGAGTTGATCATGATTTCTAACGCTGTAAAGCAGCGCGTAATACCGGTTACCGAGAAGCTTGTTGCCAAGTACGGATGTGGTCCCGTGCACTTCTCTGGAAGGGATGAAGCGCTGTATGAACGGCACCTCCTCTTCGACAGTGGCGTCGATGTCGCGGCTGCGACCGCGCGCGACCGGTTCGAGGCGCTTGCCCGGTCCGTGCGCGACGTTCTGTCTCAGCGCTGGCTGTTGACAGAGAAGACGTATGAAGAGAAGAACCCCAAACGACTCTACTACCTTTCGATGGAATTTCTCATCGGTCGCTCGCTCGCAAACAACGTTGTGAATCTTCTGCTCTCCCCGCTCACAGACCAGTTCATCCAGGACAAGAAACTGAATCTGATCGAGATCTTGGAGCAGGAGCCCGACGCCGGCCTAGGAAACGGCGGTCTTGGACGTTTGGCCGCATGCTTTGTTGAATCCGCCGCCACGTTGCAGCTCCCGGCTATGGGATACGGACTGCGATATGAATACGGCATCTTCAAACAAGCGATCCAGAATGGGTCGCAACAGGAGATGCCGGACAACTGGCTCCGTTCTCCCGACCCCTGGGAGATCGCCCGCCCGAACGAGAAGGTGGAAGTGAGCTTCGGTTGCTCGGTCGAGCTCAGCGGAGGCAGTCTGCGCCCAGTACCAGGGCGGCCGATGACTCTGATCGGCATCCCCTTCGATCGCCCTGTGGTTGGGTACGGAGGATCCACCATCAACACACTTCGCCTTTGGGCCGCAGCAGCGCACGACTCCTTCAACTTTGAAGAGTTCTCGCACGGCGACTTTGTTGAGGCATTTACTCAGAGCCTGGCCGCTGAAACCCTGACACGCGTGCTTTACCCCGACGATTCAAGGGTAATGGGTCAGGGCCTGCGGCTCATGCAAGAGTACTTTCTAGTGGCGTGCTCGTTGGCCGATGCAGTTCGGCGATTCCAACGTAGCAACTTGGATTGGCGCCTGTTTCCGGACAAAGTCGCGATTCAGATGAACGACACGCATCCGGCTCTGGCCGTGCCGGAGCTGATGCGAATCCTCGTCGACCAGGTGCACCTCGATTGGGACGAGGCCTGGCACATCACCCAGAACACACTTGCATACACAAATCATACCTTGCTGCCCGAAGCGCTCGAAAAATGGTCAGTGGAGTGGCTTGAAGAAATGCTGCCCAGGCAGCTTGAGATCATCTACGAAATCAATCGCCGTTTTCTGGGCGATGTCCGCGGACGCTTTCCGGGCAACCAGGAACGCATTCAGCGCGTGAGCCTCGTGGAAGATGGCACCTCTAAGAAAGTGCGAATGGCCAATTTGGCCGTCGTAGGTTCCCACAGCACCAACGGAGTCGCAGCGATCCACTCCAACCTGTTGCGTGAGACCACGCTCAAGGACCTGGCGGAAATCTTTCCAAAACGTTTTAACAACAAGACGAACGGAGTCACACCCCGACGCTGGTTGCAACTGTGCAATCCGGGACTTTCTACGCTCATCACTGACGCTATAGGAGATGGCTGGATCCGTGACTTGAGAGAAGTGAGCAAGCTCAAAGCATTCACCGAGGATAGTGGCTTCCGTGAGGACTTCCGCAACGCCAAGCTAAATGCCAAGCGCCAATTTTGCGATTGGCTCCATTGGTCTACAGGGCAGACCCTCGATCCAGATTCGATCTTCGACTGCCAGATCAAACGCATTCACGAGTACAAACGCCAATTCCTCAACGCACTGCGTATCGTTGTGCTCTACAACCGGCTACGGCAGGACCCCGGGCTAAACGTGCAGCCGCGGACGTTCCTTTTCGCCGGCAAAGCCGCGCCTGCTTATCGGCTCGCGAAAGTAATCATTAAATTCATAAATAATCTGGCTGCGATGATCGACCGCGACCCGGCAGTACGTGGGCGGTTAAAAGTTGTATTTCTGCCCGACTACTGTGTGTCGCTTGCGGAGCACCTCATCCCCGCCAGTGAGGTCTCCAACCAGATTTCGACGGCAGGCTATGAAGCCAGCGGCACAAGCAACATGAAATTCATGATGAATGGCGCATTGACGATCGGCACGCGTGATGGCGCGACGATTGAGATGGCTGCGGAGGCGGGAGAAGAAAACTTCTTTCTTTTCGGTCTGACCGCGGATCAGGTGATCGGTAGTCGAGGATGGTACAACCCACGTTGGCATTACGAACACGAGCCCGAGACCCGTCAGGCACTGGATTTGATCTTCTCGGATTATTTCAGCCGATATGAGCCGGGCGTCTTCGAACCTTTGCGCGAAATGTTGCTGACGCACGGCGATCATTACATGCACCTGGCGGACCTGAAGTCATACCTTGAGGCAGACGAGCGGCTTAGCATGCTTTATTCCAATCCCGACGAGTGGGCGCGCAAGGCAATTCTGAATGTGGCGTGCTCGGGAAGGTTTTCAAGCGACCGCACCATTGCCGAATACGCGGCAGAGATCTGGCGCATAAAGCCATGTCCAATACCGGAGACAGCGTAATGCCAAGCAGCTCGCCTACTCGTACCGCGAGTTCGAAGTAACACGAAGTTTCGTTAGCAGTCCGCTCCGGTGGAGCTGACGATGAAGACTGAAAGAATGAAAGGGGAAAGAATTACGATGCGGCAAAAGTCTCGCAACTGGACGGCAAGATTTGGTGCAGCATTAGTCCTGGCGCTTATCGGGTGCTCCCTGACGTACGCACAGGACGTAAGAACTAACTATATGCCGGGAACTGATTTTTCCAAATATCGCACTTATGCATGGGTCGATGAGGTACAAGGCGTGCCCGCGGTCGGTGGGCGTCCCGACCAAATCCTGGACACCCAGGTCAAACAGGCCATCGATGCACAAATGGCCGCCAAGGGCATTAGCAAGCTGGCGGATGGCGGTAAACCGGATCTGCTCGTGGGCTACCAGCTCATGATCGATCAGGAGAAGCAGATAAACGGGTTCGGGGATAGCTGGGGTGGCTGGGGTGGCTTTGGTGGCTGGGGCCCCTCGGGTGGAGGCAGCTTTGGCTCCTTCTCGGCAAGTACTTCCAGCAGTTACATTGGGACTTTCGTCATTGGCATGTATGACCCGACGGCAAAGAAGCTCGTTTGGATCGGTGGTGCCCAACATGCGATTGAACCCAGCAAGAAGCCGGAGAAAAACCAGGAAAGACTCAATAAGGGAGCGCAAAAACTGTTGAAGGGTTTTCCTCCGGGACGCAGCAAATAGACCCTCCGCCTCTGATGAAAGCGGAGAGTCTGACAGCTACTGTCCCGGTACGCGGTCGAAGCTGTTCGGAAAACACGCCTCAGGGCGGCAAATACAGAAACGTCGCACAACAGAATGTGGCGAGAAAAATTAGCCAAGTTGATCAGGGTACAGCTATGGACGCGCAAGAACTGAATCGAGGGTCTTGACGTTTCAGACAATGGGGTGCAACTCATGACGCAACGGAAGGATAGAGACCGGGTGATAGCAGAAATCACACTCTCTCACCTTTTGCGACTGGCGAATGAACATCACTGCTTTGTTAGCCGCAAGCAAGCGCTAAAGTTTCTCAATCAACAGGGACACGCGTTCGAAATGTGGAAGCAAATGATGCAGGCGGGCGAGGATTTTATTGCGCGCAGCTTATTAGGGCAGAGCACTAGCCTCAAGTACAAATCCGAGGGTGTCTCGGTCCACACGCTCGGAACGTTACTGACCCTTACGGCGACAGTCTTGTGGCAGCAAAGCCTCGCCGTCCTAAAACGAGGTCCAATTGGTCTCTTTCAGCTTCGAGCCTGTCGTTATTCGAAAGAGTTATTCTCTCGTATCAGTCGGCTGGGGGTCAGGTCCTCGCGCAATACCGGCCTCTCTTCCAAGAAGTTATTCCAAAATCAGAAAGCTTTAATTTCGTCCTCCAACAATAGTGGTGGTTACGCGTAACGTTGCGTCCGTGGACTAGGAACATTCAATGCTATCTTGAACGCCTTTTTTAGTTTCCGAATTGCTAATCGGATCGAGGGATAAGAAGACCAGAAATGCGGTGCCTACATTCGGACAAAGCCCGGATTAAGGCACGCCAAGCTTCTCAGTGAGGGCTCATCTCCGCTGCCAGGGAGCAGCTTAGTAGTCTGTGTCGGTTGGCAGTCAAGTTGCCAGTGCTATGAAGCAGGACGACGAAGTGTCGGGCGCTGCACGACGAGCGTATCACTGTATCCGTTGGCAACCCTGTCGCTGGATCACTCTTACTCCAGCGCGCAGGAATACAAGTCTCTCCCTAAACGGGGGGGACCGATCCAGGAGGCTCAGAAAAAAGCGATGGGCAAGAAGTACAAAAACAAAAAGAAACAAGAATCAAGGCTGGACAGCAACCCTCAACCATCAGGCGTCAACGCCCCACCAAAGATCGGCAAAAAAGAGTACGAGGCCGAAATTTTCAAACTACAAGTTGAGCTGGTGAAGCTTCAGGAGTGGGTGAAGGCGAAGAACGCCCGAATTGTCATCCTTTTCGAAGGAAGGGATGCTGCGGGCAAAGGCGGAGTCATCAAGCGCATCATGGAGCGTGTCAGCCCGCGGATCTTTCGAGTGGCCGCCCTCCCGGCGCCGACCGAAAGGCAGAAAACACAGCTCCATGCTCAGCGCTACATTGAAGAGCTCCCCGCCGGAGGGGAGGTCGTAATCTTCGACCGGAGCTGGTATAACCGCGCCGGTGTTGAGTACGCGATGGGCTTTTGTACCAAGGAAGAGCACAGGCAGTTTCTCAGGGACTGTCCAACGTTCGAAGGATTTCTGGTCAGTCAGGGCACCATCCTGCTTAAGTACTGGCTCGAAGTATCAAAAAAGGAACAGCACAAGCGCTTCCTCGCGCGTATTGAAGATCCTACCAAGCGTTGGAAGCTTAGCCCTATGGACTTGGAATCGCACCGCTGTTGGTACGACTACTCACGCGCCCGCGATGCAATGCTTGCAGCCACTGATACAGCAGCGTCGCCCTGGTATATCGTGCCATCAGACGACAAGAAGCGTGCGCGTCTGAATTGCATCGCGCACCTACTCAGCAGCATTCCGTATGAGGAGATTCCTTATACGCCTCCCAAGCTTCCGCCAAGGCAAAAGCGCAAAGGGTACGTAGAGCCGAAGCAGATGCATCGAACGGTCCCGCAGCTCTGGTAGCTAGCATGTCAGAGCATCGGTGGTTCCATCGCTTACCGGAGTGGGTTGTCTCGGACGGTCCAGATGGGCTGCAAGCGGATGTCATCGCCGGTCTGACCACCGGCGCAGTAATCATTCCCAAGGCAATGGCGTATGCGATGATCGCCGGGTTGCCGGTGCAGGTAGGCCTCTATACCGCCTTAGTGCCGATGGTGATATATGCGGTGCTCGGCACCTCGCGAAGACTCAGTGTCAGCACAACGACAACATTGGCGGTCCTGACCGCTGCTCAGTTAGGCCAGGTGGTGCCCACCGGAGACCCCGCAGCCTTGCTGAGAGCCTCAGCGACATTAGCGCTTCTCGTTGGCGCCGCTCTGGTGCTGGCCTGCCTCCTGCGCCTGGGATTCGTGGCGAACTTTATCTCCGAGCCGGTACTTGTTGGCTTCAGGGCTGGCATCGGGCTGGTCATTGTAGTGGACCAGATCCCTAAAATTCTTGGCATTCATTTCTCGAGAGGGACATTTGTTCATAATGTTCTCTCAACGGTTCACAACATCCCAAGAACGTCGTTAGCTACGCTGGCCATCGGCGTTATGACAATCGTGTTTCTGCTGAGCATGGAGCATTTCATGCCGAAGGTGCCAGCGCCGCTGATGGCTGCAACTGCTGCAATCGCGAGCGCATACTTGCTGAATCTGCAGGGGCGGGGCGTCGAACTGGTGGGCCATATACCGCAGGGACTGCCTTCACTGGTGAGGCCAGACCTCTCCTTGATAACCATCCTATGGCCTGGAGCGCTGGGAATTGCTTTGATGAGTTTCACGGAGACGCTTGCGGCAGGCAGAGCTTTCGCGCGAAATGACGAGTCTGCTCCGCGGGCAAACAGAGAGCTGCTTGCGACAGGACTCGCCAATATTGGAGGCGCGCTCGTGGGTGCAATGCCGGCGGGCGGCGGCACAACGCAAACGGCAGTTAACGTCCACGCGGGAGCTCGCACCCAATTAGCGGAGACGGTGACCGCCGCGATGGCCCTCGTGACTACCCTGTTGCTTGCTTCACTGCTTGCGAAAATGCCGCAATGTGTCTTGGCAGCCATGGTGATTGTCTATTCCGTTGGACTCATCAAGCCGATCGAGTTTCATGACATTCTGAGAATTCGCAGAACCGAATTTTCATGGGCGATCGTGGCGTTCGCAGGTGTCGTGTTCGTCGGCACCCTGAAGGGAATCGTTGTCGCCATCATAGTTTCTCTCGTCACATTGGCACACCAGATAGCCGATCCTCCAGTCTATGTTCTGCGGCGCAAGCCCGGAACCAACGTATTCCGCCCCCAATCGCCGGAACACCCCGATGACGAGAGTTTCCCCGGCCTTTTGCTGCTGAGGCCGGAGGGTCCAATTTTCTTTGCTAATGCGGCACAGATTGCACACGAGATTGAGCCGCTGATCAGAGAAACGCGACCGAAAGTCGTCGCGGTGGACGCGAGTGGAGTTCTCGACATGGAGTACACCGCTTTGAAAATGTTCGCAGAAATTGTAAAGAATCAAAGTCAGCATCGCATTCAACTGTGGCTGATTGGCATGAGTCCCAGAGTGTTGGCGGTTGTACAACGATCACCGCTGGGTCAGATCCTGAGCCGTGAAGCAATGCATTGTAATCTGGAGATTGCCGTCACCCGCTACCTTAGTAATAAGGTTGAGCTTTTGTTGGGCGAATAAAAGACGAATATACTGGAATGTGCTCTCAATGTCGACGACTGGATTGAGTTGTCGAGGAACGCCAAAAAGGAGCACTGCTAATCTGCGCTTCGCTTATCGCTGCAATCCGACGGCATTCCGTATATGCTCCAAGCCCGGATCTTGGTACTTCATGGCCGTCCGTGCGCCGGCGGGCTCCAGCATCTTCATGCGGCGGCCAGTGAGTCCCTCGTACGGGCTTCCCGATCTTCGATCTCCAAACTCGATTCTCACCAAGGGAAACAGAATTCTCCTTCAGAAACCGGCGAATTGTTCTCCGCTTTGTTCTCCAAATAGAGCGGCACGATTTGGGGACAAGGACTGACACGACCGCTAACCGGTTTATCTTGAAAATCTGGCGGAGAGGGAGGGATTAACATCCACCGCCTTTGTTTTGCCATAAACAATGGCAAATTTCTGCTTTAACTGCCAACGCTACCAGTCATTTGCGACCGAGCGCACCTGCATTTTACCAATATCGATGGAAAAACAAATAGGGCACTTTTTGGGCACACTGCTCTTTAGCCGGATTGAAGGCTGCATCAAGAATCGGCTTACCGACAGTAAGTCGCAATTCGGACGTGCCAGATGATCAGATTTCAGTTGACTTGTTATCCAGCATCTGGCGTTGAACTTCTTGCCACAACTCTGTGACGGCCGGGTCGTCAATCTTCAGTTTCGCAAGCAGCTCAGCAAGTTCCTTCACGTAGTCTTCGCAGGAACTCTCGGTTCCTCTGGCAACGCGAACCATGGCTGCCTTTTCGTTGATGTCGGCACTGGAGATGAGATTCTTTCCATGATAGATGGGGACGTGCGCCTGCACTTCGGTACCGTCGTCGAGGCGGACGGAGAGGAGCTCAAGCTGAAAATCCGCGCCTTCCCGTTTTCCAAGATAGCTCAGCACATCCCCGCGTCGCTCATCCGGGAACTCGAACGCCATTCCCTTGCATATCCCGGCCGCCTCCTTCTCCACATTCAGCGTCGGGCAAGGAGACTTCTTGGTGCCGCGATTATGCGTTGATGCTTTGTTGAACGTCCGGCGGTAGCCTCTGAGCACAGCGATGCACTTCCGCGAACAGCCGTAACCGTTCTCTCAGTTATCCCACATCAACGATCCGTAACCGAATATCCACATCTTAGCTAACCCTTGTGAGGCTCACGGGCCTTGAGGACTGCGTCGTAATCGGTCTTCAGCTCGTCGAGCGTCGGTCGAATGCCCTGGGTTTCGAGCGGCTGCGAATGGGACGCTACATAGCGACAGCATTTCTCGAAAATGGGCGTTATCGTGGCCATGCTCTCCTGCAGCTTACCTACATTTATCTGGTCCAGCTTCGTCATCATCACGTTTGGCAAATACCTTTGAATGACTCCCTTGAACATTTCATGCTCGACCACTATTTCGCAAAGCCCCCTGAGTTCCTCGTACCCTTTCTCGACCAGAGCCGCTTTTATCACGCCCTCTTGCTTCTCGGCGGCATCAATCATCTTCTTAACCCTGGCGCTGACCTGGGCGATGGTGTCGACCCGCGGATGGGCAGCCGCCGTAACCACCCCGGCATCGCCGCCTTCAAGTCTGATGTCGTAGGCTGGGAGAGTGTCTACGCCTGGAATGACGAGACCTTCGGCCCCGACGGTATGCTGGGCCGCAAGGATTCGAAGGACGCCATCCTTACCCGTGAGCTCCGTGCTGCCCTCATCCGCCTCAACCCCGACCTCCCGGCGAAGGCGATTGACGACGCCTTCCGCAAGCTCACGGTCTACGACGTCAGCCGCTCTCTACTGCAACACAATCGCGACTTCTACAACCTGATTCGTAACGGTGTGTCCGTTGACTACCGTGACCCGCAAGGCCGACAGCAGTCGGGCCGCGTGCGGGTTATTGACTTCGAAAACAAGCCCGGCTCGAACCGCTTCCTGGCCGTTCGCGAACTGAAGCTAACAGGTATACGGACGCCGAACTATAACCGCCGTGCCGACCTGGTCTGCTTCGTCAATGGTCTGCCGCTGGTTTTCGTTGAGCTAAAGGCCGGCTACAAGAACATCCGGGCGGGATATGACGGGAATCTGCGCGACTACATGGACGAGAATGTCATCGCCCATGCGTTCCACCACAACGCCTTCCTGATCGTCTCCAATGGCGACCGAGGCCGCTACGGCTCCATCACCAGCCAGTGGGAACACTTCGCGACTGTACAGAGTATGTTTTGTCATACCGATCCCTCCTTTGCGCTTAAAGTCGAGTTGGTCTTGAAGGGTAGCAATCGGAAGCACCCAAACACCCTACCAGAAATGTCGGAAATTGCTCAGCTAGGCCAATGACCCTTCATCTCCGAGAGCCTTGTGAGCTTGGCACGTATCGAAAGACCACTCGGCGGTTCTTGCTCCAACACGCGTCGTTCTTTTCCGGGCACACTGGGTAGAGCAGCCCCCAGCCGGTCGTGAGCACGATTCGGCTCTCCAGGATGCCCATACCCACGACGGTTTGTCTTACGGTTTCCGCCCGCTTTGCAGACAGCACCAGGTTGTAAATGATGTCCTCGCCACGTGATGACGCATAGCCCTCAATATAAAATCGAACGCTGGGGTGATCCTTCAGCCACTGTACGTCGGCCTGCAGTGCCCAAGGATCTGTAGTGGTTTCGTGCTCGTTCCACCCGAACGGCACTTCTTTCATTGCTTGATTGAATTCGGCTTGCTCCGGACCAAATAGATTGATTTCCTCAGACAAAGTCCTGGACTGAGCGACCGCACTCGTAGCCATCATGATGAGAAGAATCGCATGTAGAAGTCTGGGCGGCTTCATATGCATTAGGATCCTTTCAACCACCACATTGTGTAGTGACAAGGATGGCCCACTGGCTGCATGCCTGGTACTGGCGAAAGTGACAGTTTGGGAAGGGGAAGTAGGACGTGGAATATGTTGCAACTAACATCCCCCAACACATATCAACAGGACTCGACCGGGCTTCTCCCGGAAGGCGATTACACTCATTCCCCCTCGCGAAACTGTAGAAATCGCGCCACTGGCGAAATCAAGATTACACAAGTTGAGGGTTGCGAGAGGCCAAGAGAGGTCGCGCAACTGGACCCAGAATAGACTCAATTGTGCCGCTAGTACGCTGAAAACAAAAGGGGGACTGCGCTGGTCCCGATCCGTGCTCGATCTACTCCAGGCGAGATACTAAGAAACGTCGGTCAATCGTAATCGCTTCGATGGCTGCGGTGCTGGTAAGCCCGAGACGCAATGCCTCATCTACTTCTCGAAGTAACCACCACAAATAAGCAATCAGGTGGTCAAAGACTTCCGGCTTGCCCAGCGGCCCGTGGCCGGGAACGATGCGTTTATCTCCAGCTTATTCTTGCGACGTGCAAGCGTGTCAATGTACTGCGCCGAGCTTGCATTGGTTTTCAGGCCAATTACATTCTCCCAGCGAAGAATTTCGCTCTCTTCTTCAAGTACTACGACGAGTATTCAGCCAAGGCTCGTGTAGAGGGACGCACGATCGTGTTCGGCGGTTCGTGGACGTTGAAGGAGGAATTTCGTTGGTGTCCTGCCTTCGCGGGCGCGGCGCGATCCGCAAGTTGAGTTACGACGCTCTGCTGAACTGGAAGTCTGTAAAACATGAACGCCGGCCTCGTTACGCTATCCCCCATTTACTAGTTGCCTCCGATTTGCGTTCCGATCACTTCGCCGGACACAATAATTTCAACTCTTTTATTCTTCTGCCGGCCTTGGGCCGTGCTGTTGTCGCTACAGGATTGTCCATCCCAAAACCTTGCGCCGCTAACGACTTGGTGTCTATGCCTTGGCCGATTAGGTAGTCACGGACCGAGCTTGCGCGATTCTCCGACAGAGTCTGATTGAAGTTGGCGCTGCCAGTACTATCAGTGTGGCCCTCGATCCCGAGACGAAGAGACGGATAGTTGAGCACGATCCCCGAGAGCTTCGCTAGAGCCTCCCGCGCTTCGGACCGGAGGTCAGATTTGCCCGTGTCAAACAAGACATCACCCATGTTGACGACCAAGCCACGCGGCGTGTCGGTGGTGGGCAGGACGCGATTGAACTGATCGAGTAAGCGCGCCCGCAATTGTTGCTTCTCTCGCTGGGCGGCCTGCACAGCCTGTTCCTTAGCGGCGATCTCGGCATCTGACAGGCGCTTGGCCTCGGCGGCCTCGGCAGCAGCCTGGGCTTCGGCTTCACCCTTCGCCTTGGCTGCAGCATCCTCACGCTCCTTTACGATGCGTTCCTCTTCTTGACGCTGCACCGCGAGAATGCGAGCGTCCTCAGAGAACTGAGCTGTCTGCCGAGCGGTCGAGATGATCGCGTTCCTGTCCGCCTTGCTGGCGAGGGAATTCTCTGCCATCTGCAGGCTACCCTCCGCCTTGGAAAAGACTTCCGGCGCAACCAGACTGTGACTTTTGACAGTACTCGAACCCCTTTTCCGGGTAGGAGAATTCACACCATCGGTCACGGTGCGAAGAAAAATTGGTGCGAGCAGAGGTGCGGTGCATTGGTATGCAAAGATAATGGCGCAGAAACACAGCAACGTGTTGATCATCGGCGGCGGGTTTGCCGCGACCAAGTGCGCAAAAACGTTGAGAAAGAAACTGTCGCGGGACAGTTGTCATATTGTTCTTTTTAGCCGCGAAAACCACATGGTGTTTCACCCTCTCCTGGCGGATGTTGTAGGAGCCTCTCTCCATGCCGATTCCGCGGCGGCGACGCTACGC
>Ga0210399_10000815_pt1 | contig 24378 bp, 27 predicted proteins | sample IncBWC14MmetaG_FD_150865 | JGI IMG/M metagenome (GOLD analysis project Ga0210399, IMG submission 150865) | Forest soil microbial communities from Barre Woods Harvard Forest LTER site, Petersham, Massachusetts, United States - Inc-BW-C-14-M | ecosystem: Environmental > Terrestrial > Soil >... | reverse complement strand
CCTTTCGGGTCGCTTGCTACACTCTCTTGGCCTTGCCCCATCCCAATATGCCTCAACTCCTGCTCTCACCCTCGCTTCCAACGACTGTCCTACTCACGTTCCAGCGCGGATGAATAATGCAGGCTAGCCGTCGTCCTTCTTGTCGAGCCTCTAAAAGTATGGACGCAGCGATGGTTCAAGAAACGTGAACTGCGTCGCTGGCTCTACTACGAAATGGTCCAGAACTACACAGCGTTGCACTCGCAAGTCATGTTCGCAGAGAAGGACCCGACGATGAAAGCCGGGATTGGCGACAGATTCGCCATGAGTTTCAAGAAGTCTAGTTACCAGATGGCACAGTCGGACCCAGCGACTTACTACAGCCTCGGACATAAAGAAGGGTACTGGATTAACCTCATCTATCGGGATACCGAGCACATCATCAATGGACGTTTCACAGACAACGATCAACATCTTCGAGCAGGCTCTTTCTCGGCACACTCGTTTCTGAGTTGCATCAAGAATGGGAACTTAAACAGGAAACTCTTATTCCGAGTCACTCCGTCGTCGTGGCGGGACGACATTAGACACCGTCTGGCTGAAACCGAATACGTTGACATCGAACCACCAAGATTCTTTGAACGGATGAGAAGACGATTCGATTGATGAGAGCAAGCGAAGAGGGAACTCAGGGTCCTGTGCGTATGCCCGGAAAACGGGCCTAGTAAGCCTTCCTGAAAGACGACATCACCGGGAAGACTGGGAGGAGATAGTGCCCGCAGGGACCGAGAAAGCAGCACGGCGGGCGATCCAACGAGCAAGCTAAGTACGAATCATTCGGAATGACCTGTAGTATTGTGTACTTAGAATCTGATTCTGTCTGGGGCTGAGGGACAGGAACTCTCAAGGTCGCTCCACTGAGCAGCTTGTCGAGAACTGCGATGGTCTTATCGATGACGCTGTCCAGTGCTCCGGAGCCGTACAACGTACCGAGTGACTCGGTTCGCCCTCAGCAGGCGGTCGGCTCGTTATAAATGACTTCAAAAACGATCAGGAAGACCCAGCGTCAGGAGGACGCGGCCACTACTGGTAGTTTTTACCCACGAGTTTCTTTCCGGCCAGCGTCAAAGTCCAATTAGAGTCCAAGTGAAGCGAGATTTCGGGATAATTCGTCGTCCTCATCTTGCTGCTTAATAAATGTCGCAATAGCCTGCAACACTTCGTCGAAGAGCGAATAGTCACAAGCGATGTTGGGCTTGAATACAAAGAAGCCGGAGCCGTTGTTCTCGACAGAGCCATATTCATCTGCATTGTGTGCCCACTCTTGCCACGACCCCGACTCGAATGCTTTCCAACATGGACCGTATTCATTGTCCTGTTCTCTGACAAAGGTGACTCCGCCGATTTTGAGTTCTTGTTGTTGATTCATATCTCCTCCTTTGGAGCAGTTGCCCCTCGCCGCCCCAGATGCCTCGGCACGTTGAGTTGCCCGTCTTGCCTAGAGTGATCCGGTGTGCGAAAGAAGGCAGCAACACGGCATGACCAGCCTCGTGGATAGCTTTGAATAGTTCCTGTGCTTCTGTGACAGCCGTAGGTAGGGCTTCGATGATAGCGGGTCGATGGCTGGCATAGTTCAGCTCCTAAAAGGAAAAACCCTGCCGACGTGCTGGCAAGGTCACGTGCGTCGATCAATGTCGTGGGTTCTCGGGCTTTCATCTGCCCGTCTCTATTAATCTCATGAAGGGCCGGGCGAAATCAAATCGCTGCGACCACAACCTATTGCGGTCACGAATCTCGCAACTGATGCTAATGCAAAATTGGCGGTCGTCATCCACAACATATCGACATCGAGGCAGCGGGAACAATTATTTTCAGGCCGAACTCCTCGTTCGTATCAGGAGGATGAGTCGGGCATGCCTCAGTTACTAAAGATACGGGTCGAGACACAGGACTCCGACGGCCTGAAAACCGGCCTAGGAAGCCTCTCGAACGACGGCACCGACGGGAAAGGCTAGAGTGTCATCCGCAAGGAGATCACTTGAGCACGGGCCGGGAAAGCGGCACGGCGGGCCCATCCAACGAGCAAGCTAAGTCCGAGTCATTCGGAATGACACGATCTATCTCTGATTTACTCAGTTTACACTGTAACAAAAATTTCCAAATACCAACCGGGCCTGTCTCTGCGGGCGACTGGAGTCCCACGACTGGATGCTCGCCTATTAGAGGGGCAGGGAGGTAGGGACTCCTAGGGACGTTTGAGTTACAAAGTAAAATCCGCCGATCCGGGCCAGCACCCGGAGAAGGGCCAAGTGTTACACACTCTCTTACACAGGCTGGTGTACGGGTGCCTAAAGGGAGAGCGAGCCTCTCTAGGAATATACGGCGTACATGGCGAGTCGGGACCCAGCGAAGGGATCGTTCAGCCCACGGGAGGGGAGTCGTGACACCCTAGGGACTTAGAGCCCACGAAGAGTTAGCGAAGGAAGGCGATGACGCCATTAGCGTTTTGGCTTGGCCACGCCCGCTCGCTGGCAGTCAGAGCGGTACCGGGCGTCCCCGACGGCCCCAATCGACCTCAGGGACTGACCCCCTATAAGAACTCCAGTTTCAATAGCTTACCCCTAATCTGCTTCCCCTTTTCCGCATCTCGAATCCTAGTGTCGGCCCGGAGTCCGAAAGCAGTCTTAGCGTGACTGGGAAATCTAGCCAGTGGGAGCGAGTGTGGGATCAGAGCGGCTCATGGGTTAGACTGAACTCTCGCCATGTAGAGCAATCAATAACTTACAGCCATTGACGGGTTAAACATGGGTTTGCTGGTCATGCGTCTCACTTTGGCACACTCAGAAGTGGAACAAGGCCCTGTATTTTGGCCGGCAAAGTGGAAAATTGTTGCAATCTAGCGTTTTGTGTTGATGTTGAGTGCAGGGGTCCCCTTCCTGAGATGGATTGACACGCGAGGTGTCAAGACTGAGACCATTTCCGGACACTTCCCGACTAGATGGGAACATTGTTCGTGTTGCAACCACCCTCATGTGATCTTATCTGATCCTTGGAGTCCCATTTAACCCGGTGCTTGCTCAGATTCGCGAGCGCGGGCTCAAGTCTCGACTTGCGAGCGGCCAAGATTCGGCTTTCCACCGAATCGAACTCATCTTCCGTAACGCGGTTTGCCTTGCAATAGTCTTCGATTATGTTCCAAGAGCCCTCCCCACGGCATAACCCTCCGAGTAAGTCCTCCAATTTTGACAGCGTCTCACCACGGTGCGTCGCCTTTCCGAAAATGGCGTGCATGGCAAGAGCCATACCAACAAACGCGCTGATCCCAATGGCAACATTCAACCACAACGAGCCTCGTGCAACTCGTCCATGAACAAGTGCCTCGACGGCTCTTTCACCAGATCCAATCAGTAAAAGAATGAGTATTGCAGTATTCTTGGTCGACAGGGACGCCATGACGCATGGGAAAAAATTGCCGGGTCGCAGAGACACGGATCGTCGCCGCCGTCCTCGCTCGGCTGCTGCTACGAGAACAGAAGCGAACACCAGCGACAGAACGCTGAAGGTCCACATCTCGGAAAAATGATATGGCGATTCGCTGGGCTCGATTATGAACGCCCGCGCGGAGTTGTAATTGCTCGGGGGCGACCAGGAAAGAACCTCGGAATCTGGGGGAACGGCGGAATCTGGAGGCGCTCCATGGGGCATAGCGAGCAATGCTGATGCGACCTTGGATACCAGGTCTTCGTCGGCCTGAGGCAACGCCGCAAATGGCCATTCTGGATACAAAGCTTCTGTACTCAAGACATAAGGAAAGTCTCCTTCCCAAATCGCATGCACAACTTTGAACTTCGTCAGCGGAGTTCGGTTTGCATCGCAATAGTGCTCCAAGGCCGCCGTGCGCACGAATCCGAAGGCACAACTTGTATCAAGCACTTTCTTGATCACTTTGTCATGAGTTTCGGCATACTGGATGTGGAGATCGTCTTTAGACACGCTTGCACGTTTAAGCTCGACCATCTGCATTCTCATGCCGCCGAACGAATTCTCGCTTACCGCGCAGATTTGCTTGCCAACCAAATCTTTTAATTGCGTTTTTGCAGGTCCATCGGCCAGGCCGAATATAACACCACCATATTTCGTTGACGACTTCTTCTGGTATGAACGGCGAAGTGTGGCGATGGCGCGCAAATTATGGCGATCCTCCATTTCAACGAAGTTGACCGGATTCGCGATAAGGAAATCGATTCGCTTGAGTTGGATGTTGTCTTCCATGCTCCTGAAATCAAGCGCAATCAGAGAGAACTTGTAATGTGGCAGTTGCTTGTTGAGATAGTCGATCGTTGAACGAAACTCGCTCTCATCTGCTTTCTCGTTGTTTCGGGCTAGAAAACCTACAGCGTGCTCCTCTGCATGTGCGTCGTGGGAGTGGATAGGCTGAGCTGACTGCTCATTGCTTAAACTCGTTGATGTTGGTCCGTTTTGACTACTTTGCGCAAACGCAGACAACACACTCCATAGCGCCGCTAACCCAAGAATCGGTAGCTTGGGAATCATGACAATCACCTATCTCGCGGAGGCCGGTTTTAGAAACGTCTTCACAGCGACCATCAGGCTTGCCTTCGATTCGCGCAAACCTGATCTCTTTGCCATACCGTAGCAATTCAGATAGACGGAGACATTGCTCGTGCTTACACAATTCTATCGACGACGCTCCAACATTCCACCCAACGAGCAGTCATATTGGTCGAGGAAGTCGGCGATCAGGAGCCCCGGACATTAAACTCAAGAAAGAGTCACTCTTCCGCTCGCTAAACCGCAGGAACGATATGCTTGGAGTGTCCGAATGTCAACTGTGTCCTCACCGCAGACTATAACCTGCAACATAGGCCGCACGGTCCCACAGTCAATCCCAAGCCTTTCGCAATTTTGCCGCAGGCTGACTCCCTGTGCCCTGAGTCGAATGAGTTCATCCTGATTCACAATCCGACGTCGACGGCTTAACCAATGGAATCAATTTGTTACGCGACGGGTAAAGTAGAACATTTCTCAAATGGTACGTTTGCTGTCGCGAGAGGGAAGCAGGCGTAGCCCACACTCATGAAAGAGAACTTCGGGAATGCTGCCATAGGACTGCCCATCGAGTCATCCGTGCTTAGGGATCGGCTGCTTAGCAGTTCTATTTATAGACGGTAGAAAGTAAACGCAAAGCGACAAGCAGAGCACGCGACACCCCAGCAGGCGGAACACGTCTCCTCCCCTTTGCTACTCTCGCTCATGATTCTTGATGTGTGCTCGGATGGTGCCCGATTCACCCGGACTTTGAGTTACTCACCCGTGACTGAAGATTCTCGCTGGTCGGATAGTCTGGTCATCGCGCTCGCGAATTGAACAATCCAGCGCATTCAATTACCCCAATCAGGGTATCTGTGTCGATGAAGAAGTCTGTTACGGGCATGTGCCCGAGTCGGTCTTCGGACAATCTGAAGCTGTGACACCAGGTCGAGACACCAAATGTGACAGTAAGAAGTTCAGAAGGTCACAAGACTTGAAAAATTCGTCCACTGACTCGTGACCTTTTCCCTTGATAATTTGGACCTTTGCATCTCCTCCTAAAGCTGTGTAGTGTTTTGCGAGCGCACAACTGTTCGCGGAGAAGGATACCCAGCGATCGGAATTCCCGTGGAGATGAAATATCGGAACCTTGTGCTGTGCCAGAGTGGAGAGGTGGCTTACAGGACTTAACTCTTCCAAGCGATTCCTGAATTCTTCGTCTTTATCTTTCATCCCGTACGCGTTCTTGGCTTCCTCATACTGTTCATGGGAGTCCGTGGACAGAGGCCACGCTCTGAGGTCGGTTACGGGATATATGGCCCCTATGCACCGAACCGAGTCCGCGTGTTCTTCCGCCCAATTGTAGAGCATTAAGCCACCTCTGCTTTGGGCGAGGAGGCAAGGTCTTGTTGACAAGTGATATTTCCTAACCACCAGTTGGTAAAAATCAGAATAGATGCGCGTGCCGGCGGGGCTGCCGTACGATTCGCCTGCATCCACTCCGGCGACTTGAATGCCGTTCTTCAACAACTCATCGAACATGTATCTGTTGACCTGGCTGGGCGTGTCTTTCTGAAGGAGAGTTGGTGCGTACCATACCCACGGGCTATCGTCGCTACTATGTTGAGACTTGGGAACCAGCAGGAAGGCCGAGTGACCAGTCACTTCGAAAGTTGTCAGAGCGGCAAGATCTGCAGAGAAAAACCCCGGATCTTGATTGCCAGAAGACGTGGCCGTTGCTAACGCTAGTACCAAGGCGGTGCGCATGCTTATCACGAGTTTTCGCGAGAACATAGCCTTCCTCCAGTCTGGATCTCAGGTTGAGCACCTCCGGTGGCGACGCGATTACTTGTTTTGTTTCACAATCTTAACCTCTTGCGTGTGGACCTTTTGCATTACCATCCCTGTGTGAGTACCGCCAGGACACGTGGTAAGGAGCGCTTTGTCGTATTCAGCCTTCTGGTGTTCGTAATCACAAGAGGAAACGCATCTCGTCGTTTGCATCTGATAGCGGATTGTGTAAATGTCGGTTATATCCCCAGCCGTCCAGCGACGAAACCAAGTCATTGTTCCTCCCGAGACAAGGATGTCCTTGTCGTAACCCCTTTCTGGTGCACGGTTGTAGGAATACCCGCAGCCAGAGCCGGAGCAGGTGTAGCTCACGTGATCCGGGTCCGGTATTCTCCCTGGGATGGAGCAGGTACCAGTGCAGCTCGTACACGGAGCCCCTTTCCACGTGTCTCGACTGGGCTTACATTGTTGGTCAACATATGGCGTACCGCTTGCATCTGTGTCCGACCACTCCGTTTTGTATTCTGGGGGCTGGGGAAGGGGTGGCGTCGGAATTTGTGGTATGGATGCAAATGCTGGCCCCTTGTCAGTATTAATGTTAACAAAAGCGGCAGATCGTCCATATCGTGCACACTTGATGTTCTGGCCAGTCCCAAAATTTATCGAATCCTTCGGTTTTGGGACATTGGTGCAGCTCGCGTTAGCGATGTCAACATTCGTAACTCTGGGCGGCTTGTCCGATTTCGAGATCGGTGTATAACGTACGTTAACCATGAAGTTGCAGTTGTCTACTTGTTCCGTGCCAGCCGACATCCCCACAGGAGGGTTGCAGATTTGCATACACTGCCTGAAAACATCTAGTGCATGGTCGTCGACGAACTCGCTCCAGAACGCATATGTCGAACTCGCCGTGAGTTCTTTTGCCTCGTCGGAGCAATATTCGTGATCTAGCTTGTCGTAATACTGAGACTCGGACTTGAACTCAGCAAAAAAAGCCTGAGTGAGGACGTCTCCGCTGGCGCTCGATGAGCCTTGCTTCAATTGGTGTAGTGCGTCGCAGAAGGCATGCCTATAGGCTTGATGAGTGTAGGTCGACTCATTTATGCCGTAGCGATTGTAAGCGGCTGATCTAAGCCCGTCTAAACACTTTGCGGAACAGGAGTCGTTTGCGATCGCGAAGTGCGGGCCGAGAAAACCAAGGCTGAGGCTTGTAAAGATTCGGATCCAACGCTTTCCAGTGGTCGTCATGCTCTCTCCTTCACGAGTGTTTTGTTCTCATCAGGATTGTGACCAAGGTGGGCCCTGCAACGGGAGGAATTGTATACCCAGACTACTAGATACGTGTAAGAGAAATACGACCTTGGGAACAGACCGGATCTTGGGGCTGGATGATCATCGACCCCCTCCAGACGTTCTTTCAGGTACCGTACCTTGGCGAGCATCGAAGCCGAGATACTGGGGGAGAAGTTAATGAAGCAGAATGCGAATTAACTAACGAGATCTCGAAAATCTGTGTTGTATCCGGTCGGTGAAGAAAATTCTCCATAAAGGGAATTGCACCGAGCGATTCCTAGAAGCAGGAAAATACATCCACCGGACAAAGGTCGCTTCGACAGAACTGAGACGCTAGGAGAATGTCAGGTCGACAACAAACGGCTCAGCCCCGCTACTCGAAAGCGAGAACTCGCCCTTTTTCACCTCCGAATATTTGTCATTCGGAAACATGAAGTGGAGCTCATAATGACCTTTGTCATTGCCCATCACGCTGAGCCCACTAAATCGTTCGGGGACACCCTTCTCTCGGAAGAAAAACTTGTTGAGCGGAAAATCCTGACCATCTACGGTCACTCGGACGGGGCTAATTTTTGCAGGCACGCGATTTAAGTTCACAATCGTGACGAGGCCGTATAAATCCATCATCGGTCCATGAGCCGAGTGCGTCCTTCCAAACACCTTTATCGAACCTTCTGTTCCATCAAACAGCCGGAGGGAGGCGGCTCTTGTGGCTTGCGGATCTGATGTTTGCAGTGCCGGGTGAAATCACGATTTAGTTCCTCGACTTCTTTCATCAACTCGTGAGGGAAGAATTCAACACGCATCAAAGCCGTCGCTCAATCGCAGATCAAAACGGCACCTCCCAGCGTGGGCGTTCCGAATATTGGTGCTCCGAACGTGCCGCAAAAACTCCAAGGGCAGCAGCCCGCTAAGTAATACCGAATCTGAGAGTTACCTGCTAAGATCGGCAGTCTCAGGACGACTGCGATGTCTGCGAATCATACTGATCTTGAAAAACGTCTGTGGGACGCCGCCGATGAACTTCGTGCCAACTCCAAACTGAAATCGTCTGAGTATTCCGTCCCCGTTTTGGGACTGATCTTCCTCCGGTACGCCGATCACAAGTTCACTGAGGCTGAGAAGAAGATGCCTCGCCAGGCCAGCGGACGCCGGAAGATCGGGAAGACCGATTACCAAGCACAAGGCGTCCTATATCTCCGCGAAAACGCCCGCTTCGGAACTCTGTTGAACCTGCCAGAAGCCACCGATATCGGCAAGGCCATCAACGAGGCCATGAAGGCGATAGAGGCCGACAACGAAGACCTCAAGGACGTTCTCCCCAAGACCTACAACAGCATTGACAAGGCCCTCCTCGTCTCGTTGCTGAAGAATTTCGCGGCGATCCCGATGACGATTGAGGGTGACGCCTTCGGCAAGATTTACGAATACTTCCTCGGCGAGTTCGCAATGGCCGAGGGACAAAAGGGTGGGGAATTTTTCACGCCAACCAGTATCGTCAAGTTGATTGTCGAGATCATCGAGCCGTTTCACGGAAAGATTCTCGACCCAGCGTGTGGATCAGGCGGCATGTTTGTCCAGTCTGCGGCATTTGTCGAGCACCACAAGAAGACCGTCAATGACATTTCGATCTATGGACAAGAAAAGGTCGCTGAGACCATCCGGCTCTGCAAGATGAATCTAGCGGTACACGGCCTATCTGGTGATATCCGGCAGGCTGTGACGTATTACGAAGACATTCACAAGAGCGTCGGAGAGTTCGACTTCGTCATGGCGAATCCGCCGTTCAATGTCGATAAGGTCGATAAGGAGCGGATCAAGGACGACCCACGGTATCCGTTCGGCCTGCCTAAAAACGGACAACGCTAATTATCTCTGGGTTCAGGTCTTCTATAGCACGCTCAACCCAACCGGACGTGCTGGTTTTGTAATGGCGAACTCCGCTGGAGACGCAAGAGGATCGGAGTTGGAAATTCGGCGGCAGTTGCTTCAGGCTCGAGCTGTGGACGTGATGATTTCCGTCGGGCCGAACTTCTTCTACACGGTCACTTTGCCTTGCACGTTGTGGTTCTTGGATCGGGGCAAGTCCAAGACAAAGCGTAAGGACACCGTTCTCTTCATTGACGCTCGTCACATTTTCCAACAGATTGATCGAGCACATCGGGACTTCTTGCCCAAACAAATTGAGTTCATCGCCAACATTGTCCGGCTCTATCGAGGTGAGACTGCCGAAGGAGAAGCCGGAAGCCCCGAATTGATGAAGCAGAGTTTCCCGAAGGGTAGGTACGTGGATGTCGCAGGACTCTGCAAGGTCGCCACTCTTGCGGAGATTGAAGCACAAAGCTGGAGTCTTAATCCGGGTCGGTACGTCGGCGTGGCGGAGCGGGCAGCCGACGACTTCGAGTTCATTGAACGACTGGAAGAACTGAATGAGGAACTTGAGACGCTGAATGCAGAGGCCAGACGGCTTGAAGAGAAGATTTCTGAGAACGTGGCATCTATTGTGAATAGCGAGATTGCCGGATGACCCGACGAGTCAAGTTGAAAGAGGTTTGCAGGGAGATCACAGTTGGTCACGTCGGCCCGATGGCAAACGAATATGTCGAGAGTGGCATACCTTTCCTCAGATCACAAAACATTTCTCCATTTCGGCTGGAGGATGCCAGTATCAAATTCATCAGCAATGACTTTCACAAGCGACTGAAGAAGTCCGCTCTGGCTCCGGGAGACGTTGTCGTAGTGCGAACGGGCTATCCGGGAACAGCGTGTGTGGTGCCCAAACGTTTCCCGGTCGCCAACTGTGCTGATCTCGTGATTCTTCGGCCTTCGACGGAGATCGACGGCTACTTTCTCTGTTGTCTCTTCAACTCGGTGTGGGGGCAAAGAACAGTAGCAGGTAGTCTAGTGGGAGTCGCACAACAGCACTTCAACATTGGAGTAGCGAAGGAAATGGAAATCAACCTGCCACCGCTACCTGTTCAGAAGAATATCGCTTCCATCCTCTCTGCCTATGACGACCAGATCGAAAACAACATTCGTCGGATCAAGATTCTGGGAGAGGTAGCACAGATGATCTACCGAGAGTGGTTTGTGAACTTCCGGTTCCCGGGACACGAGAAGGTCAAGGTGGTGGACTCGGGGATCGGGGCGATTCCGCACGGATGGCGAGTTGGAGCCCTTCAAGATGCAGTCGTTCTTCAGAGAGGATTCGATCTTCCGACCGCACAGAGACAGCCGGGGACTGTACCGATCTTAGCTGCAACAGGTATAAATGGCACACACAGCGTGGCTAAGGTGAAGGGGCCGGGCGTCGTAACTGGGCGAAGCGGATCGCTTGGAGTTGTGCTGCTTGTTCTTGACGATTTCTGGCCATTGAACACTACGCTGTGGGTGAAGGAATTTCGCCAGTCCACTCCTGCTCATGCATATTTTACGCTGAACAATCTGAAGTTGAGTGGCTTTAACTCCGGGGCGGCGGTGCCTACGCTAAATCGTAACGATATTCAGAATCTACCGCTCATTTTGCCGGAAACAAAGGTGCTAGATGCCTTTGACGATTGCGTAATGCCCCTGTTCCGACTTCAGAACAATCTGAAAGCTACGAACGCAAATCTCCGTCAAACTCGTGATCTTCTTCTTCCCAAGCTAATGTCCGGCGAGATCAGTGTGGAACACGTCGAGACTGAGGCTGTCGCTCAAGGCGTATGACCTTTACCGATCCCGATTCCGAAGATGCCCTTGAGAGGAACGCTGTCCGACTTTTTGAAGACATCGGCTGGAAGTCGGCCAACTGCTATCACGAAGTCTGCGGAGCCAATTCCACGTTGGGACGGGAAACGACGGAGCAGGTCATGCTGGAATTCCGACTCAAGGCTGCACTCGAACGTCTCAACCCCGATGTGCCGCCTCTACCCTTCGATATCGCAGTCACTGAACTGACGAAGGACAGAAGCGTGTTGAGTCCTGTCCGTGCGAATCGGGAGGTCTACAAACTGCTGAAAGACGGCGTCAAAGTGACCTACCGAGCCGCCGACGGCAATGAAGCCGTCGAGACGGTGAAGATCATCGACTGGGATAATCCAAGTAACAACGACTTCTTCCTCGCTTCGCAGTTCTGGATTTCCGGGGAGTACGGCAGGAAGAGAGCTGACCTCATCGGGTTCGTCAACGGCATCCCGCTTCTGTTCGTTGAATTGAAGACATCACACAAGTCGCTTGAGAATGCTTTCAAGTACAACCTATCTGACTATCGAACGACGATCCCGCAAGTCTTCTGGTACAACGCAGTCATCATCCTGTCGAATGGATCGAAGAGTCGCATCGGGAGCATGACGGCAGGCTGGGAACACTTCGCCGAATGGAAGAAGATCAACGACGAAGGTGAGGAGGGTAGGGTCAGTTTGGAGACGATGATTCGAGGCGTATGTGAGCCAGCACGCTTTCTCGACATCGTCGAGAACTTTACGCTCTTCAGCGAAGCGAAAGGCGAGACTGCGAAGCTTGTTGCGAAGAATCACCAATACCTCGGTGTCAACAAGGCAATCTCAGCCGCCCAGCAGATCAAAGACAATCAGGGCAAACTCGGAGTCTTCTGGCACACACAAGGGTCAGGCAAGAGCTACTCGATGGTCTTTTTCTCGCAGAAGGTCCTGCGGAAACTTCCCGGCAACTGGACCTTTGTCATCGTGACGGACAGGGAGGATTTGGACGGTCAGATTTATCGGAACTTCGCCTCAACGGGGGCCGTCATCGAGGATGAGTCGAGCGTCCGAGCACAGAGTGCCGAGCACTTGAAGCAGCTTCTCAACACTGAGGATCACCGCTACGTCTTCACGCTGATCCAGAAGTTCCGGACGGAGGAATGCGAGACGTATCCGAAACTGTCGGACAGAGATGACATCGTCGTCATCACGGACGAAGCTCATCGGAGCCAGTACGATGTCTTCGCCTTGAACATGCGGAATGCCCTCCCGAACGCTGCGTTCATCGGCTTCACGGGCACGCCATTGATCGCCGGGGAAGAACGGACGAAGGAAGTCTTCGGGGATTACGTCTCGATCTACAACTTCAAGCAGTCGATTGATGACGGGAATACTGTCCCGCTGTACTACGAAAACCGCATCCCCGAGCTTCAACTGACGAACGACAACTTAAGGGACGACATTGCGGCGATCATTGACGACGCAGAACTCGACGAGGATCAGCAGGCGAAACTGGAGCGGGAGTTCGCCCGAGAGTATCACCTGATAACGAGAGAAGAACGTCTCGACCGGATCGCTGAGGACATCGTCGCTCATTACACGGGCCGGGGCGTTCTAGCGAAGGCGATGGTCATCTCGATTGACAAGGCGACCGCCGTCCGAATGTACGACAAAGTCCAGAAGCACTGGAAAGCAGCGTTGACGAAGCTGGAGACAACTGCTGCTCAAGCCAGTCCCGCTGACAAAGAAGAACTCGACAGGCGACTTCGATTCTTCCGAGAGACTGACATGGCGGTTGTCGTCTCGGCATCCCAGAATGAGATTGAGGAGTTCAAGAAGAAGGGTCTGGACATCACGAAACACAGGAAACGGATGGTCAAGGAAGACTTGGAGACGAAGTTCAAGAAGCCGGACGATCCGCTCCGAATCGTCTTCGTTTGTGCGATGTGGATCACGGGCTTTGATGTGCCGTCATGCTCGACAATTTATCTCGACAAGCCGTTGAAGAACCACACGCTGATGCAGACGATTGCGAGAGCGAATCGGGTATGGCGAGATAAGCAAAATGGCCTGATCGTCGATTACGTCGGAATTTTCCGAAATCTTCAGAAGGCACTCGCAATATACGGTACAGCTCGGGGCGGAGCTGTGGGCGAGTCGCCGATCAAGGACAAGAGCGAACTCGTTGACGAGCTTGCGGACGCTATCGCCGAAGCGACGGCGTTCAGTGAGGAGAGAGGAATTGACCCGGCTGCGATTCGGGATGCGACAGGCTTTGATCGAGAGAAGTTGAAGGACGACGCGGTCGCAGCGTTTGTCATCAACGACGAGACGAGGCGGCGGTATCTGCTCTTGGCCGGGAATGTGGATCGGCTTTTCAAGTCGCTCCTACCTGATGTTGCGGCAAACGAATACGCTTCGATCTGCAAGGTCTTCTCTGTCATTGCTGCGAAAATCCGGGTAGACATCCCAGCGGTGGACATTTCGGAAGTGATGGACGATGTTGCCACTCTGCTCGATTACTCGATTGCGACACAAGGGTACGTTATCAAAGCATCAGAGACGACGAACTACATCGACCTTAGCCAGATTGATTTCGACACCCTTCGTACGAAATTCGACAAAGGCCGAAAGGCGACTGAGGCACAGAAACTCCGCAGCGGGATCGCACAGAAGCTGACTCGAATGATTCGCCTCAATCGAACCCGGATTGACTTCCTTCAAGAGTTCCAGAAGATGATCGATGAATACAACTCCGGAGCGTCGAACATCGAGACATGGTTCGCCAAGTTGACCGCGTTCGCTCAGAAGTTGTCAGAGGAAGAAAAGCGTGGGATTTCGGAGCAGTTAACCGAGGAGGAGCTAGTGATCTTTGACCTGCTGACGAAGCCTGAAATCAAAATGACGAAAGCGGAGGAGCAGTTGGTCAAGAAGGTCGCGAAGGACTTGCTTGCTACGCTGAAACGAGAGCGGCTCGTCCTTGACTGGAAGAAGCGACAAACGACTCGGGCAGCGGTTCTGGTCACGATCGAGACCGTGCTCGACCAACTGCCAAGAGTTTACACGCCTGAACTCTACGAGCAGAAGTGCCAGTCGGTTTACCAACACGTCTTCGACTCGTATCAGGAACAGAACAAGAATCTTTATGTCAACTAAACAACAAAATCCGGCGGGCTAGTTGGACTACCGTTCGCTTACCTCTCCACGAGCAAAGGCACTCGTTAAATCCACAAACCTGATGACACATCGGTCGGCAAGGGCTACGGATGAGACGAACTCACTCTCATTACCTTCAGTCCAGCCGTACTGCCGTGCAAGAGACAAATCGGGTGAATATCTCGTCTCGTTGACAACGCGAGGCTGTCTGAAGTACACGCGTTCGCCCGATTCTCCCGGAACAATCAGACCACCTGCAAACTCACGCACGATTAAATAGCTGTCGCTTAGGCTGTTTGAGTATGGTTGAATCCAAGTCACCATTAGCCCCACACGACCATCTGTGAGGCTACAGGTCTGGTCAATTCGTCGTTCTTGTAAGACCGAGCCGTATCTGATTTGCAGGAAACCTCTCTCATTAATGTCGGCACAGTGCTTCTCAATCTGTCGAAATAACTCAGCGACACTGGCGAGTATTGCCTTCATTCCTTCGCCGGAACTCATTCGCGATTTGTCTTGTCGAAACAGCTCCTCAGCTTTGAATATCTCCGCCCGTCTCGTCGCGGTGAGCGGCAGGTATTGGCCGCCATTCTCCTGAACCCGAGCCTTGATGGCCCCGACCGCTTGCTCTAGTCCGAAGTCAGCAAAATTGAAGCGAACAAGGTGTTGAGGCAGCCAAATAGGGAGAGGGGTCTCCCGGTCCAGAACCACAAAAACCAATCGCTGCCATCCATGTTCAAGGCAGGCTTCTTTGATTGCCGTCTCCTCAACTCGTGTCCACGGGGTCTTGCCCCAAGGATCTCGATAGAGAACGACCATTACGCGGGAGTCATCATAGAACGGCCTACGCATCGACTCTAAGCCGTCTGTCCCTGCCAGTTCTTCTTGGTTTCGAGGAAAGAAGAAGACCTTCAGTCCTTCTGTAAGCCTTTGGTGAATCGCCGCTGCAATTGGTTCGTCCTTGGACAAGAAGGAAATCGCAACGTCGTATTGTGGATTGTCAATCGGCATTTGCCTTCCATTCTATCGTCCGCTCGGAGTTCTCAGTGATGCGAAGTGACTGGGACGAGACACCCCTTGGTACAATGCCCGAGAGGAAAAGTAAGACATGAAGATGACTGCGATTGTGCAGCAGTTAAAGAGGGAACAGGATCGGCTGACCCGAGAGATTCGAGGGGTGGCAGCGGCACTTGCTGCGGTCGGTGCAGCATATGGAAGGCCGAGACGCCAGCTTTCCGTGGCTGCAAGGGCTCGTATCGCAGCAGCCCAGAGAGCACGATGGGCGAAGGTCAAAACCGGCCAGACAAAGAGCGGGACCCCGAAGAAACGGACTTTGTCAGCCGCCGCTCGGAAGAGGATTGCTGCCGCACAACGGGCGAGATGGGCGAAGGTTAGGTCTGGACGGAAATAGGCATGCGTTTGACAATCGACATCCCCGACAGGGAGATCGCCATCGCAAATGCGTGTTCTGTTCCCTTGGCAATCAGGGGTGTGACGTGGAGAGAATCCTGCTTGGGCGAACTTGCCAAGGAGACCGGAGTCTACGTTATTCATCACGGAGGAGTCATCAAGTACGTGGGTAAAACCGGGGGCCCGAGTATGTCTTATGGGACGAGACTACGGCGGGAGTTTCAGGAAGGTGCGGCGAACGGCAAGCACATTTATCCGAAGCTAGCTACGCTGACTATCCCGCCTGAGATCATGGTGTCCTTCTTCTCGGGAAACGATATCGAGCGGTTGGTAACTACCGACGGGATGACCCTTAATAGTTTCGAGAAGATTGAAGTCTTTGAGACCGCCGCGATTCACGCCTACCAGCCGGACTTCCAGCGTCACCACGAAAAGCGAATCAGCAATCATCTGAGGAAACTTAAAATCCCTGAACCCGCGAGAGAAGCGATGCTAGCCGTTCTAAAGCTGAATTCGCGATAGCCCCAGCGGGTTTGCGATTCCCTCAAAATCATTGGAATTCCTATACTACGTAGGAGTGGGCACGGGCACTGGGTCTCCTGCACTCGACACGAAGCTGCTGAACAGCGAAGGCTCGGTTCTTGAAGACCGGTGCTATCAACGTGCCCGACAGATTCACGTCACTGGAGGGACCCTCCATGTCGTTTTACCTTCTGGACTGTCAGGCGGCTTTCGTTGTCTCTTGCGAATTCAGCCACGCGAGAACAGAAGACCGACGAAATCGCAAGCCCAGCGGGAGCCGGATCACAGGTATCGGGTTGTCATATCTTGCCCGACCGCGAAGGCGAGTCGGATTATAAATAGACGACGGCTTGCATTTGAGCAGTTCGGCGACTTCCGCGACAGTCAGAATGTCGTTGCCGGCTGGTGCCGTCGGCTGAACTTCTGCTCCCGCATTTGAGACAGTGACTACGAAAGATGCTGGCAATGTGATTCCGGTCGTGGGCTTCATAGTTCTCCTATTGGCAACGAGAGGGTTGGCAATTCAGGCAGATGCAGAGGCTCTTGCGTATTTAGCGGGAATCGGACAGAATTGCACGTGTTTTTGGGACAGATCGACGAGGCATAGCTCGAATGAGTTCATCTGTCGTGGGCGATACGTCGTTCCTGTCCCGGCTTGCCGGACTGTTGCCAAGGATAAAGACGCGTCTTCAATTGTCCGGTTTGGCAATCGCCGTGGGTGCCTGGGTCGCAGTACGCACAATATCTCCAAATGCACTTAAAGCACAGATATCGGCAGGCGCGATCGGTATTGCCTTTGTCGTTTTTGGGCAAGTATTCTCGGCGTTAGGGACGTTTGAGGCGGCGCAAAGAGCCAAGCTAATTATTGCTTTGTTCGTCATTTTTTGCATTTTCGTGCTTTCCCTTATTGTTGTTACCTCCTTGTTTGTCTTAAACGCCGAGCGATCGACGGCTGAGCAGGAAGTCAGCGACTTACAGGATCAGATTATTGCCGTGGTCGGAGCATGGGAAGGCTCAGATCACAATCCGGGCGATCGCGACAAAGTGGTGCGGGGAGCACCAAAACTAACGAATGCGATGCTTTCGATTCCCGACACGGGTCTTCGACCTGAATGGCAAATTGTTAAATACGAGTATGGTCTGTACGCTGCCACAATGACGTCATCCATTGAAGAAGTGAAGTCAGGGAGTGACCAAGCCAAGAGGGAATTTGCAGTCAGAGGGTTGACCGCGGGAGACCATGCCCTTGCCATCATATCCAAAGCAGAGAACCGTTATCTAACAGACAAGGACTTTGAAAATGTCGTAGCTTTTGTCCGAAGCAACGACGATGAAGAACGGATACGCTATCTACGAGCCATATGTTTTTGTCAATTATTCCGCATCGGTGAAATTCACAGCAAGGAGCAAGCAAAACATGAAATCGAAGAACTCAACCGAATCCAACCGTCGTTCGCGAAAAGCAAATATCCGATCCTTGGAAACCCAGAATTCGCAGGCTGCATCGAGTAGTTTCGTAGAATCGCTTAAATGCCCCAGCGGGTCCACACTGAGCGGTATGAAAGCACACGGGTGTGGTACCGGCGGGAAACCAGACCGCAAACACTTGCGGGCCTAGTCAAAAAGCGACCGTCATCAGCGGCTATTGCTTGAGAGCTGCACTGGAAGAATCGTCTGCGAGGGCCGATGCCGCGCGGCGCTGGCTCGGGATCGGCTTGAGGTATCAAAATGACGACACCCACGGATATGTCGTGGTTCACTAAGCTGCTTGAAGTTTTGCCCAATATCAGAACCAGACTGCAGTTGTCTGGTTTGGTAGTTGCAGTTGCGGCAGTGGTTGCTACCCGAGCCGTTGTTCCTCAAGCCGTCAATGCACAACTCTCGGCGGGTGCGATTGGCGTACTGTTCATTGTCTTCGGTCAAGTGTTCTCTTCTTTGAAGGACTTTCCTGAGCACGAGCGATCTCGATTGGTGTTGGTATTGTTTGGGTTCTTCTGCGTGTTTGTGGTGACGCTGGTCGTCACTACGGGTCTCTTCGTCTCGCGAGCGGGCGCGACCAATCCCACCGACAAAGTGGTAACGTTCGGACTCTCTGGGTCATTCGATAATGGGTACACTTATTCTCCAGCAAGCACGGTGACACTCGATGTGACAACCGGACTTGAAGTTTCCGCAGATGTCACAATCGAGGAAACGGGAGAAATATTCAGCGGTCAACCCGTGTACCAAATAAGCTCAAACTGGGAGTGGGAAAACCAAGGGACGTTTAAAGGATCACTGCAACTCCAAAACCCGGCCGCGTTTGTAGGTTTTACCGGGGGGTTTCTCCCTCACGCAGCGTATTGGACGCCCTCGTTGGGGCATAATGTCATTTCGAAAAACACCTATCTCCGCCGCACCAACCCATCAATTTCTCGTTGAACTCAGCGGCTAAAGTACAGCGCCACCCCAGCTCCACGCCTCCGGGCCCATTAGGAAAGCGCCCTTGCGCCCGGTCCCTTACTTTTTGTGCTTCTTGCAGTAGCGTCGGTAGGAACTCCTCCCTTTCCGCGTGCTAACTCGTGGGTTAGACCTCTGCGGAAGTTGCGATTGTTGAGGAATCAGCGGATTGAAAACAAAAGACTTCCTTTGTTTTCAATACGGGCGGGATTGCGAATCCCACTCTCTCCGCCAGTTCTAAAGCACTTATTCCCCAAACTGATTGCATCGGCGATCAGTTGGCCCTGCCAAGCGCAAATCCAACCACTTTCGCGTGGGCTTGCTCCATCTCATCGGTCAGAACGTCCCCATAGGGGTTCATGGTTGTCTGATGTCCGCGTGCAGCATCAGCTTTTGTCGCACAGCGAGCACTGTGCCCACTGCGTGCACGCAGGCACCGCAGGTGTGCCGCATCGTGTGCAGCGGATTGCAGATGGAGCAGGTCTACGCGCACGCCTTTGAGAAGTATCAGAAAGAAGTAGCCGCGAAAGCGGCACAATTCAACGCGGCACAAACCATCGCGGAATACGAGCGTTTGGCCGGGAAAAATGCCGAGTCCACGCAAAAGCGCCCACGATCATGTTTTCGGTGAAATTGCGATGCGCGCTAAATCATTGATTCCGAATGGAGGCGCGGGTCGGAATCGAACCGACGCATAAAGGTTTTGCAGACCTCTCCCTTACCACTTGGGTACCGCGCCCTGAAATTAAGGTAGCGCCAGATGCCAAAAAAGTCCACCGATGCCCGGCAGCGCTGCCGAACATGCAAAGGGCCCTCCCGCAGAGGGCACCAGGAACCGAATCGATGGAGCGGGAGACGGGATTTGAACCCGCGACTTCGACCTTGGCAAGGTCGCACTCTACCACTGAGTTACTCCCGCTCAGCAGCCATCATTATAAATGAGGCATCCGAGCGCGGCAAAATAAATGCCATCACGACTGGGAAGGCCCGCGGAATTCACCGCCCGCCGCCGGTTCGTTTGCTTTTTTGCGAGCCACGAAGGCCTGGTCCACTGGGGCGCGTTCAGAAGCATTTCGCTCGACTCGAGGCGCCCCCTTCAGAATCGCCGCGGCACATCCCCGTGGTGGCCCGTCCACTGCGGGTCCCGTTCGGGCGGGACGATCTCGCCGTCGCGCATGTGAATGACCTCGTCGCCATACTCCGCCGCTTCCGGATTGTGCGTGATCATCAGGACGGTCTGGCCGAGTTCCTGGTTTGACTGGCGTAGCATGCGAAGCACGATTTCAGAGTTCGTGGAATCCAGGTTGCCCGTAGGTTCGTCCGCCAATACGATGGCGGGCTTATTGACCAATGCCCGCGCCAGCGCGACCCGCTGCTGTTCGCCTCCGGAGAGTTCCGCGGGGCGATGAGAGAGACGCTGGGTGAGTCCCAGCAGCTCAACGATTCGCTTGAAGTGAGCTTCATCGAACTTGCCGTCGCCGGCGATGTCACGGGCAATTTCGATATTCGAGCGTGCATCGAGCGTGGGCAGCAGGTTGAATTTTTGGAATACAAACCCGATTTTGCGCTTCCGCATACGGGTCCGTTCCGCATCCGAGAGCTGCGAGATATCCTCCCCGTCAATCGCGATGCGCCCCCCATCCGGGCGAGTCAGCCCTCCCAATAAATAGAAGAGCGTGGACTTTCCACTCCCGGAAGGCCCAACCACGCTGACAAATTTCGCCCTTTCCACGCTGATCGTCACCCCACGTAAGGCTTGCACCTCAACCTTGCCCACATGGTAGGTCTTCCGTAGCTCAACGGCTTCGATGAAAGACATGCAGGATTAACGATACTACAGACGGTTGGAAGGGTTGTGCGACAGGTGCCCGCTCAGGCTGCGCCGATGTGCGACGCATCCCGCTGAGGATGGGTTCGGCTCGGTCCGCGCTTGCGGACTAGCAGGAGACGAATGCGTTCCAGAAGTTCGGCGGGCACGTGCATGCCTTTCGGAAGAAAAACGTCGGCCTGGGTGTCGCGATCATAGATACGGACTTTGCCCGAGAGCAGGATCGCGGGAGTGCGCGGCGAGATGGCTTTGATGGCTTCGATGAGTTTGGCGCCGTCGAGACCGGGCATGATCAGGTCCGTGAGCACGAGGTCGACACCACCCCGCTTAAAGCGTGAGAGGGCATCTTCTCCGTTGAGGCAGGAAATCACGCGATAGCCGCGGGTCTCCAGAAGAACTTTGCGGATGGAGAGGGATTGTTCGTTGTCATCGACACAGAGAATCGTGCGTTTCGGTTTCATTGCTTTTCCCGAGGGTGAAGTAGCCGCCCAACCGCGGCAGGCAGAAAGAAGCTACGAATGCTGGTGATCTTGTTCATGGAGAATTTCAGAGCGACAAAATCCTACGTTCCGATTCGAGTGCTGTAAAGTGCCGCCGATGCCAATGGGAAACTTTTCCTATTGACTTTTCTCAGGCGTGTTGTGGGCGCGATTTGTCGCGGAGAAGAGAACGGTTGTCAGAAGGAAAATTCACTGCGCATGACTTCGACGGCGTTGCCGCCGACTCGCACGTTAACCACGCGGTTACCATCCTTGGACGCACGAACGAAAATTTGGCTCGGCCGTTTCATTTCGATCCCTTGTTCGATGAGGACGCGCTCCTCGGGTTGAGCCACGCCATGAGCCACCATCCACGCCGCCGTGCATCCCGCTGCCGAACCCGTGGCCGGGTCTTCGGTCCCGTAGAAGAGCATGCGAGCGTGCAAACGCGCGTTGGGATCGACGGTTTCACGGGAGACAAAGTAGAAAAACTTGCCTCCGTGCTCAGCGAGATATTGCTGCCCGCGAACGGAGTCGATGCGTAGATCCCGCAGTACCGCCAATGAACGAATGGGAGTAATCGTGTAGGCGAGTCCGGTGGACACCGTTTCGACGGGCAGTGACGGATCAAGATCCTCGACCCTCAGCCCGATTGGCTTCGCCACAGCCGCTCGATCGTGCTGCGCGATAAATTGCGGGTCGACCTGCGTCATCTCTCCAAATGAAGGTTGTCCGTCCAGATCTTCAAAGCGAACCGGAACCACTCCGACGTTCAACTCAAGCCGCACCTCGGAAGTGCTGCTTGATCCGCGCAGCACGAATGCTGTGCCCAGCGTAGGGTGGCCGGCGAACGGAAGCTCCTCCGCTACGGTGAAGATGCGCACGCGGATTCCGCGATCGCGCTCGTTTGCGGCGTTGGCGGGCACGACGAAGGTCGTCTCCGAGAGATTAGTCTCGCGGGCGATTGCCTGCATTTGCTCCGTAGTCAATTCGCGGCCATCGAGGCACACCGCCAAGGCATTGCCTGTGAGCGGGCATTCTGTGAACACATCGATCTGCACGATTTGTAACTTTTTTGAAGTTGCCATAAAACTTAATCCCCCTCGCCGGCAACACCAGACCCGTCACGTGCGATAACATAGAAAGAGACGGAGATTGGATTGTCTGGACCGTTAGCGGGATTCGGGACTTCGTCACACTCCTGACTCAATTTGGCTCGCGACGAGCCACCCTAAACTTAGACGGACGACGAGAGGAAATGACATGTCTTTGCGCATCAATTCGGAAGCACCCAATTTCACGGCGGAAACAACCCAAGGGAAGATCAACTTCCATGAATGGCTCGGGAACGGATGGGCGATTCTGTTCTCGCATCCAAAGGATTTCACTCCTGTCTGTACAACCGAACTGGGTTATATGGCTGGCCTGCAGCCCGAGTTTGCGAAACGCAACACGAAGATTTTGGGGCTGAGCGTGGACCCGGTGACGAGCCACGGTAAATGGTCGTCTGACATCGAAGAGACCCAGGGCCACAAGGTGAACTATCCCATGATCGGCGATCCCGAACTCAAAGTCGCGAAACTCTACGATATGCTGCCTGCCGAGGCAGGCGACAGCTGCGAGGGCCGGACCCCCGCCGACAATGCGACCGTGCGCACCGTGTTCATCGTCGGGCCCGACAAGAAGATCAAAATGATGATGAGTTATCCGATGAGCAGCGGGCGCAATTTCGACGAAATTTTGCGGGTTCTCGACTCCCTGCAACTCAGCGCCAAGCACAATGTGGCGACCCCTGTGAACTGGAAGCCAGGGGACGACGTCATTATTCCAACCTCCGTTTCCGAGGAACAGGCAAAACAGAAATACCCGGGCGGCTGGAAGACCTTGAAGCCATATCTGCGAGTGGTGGCTCAACCGAGATAAGAAACTTAGCCACGGGCGAGCATCTGAAAGGCCACGGAATCAGGCGCGAAGTCCATGGCCTCTTTGTGTTCGCCAGGGGTTGCTTGCCAAGTCCTGACCGCTGGCCGGTCCTTTGTGCCCCTGAGGGCGACAACTGAGCGTTTGAACAGCTCGCTGAAAGCATCTTGCGATAACTGCGTTTTGAAAGGGCCTCGGCTTCTGCCGAGCCGTAACAGCGGCAAACAGGAGGGCTTCTAGCCGCTGAGGTGGCGGGCGTCGCCGGGCAGCTGTTTAAAGCAGACTCTGAAGCCCGCATATGGTGCATGCAATCAGCCGGGCTGTTCCTGTCGTTCTCTTAATACCGACGGATCAGAAAGCCCTTGGCCCACGCTGCGGTTTTCAGAAGAAAATGCAGTAAGTAAAGATTCGTAAAAAGCATCTGATTTTGACAACTTCGGCCCGATAATCTGGTTCATACCAGTGGACCCTAGTCGATTTTTGCGGAAGGAGATTCCTATGTTACGACGTAGTCTACTCGCGCTAACGCTGGCCGGCTTGCTTTATGCCGTCACGCCGCTGGTTCTTGCGCAATATGGCAGTAACGATCAGCAATCAGCGCCCGCCGGAGAGGCCTCCGAGCACGGGCCTGGACACCACCGTTTCGATCCAGCGAAGCGCACCGAGATGCTGACCAAACAGCTCAACCTCACCTCGGATCAGCAGGCCAAGGTACAAGACATTTTGAAGTCGGAACAAGCGCAAATGGAGAAGCTTCACTCCGATTCGTCAGTCTCGCAACAAGACCGGCACTCAAAAATGATGGACCTTCACAAAGCATCCGACGACCAGATTCGTGAGCTCCTGGATGCAAACCAACAGAAGAAATGGGATGCGATGCAGGCCAAGCGGGAACAACGGATGGAAGGCCATCATCACGGGCAGGCTCCCGGCAATGCGCCGGAATCCGAACAGAAATAAGCATTCGGGTGGGCAACTCTGCCCACCCAGTTCTTCATAATCCCCGACCTGGCAACCTCGCGCGTCCCGAAGGGGCTAAACAATGCCAGTGCTCAATCCCTTCTTTTTTATCCAATGTGGACGCGCTGTATCGAACTCGTCTGTACGCGCCGTATACTGCCATGGTGCCTGAGCGGCGGAAACCCAAGCCCCTTCAGTCGGACCATCCTCTCCCTCAGCTGCACGCATAAGCATTGATTGATCGCAAAAGGGAAGCGTAAGCAGGCCGGTGTCTGTTCCGGTCTTCAAAACCGGCGGACGGCATCTCTGATGTCGTCGGTGCGTTCGACTCGCACACGCTTCCGCCAGT
>Ga0210399_10000814_pt1 | contig 24391 bp, 23 predicted proteins | sample IncBWC14MmetaG_FD_150865 | JGI IMG/M metagenome (GOLD analysis project Ga0210399, IMG submission 150865) | Forest soil microbial communities from Barre Woods Harvard Forest LTER site, Petersham, Massachusetts, United States - Inc-BW-C-14-M | ecosystem: Environmental > Terrestrial > Soil >... | reverse complement strand
GCTTGCCTCGTTGTGACGTTTGATTGCAATCGCAGCCAGGCACTTTGCGCGCTCGATCAATTGAACTTCCTCGGCTGTGGGGTCACGTTCAACGCTGCAGTACATCTCCAGAAATCCAAGCAGTTCATCATTCTCCGAGGCAACACGTTCAGAGCAAAAAGTATACAAGCCAAAATGCGCGGCGTTCATGGCAACGGCAGCAAGTTCGCTGGGGTCGTCATCCGGGAGGGTAATGAGCGAAACCACATTGCCGATCTGAAAATCGAGGGCGCAGCAGATTTCATTCAGTACTTTCGGGAGGGCCGCACGACAGGAAATCGATTGAAGAAGTTGTTCTTCCGCCCTCAAGAAATACTGCGTCTTGCCGTCCAGGCCGTGCTGTGAAGGCTTTTCTGGCTTGGCGTCTGAGCCGAAATCATATTCATTCATACAAGTCCTCCGCTCACCTTCGGGCCAGGTTCGCATCGAACTGAGCTCGGCCATCTACCGGCCGCGCTTGGGGAGCGATATTTTCGCGCCGCGCTCCCTCGGCCGAGGATTAGAGACTTGGCCCATCTTCCAGGCTAGTGTACGTCGTGATCGTGGTCCGGATGACGGTGACGCCAATTCCAATACGCACTTTGTTCTTTCACCTTCAGTTCCACAAAGGGGTGATACTCTCTGTGTTTTTCGCCGAGGTATACCCGGAAAGAACGGTCTTCGTTGTCATCCCAATTGTGATAATCCTTGTGTTGACGGTCATAGAACCGGTTGCGGTCCTTGTCGTCTCGATGGTTTTCTTCCTGACGCCCGTCCGGCGGCTTCGGCGCAGCACTCATGGCCGACGGCGCTGCCAGTGCGGCGGTAAGTACAAAAAAGCTGAACAAATATTTATATCCACTTTGCATTTCGTTTCCTCCTGGCTCAAGAGTCCCGTCCCGGACTCCTTTGCCTGCAAGGAGTATGCGGCGATCACTCTCGAAGTGATGTTCGATTCCGCACACTGTCCTAACGAAATGGGGGTTCACGACCTCAAAAACAAACCTAGCCTTTCGATTGCGCAATTCGATCAGGTGTTCTGACCGGCTCGGGCAGCTCTCGACCGCCGTTCTTTCATCGCGTAGAGGAATCTGTCCGCGGCATACAACAGCGTTCCAACGTTTTCGGCGTCCTTGGGATAACTAGCGACTCCTACGCTGACGGAAAGCGCCGGTTCTTCGGTATCCTTGGCAAGAAGCTCGCAAATTCGCCTCGCGACCAAGGTAGCAGCGGCCGCGCCCGTCTCCGGCAAAACCAGCGCAAATTCGTCTCCGCCTTGCCGCGCCGCAGTATCTATGGACCGACAGCAGTCCGCTAGGATTTGCGCCAGCCGGCAAAGCGCCCGGTTACCCACCAGATGCCCGAATCGATCGTTGATCGCCTTCAGACCATCGAGGTCCAACAATAAAAGTGTGAATTCGCGTTCCGTTCGCTTTGTACGGCAGATCTCAGCCTGCAATACCTCGAAGAGCTGTCGATGATTGCCCAGCCCGGTTAGCGAGTCGCTCAAGGCCTGGCGGCGCAGATGATCCTCAAGTGCCCGCTGCTCGGTGACGTCAACCACGATGATTTCATAGCCGGTCAAATCGCCACGATCGTCAAAGATGCCTCGGCCGCTCAGCCTGGCTTTCAGAACCGTCCCGTTTTTTCGGTTCCACTCGATTTCAACAGGCTCAATGCGCACCAACTCGGGAGACGTTCCCGCCAATAGCTTCCCGGGACCAAGATCCGGGACGACTCCGAACGAGCAGTTCGCTGCCAGTAATTCTTCTTTGCTTTCGTAGCCGAGCATGGTCAAAAGCGCCTTATTGACATCGAGGAAATTTCCTTGCGCATCGCACTGGCATATTCCACACGCGGGATTCTCCACCAGCGCCCGATACAGTGATTGCGAGTGTCGCAGGGCCTTCCCGGCCTCTTCCAGCTCAGCGCGCAGGTTCCTTTCGTTCAAGACTCGCCGAACGGCCATCGGCAATTGAGGCAGATGCTCTTTTTCCACGTAATCGAAAGCTCCGTCAGCCGTGAGTTTCGCGATGGATTCACTTCCCATGGCGGTGGTCAGGAAGAGCAGCGGGATGTCCTGCACAGTTTGATGGAGGAGTTGCACGGCCTGCGGCCCTTTCCAACTCGCGCTGGGGTACTCCGCGACCACCACATCATAAGATTGGGACCGGAGCTGTTGCGTGCACTGCGCTAATGTCAGAACGAGATCGGAATTGACGACGAATTGCGCTTTCTTTAGCTCTTCCACACAGCTATCTACCACGTCCGCGTCGCGGTGAACGAAAAGGACATTGAGCGCGCGCCGCCGGTGAGTAGCAGCGCTCTGCGGACGGTAGCTCCTCTGAGCAGACTGGAATTCGTTCTGGGCCAGATTTGACATGGCAGTCCACACCCACGACCGGCCGAGCCGCCTTAGCGATTACGGGTCGTCGACTTAGAGGCCGACCCTTTCATGCCCAACATATGCCTGATTGAATAACGTCGTCTGTCTCATTTTGAACACATGTCGTGTCCGTTAGCTCCGAAGCGGCCATGGCCGGATGGCCAGAGGGCCAGCCGTTAAACCCCCTTTTCCTTGGCAACGATTGGCTTGTGGTGTTCCATTCGGGACAGCCTTCAGGGTTTCCTATAGCGGAAGATGGTCTGGCCCCGCAGAGGCCCTATCAGGAGAACTGCATCATGAGTTGCCCGCTGTGCCACAGTAAACGAATCCATCGCTCAAGACGCAAAGGGATCATTGAATCCGGGATTCTGGCCATGATTTTCGTGAAACCATTCCGCTGCGAGAGATGTGACAATCGATTTTTCCGCTGGTCGTTCTCCACAAATCCCAATCCGGCCCCGCGGCCAACAGCGTAGTCATCCAGACACGCCCTCAAGGGATGTGCACTTTAAGGCGAACCTCGGTAGCGGACTAGACCGCGGCCGCCGGTCATCTATTTGGGTTTTTCTACCGCGTCTACGTCCTTATCGCCATGGCCCTTGGAGAATACCGGGTTATCGATCGTTCCGCCAATTCGAAAGGGAAACTGCAACTTACCGTCTTTTAATGTGGCTCCGGACAGCCGCGCGACGGTGTTGGTGAAGAAGCTCTCCTTGGTGGTAATCTCCGCCAACCCGCGATAGTTCAGTTCGTCAGTGCCTGATACGCTGACACTGCCCGAGCCGTCCACATCGACTCCATAGCCATCAATGTCTATGACGCGGCTGGAAATCCGTTGATTGGCCAGCTCCAGGTCAGTGGTTATCAAGTTAAACGAGGAAGGATCATTCTTGGCCGGGCCTAGATCATTGAAGTGCGCCAGCTTCATCAAATTCGCGTTGAGCTTAAGACTCGGCACCTGGCCATTGCGCACAGTTATGCGTCCTCCCCCGTGGATTCCTGCCAGCGGGCGAAGCGAGTGCTCCACCTCTCCCGCTAATTTTACGTCGCCTTCCATCTTCCCAGTCATCTTTCCGCCACCGTTTGGGAAGGCCGCCAAAAGTTGAGCCACATTGATTCCGCTGAATCGCGCATCGGCCTTAAAGCTGGCATTCTTCCCTGACAAGTCAAAGGAGAGCTCTCCCGCGGCACTCCCACTATAAACTTCGGCTTTGACATCCGTGAAAAAAACGCGTCTCGCTTCTAGCCTTAATTTTGATTCCAGATTTCTTACGTCGACCGAGCCTAAGCGCAGCAGCCCCGCCTTCAGACTGCCCTGCCCATCCATCGAGGACGAAGCCGGATTGATAATGCCCACCAGGTTTACCTGTTCCAAGTCACCGTTGATCTCATGGGCTTCGAAAAAGATGGGGCCCGCCGCGTCAGACGGCAGAAGATTCGACGCCACCACTTGCCCGCGCTTAATTTGCACCCTCGAAATCACTCCGAGTGGCAAGGCGCTCTGTGAAACCTTTGCTTGTGGATTCTCGAAGTTCCACGGGCCGTCGGGATCCGACGTCATATTCAAGACGGGGTCCTCAAGTACCAGCGACTTGATGACCACCTGCCGGTGCAGTAGCGCTCCGACACTAAGTTCGGCATCGATCCGCGCCACCTGGACGACATAACCGCGCGGAAATATTGGAGGGTTCTTCACTCCGAAATGATCAATGTGAATCGATAGAGGAAAAACGGTGAGTGCTAGTCGCTCGATTTCGATTTGCTTGCCTGTTTTCTCTTGCAGATAGGAGATCAACTGGGGCCGGTAGCGATCCACTCGAATTAGCGCCGGTGCAAGGAAAATCGCCGCGAGCAAGAGTGACGCGGAGATCCCGGCCCCGATCAGCCTCGTTCTTCGGCGTATGGCCATAGCGACCTCCAGAATACAGTTATTTTTCGATAGTCCGATTTAGGTGAGTATCTTCGCCTTGCGGGATTAATTCAGCATTTCCAGTCCTAAATCATGGGAAGGCGAAGTGCCCGACGAATCAGGTTCCATCAGTAGCCTAACGCCTGGAGGAGCCCAGCATCTGTATCATACAAGACACTGTCGAGCCGCCACGGCAAGAATCAAACCGAGTGCTTCTAGATGCCCCTATATCCGTGCTCCCAAGTCTTGGTGCTGTCACGAGAGCTTCATTTCTTTGCTGATTGTCGGAGTGGCCTGGAGGGGCAGCACCGCCACCTCTCCTTTCCGCACGGGTCGACACTGCCTTGGCAAGAGGATGCCAACGGGTGTTACGCCACGACTTTACGGCGAAGACCGTCGGCCCGCCGTTTGGAATGACTGTTGGGAAGCACAAACCGATTCATGCGGCGGCCTTCCAAGTAGCTGTCAACTGGGCGTACGCCTCCTCAGTGCTGTAACCCTTTGCCAAGAGAAAGGCACGGCAGTCGGCATGTAGTTGGGTCCCGTGGATTTCGAGAAAAATCGTCGGGTGAAATTCAGTAAGGGCTCTTGAGGCACCTTCCAAGACTTCAAGCTCCGCGCCTTCCACATCGATTTTTATGATGTCCGGCGGTCGGAGGCGTCCTTCTCCGTAGATGCAGCTGTCCAGAGTTGTTGCCGGAACCAATATCTCGCCGTCCGGGGAAAGATGCGCCATGGAGGAGTTCCAAGCGGCCGCGGAAAACGGACATGTCCCCTCCCTGTTGCTGACCGCCCTTTCAAGGATGGCGCAATTCTGTACATTGTTCAGGGTCAGATGGCGGCGAAGATACAGCAGGTTGCGCTCGAGCGGCTCGAACGCATAGACCTTTCCAAAAGGCCCGGCCCGCAAACTAGCAAGTAGGGAGTAAATGCCGACATTGGCCCCGACATCGTAGACCACCGCACCCTGGGTCACGGCGTTTGCGAAAGCGCGGAAGCGGGCTACCTCATACGTGCCGACCCAGTAGGCGTTGGGACCTGCACCCTTGATCCACTTCTTTCCGCGGAGTGGGCCGCTCAAGATGCGAACTTCAGCCTCGTGCGGGATAAGGGAAAGTGGCAACCGCAGAATTCTGGCGAGCAATGTTCCCGAGGAAATCATCGTGGATTAGGCAGCGAATCGAAGCAATTCCTCTTACTGCGCGCATATGCTAGAACAGTGTGATCACAGCATTATAGCCCTACACGCGTTGAAGTAGTCGAGTGCACCCAGGGTGACGGCGCACTCGGGAATAATTCACATGATTGCATGGCCCGAACCAGATTCCGCACCTAGGTGAAATCCATGAAATTCTGCTGGTGACGGCGCCGCGCTGGCAATCCCAATGGCTCCAGACAGGTGCTAACTAAGGCGTGGAAACATTCTACGGGAAGAATGTATGACTCAACTATTGCTATCTTCAAGGATCACGGACAATTGGTCTGGATCGGACAAGCAGTGAGCGGGAGGCTAATTTTTGTTCTCAAGCAAACGCGCCATCACTTGTGGATCAGCGGTGGGGAGCTTGCAAACATAGTTTTCGCAGACATACGCTGTCGCTCGCTTCTGGATGCGATGAGCTCCGGCTACAAACGGCAACCAAACCGCAAGTTGCTGTTGTCCGGCTCCGCCATCGGCGAGGAGAAGAATCTTGTTTGGGAGAAACCTCATGTTGACCTGCCGTAACAATTCACGGGTGTCCTGGGAAACCGGATCGCCAGCAATGAGGATTTGTTTCGTTTGAGAAAGTCGAAAATCGAGAGCGGAAACAAGGGCTGGCACTGCGTCGGGGTTCGACTGAAGACGAGCGGAGAAGGCGGTTAACGTTTTTTGCGCTTTATCTCGCCAGTCAGCGCGGTCCGTGAATTGAGCGAGCCGAAGGAGATTCATGGCGGCTGTTGAATTGGGGGAAGGCTCGGCACCGTCGTAAGATTCGCGCGTACGGCTAAGGACTGAAGGGTCAGATATGCCGGCGTCGAAATAGCCGCCGTCTTTGGCATCTCCGAAGAGCTGGTTCTGTTCTTCTTGCAGTGAAACGGCCCATTTGAGCCAGTGCACATCGAAGCCAGCCTGGTACAGATCCAAGAGGCCGCTGATGAGATCGGAGTAGTCGTCGAGGAAGCCGTCCACGCTGGGACCACCGGCACGATAGCTGCGCCAAAGCTTGCCCGTCTTCGAATCGTAGAGATGCGTTTCAAGAAACCTTGACGTAGCTTGCGCCCGTTCCAGATAACGCGGTTCATCGAGAACCTGGCTGGCTCGCGCCAGAGCGGAGATCATCATGCCATTCCAGGCTGTAACGATTTTGTCGTCCAGAGGCGGCTGCGGGCGGTGAGAGCGCGCTTCGAACAGGGCCTTTCGTCCGGCAGTCAGCTTCTCGGCGGCTTGTTCAACAGTCAGCCCGAATTTCTTCGCGGTCTGATCTGTGGAGTGAGCTTCATACAGAACGTTCTTACTGTTCAGTTCGCCGCGGATGTCTTGTTGCGCGGAGACGTTACCGCCGGATTCGACTCCGTAGGCATATTCGAGGACTGCGGCGTCCTGCTTGCCTAAAACGCTTGCAACTTCTTTCGCCGTCCAGACGTAGAAGACCCCCTCACTGGTCTCCGGCTTTCCAGCAGCAATTAGACTGTCGGCATCCTTGGCGGAAGCGAAGCCGCCGCGAGGCTGCTGCATCTCACGAAGCGCAAAATCAAGAATGTTGCGCGCGGTGTCGGCATAGAAGCGGTCGTGAGTGACCTGGTAGGCCTCGGTGTAAATATTGGCAAGTTGTGCCTGGTCGTAGAGCATCTTTTCGAAGTGGGGGACGAGCCAGGTCGCATCGGTGGAGTATCGGTGAAAGCCACCGCCCAGTTGATCGTGGATGCCGCCGCGCTCCATCGCGCGGAGCGTGTTGAGCGTCATATCGAGGGCGTCGCGCTGGCCTGTGCGAGCGTAATAGCGAAGCAAGAAACACAGCGCGACCGGTCTGGGAAATTTCGGTGCTCCGCCGAAGCCGCCGTTCGTCGCGTCGTAAGTCGAAGCGATCTGTTTGTAAGCCTGGTCAAGAATAGCGGGTTGCAAATCGCCGGTAGTCGAAGGCTGTTTGCTGACAATCTCAATAAGTTGCTGTGCGGCACGCCCTGCGGTCTCGGTGATGGAATCGTGCTGTTTACTCCACGCGTCGGAGGCCTTTGCTAAGAGCGCCTTGAGTTGGTCCGGGGGAAAATAGGTGCCGCCGAAAAAAGGCTTACGGTCGGGCGTGAGCAGCACATTGAGCGGCCAGCCCGCGCTCCCCGTGGTAGCTTCGACATAGGCGATGTACAGGCGGTCGATGTCAGGGCGTTCTTCGCGGTCGACTTTGACGGAAACGAAATACTGATTCAGGATGGCAGCAACGCCGAGATCGGAATACGATTCCTTCTCCATGACGTGGCACCAATGGCAGGTGAAGTAACCGATGGAGAGGAAGATCGGCTTGTTTTCCTTACGGGCTTTTTCGAAGGCCTCGTTGCCCCACGGGTACCAGTCCACTGGATTGTGGGCATGCAGCAACAGATAAGGACTCTTGGCGTGAATGAGCCGGTTGGTGTCCCGATACTTTCCTGTCTCGGATTGGATAGAGACGTCGGCGGCGTGACGAGATTGTCCGGCAACGTTGGCCCTGGCTGCGAAGGCTAATAGTAATAGGCCAGCTAGAAACGGCTTGCATTGTTCATACCGCCTCGGCACTCTAACACCTTCTCTCCACGATCGTCATCTCAGGCCAATGCGAGGGCTCGCGCTTGGTGAAAACTCCTTAGAGCAATTGGTGGGCACTCAATCGCGATCGAGCCCGCCTTAGGAGAAATGCGCCTCCGGATTTTCACTCTTCGCCCAGACAGCCTCGAATTGTGAATGAGTTCGTCAGAAACATACCCTTCGAGGATACCCCAGAGCAGTCCGTCGCTCGTCTGAACTCAGCCGGGATGTCCCGTCAGCGGACACATGGCCAGCCAGTTTGACCGCCACCGCCTACAGGAGCACAATCGCTGGTTCGCTGCAATGCGGCGATGAGGATGGGCATGAAATTTCGTTTAGCTGTTGCGATCATCAGCCTCGTAATTGCTACTTCGCTCGGAGCACAAAATCCCGCGCCGTCCGCCGGTTCCCGGACGCGTGCCATCACCGAACGCGATCTTTTTGACTTCATCTGGGTAACCAACCCGCGACTCTCCCCCGACGGGACGCGGGTCGCGTTCACCCGCGTCAACGTGGACGAGAAGCGCACTGGCTACGAAACTTCCATCTGGACAGTGAGCACCTCCGGCGGCGAGTCTCCCGTGCGGATGACCAATGGCAAGCATGACGCGCAGCCGCGGTGGTCGCCAGATGGCAAGCGCATCGCCTTTGTCCGCGGTGGTGACAAAGACGAAACTGGGAAACCCAAGCCGCCGCAAATCGCGCTGCTGTCGCTGGCGGGCGGCGAGGCCGGGATCCTCACCGATCTTCCGAAAGGCGCATCGGGACCCGTTTGGTCTCCCGACGGCAAGCGCATAGCATTTCTGAGCTCTACGAGTTTGGAAGATATCGAGAAGGGCCGGCACAACAAAGATTCCGCGAAGAGTAAGGAAACCAGAAAGCCGGAAGCCACTAGGGACTCTGCGGAGCCCCACCCATTGGAGCCGGAGAGTGAGCACGAATCCGACGTCCACATCATCAGCCGGGCCGTTTATCGCAGCAATGATGCAGGCTATCTCGATCCCAAGCGCCACGTACACATTTGGATACTCGAGGTGCCGACCACCTCCGAGGAACTCACAAAGCCCGTGCAACTTACCAGCGGCGATTTCGAGGAACGTGAGCTCGTCTGGAGCCATGACAACTCGCGTATCTACTTCCTTACAGAGCATATCGACGAGCCTTACTACGAACTTCCGACCACAGCTATATACTCCGTTCCCTCCGCAGGCGGAAACATCGAAAAGCTCGCCACTGTCCCCATGGGAATCTACGACCTGGTCCTTAGCCCGGACGGCGGGAAGTTTGCCTTTCACGGATCGGTCGCGCAGCCGGTTCGCTCCTATTCGCAGCCCGATCTCTGGGTCATGGATGCAACGCCTAATGGCCAACCGAAAAACTTGACCGCGGATTATGACTTCGACATGGGAAGTTCCGTCGGCGGGGACAACGCGGCTCCACGCGGCGGCAATGGCCGCACGCTCTACTGGTCGCCTGACGGCCGATGGCTGTTCGACTGCGTCGCCAAGCAAGGACGCACCCCCTTGGTTCGCGTCGATTCGCAATCCGGCACCGTATCCGAAATCACACCGGGCGATCAGGCAGTACTAGATTTTTCGGTGACTCCGAATGCCCGTACCTTCGTTATCTTGGTTTCTACACCTGTTGCCATCGGCGATCTCTTCAGCGTTGGGGCAAATGGCGCTCAAACCCGCATTACAGACTTCAACCACAAGCTCTGGTCGCAGCTGAACTTGGCCCCGCCGGAGGAGCTTAACTACACCAGCTTCGATGGCAAGCGCATTCAAGGATGGATTCAAAAGCCGCCCGACTTTGACCCCAAGAAAAAGTACCCGCTGATTCTGAACATCCACGGCGGACCGCACGCTGCCTACGGCTGGGTCTTTGATCACGAATTTCAATGGATGGCGGCGAGGGGATACGTCGTCCTCTACCTCAACCCGCGCGGCTCGACCAGCTACGGCCAAGACTTCGGAAACATCATTCAGTATCACTATCCGGGCGACGATTACCGCGACCTGATGATCGGGGTGGACGAACTCCTGAAGCTCGGCTACATCGACCCTAAAAAACTCGGTGTGACTGGTGGGAGCGGCGGCGGCGTTCTCACCGACTGGACGATCACCCATACCGATCGCTTCGCGGCGGCCGTATCGCAGCGCGACATTTCCAACTGGGCCTCGTGGTGGTATACGGCCGATTTCACACTTTTCCAGCCACATTGGTTTCAAGCGCCACCTTTCGAAGACCCGCAAGACTACGCCAACCGTTCCGCTATAACCTTTGTGAAGAATATCCACACTCCTGCCCTCTTTGTGCTGGGTGAATCCGACTACCGTACTCCCCAGGATTCGGGTGGAGAACAACTGTTCCGCGCGCTCAAGTTCCTGAAACGCCCAACTGCCATGGTTGTCTTTCCGCGCGAGACTCACGAACTCTCACGTTCGGGGGAGCCATGGCATCGCATCGAACGACTCGACCACATTGTGGACTGGTTCGATAAATGGATCATGGACGTTCCACATCCGGAATACGATGTGCGTCCTCCAAAGCAGGCGGCGAAACCAGCGTCGTAGATTTTTCGTTCCAATGTGCGAGCCAGAGTCCAGATGAAAAAGAAGGCCTTGAAGACCAGGGCCGGCTGCGAAAATGAGGCGAACACCGAAGAGGCACATTCAAAAATGTAGGTGTGCCAGAACTATCTTCACCATACTTTGATAGTCGCTCCAGACTCTGACTTTCCGCCGGATGGGAACTTGAGTAGATAAGGAGAGACATGAACTATCCACGCCTTGTGCTGGCGGCTGTTGCGGCCCTGATTGTATTTTTCGCATGGGGATTTTTGACCGAGGGCTGGCTACTACGGAAGGACTTCGCGTCTTCAGCGGCACTCTATCGAACCTCGGATCTGCAAATGAAGTACATGCCCCTTGGGATGGCTTCCGTATTGGTAGCGCTGTTAGCAGCTGCCGCGCTCTATGCGGGCTGGTGCGGCGGCACATCCGGCGCTGTGAGGGGGTTGCAATTTGGCCTGCTTATGGGCGCGTTCGTCGCATGCGTCCACCCGATTTCCAATCTCGTTACCATGAACATGGATACGAAACTGGGGCTGGAAATCGTAGCAAGCAATGCTATCGGGTGGGTTTTGGCGGGCCTCGTGATCGGTTTAGTCTATAAACCGATAGTACATTAAATGCCCCTTATCCGCTCAGCATTGGCACCAGCGAAGGGCGACGGGAAAACGGACAAAGCGAAAAGTTATGCCCTTCGGGTCGATGAGGTCGGGGCCCCTGACCTTCATAATTTGTTGCAATCAACGGAGGAGGAGATCATGCCGGAGCAGAGCCAAACAGTAAGATAGATTGTCCTGTCGTCCTCAACGAAGGAACCAGCCAACTGCCACCGCAACGATGGTCAGCTTTATTAACCAGCCGATCGCGTAAGACACCACAAAAACCCGGTGCAGCTTCATAAAGGCGGCATTAGTGAGGATCAGCGGCAGCGGGCCGATCAGCCACACCGCGACAGCGAGTTTGACCGCGCCCGATACAGAATGAAGACCCAGCCGGGCGGTGATATAGGCAAAGACCCCGCAGGTCAGAAATGGTAGCGGACTGGTCAGAGCAATCGCTCTCCCTTCGGCACCCTGGCGCCAGATTTCGGGATAGGTGTAGCGCCGATGAATCCAATCGCCGGCGAAGAACCAGTCAGTGAGTGACGAGACGACACCGGCGCCAACAACGATCGCAAGGAGTCGCGCCCAGTTCATTCCGTCTTCCCTCCAAATTACGCAGGCATTGTACTCGTACGAAACCTTTCGTCAACTGGCGCCATATCCCCGATACACCAATCACAGTTCACTCGACGACGCCATACAGACCCGTGGTTGTTGGGACGACGCGCAATCAGCGCATCTGAGCGAGGACGGCGACGTCGAACTTTGAATAGTACTTCTTCACGTCGTTGGTCCCGTACTTGGCTCGGAATTTCTCGACCACGGACGACACCTGTGTGGCGTCAGTGACTAGAACAACCTTGACCTGAGCCTCTGCGCCTCGCGCATCGATCCGAATCATTGGGTTGCTGAGCACGTTCTTGTACCACTGTGTATCCGACCCCCCGACCGGCAGGAGGTAAAGCTTGTGGTCTTCCAATACGAACCAAACTGGGATTGCGATGGCGCGTCCTGATTTTCTGCCGGTTACAGTGACGTTAATTTCGCGATATCGGGAAAGGCGGTCTTCTAGAGCATCGTTCCGCGCTGGCATGTGCACTCCTTGGCCTTACTGTTAACTTAGAATTCCTGGCGCGTGGGCCGGTACCTGGAGCTAGGCGTACAATGATTTGCGGAAGCAGCCTAGTAATGCTCCCAAGCAGCTCTCCAGTGTTCATCCGTGCGAGTCGACTTCACGATGAGCTGTTTGCCCGAGAACTCGAAAGCGCGCGGCAGGTCTTTGCCGACAAGGGGCCGCACCAGTGCGCCTTCAACGTGGAAGGTGAAGGTGTGAGTGCTTTCGTCGATCTCATATGTGCCAAAGGATGCCTCGTACCCGCCTCGCGCATACTGCTCAGGCCTAGCTGGGGTTTCTGCCTGCGAGTTACGTTCCATGACCTGGACCGACATGTGGCCGTCGCGTGTGAAGACCAGCAGCCCGGTAGAGTCGGCGCTGCGAGTTTTCCCGTCTGCATCTTCCGCTGCGAGCCAGGCCAGCCGCCACGCTCCGATAAATCGTCCCCGGATGTCATCACTTCCACCGGGATCCTGGCTGCCGGACAGCGTCATTGCGGCCATACCGATAAACAAAGCCAGTACGCCGAGCGAAAGCAGTTTTTTCATGTTCGGCTCCTCGTCACTCGTGTCTCCCTTCATGGTCAGTTTCTTGGCTTCCTCAGCGGCCCACCATCTTTTGCAGCTCTTCGGGGTAGCGAGCGCCTACCACCGCAATCTTCGAGGCGGCGTTCTCGATTTCACGGAGATCGTCGGACGTGAGGCTGACTGAAACGGCTCCGAGGTTTTCTTCGAGGCGCGCCAGCTTAGTGGTGCCTGGGATAGGAACAATCCACGGCTTTTGGGCGAGCAGCCAAGCGAGCGCGATCTGTGCAGGTGTCGCCTTCTTCCCTTCTGCGATCTTACGGATCAGATCCACCAAAGCCTGATTCGCTTTCCGGTTCTCTGGCGTAAAGCGCGGGACGATGTTGCGGAAATCGCTTTTGTCGAACTGCGTATCTTCGCTGATCTTTCCGGTGAGGAAGCCTTTACCAAGAGGACTGAATGGAACGAACCCGATCCCGAGTTCCTCCAGCGTCGGGATCACCTCCGCTTCAGGCTCTCTCCACCACAGCGAATATTCACTCTGGAGTGCGGTTACGGGCTGAACTTTGTGTGCGCGGCGGATTGTTTGCACACCAGCTTCGGAAAGTCCGAAGTGCTTCACCTTGCCTTGCTGAATCAGTTCTTTCACCGCTCCCGCAACATCTTCGATCGGCACGTTCGGGTCAACACGGTGCTGGTAGAACAGGTCGATGACATCGGTCTTGAGGCGTTTGAGCGAAGCTTCAGCAACCTCCTTGATGTGCTCTGGCCGACTGTCCAGCCCGGCCTGTTTGCCGGTGTTCGGATCAAGTTTGAACCCGAACTTGGTGGCTATCGCCACTTTTCCGCGGAACGGAGCGAGGGCTTCTCCCACGAGTTCTTCGTTCGTGAACGGGCCGTAGACTTCGGCGGTGTCGAAGAATGTGACGCCGCGTTCCCTGGCTGCCCGGATGACCGAGATCATCTCCTGCTTTTCTCCGGCCGGACCGTAGCCAAAGCTCATTCCCATGCAGCCCAGCCCGAGAGCCGAAACTTCTAAGTTGCTTTGTCCGAGTTTGCGCTTTTGCATTGCGTCTCCTCTATTCCGCAGCAAAACGTCCAAGTGAATTCGTCCGAGCCGCGGAGCCCTTCCATCATCAGAGTACTGCCGAGACTGAGCCAAGCTGTTGGTCACAGCCTTGCGCCACGGGGGCTTGTACACCATCAACGAGACGAGACGGATGAGAGCCATGCCGCCCGAGGCCCCCAGTAGGAAACCAAAGAATCATATATTTCGTCAAAGAAGGAGGGAACTAAAAAAAAGGCCGACCTCAGTAAGAAAATGAGCGGGAGCGATTCAAGTCGCGGTTTTTACCGGGCCTTTACGTTCGGGGGCGCTTTGGTGCTCTGCGCAGCAGGCGCGCAGGGGGCAGAGACACCTATCCCGCACGGCACGCTAGAACTGGTCGCCGAAAATCGTTGGGTTACACCGGGGCACGGGTTCTCTCTCGGGTTGCACTTCCAACTTGAGAAGGGTTGGCACATCTATTGGGTCAATCCTGGCGATTCCGGCGAGCCGCCGCGCGTAACCTGGCAGTTGCCACCAGGTCTCACCGCCGGAGTGATCGAGTGGCCAGTGCCGCGGCGTCTAGGGACGTCTAGCGTTGTGGATTTCGGTTACGAGGACACAGTGACGCTGATTGTGCCCGTGCATGCCGAGACGAGCTTGGCGGCGCAGCCGCTAGCGCAGCTCAGCGCTGAAATAAAAGTGCTGGTGTGCCGCGAAATGTGTATCCCGGGTAGGACCCAACTCTCGCTTACTCTTCCCGTCAAATCGCGGCCGCCCGGGTCGGATGTGCGAACCCGCGAATTGTTCGCCGCAGCGCGTAAAGAATTGCCGCAGGCTGCGCCGCAGAACTGGAAATTCAGCGTGGACGACCGAAGAGACTCTTTCGTGCTCGCCGCGAACGCCGCTCCCCAAATCACGCAGGGAATCTTCTTCCCGCTTGTGGACGCGCAGGTTGATAATTCAGCGCCGCAGATTCTGCAGCTTCTGGCCAATGGATTTCGGCTGACGCTTCGAAAATCGGATCGCCTTTTCAAACCGGTCGAGCGCTTGAAGGGGGTGCTCGTGCTCTCCGGCAATCACGCCTATTTAGTCGATGCGCCTGTAAGGAACCGCGGCGCAGAGAAGAATAACTTCGGCAACGGAATCCAAGCGATACAATCTTCAAAGGAGGGACTGCGGAAATGAAGCGTTCGACCCTATTCCCGATGGTCGTGACGGCGGTGATCTGCATAGCTCCGCTACTGGTGGCGGGTGTGAAAGTCGGCCAGGCAGCTCCGGATTTCACGGCCACGGCTAGCAACGGCAAAACGTTTCGCCTTCAAGACTATCGCGGCAAGTACGTGGTGCTTGAGTGGCACAACAACGGTTGCCCTTACGTGGGCAAGCACTACAAAAGCGGCAACATGCAACGCCTGCAAAAACAGTGGACCGGCCGGAGCGTCGTGTGGTTCACGATTATCTCTTCGGCGCATGGCAAACAAGGGTACGTGACCGCGAACGAAGAGAACGAATACCTGATAAAGATGCAAGCCGCGCCGACAGCCGCACTGCTCGACACCACCGGCGAGATCGGCCATCTTTACGACGCGAAGACGTCTCCGCAGATGGTCGTCATCAATCCCCAAGGCATCGTGATCTACGATGGTGCCATTGATGACAAGCCGACAACCGACCTGAGCGATATCGATGGAGCGACTAACTACGTTAATCTTGCTCTCGAGCAGGCCATGGCCGGCAAACAGGTGGAAACACCCGCGACGCGTCCGTACGGCTGCTCGGTAAAGTATCCGGACTAGACGCCCTAGCCCTCGCGAGCTAAAGCGGCTGTGAAGGAGTTGCTCGGGCTAAGCACGCCATTCTCGAAAAGGGTTACGAAATTGCGTATCGCTCTGCGGACCTGCTTACCGGTTGCCCCGAGAAAAACGTAGAGTGTGCTGACTGCGGCATTGACTCGCCTGCATTTCTGTACTCTCATTAGGCAACAAAGTCTAGACGCGGAGGGAATTTATGCGTGTGGACCGCAGATTATTTCTACGCTCGTCCGGCGCGCTCGTGGGAGCCGGTCTACTTGGCTCAGGCCAAGGCCACGGCGAGCAGCTCCATCCGCGCCACGTCCACGCGGCATCGCGGATGACGGAGTGCGCCAACCGCTTTCTCGCCGCGCTCGATGCGAATCACCGCGGTAAGGCGACGTTTCCTTTCGACAGCGACGAGCGCATGAACTGGCACTTCATCCCGAAGGAGCGCAAGGGCCTGCCGCTGCGCGAGATGACGCCCTATCGGAAGCACCTCGCGAGCGCACTACTAGCTGCCGGCCTGAGCCAAACGGGCTACATCAAGGCCGTGACGATCATGAGCCTGGAAGACGTGCTAAAGATTATGGAGAACGACGGCGGCGAGCATCGCAACCCGGAGAAATACTATTTCTCCGTGTTCGGCACTCCTTCTGGCAGTGGCACTTGGGGCTATCGGGTCGAGGGCCACCATTTCAGCCAGAACTATACGGTAGCGAATGGAAATGTTATCGACGGCCCGAGCTTTTTTGGCGCCAATCCCGCCGAAGTCCGGCAAGGGCCGCGCAAGGGCCTGCGCACCCTGGCTGGGGAAGAGGATCTCGGCATCGAGCTGATCCATTCGCTCGACGAACAACAGCAGAAGGTCGCGGTCGTGGATCCCACCGCCTACCAGGACATCCTGACCGCAGCGAGCAGGAAGGCGGCGCTCCAGGGCCAGCCGTCCGGCCTGGCCGCTTCCAAGATGAATGGCAATCAGTTCGACGCGCTCATGGCCCTTTTGGAAGAGTACGCGCGCAACGTGCCAGAGGAGCTGGCCGAAGGCCGGGTCGCGCAGATAAACAAAGCCGGCCGGAATATCCACTTCGCCTGGTCGGGCGGAATCAACAACGGCGACCCGCACTACTATCGCGTTCAGACAGCGTCTTTCCTGATTGAATTAGACGACACGCAGGACGACGCCAACCACATCCACTCGGTGTGGCGCGACTTCACCGGCGACTTTGGGGGGGACCTTCTCCAGCAGCACTACCAGGCAAGCCACCAAGAAAGATAGCGTAGGTAGATGCTACTCAAGAGCCACTCGCAGCGGATGTCTGTTGGCTGGCCATTTGTTCGTTGGTCTTCTCCTGCATCGCCCAAGGAAGCCTAATGCTTTATGCCCTTCCGGGCCCTAAGTTCCGGGTTGCCCGCCATTCTCCCGCCATCGGCGGAAACTTTGCGAATGTAGCTTCGAACCCCAAACAGCGGGCTAGGATGCGGCTGCGCGGAATGCGAAACAGGGGAGGAACTGGCGCTCGATGGCATCACGGTTACATATTGGCGTACCCCTTGTTTTACTCCCTTGCACTGACCTGGCGGCATGCGCCAAACTCAATTTGCGGACAACCGCGGCACGAGCCTGATACTCCCCTCCTCGGTTCGTGACGACCTCCTCCTCTGAAATCTTGAACGCCTGTGCGGCGGAGGAATCGTCATGGTCAAGCCTTTACGCGACCCTGCAATGGTCCTGAGAAAATCCCTCTCCTGTAAAACTCTGCGCTCTCAGGGCATTCCTTCAATACTACGGAGTCTTGTGCCGGTATGATTTCTCTATCAAAGTTCGCCAGCCAACACATGCTAGTAGTGTTTTTCATCTACGGGCTAGCTTTCTTCTTTCTTGGGGCGGCTATTCTGCTCACAGCGGACAGGCGCAGCACTCTTAGGTTACGAAGTCTTCTGTGGCTTTTAGCCGGCTTTGGTCTACTGCATGGCGTGAATGAGTGGTCGGATATGCTTCTCACGCTTGGAGAAGCATATTGGACGCCGATCCTCTTTCGAACTATCAAAATTTTTGGCTTCTATCTTGGTTTGAGTTCTTTTGTCTTTCTCTTGGCATTTGGTGTCAGATGCGTTGAACTGGACAAACGTAAGTTTAAATGGCTGGAGCGCGCATCACTCATTGCTTCGCTGCTCTTCGCGGTGGTGGTAAGCCTGTACGGGATTCGCACCGGCTTGAGTAATCAATGGTATGTAACGAGCGGCGTTCTTGCGCGATATTTGCTGGTATTCCCGGGTTCACTCTTGGCTGCGGCGGGGCTCTTCCGCCAGAGTCAATCCCGTGAAATCAAGACGATTAATTCTTCCGCCGTAGTTCGAGATCTCAGAGGAGCGGCGGCCGTTTTTGTCATTTATGCGTTGCTTTCCGGTATCATCGTTCCCCAAGCACCTTTCCCGCCGGCCACATTCATTAATTACACTTCATTCGAAAATATGTTTGGCTTTCCGGTCCAGATTTTTCGCGCCGTGTGCAGCGTGCTGGCAGCATGGTTCATCATGGGAATTCTGAATGCGTTTTCCGCGGTGTACTACGGAGACCTGGAGAAACAGGTTCGGGAACGAACCCTGGATCTGGGGAAACTCAACAAAACTTTGCTGGCGGACATAGAAGTGCGGAAACGGGTGGAGGAAGAGTTACAGCAGTCGCGCGACGTGGCACAAGAGTCGTCGAGAGTGAAATCGGAATTCCTGGCCAATATGAGCCACGAAATTCGCACGCCCATGAATGGCATCCTCGGTATGACAGAACTTGTCTTGGACACGGATCTCAGTTCGGAGCAGCGCGACAGCCTGGGCCTGGTCAAGCTATCGGCTGAGTCGCTGCTCAGCATCATCAACGACATCCTGGATTTTTCGAAAATAGAAGCAGGCAAGCTGGATATAGAATCGATCCCCTTCGAGCTGCGCGAGAGTTTGGGGGAAACCATGAAGGCTCTGAGCTACCGCGCCCATCAGAAAGGGCTGGAACTGATCTACGAGGTGCAACCCGACGTGCCCGAGACGGTGGTGGGGGACCCCGGGCGAATCCGGCAAATTATCGTGAACCTCGTGGGGAACTCCATCAAATTTACCGAACACGGCGAAATCTTCATCTCGGTCGAGAAGGAAAGTGAAAAGCCCGAATCCGCGCGCCTGCATTTTTCCGTCAAAGACACCGGGATTGGAATCCCGGCCAGCAAACGGAACAACATTTTCGACGCGTTCTCGCAAGCCGACGGTTCCATGGCACGCGTGTATGGGGGGACCGGGCTCGGATTGACAATTTGTAGCCGCCTGGTAGGAATGATGGACGGAAGCATATCCGTGGAAAGTGAGCAGGGCAAAGGCAGCACCTTCCACTTCCTCATTTCACTCGGTGTTCAACAAGGTTCGCCTGCGAAGCCCAGTCATCTTGAGCCGGCGCGGCTACGAAACCTGCACGCCTTGATCGTGGATGATAATTTCACGAATCGACGAGTGCTTCATGGAATGCTAAGCCGTTGGGGTATGAAGCCAACGGCTGTCGATGGAGGTCGCGCGGCACTGCAAGCAATCGAGGTGGCAAAAAACGCAGGATACCCGTTTCCATTGATCCTCCTGGACGGTCAAATGCCTGAGATGGATGGTTTTACGCTTGCCGAACACATTCAGAAGGATTCCGAACTGATGACGGTCACCATCATGATGCTGACTTCGGCCGGGCATTTAGGGGACGCCGCGCGCTGCCGAAAACTGGGCATATCTGCGTACTTGGTCAAGCCCATACGGCAAAGTGAACTACTGGATGCCATTTGCCAGGTGCTGGAGGGCACGCCACAGAAACAACCGGTGCCGCTAGTCACTCGCCACACTCTGCGGGAAGAGCAGAACCACGTCCGGATACTGCTGGCGGAAGACAATGCCGTGAACCGGACCCTTGCGGTACGCCTCCTCGAGAAACGCGGGTATTCGGTGACCGTGGCTCCGGACGGCAAGGCTGCGGTCGAAGCATTCCACGCGGGAGGGTTCGAGCTTGTACTGATGGATATTCAGATGCCCCGAATGGACGGTTTTGAAGCCACTGCGGCCATCCGCAAAAGTGAGAAGCTCACCGGCGGGCACATTCCGATTGTTGCGATGACCGCTCATGCCCTGGTAGGAGACCAAGAGAGATGCATCGCCTCGGGCATGGATGGCTATGTCTCGAAACCCATCCGAACGAGCGAGCTGTTCGCTACCATAGAGAAAGCGTTGAGCGACAGACATAAGCGACAACCGGCGGTCATCGTGGCACCAACCTTCTAAATGTCAACGAAGCGGCCTGGTGCAACTCGCGGTCTACACGCGGCGCGTCTGCGTTTCCATCGCGAACTGCTAATCCGACCTAAGTTCTGCCGTTCATCGGCGCCACAACTCCGGTTGCGCTTCCTAAGGCAGTAGTGTCCTAATTTGACGCGTGGGCGGTTTTGTTGCATAAAGGTGAGCTCTGTGGGCGCAAAAGAGAAAATGAGCTCCATTGGCCAGCCAGTGCCGGAGTTGCCGGTCGCTGATGTCGAACGCGCACAACAGCATTACAGAGATGCACTCGGCTTTGAGATCGCATGGCTTTACCCAGGCAAAGAAATTGGGGCCGTGTCACGCGGTAATGTAGCGATATTCTTTCGGAAGAGGAAGCCACCGTTCGAACCTGCGGTTCACTGGGTGTTCGCCGAAGATATCGATGCGTCGTACCAGGAACTGAAGTCGTTAGGTGCGAACATCGTGGATCCTCTGGAAAAAAAACCTTGGGGATTACGCCAATTCACCGTAAAGGATCTGGACGGGAACCTCTTCTATTTCCACCATGACTAGCCAAACGCCGCAAAACAAGCGGCTGGAGTCGACCGCTGAAAAGCGCGCTCAACCGCCAGCCGTCCTGCGACAGTCCAGCTAGGATTGCTATAGCCTTGACGAATCCAACGACTGGTTGTTTCCGCAACGGACAAGCAGAATGTGCGGCTCTCTGATTTTTAGCCGTCCGGTTGCCTGGCCCCGGTCTTAATATGCCTTGACACGTATATACTCTGTGGAGTATATCAAGAGAGTGGAATCGGTGTTCGAAATCATTGCGGAGCCGCACCGACGCGCGATCTTGAGCCTGCTGGTCTCGTCACAACAGTCGGTTGGAGAGATCGAGCGTCAACTGCGTATGCCGCAGCCGACCGTGTCAAAGCACCTGCGTGTGCTGCGCGAGGCCGGTTTCGTGGAATCCACGGTGGACGCACAACGCCGCCTCTACCGGTTGAAACCTGGACCATTTCAGGAGGTCGATGCCTGGCTGGATCAGTTCCGCCGGTTCTGGTCCGATCACGTAGATGCTCTCGAACGCCTCCTCGACCGCATGGAAGAGTCAACAGCAACGAAAAAGAAGACAAGGAAAAGAGGACGCGGCCCCAACCGCGAACGTGAAAGAGGAGAAACGAAATGAAAATCAAAGTGACTAGCGTATACGTGGACGACCAGGAGAAAGCCCTGCGCTTCTATACGGAGGTGCTCGGGTTTAGAAAGAAGACGGATTTTTCGCAGGGGCCATATCGCTGGCTGACCGTGGCCTCGCCCGAGGAGCCGGACGGCACGGAGTTGCAGCTGGCGCTGAACAACAACCCGGCCGCCAAAGCGTATCAACAGGCGCTGTTTCAACAAAGCCAGCCCGCGGCCATGTTCTTCTCCGACGACGTGCAAGCCGAATACGAGCGTATGAAGGGGCGCGGCGCCGAGTTCACCATGCCACCAGCGGATGTGACGGCCTCGAAGATCGCCATGCTCAAGGACACCTGCGGCAACCTCATTCAGGTGACGCAGCTGAAGCGCTAGTAGGGCGGACGGTGACGGGATGATCCAGGCTGACGTAGGGAGAAGAAGATGATCGATCGCAAGCCGTATACACCGGGTCCGGCCCGCGGGGCGCAGGTACGAAAGGACGGAGAAAAGTGGACGCTCATTCTGGTCAGAGAGCTGCGCCACTCGCCGGAAAAAGTCTGGCAGGCGCTTACCGACCCAGCGCATCTGCGCGAGTGGGCGCCCTTCGACGTCGACGGGAGCCTGGGCACGGTTGGAACGGTGAAGCTCACGTGGATCGGAACGCCCACGCCGCTGGAAACAAGAGTGACGCGAGCCGACGCTCCCAAGGTGCTTGAGTACAACGATACTCGGTGGGAACTCGAAGCCTTTGCTGGCGGCACGCGCCTGACGTTGTGGCACAACATCGATCGCCGCTTCATCGCCTGGGGCGCCGCGGGCTGGCACATTTCCTTCGACGTCCTTGAGCGGCTCCTGGCGGGTGATCCGATGGGACGCATGGCGGGCGCCGACGCCATGAAGTTCAGCGGCTGGCAGCGGCTGAATGTGGAGTACGCAAAGCAGTTCGGTATTGAAACACCCAACAAGCCGCCTCAAGCGGCTCAAAAAACATAAATCGAGGTGGAAACATCATGAACCAAGGCACCGTACGTTTAATTTTTCGCTGGATTCACATCGTCTTTAGCATTCCGATACTCGGTTATATTTATAGTCCGTTTGACCAAATTCCAAACTACGCCCGCATTACGCGGTTTGTCTTCGTTCCGGTACTTGTCCTCTCTGGACTTTGGATGTGGAAAGGCCATGTCCTTCGACGACTTGTTTCGAACAGCTCGCCAAATAAAACTACTGGCATGAGAACGGGACGAGAATTGCAGGCCTGAAGATCCAATGAATCCATCGGAACGTATTGACCATCTGATCGCAGGACTCACAGACTGGCGTGGCAAAACGCTCGCCGGCATCCGTAAAAGTATCCTTGAGGCCGACCGGGAGATCATCGAGGAATGGAAGTGGATGGGCAGCCCAGTGTGGTCTCGCGACGGAATCATCGCGGTCGGCAACGCCCACAAAGATAAGGTGAAGCTTACCTTTTCCCACGGGGCCAGCCTCCCAGATCCAGACAAGCTCTTCAACGCTGGCCTCGGAGGCAATGCCTGGCGAGCGATCGATCTTTTTGAGGGCGACAAGATTAATGATCGCGCGCTAAAAAATCTCGTCCGCGCCGCCGTTGATTACAATCAGATCAAATTGAAGAGGAAAGCGCCTGCGGGCACTCGAGCGAAAGCACATAAAAGGAAAAAATGATGAAACTACAGCTTTTTCTCACTAATTCTTTTTGCAGGACTCCCTGACAATGCTGCTTGGAGCTGCTGGATTGTCTTCACGGTCACGGATGAAGACGAGAGGTACTCGCCTTAGAGCTAATCGTTGCGCGACTGGATGACCTCAAAGAGGTTGCCCCATGGGTCGGCAAAGAAGGCCAGGCAAAGCCCCAGCGCGGCTACATGGTGTGGCTCGCTGACGATCTTGACGCCACGGCGCTTCAACTCGTCGACCGCATCCTGGACACTGTCGACACGAAAACACATGTGGTGCCATCCCGACAGCTTGAGGCTGGCGCGAAGATCCTCATAGAGGGGGCGGTTGACGGCGCCGGGCCCGGCCACAAGCTCGAAACTGAAACTATCGTCCGCCACGGGCGAGAGAAAGGCGTACGTGAGATCGCCGAGGGGCAAGGAATGCGCCAGTCGGAAGTCAAGCTTTTCGGTATACCAGGCGACCGCGGCACCAAAGTCCGGCACGCGAGTGCCCACGTGCTCCACCTTCCAGGAAGCGAACGGGCTCGAAGTACCAGCGGCGGGCGGCGTGATCGATGTGGGCATCGTTTTCTCCTTATCAAAGTTTGAAGAAGCTGGTGGACTTCTTCGACTGCTACGGTTCAGAGGCTCTGGAGAAATGCGAGCAGCGCCTCGTTCGTTGCAGCGGGTGCTTCCAGCTGTGGCCAGTGCCCGACGCCTTCCAACATGGTGAAGCTACGAAGATCGGTGAGGTTGCTGCGCATCGACTCAGGGCTTGGCTGCGCTACGAGGTTCAGCCCGTCAAGCGTGCCTGCCAAAAACATGGATGGTTGCCGAATTTTGGCTCCTGCGAAGGCGGCCGAGTGACGTGTGAAAGGGTCGACTGCACGGTAGTAGTTCAGCGGTCCATGGAATCCGGTGCGAGTGAAGGCCGCAACTGCCTCAGCGAGGTATGTTGAATTGATCGTTCGCGGAACCACGGGAGCAGGGCGTAACAGCCCGCGTGATGGATCAAAAGGATTCCATCCGCTTGCTTCCGGTGCCTCGCCAGATGTCCAGTAAATCATTCCAGGGACCGAAACCGCCGCGTTCGCCCAGGCCTGATCCGACTCCGCCCTCATCATGTCGAACCAGTAGAACTGGTCTTTTCCAGCAGCGCGGAGCTTGTCCAGGAAGCTGGGGCCACCCGGCTGCCGAAACTGGACGCTCATGCCGCACACCGCAGTGAAGCGATCAGGACGCATCATCGCAGCGTTCCATGCAATGTTGGCACCGAAGTCGTGCCCAACGACGGACGCAGTCGCAACTCCAGCCGCGTCGAGTATCGCCACAAGGTCACCAACCGTCTCGTAAGGCGTATAGGATTCGGCTTCGACAGGCGCAGAACTTTTTCCGTAACCACGCATGTCGGGGGCGAGGGCCCTAAAACCTGCGCTAGCTACTGCTCCCATCTGAGCCCGCCAACACGACCAGATCGCCGGAAACCCGTGGCAAAAAATGACTGCAGGTCCCTCACCCTGCTCTACGA
>Ga0210399_10000813_pt1 | contig 24393 bp, 24 predicted proteins | sample IncBWC14MmetaG_FD_150865 | JGI IMG/M metagenome (GOLD analysis project Ga0210399, IMG submission 150865) | Forest soil microbial communities from Barre Woods Harvard Forest LTER site, Petersham, Massachusetts, United States - Inc-BW-C-14-M | ecosystem: Environmental > Terrestrial > Soil >... | reverse complement strand
ATGCTGAGAAACCACGTCGTGCCCCATCGCAGCAAACGACACCTAGACTGAAGTCTGTGCCACCAAAACATCAAATCAGTTCGAAGCCGGAGAAGAAGTAGCCGATTTCGAAGGCGGCGGTTTCCGGAGCGTCGGAGCCGTGGGTGCAATTGTTGCCGATGCTGGTGCCGAGGTCGTGACGAATGGTGCCGAGAGCGGCTTTCTTGGGATCGGTGGCCCCCATGGTGTCGCGCCACTTGAGGATGGCGCCATCGGCTTCGAGTACGAGAGCGAAAATTTTGCCGGAGCACATGAAGGCAGTGAGTTCGCCAAAGAAGGGGCGCTCTTTGTGGATGGCGTAAAAGCCAGCGGCTTCGCCCTGAGTGAGAATCATCGTCTTGATGGCCACAATGCGGAAGCCAGCTTTGTGGATGCGCGAGAGAATTTCACCTTGAAGATTGCGCGCCACGGCGTCCGGTTTGATGATTGCGAAAGTGCGTTCTAGTGCCACAATAATCTCCTCCAGAGGAACGGTTAGATTTTTGTACGTCTTGATGGGCACAGAAGCTCCCCCGCAACCAAGACGTTTTATATTAATTTCGTTATTTCTTTACTTCATTATTTCTATGCTGTTTCATTTTAAGGCGGCGGCTAGGGTGGAACCTAGGTCCGCGGGAGTTTCGACGGTGCGGATGCCGGCGGCGGCCATCGCGGCGTATTTGTCTTTGGCCGTACCCTGGCCGCCGCTGATGATGGCTCCGGCATGGCCCATGCGGCGTCCCGGCGGTGCGGTTTGTCCGGCGATGAAGCCGACTACGGGCTTCTTCACGTTGGCCTTGATCCACTCCGCGGCGCGCTCTTCGGCGTTGCCGCCGATTTCCCCGATCAAAATGATGGCATGCGTATCCGCATCATCGTTGAAAAACTGGATGGAGTCGAGAAACGTAGTGCCGATGATAGGATCGCCGCCGATGCCGATGCAGGTGGATTGCCCGATGCCGAGCTGGGTCAATTGATGCACGGCCTCGTAGGTCAACGTGCCGCTGCGGCTGACGACGCCGACATTTCCCTGCTTGTGAATGCGGCCAGGCATGATGCCGATTTTGCATTTGCCGGGGGAGATGATGCCGGGGCAGTTCGGGCCGATGAGGCGCGTTCGCTTGAAGTCGACGACGCTCGCGACGCGCACCATGTCCAGGGCGGGGATGCCTTCGGTGATGCACACGATGAGAGGAAGCTGGGCGTCGGCAGCTTCCAGAATGGCGTCAGCGGCATATGGCGGAGGAACGAAAATCACCGAAGCGTTTGGCCCCGCGGCCTTCGCGGCTTCGGCGACGGTGTTGAAAACGGGGCGCTCGAGATGCTTCGTGCCGCCCTTGCCCGGCGTCACACCGCCGACAACATTGGTTCCGTATTCGATCATCTGCTGTGCGTGAAAGGTGCCTTCGCGGCCGGTAAAACCTTGAACGAGCAAGCGCGTCTTTTCATTCACCAGGACGCTCATCGCGCACCTCCTGCCAGGGCCACGACCTTCTGCGCGCCATCCTTCATGCCGTCGGCTATGGTGAAATTCAGGCCACTGTCGCGGAGAATCTGCTGGCCGACTTCTACGTTGGTTCCTTCCATGCGAACGACAACGGGAACTTTCAATTGCAAATCTTTGGCCGCCGCGACGACGCCGGTAGCCAGGACATCGCAGCGCAGGATGCCGCCGAAAATATTGATGAACACAGCTTTCACAGCCGGATCGCTCATGAGGATGCGGAAAGCGTTTTTCACCTGCTCGGCAGAAGCGCCGCCGCCGACGTCCAGGAAATTTGCGGGCGAGCCGCCGGCGTATTTGATGATGTCCATGGTAGCCATGGCCAGACCGGCGCCATTGACCATGCAGGCCACGCTGCCATCGAGCTTGATGTAATTGAGGCCGTATTTGGAGGCTTCGACTTCGAGAGGATCTTCTTCATCGAGGTCGCGGAGCTCACGCAGCTCCTTGTGGCGGAAGAGCGCATTGTCGTCAAAAGTCATTTTGGCATCGAGCGCGACAAGTTTGCCGTCGCCGGTGAGCACGCAGGGATTGATTTCGAGCATCGAGGCATCGGTGTCAATAAAGGCGCGGTAGAGCGCCTGGAGGAACGAAATTGCGGAGTTGGCGACTTCGCCGGGCAAGCCGAGGCCGAACGCGATTTTGCGAGCCTGGTAAGCCTGCAAACCGAGCGCCGGATGAATCGATTCGCGCAAAATGGCGCCGGGATTTCCCTTGGCAACTTCCTCGATTTCCATGCCGCCCGCGGCGCTAGCCATGAAGACGACGTTGCCGGTAGCGCGATCGACGAGAAGACCCAGATAAAGCTCGCGCTTGATGTCCAGGCCTTCTTCGATGAGCAGGCGCTTGACGATGCGGCCGCCGGGACCGGTTTGCGGAGTGACCAACTTCATGCCGAGCATGTGGCTGGCGAGGTCGGCGGCTTCGTCGGAAGAGCGCGCCAGCTTCACGCCGCCGCCCTTGCCGCGGCCGCCTGCATGAATCTGCGCTTTGACAACGACGACCGTGACGTGCGACCTCAGGCGGTGGGCCGCCTCGCGCGCTTCTTCCTTGGTGAACACAACTTCGCCGCGGGGGGTAGTCACGCCATAGCGGGCTAGGATCGCTTTGGCCTGATATTCATGAATCTTCATCGAGGTTCCGTTTTCCGTTCGACTTTGAAACCGTCCGCTAGTGTTAGAATTTTGACGTCATCTGAAACATAGAAGTTTAACCGGAAGGCGAAAAGGGAGCAAGGACGCGCGAAATAAGTAGAGGTTCAATTTGAATGAGACGCCGCGGAGTTCGTAAACCGTTGTCGCCGGCCATAAAATCATCGTGTTTGTTCATGCGCGAGCGAGGCTCAAAGACGGCACGGAATGGCACGAGACGCGCTTAGCCGATGTCTTCACCTTTCATAGCGGCAAGGCCATTCAGGTGCGTGCATTCGCCGATCGGCAGCAGGCCCTCGAATGGGCTGGAGTCAAAAGCTCAGATGCAAACTAACCCACTAACCGAAGTCGCATTGGAATTGACGAAAAAACGCGCTGTTCATCGCGGGGCAGATTGCCGAAGCGTGGCGGCGTTCCCATGACGCTGTCGCTGATCGAACGAGTTGAGGCCAGGCATGTCTTGAAGCGCGCGGAAGCGGAAGCCGTGATGGAAGAGCTGCTTTCGGGGCGGGTACAGACAGCGGAGATTGTGCGCTTGCTTGTGGCTCTCAACCAGCGGCCTCTGGAGGTGCAGGAACTCGCGGGATTTGCGCGAGTGATGCGGCGGCACGCCACGCGAGTGTTTGCAGAAGGCGAAGCGCTGCCTGCGAACATGGTGGACACGTGCGGAACCGGCGGCGACGGAGCGAACACGTTTAATATTTCAACGGCGGCCGCGATCGTTGCGGCGGCGGCGGGCGCGCGCGTGGCAAAACATGGGAATCGCGCGTCCAGCTCGCGGAGCGGTTCGGCGGACGTGTTGGAAGCGCTTGGCGTGCGAATCGACCTGCCGTTCGAACAATGCGGGCGTGCCATTCGTGAGATCGGTATCGGATTCTTGTTCGCGCAAGCGGCGCACACGGCAACGCGGCATGCTGCTCCAGCGCGAAAGTTGATTGGCGTCCGGACGGTATTTAATTTGCTGGGGCCGCTGACGAATCCAGCGGGCGCGCAGTCGCAAGTGCTGGGCGTTTTTTCCGAGGATGTGATGGATCTCGTGGCGGCGTCGTTGGCTGAGCTTGGTGTCGAGCGGGCGTTTGTGGTGCACGGCGCGGGAAGCCTGGACGAAATTTCGCTGGCGGGAGAGACCTTGGTCGCCGAGGTCCGCGGCGGCAGCGTGCGCCGGTTCACGGTGACACCAGAAGAGTTCGGCGTGTCGCGAGCGCCGCTGGAAGCCATCCGCGGAGGCACGGCAGCCGAAAATGCGGCGCTCATCGAGCGCATTCTGGAAGGCCAAGCCGGACCGACGCGCGATATCGTGGTAATCAATGTTGCGGCTGCGCTCGTTGCGGCAGGCGTGGCTGAAAATTTTCGCGAAGCAGCGGGCCTTGCTAGTTTCGTGATTTCCTCAGGGGCGGCCAGCGAAAAACTCGCGAGTCTAGCAGCGTTCACCTCCTGAGAGCACCTAGACAGTGCTTCAGGGACGGTTTGGGATTACGGCCGGTCGGGACTTTCGAGAACTTCGTGGAGGCCCCATTCGGTGATCCAGGCGATAGCAGCGATTAGGATGATTTTGAACTTGCGGTTCTCGTAGGCGGCCTTTGCTGGCCCTTGCTGACGCTGTGGCGGCCAGGGGGAATCCGGTTGGTCGAGCAGGATTCGGTAGCTCGAGTTCCCGGCGAGCGTTTCCGTTTCGCCTCTATAGGAAAACTCGAGGCCGCCGCGCCGCGCGTTGATTTGCAATTCTTGCGGACCGATGATGGTAACCTCGGTCACCGTGGGACCATCGCTGAGAGGGCGAATAAAGGCTTCATCTGCAATGAGTTCCATGCCTGCTGCCCGGGCTGTGGAAAAGATCACTGTGCCGCTCTGAAGCTGTGCCTGGGTGCCGTTCACGAGGCTATGCAATCTAACGCTGCTGGCACCGGGCAGGTAGAGCAGGACGGCGGAGCCGCGGAATTGGAGCGCGCCTTCGGGCTCGGTCGATAAACCATCGCCGTCATAAATGGTGGCGCCTGCCGTGACGCTGCTGGTATTGAAGTGTGCGCGCGAGGCCTGCGTAACTGTGCCCAGGGGAAGCAGATTCGAGGTGGCCGCGGAACGAGCAAGCACGGGAACGCCTGCCAGCAGCAACACCATCATCGTAGCCACGGCGCGGCGAGGCATAGCTATGCGCTTCCTCCGAGAGAGACGCACTCTAAGTCTAGAAGATACAAGGGCGTAGGGAATGGTACTGTGCCCAATCCGTCGCTGGCGTCCGCGCACCTTCACGGAGCTGGAAAACAGAGAAAGGCGAGCGAGCCCTTCAGGACGCGATTCCGGCGTAGGGATCAGGAGCTCCAAGAACCGCTGTCGGCCACGCACCAAATGAGCACAGACTGGCCTAGTCGGATAGAATCGCTGGCGCGGTGCCGGGTCAGCCGTGTTGCTCTCCGGAAGCAAAGCTTACGGGAGCCTTAGAGGAGGGATTCTTTGAGAAACTTTGTGGTCAGTCTTCTTTGGATTGGTCTTCTGCCGTGCATGGCACTTGCACAGAAGACTGCTCCTCCCACGCCGGAGCAAGTGACGCAGGCAGTGCGCGACTACCGGATGGACAATGAAGATCGCATCATCCGCGAGCTGAGTGAATTCCTTTCCATTCCTAATATTGCGAGCGACACGGCGAACATTCAGAAAAATGCGGCTCATTTGGTGGAGATGTTGGAGGCCCGCGGGATCGAAACGCACCTGCTGCCGATCACCGGACGTGGGCCGGTGGTTTTTGGCAAGCTGATCGCACCGGAAGCGAAACGGACGGTCATTTTTTACGCGCACTACGACGGGCAGCCAGTCGATGCCGCAGCGTGGACCGACGGAAGACCTTTTGAGCCGGTGCTTCGAGACGCGGCCATCGAAGCCGGCGGAAAGCGGATCCCCTACCCGGAAAACGGCGCGCAACATCGGGCGGTCTATAACGATGACTGGCGAATTTATGCGCGCTCGTCCTCGGACGATAAGTCGCCGATCGTGGCGCTCCTGGCGGCGCTCGACGCGCTGCGCGAAAAGAAAATTCCTCTGTCGGTGAACCTGAAGGTCATCCTGGAAGGCGAAGAAGAAGCGGGATCACCGAACCTCCAGCGCACGCTCGAACTACATAAGAATCTTCTCGACGGGGATCTCCTGATCACCGGAGATGGACCTGTGCACCAAAGCGGGCGGCCGCTGGTCTTTTTCGGAAACCGGGGCATTCTTGGTTTCCAGTTGACCACTTACGGCCCCATCCGGTCCCTACACAGTGGCCATTACGGGAATTGGGCACCGAATCCTGCGTTTCAGTTGTCCCGGCTGCTGGCTTCGATGAAAACGGAAGATGGGCGCGTGTTGATCGACGGCTTCTACGATGATGTCGCCCCGCTAGGCGAATCAGAAAAGAAGGCCATGGATGCCATGCCGAACAACGACGCAGAACTTGAACACGAGTTGCAATTCGCGAAGGCTGAAGGGGAGGGAAAACATCTCGTCGAACTGCTGCAACTTCCCTCGTTGAACATTCGTGGGCTTCGCAGTGCTTACGTGGGCGACCAAGCCCAAAACATTGTGCCGGACAAGGCCGAAGCCGCACTCGACGTGCGGCTGGTGAAAGGTGAAGATCCCGACAAGAAATTCGAGCAAGTACTCGCGTTCATCCGCAAACAGGGCTATTACGTCACCGCTGACGTCCCCACCAAAGAAGAACGCTTGGCGCACCTGCATGTGGTCCGCGTGGTAAAAGATGTCTGGAATTATCCAGCCTCGCGGACGCCGATGGATTTGCCGGTCTCTAAGGCGCTGGCACAACTGATGCAGAGCGCGACAGGCAACACCGCGGTGATTGCGCCGACGCTGGGCGGTAGCGTCCCGATGTACCTCTTTGAAGATCTCGGGCTGCCGTGGATCGGAGTGCCGATCGTTAATTACGACAATCACCAGCACAGCTCGGATGAGAATTTACGGCTGGGGCATTTGTGGAGAGGGATAGAGATTTACGGGGCGATTTTGGCGGATTTGAATTGGTGACGTAGAAAGGATAACGCAAAGTCCCAGAGTACGCTCCAGGAGCGCAGGACAGAACCGAAGGGAAAGGCTTGGGCGGCAAAGCCACCATTACAGAGCAAGAAAATTCTTGAGGAGCTGTTTGCCGAAATCGGTGAGGACGGATTCGGGGTGGAACTGGACGCCTTCGATTTTGTGACGGCGGTGACGAAGGCCCATGATGATGCCGTCGTCGGTCTCGGCGGTGATGGTAAGTTCGCGGGGCAATGATTTTTTTTCGACGATCAGAGAATGATAGCGTGTGGCGGTGAAGGGGTCCGGCAACTGGCGAAAAATGTTCTTGCGATCGTGATGGATCTGGCTCGTTTTGCCGTGGAAGAGTTTTGGTGCGCGGACGATTTTGCCGCCGAAGGCCGCGCCAATGGCCTGATGGCCTAGGCAGACACCGAGGATGGGAAATTTTCCGGCGAGGCGCTCGACCAACTCCACTGAAATCCCCGCCTCCTGAGGAGTGCAGGGGCCGGGAGAAATGACGATGCGTTCCGGCTTGCGGCGGATGATTTCATCGACGCTGATTTTGTCGTTGCGATGCACCTCGACGTTGCAACCCAATTCACCGAGATACTGCGCAAGGTTGTAGGTAAAGGAATCGTAGTTGTCGAGAAGCAGGATCATGATGCGGTACTTGTCTCCCAATTCTAATTTCGTTCTTCCAACTTGAAAACCGTCAAGACTTACCTGGGCAGATCAGTTTGGCCTAGGGTCAGGCGGACAGACTAAAGTCTGTCGCACTAGCGCCGGTGCGCTCTTTCCAGAGCGGTGAGCAACGCTTTCGACTTGTTCACGCTCTCCTGATATTCACCCTCTGGGATGGAATCCGCAACTACGCCGCCGCCGGCCTGCACGTGGGCGACGCCATTTTTCATCACCATGGTACGAAGCGCAATGCAGGAGTCGAGGTTGCCTGCGAAATCGAGGTAGAGGATCCCTCCGGCATAAATTCCGCGGCGGGTGCGCTCGAGCTCTTCGATGATTTCCATGGCACGAACTTTGGGCGCTCCGGAGACGGTTCCGGCCGGGAAACAGGCCATCAGCGCGTCAAAACAGTCCACATCTTCGCGCAAGCGGCCTCGCAGGCTGGAAACCAAATGCATGACGTGTGAGTAGCGCTCGACAGTGAGCAACTTTTCTGGCTTCACGGTGCCGTAGTCGCAGACGCGGCCAAGATCGTTGCGGCCGAGATCGACGAGCATGATGTGCTCGGCGCGCTCTTTTTCGCTGGCCAGCATTTCGCGCTCGAGGCGCTGGTCTTCGGCTTCGTCCTTGCCGCGCCAACGCGTGCCGGCGATGGGGCGGTAGAAAACATCGCGTCCCTGTACTTTGACGAGCATTTCCGGCGAGCTGCCGACGACGGAAACGTCGTTCAGTTGCAGGTAGAAAAGATAAGGAGAGGGATTCAACGCCCGCAGCTCGCGATACACCTCAAATGGATCGGCTTTCGTCTTTGCGGAGAAACGCTGGCTCAGCACGACCTGAAAAATATCGCCTGCGCGAATGTACTGCTTCGCTTTCCGCACCGCGGCCAGGTATTCGGGGCGGCGGAAGTTGGAAGTCACTTTGAGTGGCACGGGCTTCCTTGCTTTCGAGGGCTTCTTTGGCAATTCCGCGTCCACGGCTTCATTGAGCAGCCGCCGCGTCTCCTTGATTTCGCGCACGGCGGCGTTGTATTTCGCCCTAAGGCTTCCAGGGCCTTCCGTGAAAACATTGCGAACGATCCACAACCGGTGTTGCACGTGATCGAAGGCTACAAGGCCGTGATAGAACATGAGCATGGCGTCGTACAGGCCGATTTCATCGCGGAGGCGCTTGGGGATGCGCTCGATCAGCCGAACCATGTCGTAGCTGAAATAGCCGATGGCGCCGGCGACTAGGGGCGGCAATCCGGGAAGCCGCACAGGACGAAAACGCTCGACGCGCTCGCGCAAAAAGGAGATGGGATCACGCTCTTCCCAGACCATGCGGTCGCGGCTCTCCAGAACGCATGCGCCGTTGGCGTAGCGGAAAACTTCCTCCGGGTGTGCGCCTGCGAAGGTATAACGCGCGATTTTCTCTCCGCCTTCGACGCTTTCGAGAAGGAAGGAATAGCGCGCACTTTGGGCGATGCGCAGATAGGCGCTGACTGGAGTCAGCAAATCCGCAGAAAAAACGTCGTAGACAGGGATCAGGTTGCCCTGTTTCGCTAGACGCTGGAATTCGCGGAAGTCCGGCTGGATCATGGAAGTAGGTTCACCGTCGAAAGTTTTCAGTTCACAGTGGGACCTATTATTACATTACTTCAAGCTGGCCCGGTTTATTCGTCAGAATGCGGCGGTATTTTGGAAGTGAGCCCCGACTCCCGACCGGATCGGAGCCACGTTCCTCTAGAGGAATTGGAATACGCCAGTCGATCCCTAAAATGTGCCTAAGGGCAGGGGGATTCTGGTAAGTGTCCCAATGCGCCTGCGGCCCGCGAAATGTCATGAAAATCATGCCGAGTTAAGATGGCCGTGGCTCGCAACGGTGCGGTCGAATGGTGTACCGTCGTCTGGTGCCGCGCCTGGGGCAGGCACAAACCATCCGGGCGACCGCCCATCGGCTGGGTCGTCTGGTCTCCGAAGCTACTGCACCAGGGAGTCCGTTGTGAAGAACGCATTCTAAACGTGGTTGAAGTAAATTGGCGGAACTTCCATGGCACTCGAATCCCACGCGGTGACACCGCAATCCTACGCTGCGCTGGCCGAGATTCGCGACAGCCTGCTAGAAACCTACGCGAGCAACGACGGCATGAACCAGCTCATCCTCTCGCATCTGGACGCTCGCGCGTGGCGTGCCCAGCCGCCGGGTCAAAAAGGCCGTGGCCGGACAATCGCGGCCCTCTTCGCGCATCTGCACAACAGCCGTCTTAAGTGGCTGAAGAGTTCCGCGCCGCATCTGAAGTGTCCACCGCCACTCGATCCCCGCCGCTGCACCATGAAGAAGGCCGCTGCCGCGCACGGAAGAAGCGCTGCGCAGTGCCTGCGGATGTTGTCGGATGCTCTCTCGTGCGCTCCGAATCGCCGCGTTGTAAAGTTCTCTCGCGACGGTTGGATGCCCACGTGGCCCGCCGGAGGGACCATGTTCGCTTACATGTTCGCACACGAGGCGCACCATCGCGGTCAGATTTTAATGCTCGCGCACCAGCTCGGCTACCGGGTCCTCTACAAGACTCCCGGCATCTGGCAATGGGAGAAGCTCTGGAAACAAGCCGGGCTTACCAGGCGCCCGCGCTGAGTGGGAGCCGCCCCCTAGGTAGGCCGCGGAAGTCTACAGAAAAGATGGACTAGGCTGTGAGAGGATTCCATGCCCCGAGTGCCATGCGCCGCTGTTGACGAGCTTTCCTAGCTCGGCCTAATATGGCGACTCGGGTGCACAGGCCAAATAGCGCCCCGCGGTGCTGAAATGGAAGCTTATAACCCGGAGTTAGGCGCCTCCATGACGATGAGTTCTGGGGCCAAACCCAAACTCCGGTTCTTGTATCAGGGGTTCGCGGTGCTCATGGGTTTGGCCAGCATGGTGGCCGCATTACCCGTGGCCGCGCTTTCTTTCGGATGCTACGGGGCGGCCAGGTTGCTCGGGAGGGTTCGTCCGTTACGCGAGGGGTATGAATTTCTCTCCCGGGCGTACGACCGGGTCCTCGAGCGGCTCGGCCAAAAAGTTCTGCGAGATTCCCGCGACACCCCCGCATTACGACTGATGGTTTCTCTCAGCGTTACGGCCGTGCCCATTTTCGTGATCCAACTCGTTTTAGGGAAACCGCGGCTGCTGCTAGCGATCGCTTTCTATCTTTCCCTCTACGGCCTGAAGTTCCAGCGATTTGTGAGGATGTTCAGCGCCAGCCACATAGAGGCACACCGGCGGCAGGGCTACTTTTCCGGGAAATGCGATCAAGTCTTCGGCCGCTACCTCGAATTCTTCCTGGGGTACTTTTACGGGAACATTCCGGAACTCGGTCGGACGGCGCATGTGTGTCTCCACCATAGAGAGAACAGCGGACCCGACGACACCCGCAACACCATGGGCTACGATCGAACGAGCCGACTCGATTTCCTGCGGTATCTCTCGGACAACATTTGGACGGTCTCGGGGCTCGCTCCCTACGCCTACTTTAAAGCGCGAGGCGATGAAAGGAACCGAAGACGGATGCTATGGGGAATGGCGCGCTTCTATGCCTACTTCGGAGCTGTCTTTATTTACGATTGGAGAATGGGGACCATGTTCGTATTGGTTCCTCTTCTCTGCATGAATTTCATCAATGCCATCACCGCATGGGTCCAGCACGCTTTCTGTGACCCGGAACGTCCAGACGATTATTTCGCTAATGCCGTGACCGCCGTGGATGAGTTGAACTTCATGAACGAAGGATACCACCTCTGCCATCACCACCGTGCCAGCCTTCACTGGACGGAGATGCCCGCCCATTTCGAACGGATTCGCGACCGTATGAGAGAGGCTGGCTCGCTAGTCTTCCGGGACTTGGATTTTATGGGACTTTTCGTGCAGTTGACGCTGTTTCGCAGAATGGATGTGCTTGCCGAGAAACTTGTCCCGTGGGAGCCCATGAATCACGAGCAGAGATTAGCTTTGCTGGCGAAGAGGACCAGCCTCAAGACTCCTGGATATTGACTCCCGCGGCTAGCTGGCGCGGGAATTCTCTTGGGCGCGAAGGGCCGCGAGCACGGCGCGGCGCATGGCTGGTTCGTGGGCCTGCTTTCCCGTCCAAAGCTCCCATTGAGCAAAGCCTTGCGCCAGAAGCATTTCGACGCCCGGGACCGTGGTGATGCCTTTGCGCGCAGCGATCTTCAAGAGCTGCGTCTTCCGAGGACGATTAATTAGGTCCATAACCAGGTTGCAATGCAACTCGCCGGGAGCGAGTGGAGAAACGCGATCGTGGGGATGCATGCCGACCGGGGTGGCGTTCAGGATGGCATCGAAAAACTCGGTGCGCAAGTCAGCACGCGGCACGGTCTCGGCACCGAAGGCGCGCGCGAGTTCCCTTGCGGCTTTTTCGCGCCTTGCGCAGATAGCGACGGCTGCGCCAGAGCGAATTAACGCAAGAGCGGCTGCCCGCGCCGCACCACCTGCCCCGAGGATCAATATGCGGCTGCCCCTGATGCGGAGTTTTTTCTCGAGGGCGCGAAGGACGCCAAGGTAATCGGTGTTGGAGCCCAAGAGGGATCCATCGCGGCGAACGACCACGGTGTTAACGGCGCCAATTTCCGCGGCGAGCGGATCGCATTCCTTCAGGTACTTAAGAATGGCCTGCTTGTGTGGATGCGTGACGCTGAATCCGCGTACTCCAAATTCGGGAATGGCAGCTAGAAAATCGCGAAGCTCATGGACAAGGAATGGGAGATAGACAGCGTCGACGTGACGGGCCACAAAGCCTGCATTGTGCAGTATCGGTGAGAGGGAATGACCGACGGGTTCGCCGATGACGCCATACACTCGCGTACGGCGGGTGAGAGTGTGCGCGCGGTAGAGCTGCAACATGTCCTCTAGGGAAACCTGGCCGGGAGCGGTTGCCGTGGCGATGGGCGCGTACGCCAGCGCACTTCCCTCGCGCAGCGCGAGGATTCGGGCGGGCAGACCGAGTTCGCCCATCGGAGCGGCGATAAAATTCTTCGAATTCCGTGCCAAGCGAAGAAGTCGGGTGCTGTCGCGGATGCTCCGTGCCTCGGCCGCGATCTTCACGGCATCAACGCCGAGGTATGCTGGAGGACTCATGCCTAGGGGCAAATCTGGCGTGCGCTCAAAGTCATGAAGGGACAGCAAAACACGCGGGGGCACGGGGTATCCCCGAACGGACTTTCCCGGAAGCTTGTGCAAGGTCTCGACTTCAAGATCGCACCATTGACACCCGGCTTCGCGAGCCTGGACGAGCCAGTAAAGTTCGCGGTCCACGCCACCGGCAAACTTACCTCCACCCTCGCGGCGGCGGCAGGTAGCTACAAATGTAGCACTTGAAAGTCTGCTCTTCTTCAACCAGCCGAGGAATCGCGCCCGCTCTCGGTCGCTGCTCAGCCAATCGAGGCGCAGCTCGATGGTGCCGGTTTGCCTTAAGCCGGAGCGAACCAGCTTTGCCATTTCGGCAGCCGTAGAGGCTGCCGCCACCCCACAAATGCGCCGTAACCCTTTGCCAAAGACGCCCATATCCTGCCCTGTGCCGCCAAGCCGTTGAAAATACAGGCTAGTAGTATGCCGTATCCGGCGCCTGCGCCCGTATCAAAAGTGTAAAGCAACCCCAGTCAATTGGTTGACGCATGATGTTGGCCCTGATACTTTCGCTAGGAAAAGTCCATGCACGGCCCGTAGGGCGTGTTTTCGAAGGAGTTACGGAATGCGCGCTAGAATAGCTGTTTTGTCCCTGTCGGTCTTCCTGGGTGCTGGCGTAAGTTCGGCACAGAACGCGGCCCCGGCTGGACCAATTCCGCAAGTCGACTACAGCACTGTGAATTGTTCAGGTTTCGTTTCGGACCAGAAAGTGCCGGACGAGATGCAGATCATCTCCGGTGAGCAGTCAAACTACAAGATCACTTTTGCACGCGGCGATTATGTGTACATCAATCGCGGCATGGACAAAGGTGTTCGCGTCGGCGACCGGTTTTCGGTTGTGCGGCCGGTGAAAGATCCGACGGACGTGCCCTGGTTCAAGTGGCAGGAGAAGCTCCTGAAAGCCATGGGCACGATCTATATGGACGCGGGACAGCTGCGAGTGGTCAACGTGCAGCCCAAGGTTTCTGTCGCTCGCGTCAGCTTTTCGTGCGAGTTCATGCAGCGCGGCGATATCCTTGTGCCCTATCAGGATCGTCCAGCACCACCGTATAAGGATCCTGCCGCCTTCGATCACTTCGCACCTGTGAGCGGCAAGCCGGTGGCGATGTTGGTGGCTGGAAAAGATTACACTCAGGTCTTCGGCAAACTGAGCCCGGTCTACGTAAATCTCGGGACCAACCAAGGTGTCAAAGTTGGCGATTACTTCCGAATCTTCCGGTATCAAGGTTCCAATGCGGAGACTGTGGAAGTGGACAAGGGCTACCAGTACAAGTTGTACGGCTTCGGGAGCGCTCCCATGCGCTACGAATGGAATGACTTACCGCGCGAAGTGCTCGGTGAGGGAATGGTCCTCAGCGTCAGCCGCAATTCTTCGACTATGATGATTACCTTCACAAGCATCGAAGCCTATGCTGGCGACTACGTCGAAATCGAGTAGGGCCGCAAGGCACCGCTAAATAGTTCAGGCCCGTTGCTGTTTCTCCGCGCGGGCCTTTCGTTTTTGACTCGCCGCTCGATTTCGACAACCCCTGCCCGGTGGTGGCTTTCAAGCGCTCTCGGGGTGTGAACTTTCAGAGAAGACCTCACAAGTAAATCCAAAGAGGCGAGCTTCGGGATCGCGCCAGGCTTCCCGCGGCAATCCTGCCTTTCGACAGGTTTCTTCGAGGAACTGTTCGGGCGTCAGCTGATGTTCGATCGCAACCTGCGGAAGAAGAAGCCCGCGTTGCGCGTGGAGACAAACGAATAGCCCGTGACGCCCGATTTCAATGCCTTCGGGGGCGATTGGCTCCATGGTCGAAAGTAATGAGATTTCGATGCGGAGTCCGCTGAGTTGTTCCGTCTTCATAGGAGCGAATCGCGGATCTTCCAGCGCCGCGCTGGCAGAGCAGCGAACAATGGCCTCACCCAGCGGTTCTTTGGCTTCGATTACGCCGATGCAACCTTGCAGGCGGTTGCGCATGTGAAGGGTCACGAAGACACCGCGGCGCTCCGCGAAAACTCCTTCGCAGGGAAAGCTGTCAGGAAGCTTGCGATGGGCGACGGCTGCAATGACCGCCGTCCGGGCAAGTTCCAGAGCCGCGCGCCGGTCGGCTTCAGAGAGGGACGGCATCCTCGGGCTTCTTGCGGGCTTCGAGCATGCGGAGCCGGCGGCGCTTCTTGATGCTGTCATCAACGTGGCTCCAGAAACGCCGGAAGTACTGGGCGGCGGAAACGAGCGCGCTGATGACCACCAGCCAAAGCAAGATTCGCGCGAGCGGCTTGAGCGACGGGTGACGCGCTCCGACGATGAGTACCGCCACAGCGCACACCTGCAAGACCATCTTTGTTTTTCCCAGAGTGGATGCTTCGATGGTGAATCCTTCGGCCGAAGCGATATTCCGGAGCCCGAGAACGGTGAATTCCCTACCGATGATGATCACCACCATCCAAGCGTCAACCAGGTGCATGCTTACCAACGAGATGAACGCTGCGGAGATCAGCAGCTTGTCGGCGATGGGGTCGAGAAGAATGCCTAGGGTCGTTACTTGAAGGCGCCGGCGAGCCAGGTATCCGTCCGCCCAATCCGTCGCCGCAGCAAGAAGCAGGATCAGCACTCCCCAAACTTCGAAATGCACGGGAACGCCCCAGAACTCGAAGTTGGGACTGCGCGTGAGGAGGATAACAATGAGGACGGGAACGAAAAAGATGCGCAACAGCGTCAGTGAGTTAGGAAGATTCATGAGTGCCTGACGGCGGGGGTGCCGCCTCGAGCTTCAGCCACCGCAGTTTCACTATAGACTTGGTGTAGGAATGCGTCAACACGCCAGAGGCCCATCCCGGTACTCTCCTGGGAGCCGCATTCCACGGGCTTTTTGGGGTTGGGGAGTTACTTCCTGATAATCTATATCCCAAAAGTCAAAGTAAAAAAAAATGTACTCTTTCGTAATGCACCTGCTGCAAACCTGTGCAAATGTGGGGAGTGCACTTTTGCGCGGCGGCTTGAGAGACAGGGCACCTAGCTACTCCGGTATGGCATATAACGCATGTGTTTTCAGTGCGTTACAAGCCTGCAGCTTCCTACTTCCTCGGCCTGAGGCGTAAAATGCGTGCGCCGCCCAGAGCGAGCAGGCCAGACTTTCCACAACGTTTTCCACAGAAGAGAGGGAATGGAATCGGAATGAAAAACGACACCGGAAGACCTGCAAGTTAGTAAAAACAGAGGTTTTGCGCGGCTTTACTTCACAGTTACCGAGCCTGAAACCAAGCGCGCCGCTCAGATGGCTCGCGGGCCTCGTAGAAGCCGCATGGGGAGCATGAAAATTGCGCTGATGAGTCCGAGAACTCCATGAACTGCGATCCCCACAAGACGAAAAGGCAGCGTCAGCAACCACACGATGGGGTACAGCACAAGAGCTAGCAGCGCAATCGGCCAACACAAGAGGAGCAGGATAATCCACAAAAAGAAAGCAGCCATGGCGACCTCGTTTTGTGACGATAGCGGAACAGTTCACGGAAATGGGACAGCACTGCGCCGCCTTCTATTCTATATTACGAGACCGAGCGCGGAAAGGTTTCCTCCACTGCATACTCATGGAGCCGCAGGCGCTTAGCAATGGACGCGGGTACCTCGGCATCGAGCCGCATGTGGGAATCCTCGATTTCCGAGTGCAGGACGCGTCCGAGCGCATGAATCATAGCCAGCGTGCGGCCTTCGGTCAGCGGCAATCGAATCGAAAGTGATACAACAGGATCGGTGGGCATTTCGGCATCCATGCGCCGCAGCAATTCCTCGATACCTTCGCCCGTCAGAGCGGACACCAACACCGGCGAGCCGCAGGCGCCAGAACCTCTCGCTAATCCGCTGGTGATGGCATTCCGTTCTTCTGTAGTAAGCCGGTCCATCTTGTTGAGCACGCGCAGCCGGGGGCGGCCGTCGACGCCAAGTTCGCGCAAAATCTTGTCGACTTCCTCATCGAGTTCGTCATGGTGTGGATTGGAGACATCGCTCACGTGCAGGATCAAAGCGGCTTCCTGCACTTCTTCGAGGGTGGCTCGGAACGCCGTGAGCAAGCCCTTGGGCAGGTCGCGGATGAACCCGACGGTATCGGAAACGAGGACGCGGCGATTGGAGGGAAGGCGTAGGGCGCGAATTGTGGGATCGAGCGTGGCGAACATCCTCGAGGAAACCAGCACTTCGGCACGGCTTAGCGAATTGAACAAAGTGGACTTGCCGGCGTTGGTGTAACCGACCAGCGCGATGGTCCCGAGAGGAACGGCATTGCGCGCCTCGCGCCGCAGCGCCCGTTGTTTCCGGATTTCATCAATGCTCGCACGGATTCTGCTTACGCGGTCGCGAATCCGCCGGCGGTCAGTTTCCAGTTTCTTCTCACCGGGACCGCGCACGCCGATTCTTCCCGTTCCGCCGCCCGCGCCACCGGCACCACCGCCGCCGCTCTTGCCGCCCAGTCGCGACATCGCCGTGCCCTTTCCGGTCAGCCGAGGCAACATATAGTTCAACTGCGCCAATTCGACCTGCAACTGGCCTTCGCGGCTGCGCGCATGACGTGCAAAAATATCGAGAATCAATTGCGTGCGGTCGATCACCCGGCGTTCCGTGGCTTCCTCAATATTTCGCTGCTGCACGGGAGAGAGATTGCTGTCAAAGATGACTAGCGGCGCTTGGTGCGCTGTGGCTTCGGCCCGAATTTCATCCAGCTTGCCCCGCCCCACCAAAGTTGCAGGATCGGCGGAATCGCGCATTTGGAAAACGGTTCCAGCGATTTCCGCACCCGCACTGCGAGCGAGTTCAACCAACTCCGAAAGGGATTCGCGGCCCTGCTCGCCGGCGGGCATGCCGGGAAAGCGTGGGGTACGCTTCCATCCAACGCCCACCAGCAAGGCGCGTTCCGCGTTCGAGACTTGATGTTGTGCTTTGGTCACTGAGATCGGCCGGAAATCATCGTGCGGGACGTGCGCATTTCTGGAGGGGCTCACCTCTGAATGGGATTATACGCCTCTCGACCCTGCCTCGCGACCTGCCTCCAGCCCGGTGCCCGGTATGGAACACGCGGCGCACCGGGGGTTTGCGAAGCTGGCCGACCCATGTGAAAATAGGTCCATGCGAAAACTCACTATTAGGACGGCAAGTTTCTTGGCCTCAGGAGTGCTGCTGATGGGGATCGCCCGCGCTCAGCAGACGCCTGCGCCGAATTCTCAACAAGCCCCGGCGGCGAACTCCGCGCCGGCCCCTGCAGCCGGTGCTCAAAAGGCGCCTGTGGCGAAAACGGGAACAGCGACAAAGCCCAGGACTGCGGTTCCATTTACGCTCAAAACGCAGAAAGACAGAGTCAGCTACGCGGTGGGAATGAATGTGGGCAAGGGCGTGGCAGCCAGGCTGAAACAGCAGACCATTGATGTGGACCAGGCAATCCTTATGAGGGGGCTGAAGGATGCTCTGGCAGGCGGCAAAATGCTGCTCACCGAGGATGAAGAGCGCACCATTCTAACGCAGCTCTCGGTCGAGGCACGCAAGAAGCAAGAAGATCAAATGAAAGTGGCGGGAGACGCTAACAAGAAAGAGGGCGAGGAATTTCTGGCCGCGAACAAGACGAAGGACGGCGTGATCACGCTACCCAGCGGCCTTCAGTACAAGGTATTGACGTTGGGCACTGGACCAAAGCCCACCGCGGCTGACACTGTCAGCTGCAACTACCGGGGCACGCTGATTAACGGTACGGAGTTTGATAGCTCCTATAAGCGCGGCCAGCCGGCGTCATTCCCCTTGACGGGCGTCATCAAAGGCTGGACGGAAGCTCTCCAACTCATGCCCGTGGGATCGAAGTGGCAACTCTTTGTTCCCTCGGACCTGGGATATGGCGATCGCGGTGCGGACCCGCGCTCGGGCATCGGCCCCGGCGCGACACTCATTTTTGAGGTGGAGCTGCTCTCCATTCAAAGCAAGGACAAAACAGAAGCTCCGTCAAAATAGCTTCCGCGCGAGACCCTGAGTCAAGCTAGGGCTAGACAAACGTATTTACCCGAGAAGCTTCGGTTGCTCCAAGTCTTGTGCACGAAGCCACTCGATGACCTCGGCTTGCACGCCGCGGTCATCCCCAAATCCGGGAAACCAATGCACGCCAGGTTCTTTACGAAACCAGGTGAGCTGGCGTTTGGCATAGCGGCGCGTGGTCTGCTGAATCGCTCCACGTGCTTCTTCCAAGGTAATCTCGCCGCGCAGTGCTGCCCGCAGTTCGCGGTAACCGATAAAATCAAACGCTTTTGAATTCTGAGCCAGGCCACTCTCCAACAACGTTTGCACTTCGTGCATCCACCCCTGCTTCAGCATCGCATCTGTTCTGGCGTGGATACGCTCGTTGAGATGTTCGCGCAGGGGCATCAATCCGACTTTTAGAACGCGCCAACCTTCCAGCCGAACGCGGCCCGTGCGGTGCAACTCTGAGATCGGCTTGCGCGTCAGAATACACACTTCAACGGCGCGGATTAACTTTTGTTCGTCCGCAGGCGCGATTTTCTGGGCCGCTTCCGGGTCGAGTCTCAGCAGGACACGATGCAAATGGCCGGGCGGATGCTCTTCCAAGCTGGCGCGGAGCCGCTCGCGCAATTCTTCGGAGCGCTGCGGAACATCCGCAAGACCTTCGAGCAACGCCCGCAAATACAATCCTGTCCCAACGGTGAATACCGGCAGGCGATTGCGCCGCTGCAAGTCTTGCAGAATCTGCAGAGCCAAGTGGCGGTACCCGCCCGCGGTTGCCTGGTGTTTTGGCTCAAGAACGTCGACCAGGTGATGGGGAATGCCGCGGCGTTCGGATTGGCTGGGCTTTGCGGTGCCGATATCAAAGCCCCGATAAAGTTGCGTCGAATCGCAGGCCACAACTTCCCCGCCGATCCGTTCGGCGACGTGCACGCCGAGCGCCGATTTCCCCGACGCCGTCGGACCCACGATGGCAACGAGAGGCAAGAGGCGTTTTTTTTCACTCATCGAAAAAGGAGGTGCCGAGCCCGAACAAGTATAAATACGAACACGAAGATCGCCAGGAGCAGACTGCCCAGAACCTGTTGGCGCGTGAGTTTCATTATTGCTAATTGGAGTCGTTCGGCAGAATGTTGTAATAGTACCTGTAACGCAATTCGATGTAGGGACCCTTGAATTGAGCCGGCAAAGGCTCGAAGGGATTTGACGCGCGCACGGAAGAAAAGGCCGCGCGGTCCAGCGGTTCTTTTCCGGAGTTGCGTTCGATGATGGGTTCGTCGGACGGCACGCTGCCGTCGCGATTGATCTTGAAAGTGAGATAGACGATGCCTTTCTCTCCCAGTTCGACCGACCCGGGCATCACAGAAAACCAATTCCGTTTCACCGTCACGTACACGCGCTGGAGGTAGCTCTGCCAGTCTAAGCCTTCAGGATCCGTGAGCATCTCAATGCCGCCGTACGCCGTCCCGCGGCCGCCCCCGGCGCCGTGTCCGCTGCTGCCCTGAAGCGGGCCACCTCCGCCGATCGCCCGGGGACCAGAAGGCCGCGAGCCTTTCAAAATGTCTTGAAGGCTTTGGCCAGGTGAACGATCGGTCGGCAGTTGCAATTTGGCCTTGGGCTGCGGCGTATCAGGCGCTTCAAGTTTCAGAGCAGGCTTTGGCGCGTCCAGCTTGGGGGAGAGTTGCGTCTCGGGCGGGACATCGTTCTGCTTTGGGATTGGTGCACTCGGCAATTCTTTCGCCGGGCGTTCCGGCGGAGGCGCTGGCGTCGGAATGACGGGCGGCGCAACTTCTCGCAACACGCGAGGATCGACATGGACCCGGGGCGGAGGTGCAGCCGGTCGAGGCGAAGGCTTTAGCGATTCTAGCGTCCCTGGTGGGAGCAGCGTGACCATTTGCCTCCGCGCGAGTTCCATATCGGCTTGGGTCGGCTCATGCGGTGGAAATAGTTTCGATTGGAACAACAATGCGACAAACAGGAGAATGTGAAACCCGATCGAACAGAGCCTCGTGACGAGTTGCCATTTGGTCTGTTTGTCGCCCTGCTCGGGAACGATCAGTTGCACTTCCCCGGTGCTGAAAATGTCCGGGTCGACCAGGTCTTCCGGAACGTATAGAGGGTGCGCGCTCATTTCTGGAGGTGCGGAGCCGACCGGCAAGACGATGCGCTCATCCATGTCCGTCGGTTGCACCGGGGTCGAATGGTCTTCCGTGACGCTGTAAGCTTCCCGATTCACATCACGGGGTACGACTACGCGTGTGGCGATGGACTCCAGGGGCAAATTCGTGGGAATGGTCGAGTGCCCGTCCAATTGCACGATGGGCAACATGGCCGGCACCAGCGTGCGCTCGTCCATGGTGGTGGGGCGGCGGCGCTGCGTCGGGGCATCCAACGCCGCGGTGGGACGAGCATCGATCGGAACCAGAATCCGTGAAATCATCTTGTTTTGTCTTGTGTGGCGAGCGCGCCTATTTGGACGCGCGCCGCATGGTCTTGGATGCTTGCCATCACGCGGCTGGCCAATTCGAGCGCGGCGCGTCCCGCTTCCCCATTAGTGCGCGGCTCTTTGCGCCAGCGCACAGCATCGACGAACGCTTCCAGTTCCGCGTGCAAGGGCTCAACCGCGGGCGCGTTCAGCTTCTCAAATCCAAATTCGGGCTGCGGACCAGGCCTCTTCACGCCGATGCGCAGGGCGTCACGCCGCGCATAGTCCAGCGAAATGTATTCGTGCTGCTGGAAGAAGCGCATCTTGCGGACGCGCTCGGTGGAAACCCGGCTGGCGGTGATATTAGCTACAGCGCCACCCGCAAATTCCAGGCGCGCATGCGCGATGTCCACTTTTTCCGTAAGCACAGGAATCCCCACGGCTTTCACTTCCACCACTGGTTCGTTGACTAGCGCCAGCAAAATGTCCAGGTCGTGAATCATCAAATCGTAGATTACGTCCACGTCGAGGCTGCGCGGCGTAAATACCCCCAGCCGATGCACTTCGAAAAACAATGGCCGGTTCAGGATGGGCTCAACCGCAATCACGGCAGGATTAAAGCGCTCGACGTGGCCCACTTGCAGGATTCGCCCGTTCTTCTTCGCCGCATAAAGCAGCGCATCGGCCTCTGTGAGGCTTACCGCCATGGGCTTCTCGACAAGAACGTCTACTCCCATTTCCAGAAGCCGGCATCCCACGGGCGCGTGGGCGACCGTGGGAACCGCCACACTCGCGGCATCCACTCGTCCGCGCACTTCATCGAGACTGGTCAAGACTTGGGTCTGAAATTCTGCTGCAACGGCGGCAGCGCGTTCGGGATTCTCGTCGAAGACTCCCACGAGATCCGCGCCTTCGAGTTCCCTGTACACTCGCGCGTGGTTTCGGCCAAATTCGCCGGTACCGACGACGGCGACGCGAATCCTCTTCGACTCTCCCGCCGCCGTGCTCATTCTTTGTTTATTCCCTTCGATGCGTCTTTTAGTTCCGGAACGGCAATCGGCAGGAACGCTTGGATGGCAATCCCCGCTGCATCGGCTAGTTCGATCAGCTTGGCCCGGTCAAAAAGAAGCGTCCGCCCAGCGTCCACAGCAAGAGCAGTCGCACCAGCACCCCTCATCTGTTCGATGGTGGGCAAACCGACCACGGGTACATCAAAGCGCATATCCTGGCCAGGTTTGCTAACTTTCACGACAACCAGCGGTTTGCCGCCCGTGATTTGAGCGGCGCGCGCGATGGTCTCGTCAGTGCCTTCCATTGCTTCCACGGCAACGCAAGCGCGATCGGCGATGACCACGGTTTGCCCGATGTCCATGCTTGCAATTTGTCTCCCCACCCCGAGGCCGTACGCCATGTCTTCCGCTTCGTGTTCACTGGGGGCACGCCGCGTGAGCACGCCGGGATCTGGCACCAACGGCTTGAGGAACAGTGTCGAATCCACCAGGCGAATGCCTTCCTCTTCCAGCACTCGCGCCACCGCCCCAATCAATGAATCGGTATTTTTCCGTGGCAGAGAAAATAGCAGCTTCGCCAGTTTCCAGTCTGGCCGGATGGCGCTGAATATTCTGTTATGTTTCACCTGACCGGCCATCACCGCCTGCTTCACACCTTCCTGATGCATCAAGTCGATGGTTTTGCTCAATTCGCCGAGGCTCACCCAGTGCAGGCGCTTGGCAATTTTTCCCAGTTCGGGCGACGCTTCTTCTTTCAGGGCGATCACCGCCATTTCGATTCCTTGGCTGCGCGCACCCTCCAACACCAGGAACGGAAAACGTCCGTTGCCGGCGATGAGTCCCCAGCCTGTCGTGTTGGTGTTCGCGTTGGGCATGTATTCAACAAGCAGAAGTTACTTTACGATGCCGCGCTCGGCGCTCTCGATGAATTTGATCAATTCCCGGACGTCGGCGGAATCGCCCAGCGTTTTTCGCATTTCGGAAACTGCTTGCGAAGTATTCAGCTTCGCGCGCAGTAGCAATCGATAGGCGCTCTTCAACGCCTGCAGCCGTTCGGGCGAAAATCCCTTGCGCTCCAAGCCGATCGCATTGATTCCAAAACTCTTCGTTTCGCGTTCAGTGACGATCTTCGAAAACGGCGGCACATCCTGGGTGATCACTGTCGACGCACCGATGTAAGCGTACCGGCCGATGCGGCAAAACTGATGAACCGGGCAAAACGCGCCAATCGTCGCGAAATCTTCCACCGTGACGTGTCCCGCGAGCGTCGCGCCGTTCACAAACAATGTATTGCTGCCGATCACGCAGTCGTGCCCGATGTGCGAATACGCCAGAAGAAAATTGTCGCCGCCCAGCGTAGTCCTGCCGCCGCCTTTTTGCGTGCCACGGCTCACGGTGACGTATTCGCGGAAAACGTTGTTGTCGCCGGCAACTAGTTCTGTGCGTTCATCACGAAACGTGTAATCCTGCGGATCGCCGCCGATCGCGCTGAAAGAATAAAACAAATTGTTCTTGCCGAACTTCGAGGGCCCACCAACGGTGGCGTGTGGGTGCAACACGCAGCCATCCCCCAATTCCACGTTTTCGCCGACCACCGCATAAGCTCCAATCTTGACACCCTCGCCAAGTTTTGCACTCGCCGCCACGACGGCTTGCGGATGGATCTCGCGCATCGTCATTTCGCGGGTTCTTCAGCCTGGGCCGGCGGCTCGCGATCGATCATTTTGCACATCACCGTGCCTTCCGCGGCTAATTCCCCGTTTACCGTTGCTTTGCCGGCCAGCTTGCAGAAGTCGCCGCGCCAATTCAGTACGTTACACTCGATGCGCAGCTGATCGCCGGGCACCACCGGCCGGCGGAATCGCGCGCCGTCGACGGCCACAAAAAATAGCAGCTTGTTGGCGCGATCCGGAATATCCATGAGCAGTAAGAGCCCTCCCGTCTGCAACATGGCCTCGATAATAAGAACCCCAGGCATGACCGGCTTCCCGGGAAAATGTCCCTGGAAGTAATACTCGTTCATCGAAACGTTCTTGATGCCAACGATGCGCTTGAGGCGTTCCACCTCGACAATCGCGTCCACCATGAGAAATGGATAGCGATGTGGCAGCAGCTTCTGAATTTCCACGATGTCCAGTATCATTCGCGCTCTCCGTCGCCGCATGCCCCTTCAGCGGCGCCTGGCCCTTCTCCCACAAACTTTCAATTATATGCGAACCGCTGCCCTCCGCGATACGCGCTCTTAGTCTGCGGCGTGTTATCTTGGCGTCTGAGTGCGGCGCAGTTAGATGGTCCTTTTTTCTCGTTAGGGAGGGTTCGCTTCATGCCAGAAGAGTCTGACCACTCCCTAGTTGACTGTAACAACCATTTGTAGACTATAATTGCGTCCATGAGAGACGCCATCACGTTGTCGAATTCGGAGCTTATGGAACTGACGCGACGAGCCAATAGCCGGACGGATCGGGCGGAAGACG
>Ga0210399_10000806_pt1 | contig 24525 bp, 24 predicted proteins | sample IncBWC14MmetaG_FD_150865 | JGI IMG/M metagenome (GOLD analysis project Ga0210399, IMG submission 150865) | Forest soil microbial communities from Barre Woods Harvard Forest LTER site, Petersham, Massachusetts, United States - Inc-BW-C-14-M | ecosystem: Environmental > Terrestrial > Soil >... | reverse complement strand
CCCGAGGAACCGCATGGTCTCCTGGCGATGAACCAGGAGGATCACGCGCGAGCCCCGCCGCTTCTCGATACTCGCCATAAGCCGCTGCCGAGAGGCCTCGAGGGCGCGTTGTTTGAGCCACGGCTGCACCGCGGAGAAGACGAAGAAAGCCCAGAAAAGGTCGGAGATGCCGAAAGCCATGGTCGTGTCCTCTTGCCAGCCGGGGATCGTACTTCATCGGGGGCCCACCTGCTCATGATTGATGGTCAGGCTCCCGCCCCCAGTGTCCCCTTTTCGGTCTGGCCCCCCCCCGGGGGCCGGAGCCCGTCTCCCCGCCCCGGAGGGGCCCGGCGGAGGCGAGTCAGGTGACGACAACCCAAAGGAGTCCTTCGCCTGGCGCGAACGCGAGGACCGTCGCTCCCGAGGTGCCTTCTTGCGCTTGGCGAAGGACCGCGGTTAACGGAGCCGCGGGACGTTGAAATGGGGTTTCGATTGGGAAGTTTTGGGCTGGTGCGGTCGGGAAGACGAGGCCAGCGTGCTTGAACGGTAGGAGGTGGCCGTTGTGCCGCTTGGTCGGTGCTGCTCGATGGGCCAGGGCGGTAGTCGATAGACCTCGATCGTGGGCGCGTGCGGGCCAAGGCAGACGACGGCCCTTCGCGGGCCAAGCGCGTTAGAAGAGCGATGGCGGTTCGTGGGGCGCCTCACGGGGCCCTTGCCCCAGCCACGGCGATGGGTCGGAGCTGATGTGAAGGGACCCATTCGTAGAGTCGCTGCATCCGGACTTGGCCGCAGGCTGGACACCGGGTGGGATCCTTGCCGAACAGGCGCAGACAAGCGGCGGCACGGTCCTCCTTGTCGATATGCCGCCGGACGGGTGGCGCGACGTCGCCGCCGGGAACGAGCTCACGGCAATGCGCGAGTGCGGTCTCGCGCACGCGGTTGGATAGCAGGCCGTAGTGACGGATCCGTACGAAGTGTGCCGGCAGGACATGGAGCACGAAACGGCGGGCGAACTCTGGTCCAGACAGCCGCAGGATCTTCTGGCGGTTGCCGTGCGCGCGGTCGCGCCAACGGAAAGCGACCTCCTTGCCGTCGTAGTCGAGGATGCGGGAGTTGGAGAGGGCGATCTTGCGCGTGTAACGCGACACGTAACGGACGACCTGCTGGGGGCCGGCTAGCGGAGGCTTCGCGTAGACCACCCAGCGCTGACAGGCCGCGCGTTCAAGGAGATGACGCCCGAGGGGGGGAGCGATTCCAAAGGCGTTTTGGTCGTGGGCCGCTTCGAGCTTGCTGAGCAGTTTTCCCCGGAAGACCTTGCGCAGCACACCGTAGGGGACGAAGAATCCCGGACGGCAGGCGATCCATCGCGTGCCATCCTCGGATAGGCCGCCACCGGGGACGATGCAGTGGACGTGCGGGTGATAGAGCAGCTTCTGAGTCCAGGTGTGGAGCAGCGCCGTGAAGCCGATCCTGGCCTGCAACCGGCGGCGGGCAACCGCGAGCAGCGTCTCAGCGACCGCCTCAAAGAGCAGGTCCAGGGCGAGGGCGGGGGCCCGACGGAAGAAGGGGTGGAGGGTCGGGGGGACGGTCAAGACGGCGTGGTAGTAAGGGACCGGGAGCAGCGAGGCTTCCTGGGCCTCGGCCCACAGGGCCTGCTCCAAGCTGCCACAGCGAGGGCAGTGGCGGTCGCGGCAGGAGTGATAGGCGAGGCGGGCGTGGCCACACTGTTGGCACTCCTCGAGATGGGCACCGAGTTGTCCGGTCCGGCAGGCGACGAGGTGGCGGACGACACGTGCCTGTTGGCGACCAAGGCTCAGAGACCCCGCGTGATCGCGCAGGATCTCACCAACCCCTGGCTTACGATCGCCGCCTTCCCCGCCCCCGTGGGGGCAGCCCACCTACTCGCCGTCGGGCTTCTTGTCCTTGCCCAGCCCATCGAGCGGGCTGGGGGTGTCGTGGATGTAGGTCTTGGCGAGGTGGGTGTAGATCTGAGTCGTGGCGAGGCTGCGGTGACCGAGAAGGGCCTGAATGTTGCGGATGTTGGTGCCGCGCTCGAGGAGGTGTGTGGCGAAAGCGTGCCGTAGGGATCGCAACGACACGCGCTTGCGGATCCCGGCCTTTCGCCTGGCGCGCGCGAAGGCCAACCGCACCGACGTTTGCGTCAACTGCCGACCCGGGACCGCTCCCTCGAACAGGAACTCCTTTGGTCGGTAAGTGCGCCAGCAAGCGCGTAGCTGCTCGAGCAAGCGCTCCGGAAGCATGACGTAGCGGTCCCTCCGCCCCTTGCCCTGCTCGACCCGGATCACCCTGCGCGTCGAGTCGATATGGGTCGCGCGGAGGGCGAGGATCTCCGACAAGCGCAGGCCACACCCGTAGCCGGTCATGAAGATCGCACGGTACTTGGTGTTAGAAACCTCGAAGAGAGCGGCCACCTCCTCTGGGGCGAGCACCTGGGGTAGCGTGCGGCCACACTTCTGGAAGGGGATGCGGGTGTAGTCCCAGTCACGGTGACCGAGGTAGTCGCGGTAGAAGAAACGCAAAGCGCAGGTGTAGAGGTTGAAGGAGGACCAGCTCAGCTCGCGCGACGCGAGGTGGCGCTGATACTCCACCAGACGTTCGGGCACCACCTGGTCAAGCGGGACGTCACCGAGGTAGTGGTCGAACCGGCGCAGGGCCCCGAGGTACAGCTCGCGAGTCCTGGGGGTGTGTCCACGGGCAGCCAGGGTCAGTTCGAATAGCGGGGCGTGGCGGGCAAAGTCGCACATGGCTTCCTCCTGGGTCGCATACCAGGACGCGACCCAAAGGAAGCTTCGGCTACGAAAGCGCCTTTAGCACGTGACCTAAGACTCGGCTCACATCCGCCGCGAAGCGGCTCCGTTCAACCGACATTGTCGCAAGCCAGCGTTCGATCTTGCCAAGGCGGCTCTGAACCTGACCTGCCGGCACCCTTCTTTTAGCTGAACCTCCCCACACGTTCCGAGCGTTCTAGGAGTGGCGATCTTCCCGAGGAGGCCGTGTGACACCTGCAGCGATTTCTCCCCAACCACACTCCCCCACCGGCTGACCGCCCCTTTGAGCTTGGTAACCCCCAACTCGCAAATAGCGCACGATCGGATCCCCTTGCGAGCAGAGAAGGACACCACTGCTGTCGAGCAGCAACCTTCTAGACTCCCCGGGAGGGAGTCTAGGGTTCCTACCAGAACACGCCGCCCGCTGTGGAATTCTACGAATTACCTGTAGTGCGGCAATGGCACAGATAGGATCGGTGTCACTTCTTCCCGTCCACTGCGGACGGAAAACTGGATTGCTCACCGAAGTAACACTCGATGGCCTCCACCTTGTCGTCGGTAACTCGAAGGTATTCCACGTTCCGGAAGGACTTACTGTTCTTGGTGTGACAAAGGTACTTCACGAACGCCTCATTGCCGTTTCCGACCACCCGCTCCAGGTCAAATCGCTTGATAAAGTCGATCTGCGTCTCCCAGCAGCGCGTCTTGAAAACGCTCTTACTGATGTGATCGTCGCCGGCCGCGCTCGTAAAAGTAAAATTGTCGGCCAGCAGGGCATCCACGGGACCCCAATCCTTCTTCTCCCACGCCGCATACCACCTTCGGATGACTTCTTCTTTCCTCGTACCCAGCCCGCTCAATTCACGCGCGCCTGCTGCTACCGGGGAAACCACCGCTCCAGCCAGTGCGCAGGCCCCCGCTTCTAGTAGATTCCGGCGCGACACTTCGATCCTTGTCATAGTCCACTCTCCTTTATGTTGCCGCCCTAACGGCACTCGTAGAAACGCAACCAAACTCAGGGTGTTATCAACAGGCAGCCAAGACCCACCTATCGCGCTGGAGGGGAGTACGAGATTTCTAGGAGCTCTGTCTTTCCAATCCCCCGGTGCGCGTGGAGGATGGCGTCTTTCGAATAGGGTGGACCATCGCTTGGATTCGACGCTTCTGCATGAGTCATCATCATGGTGATTGTTCCGCCGAGATTGCTGTTCGCAGAATCGAAACGCCTCTCGACAGCGGCCGTTATGGTTGATATAGGTGAAGACTTCATCATTTCTCCGCTCGATTCGTGCTACCGGGTTGACTGAATAGAGCGCCCAGGTAGCGGCGCAAGTGCTCAAGGCTCTCCCGCACGACCTCGGGACCCTGCTTGGCCTTGGCCAAGATGAATGAGCCCTGCAGCACGGCCAGAATGAAATATCCAACGCTTTCCGCGCTCCAATCCGCCTTGGGCGCGTAGCGTTGCTTGGCGGCTTCGATGTCGCGGCTCAGCTGAGCGTGGTGGGAAGACAGGCCCTGGGCACAAGCTGCGCGAATGTCCGGGTGGGTCGCGTAGGTTTCTTGAACCAAAGTGCCGAGCAGGCACGTGTAGTCGGGCAGGTCCCCGTTCAGCATCGCTGCTCGGAAGTCCACGTAACCGAGGAGGCGGTCCAGCGGGTCTACGAGTTTGCGGTACGGTGCAGCGGCGAAAAAGGCCTCCGTCGTCGCTTCCCAATATGAGGCAGCGGCGAGTGCCAGCTCGTCCTTGCTCTTGAAGTGATAGAAGAAGCTCCCCTTGGTGATCCCGGCTGCGTGGCAGATGTTCTCGACCGTTGTCGCCGCGTAGCCCTTGGCCCGGATGGCATGGAGGGCCGCCTCGAGAAGCCTGGTCTTCGATTGGTGCTGGGGCTCCGTGGCCATCGGGCCTCCTCAATACCGCCTAGTCGGTACCATACCGATTAGACGGTATATTGTCAAAGGAGAAAAAGGGATTGGCCAGGTTCCTCAGGTGACAGCCGCGCGACAGCGCGACATCTGGCCTTAGCCGCCGCCCCCCGCCACCGCTCAGCGAACGATTTCGAAGTCGATAGTCTGAAGGGCTTCTTGTTTCTTGGGTGGTGCCAGAGCGTCGATCACAGTTACCTGCAAGACATAGTGACCCTCAGGCATTTCAGTCGGAAGGAGCAAAGTGCTCCCCGTGAAAACAGCCTTCATGTCGTTCGCGTTAGCGACCTCCAGCCGACGTGGCTCCCCCGTCACGACCACGCGACCATCATGCAGCAGTCGCATCTGAGTCGTGACGTCGACGCCGCGGCCATCGTGGGTCACCTGCGCGTTGTAGATCACTAAACCGTACGAGAGGGGTTGGCCTCGGGAGAAGACACGGGAGGCTTGGATCGCCGCGCCTCGTTCCGTATCCAGAACCTCAGCACGCGCGGGCTCGCCCGGGGCGAGGCCGTCGCCCGAGGGCGCGTCGCTCATGAGAATGCCCGACAGCGACAAGCGATTGCGTCTCAGATCCGGTACCTCAACGAACTGATACGCCGAACCCACGCGACCCGAGGCCGTGTCGCGAAAGGCAACCCGCAGCTGGTATGCGCCGGGCTTCTTCACGGGCATGTCGACTGTGTAGTTGATGCCGCGCTCCAGAGCCCTTTCGAGGGCGTCTTGCGAGAGCCGTATCTTCCCGTCTCGGCCGAGTTGTTCGATGACTCGACCTTCGTCATCGAAGGTAGCGCCCAGAGCCTCCACCTGTGCTACGAGGAACCCCTGGTCCTGAGCGAAGCTCAGATTGCTCGCGTCAACACGGAGGAAGGAGTGAAGCAGCGGGCCCCGCACCGCGTCCTGGAAGAAGAGTGTGCTCAGGTGCAAACCGACGTCGCGGGAATCAAAGGGAGACACGAGCGCGTTCAGCAGCGTCGCCGCCTCTCGCTCACGCGCAAGCTGTGGATCGTCTTCGGGGATGCCGTAGTACCCGCTGCGTGACCGCACGGCCAGGCCCTTTCGTTTCACCTTGAGCCTGATCCTGTGGAACCTTGCTTTTCCCTTCTCGGGTCGGAAGGCGAGGGCCGGGGGGACGTATCCGATCAAATAGTAGCCTCTCTGGTCTTCAAGGACTGTTCTCAGCTGTCGTGAGATGTCGTTCTGGTCGTGAAGGAAGAGACCGCCGGTTGACTCCGCGAAAGCCGAGAGGCCGTCTTGGCCGTCAAGGCGGCCCGCCAGGCCGCGCGCATTCAGCATTCCCTTGAAGTCAGAGATTGACGTATCGGCCATGCCACCAGGGCTGATCGTATTGTCGGTTGCGGTGAGCTGGCCCGTCGTTAGCCCCCGCGTATCCACGGCGTAGACGACGACCGAACCCTGATTGGCAAGAGTGATGAGCGCCGACACGGCTCTTCCGAACGCGGTGGGGCCATCACCATTCGGGAGGTAGAGCGGCAACCCGTTTGACAACAGCACCAGCGATTTGCGGCCCGGGAGTTCTCGTAAGCCCGTGAGCGCGAAACGGAGGGCCCCGATGGTGCCGCCCGTGAGCAAATCCCTTCGTTCAGGATCTGGGTTGCGAGCTGCCAAACCGCCCGGCGAGCCCCTCCCGCTCGTCGGGGAAGGGAGAACGGGAATCGCTCCCACCGGCTCAAAGGCATCGACATCCGCCAGCGGATTGAATCTCACGCGACCGATCGCGGCGCCGAGGATTCGCTTGTCGCTTGTGAACTGTTGCAGCGCTCCGACTCCCCCTGCCGTGCGAAGGATGGAAACCAGGTCTCCAGGCACCATTTGGCTGTCGACGTAAGTCCTAAGTGCGCGCTGTACGGAAGCCATCGACACGAGGTCGAGACGAAGATCGTCGACGACAAAGACGGTGGTGCGTTGCACCTGCTCTCGTCGGAGCGGTTCCCGTGGACTGACTTCTCCTGGCATCGCGTGGGGCGCAACTTCGCCGACGCCCCGACTCTCGATCGGGATGTACGAGCAGTTCGACACCCGTTGGCGCTTCCCATCCTCAAGAAGCTCGAAATCGTCAGCCCCAAGGTCCGTGACGTAGTGCCCATTCCTGTCCGTGACCACGGCGTCAATCTGAACCAACGAGACTGTTGCTCGAAAGACGGGAGCAGGCTCATCTAGAATCGCGGCTGGCTGCTGAGCGTTGGCAGCCGGACCGAGGACGGCGGCCAATCCAAGGAGCAGGGCACCATGACCCAGCGAAGAGGAGCGGTGCAGCTGTGGAAGACGACCCGACGAGCCACCTCGCCTTTGCTTTCGAAGCGATGCCAATTGGCTTACCGTCATCATTATGCTGGTTGTTGAGAAGCGACCGCATGTGACCGGCTTAGCGACGCCTGCACCGAGTTTTGGGAAGAACCGTAATCCGGGTGGAACCCCTCTCTGATGCGGCGTAGCTAGACTATTTCGCGAGCCGCCGGACCTGCACGCCGCGGAAGCGCAGCGACCAGAGGTTCTCGTCCGGATAGCCCGCAAAGCCAACCACCGCCTCGCGGTCAGCCTTGTCCCAGCCCGCGGGCGGCACGAAGTGGTGCTGGACCTGCTTTCCGTTGACGAAGGCGGCCATGACGCCGTCCTCGACGTGGATCAGGATGTCGTTGGCGTCGTGCACCTCCACCATCGGCGCGACACCCTCTGGTCTCGAGAGGTATTGTGCGAAATACGCCACCGTCCCCTCGCGGGCGTTGCGCTTGACGCGGAAGCTGAACCAGTTGTCCTTCTCCCAGGCCGGATGCCCGAACACGAAACCGCCCTGAAACGCGCCATTCGTGCTCGCCGCCATCTCGACCCTCCCCTTCATCTCGAAGTTCGGCCCCACCCGGGCGTCCGAAACCATGAGCAGCCCGCGGGCGCCCGCCGTCCCGGTGAGGGCGCCGTCCTTCTCGACATGCCAGGTGCCCATAAGCGGACGCCAGCCTTCGAGAGCGTCCGATTGGGGAAGGATGGGTACCCAATCGCCGCGGCCCAGGCGCTGCTCCGTCTCGAGGGCGGCCACCCAGCGGCGGAGCGCGGGCGCGGTGTGGGCTGAGGGGTCCTTCGACAACGCCGCCCGATAGGCCTCGAGGGCGGCCCCGTTCTCGAAAGCCAGCCGCAGCGAATCGCCTCGACGGGCATCTGCCGCGGCGGGCCCGGCCGCGAGCGCGATCCGAGCCACGAACTCATCGCGGGTCTCGCCCTCGAGATGGCCGGCGGCTTCGGACGTGAGCTGGAACCCCGCCGCCTTGAGATGGGCGAGCGCCTCCTGGGGCTTACCCGCGTGGTCGGCGATGGTCGTCCAGAGCGATTCGAAGCGGGCCTTGCAGCATGCCTGCTTCGGTTCCTTGAGGTAGCTCTCGAGCATCTGAACGAGCATGGGATAGGTCTCGGGCCACTCGTAGATCGGGATACCGCCGGCGCCCCCCACTGTGTCTTTCTGGTCATGGTGGATCTTCGTAACCGCGCGCAGCGCGTAGAGCGGCACCTCGGTATCGAAGCGCCCCGTATCGAGAGCTTCGCGTCCGAAAGCCAGCATGGCCTCGTAGCTCCCGCCCCACCGTGGCAAGAGGTGCCGGAGCGCGTCTTCGTACGCGCCGAGGGCGTCGAGTTGGGCCGCGACGGTGCGGTCGAACCAGACCCGAGGGTCCTCGTCCGGAACGGGGTCATCCTCGGCGACCCCCATCATGTAGTAGGGTGCTTCGAGGTGGTCCGGCCGCAGCATCCAGGCTTCGCTGAGATCATGACGAGCCTGGGCGCTAAGGCTCTTAAACCGCGCCAAGGCCTCCGGTTTCACCTCGTTCGCCCACCCGTGGCCGCGGGCCTCCCACGCCTGGCGGTGGCGTACCACGCCCAAGAGGCAGAGCCGGACCCAGGGCTCAACCCAGGTTGCTTTCTGCAACGCCGCCTCCGCCCCTACGCTCGAGCGTGTGAGGAAGTCCGGGCCGGTCCCGTTGTCGAGGAAGGAGAGCAGCACAGGAGAATCGCTGGGCTCGAAGCTCCCATCGACCAGAGACTGCTCAAACCACTCCAGCTCAAGCGGCCGGAGTGTCTCCCGCAGCCCAACGCCCTCTCTCCGCCACTCGTATCGGCCGTAGAGCGCGGAAGCCGCCCACCGAGCCACCGCGCGGGGATAGGGTACCGTCTTCATCCCCTCCACGGCCTGGGCGAAGAAATACTCCGGCTCCGCGGAGTCCCAGGTCCCATCCAAGAGCGCACGGCCGAAGAGGTAGAGCACGAGGGGATCCTTGCCGCCGCGGTCGACGATCGCTCTCCCGGACGCGATGCGCCGGTCCGCGGGCACCGTGCCCTCCCCGCCTACGATCGTGGGGAGCGAGGCCTCGATGAACTGGCGCGCAGCGTCGTCCCATTTCGGATCCCGGAGGCCCACTTTGTCATAGTTCGAGAGCATGTGCTTACGGCCCCACGCCATACGGGCTGCGATTTCGTCCTTCCGGTCGGCCCAAACGGGGGCGTTTCGCGGAATTGGCTTGGCGGGTGCCGGCGTCGGCCCCCTCGCGCCCGGGAACAGCAGCCCCACGAGCCGAGCGTCGCAAGCCACGCCACCAAGCAGGCCAAGAAGGACCGGGATGAAGACGCCCCCACGAGCTCTCATAGGTTCATGCTTCATTCAGACAGCCTCCACGGTACACGACTCCGCGGGTGCTCACCTCTGAGCGAACCTCCCCAACGGCGCCTCCGCGACGGGCCAGCCGTCTGGGGCATGGTACCCGATAGCCTTGCTGTAGGCCTTCCGGGAGTGCTCAGAGGAGACGGTGTCTAGTGCGAGCGCCTTTAGGCGGGTCAGGCCGGGGGGGGTTCTCCCCTTCAGGCCCGCCTTCCGGACATGGAACGAGGTCGGACACTTACCCTTTCCACCCCCTTCCCGGGGCCCCGCGAGGCCACAGCGTCATTAATGACAGCCGTAGCGCAACGACTCAAGTGATGATAACCGCGCGTTAGTCCTCCAGTGGGAGCGTCTAGGCCCGTCCTGGCGAAACGGGGGCTTGATCAGAAGGCTAGATAAATCACCTCGCGGAGTCCGCCGAGGCTCTGATCAAGAGATCGCCCTCGACGACCACTCCTCGCCGGTCGTTTACGTACGCACGGCGCGAGCTACGCGATCGAATCGGCGCCGCTGTTCACGGTACGTGTAGGCGCCCGCGTTTCGACGAGTTGCCGCCGCACGTCCGCCACGAATCTGGCCAGCAGCGGCGACCCATTGTCCTTCCTCGAGATGAGGGATACCGTGATCGGCAGACGCAGGTCGATGACTCTCCGAAGCACGACGTCCTTGGGACAGCGCCAGCGCGTCGCGTCGGTGACGAACGCGACTCCCAGACCGCAGGACACGAGACTCAGCATCGTGGCCTCGTCCACGGCCTCCTGCACGATCCGTGGCTTGGTCAGGCCGCCGCGAGAGCACGCTTGTAGAAGGCGGTCGTAGTTCGCTGGATGCTGCCGCCGTGGAAACCAGACGAAGTCGGTGTCGGCCAGGTCACGCAGCCGGAGATGCTTGAATCTCGACACTGGGTGCCGTTTTGGAGTGGCGAGCACGACCTGATGCGAGCCGACATGAACCTGGTCCATATCCGGATCGGGTCTCGGCACGTGGTAGACGAACCCCGCATCGAACCGGCCCGATCGGACCGCTTCGACCTGGTCCAGCGAGATCAGAGGACTGAGCTGCAGCTCCACCTCCGGGTGCCTTCGGCGGAATTCCCGAAGCGTGTCGGGAACGACGCCGTGCCAGGACGCGCTTTCCGTGAAACCCACCCGCAGCGTCCCAATCAGCCCGCGCGCCGCACGCTCGGCGCGGATCGCCGCGTCGTTCAGTTCTTGGAGAATCCGCCGGCAGTCCTCCAGGAACACCTTCCCGGCCGCACTCAAGCGAACGCCCCGCGGCAGGCGGTTGAAGAGCTGGAATCCGATCTCACGCTCCAGGTCCTGGATCTGACTGGAGAGTGCCGGTTGGGCCACACGCAGCCGTTGTGCGGCGCGTCCGTAGTGCTCGTCTTCTCCGACGGCCACGAAGTAGCGCAGATGCCGTAGTTCCATATCGATAGGCTCCGGATATTGGTTCGATAACAACAGTGTGTTGGACGGGCGGGCAGCAGAAACATGAACCTTAAGGCGTGCGAAGGCAACTCGGAAGGAGATCACTCATGGGCCTCCATACAGCACTGCAGCCAACCTCGCTGGCTCTGGTCACATGCGGGGCATGGGTCGCTTTGGCCTCCCCCGGTTCGTCTCGCGACCACGTTGCCCGGCAATCGGACGCGCCGACATCCGCGGAGGGCGTCGCCGCCTGGCAACAGGTCTACTCCGTGCTGACCTCTCCCCGCTGCATCAACTGTCACACCGCCACGAGCCATCCTCAACAAGGTGACGATCGCCAGCGCCACTTCGCCAACGTGGTACGCGGGCCCGAGGGTAAGGGTGTTCCGGCGCTGCAATGCGTGACCTGTCATCAGGAGTCCAACGCCGACAGCACCGGCGTCCCGGGCGGGCACGGCTGGCACCTGGCGCCGTTGTCCATGAGGTGGCAGGACACGAGCGGGAAGATCCTGTCCAGCACCGAGGTCTGCCGGGCGATCACCGATCGCTCGAAGAACCACGACCTCGATGGACCGGGCATCGTGAAGCACCACGAAGAAGAGGCCCTTGTCAGTTGGGCCTTCCAGCCCGGCCGGCGGATCGACGGCACCGCGCGCACGCTGCCCCCGCTGACGCATGAGCAGTTCGTCGCCGCCACACGCAGATGGGTCGAGGCGGGAGCGCCCTGTCCCGGGAATCGCTGAGTCGGGAGGTCGTCATGGAAACCTACAAGCTCTCCGTTAACGGTCAGCAGAAGGAGGTCACCGTCGATCCCGGTACTCCGCTGCTCTGGGTGTTGCGCGAAGACCTGAAGATGACGGGCACTAAGTACGGTTGCGGGATCGCCGCCTGCGGCGCCTGCACGGTACATCTCGGTGGCATCGCCACGCGCTCCTGCGTGGTGCCGGTCTCTATGGTTGGCGGTCGCCCAATCGTGACCATCGAGGCCATGGCCGAGGATCCGGTCGGGCGCGCCGTGCAGGACGCCTGGGTCGCGCACGACGTCGTCCAGTGCGGCTACTGCCAAAGCGGACAGATCATGAGTGCAGTGACCCTTCTCAAGAGTACGCCCCGACCAAGCGACGTCAACATCGAGGAGTCGATGGGCGGGAATCTCTGCCGCTGCGCGACCTATGTTCGCATTCGCGAGGCGATTAAGACGGCTTCGCACCAGCTGGCGTAGGAGGCATCGCATGAGCGCCGCAACCAATGCCGCCAACGACTTCCTGCTCGGCCGGCGGAGCTTCTGCCGTGTCTCCGCGACGATCGCCGGCGGCCTGATCGTTTCCCTCCATCTCGATCTCCCGGTGCATGCGCAAGAGGCAGGTCAGGCGACGCCCGCACCGACGGTCTACCCGCCGGACGCCTTCGTACAAATCAGGCCCGACGGCAAGGTCCTCGTCAAGGTGAACCGGCTGGAGTTCGGGCAGGGAGTCCAGACGTCCCTTCCCATGATCCTGGCCGACGAGATGGACGCAGACTGGTCGCAGGTGATCGCGGAGCTGGCGCCCGCCGCTGAGGTCTACAAGGACCCAATCTATGGCTTCCAGATGGTGGGAAGCTCCAGCTCCATCAAACATTCGTTCCAACAGTACCGGGAACTGGGCGCCCGGACACGCGCCATGCTCGTGGCTGCTGCCGCCCAGCAGTGGGACGTCTCCCCCCCCCAATGCCGCACGGAAGCCAGCGTCGTGCACGGTCCCGGCGGCCAGTCGGCCAGGTACGCCGAGCTCGCGGAAGCGGCAGCAAAGCAACCGCTGCCCGCTACGGTGTCGCTCAAGAATCCTTCACAGTTCCGTCTCGTCGGTAGAAGGGTCCGGCGCCTCGACAGTCGCTCCAAGTGCGACGGCTCGCTCAAGTTCGGTCTCGACCTCGACCTCCCCGGCATGCAGACGGCCGTCGTCGCGCGGCCGCCGGTCTTCGGGGCGCGCGTCAAGCGCTTCGACGACGAGGGCGCTCGCCGCATTGCCGGCGTCCGGGACGTATTCGAGATCCCGCTCGCCCGAGGCACCGGCGTCGCGGTCGTCGCCGACAGGTTCTGGGCCGCCAAGCAGGCTCGAGACCGCTTGAAGGTCGATTGGGACCTCTCCGCGGTGGAGCGACCTGACAGCGCACTGCTCTGGGCGAAGTACAAGACGCTGGCGAGCATGCCCGGCAAGGTAGCGGCGAGCCGTGGGGACGATAAGAAGATCGAGGCGTTCGCTGCTCCCACCCGGATCGTCGCCGAGTACGAATTCCCTTACCTCGCCCATGCCCCGATGGAGCCGTTGAACACGACCATCCGTTTCGACGGCGACCGCGCGGAAGCGTGGGCCGGGTCGCAGTTCCAGACCGCCGACCAGGCAGCCATTGCCGAAGTCCTGGGTCTCAGGCCCGAGCAGGTCACCTTCCACACCGAGATGGCCGGTGGGGGCTTCGGACGGCGCGCCACTCCCGACAGCCACGTGGCGCGCGAGGCCGCGGCCATCGCCAAGCGCTCTCCTGGCACTCCGGTCAAGCTCGTCTGGACTCGTGAAGACGACGTCCAGGGGGGGTACTACCGCCCGATGCACGTACACCGAGTCGAGATCGGCGTGGGCCCGAACGGAACGCCGCTGGCGTGGCGACACGTGATCGTCGGCCAGTCCATCACCGCGGGCACGCCGTTCGAGGCCATCATCGTCAAGGACGGCGTCGACAGCACGGCTGTCGAAGGGGCGGCCGATACTCAATACGACATCCCCAACTTCCACGTCTCCGCTCACCATCCGACAGTCAACGTGCCCGTGCTCTGGTGGCGTTCGGTCGGGCATGCGCACAGCGCCTTCGTCATGGAGACGCTCGTCGATGAGCTGGCCACACGCGCTCAAGCTGACCCCATCGCCTACCGGCGCAAGCTCCTCAAGCCGGACGCAAAGAAGCTCCGCGCGGCCCTGGATCTCCTGGACCGGAAGAGCGCACGGTGGCGCAGCACGTTGGCGGCGGGGCACGCCGCCGGCATCGCGTGTCATGAATGTTTCGGGACCGCCGTCGCCTGCGCCGTCGATGTCTCCATCGAGAACGAGAGGCCCCGCATCCACCGGGTAACCATCGCCGTCGACCTGGGGCTCGCCGTCAATTCGCTGGGCGTGGAAAGCCAGTTCCAGGCAGGAGTCGCGTTCGGCCTCACGCAGCTCATGGCCAAGGGAGCGATCACACTCAAGGACGGGCGGGTGGAGCAGCGGAACTTCGACGGTTTCACGCCGCCGTATATCGTGGATGCACCGATCGCCGTGGACGTGCACATCGCGCCGAGTAGCGAGGCACCCTCCGGGGGCGGCGAGCCGCCGGTCCCGGTGATCTCACCGGCAGTGGTCAATGCCTTGGCCCGGCTGACCGGGAAACGCTGTAGAAGCCTGCCGCTGGTAACCGTCTGACTCGCGCGAGAGGGGAGACCAACTTATGAGCAAGCACGCCGCCATCGCTCCTGACGAGGCCGCGGATCGCCTCGCCATCCGGGAGCTCGTCGAGGCCTACGCACACTGCGCCGATCGGCGCGATGCCAAAGGCCAAATGGCTCTGTTCACCACGGACACCCACTTCGTGGTGTACATGAACGCCAACGATCCGAAGCCGTCACAGGACCTGCACACGCGGGAGGCGCTCGCTCCGGTCTTCGCCGAGCTGAATAAGTACGCTGCCACCACGCACTTCGTCGGCCAGAGCACGATCTCCACGCTGGCGGCCGACCGCGCCAGCGGGGAGGCCTACACCCTGGCGCACCACGTCACGGTCGATGGTGGAACGCGGCGCTTGATGCTCGCGTCGCTGCGCTACCTCGACACGTTCGTGAAGAGGGACGGCGCGTGGCTGTTCGCGGAGCGCCGGCTCTATGTCGACTGGCTCGAAGAGCGCGCTCTCTCGTGACTACTCCGGCCCGGTATAGAGCTCGATCCCTTTGTCTGTCCCGAGGTTCCGGGAGTACTTTTTGTGGACGGCGTCGTTCCAGTGCTCGTGGACTCCGAGGCTCGTGAGCCGAGTTCCGTCGCCCTCGGGGTCGTAGACCGTCTTGGACGGGGGATTGTCGGCCAGCGCGGCCTCGCGCATGTAGTCGTCGCAGTAGGAGAGGTCCGCGAGATTCGGCCACTCCGACCGCAGGAAGTCCAGGGATACCGAGTCGAGGGCTACGCCGTCCTGGGATGCGAGCAGGCTCGCGGGCCATTGGCCGTTGAACGGCGGCATCTTCCACTTCAAGTGCGGTGGATCGTCCACGAGGTCGTTGGCGTAGAGCGCGTCCATCAAGAACAGCACCGTCTTCTCCCCCATGTCCTTGTGTCCCAGGAAATCCGTGAAAGCCGAGTAGCTCGGCGTGCCGTCCCGCTTGGGGCCGAAGCCGTTGTGCGCGTTCTTGTGCCAGTCGGGATCGATACTGGTCAAACCAAACAGGTTCTTCGCCGAGAGGGTGACGCCGCTGGACACGTGCCCCTTGAGAACCGATGCGTCGATCAGATAGGTCGCTTCGAGCGCGGCGGTCGCGATGCCGGTGGCATTGCCGCCGGGACTCGAGAACGGGATGGCGCCCAGCTTGAACTCGGCCTTGATCCGGCCATCGCCGCCGATATGGTCGACGAACACGACGTCGGGATACGAACCGTGGACTTTGTCGTACAGGTTTGAAGGCACGAAGCGGCTGGGGTCCAGGATCGTGATCGCGGAAGGCTTCAGGCCGACGACACCGACGAGCTCTTTCACGAGCGATAGCGTCAGGTGCGGCGACGTGTTCAGTCGGGGAATGGTGTTGTGCCCCGTCGTGTTGTTGAGGTTGACCTTGATGGCGATCTTCTCGCCTGCCTTGTAGCCCGCGTTCCCACGCCCATGTGTCCGGTTGAAGTGCCGGAAGAGCGCGTCCCAGGCCTTGGCATCCGTCTTCTGGTTGGTCAGCCACTGGAGGGAGTGGGAGAGCATGCCGTCGATGGCCGCCTGGTCGTTGTAGGCATCCTCCCACCAGGAGCCCGTCAGCTCCCAGTGCACGGCCTTGGGGTCATGCACCCAGACCACGCGGCCGGGGACGATGCCTCTACCGATGCCGACTGGCTCCAGCGGGCCGTCGAACAGCACGTAGGGCGGTTCGGTTGCCGCGTGCGCGCGGAGCAGGGCGGGAAAACTCGTCAGCGACCAGGCTCCGCCCGCGACCGCCGCAGCCGCCGCGAGGAGCCACGCCGATCTTGATCGGCCCGCCACCGAGAGAGCGCGAGCCTTTCGGAACAGAACCGCCGGCGCCGCGAGGCTCGCCAGCCACGCAAGGAATCCCGCCGCCAGGGGCGCTGCTGCCCTCTGGCAGGGATAAGTCGCGCGAGTCGGCTTGGGCACCACACGGATCAGGAACCAGGCCAGGGAGGCGAAGCCCAGAATGGTCAGGGGCCGCAGGTCTCGTGTTCGCGGCGACGGCGAAGGGATTGGCCGTCCGGTCTTGGGGCACGTTCGATTAGCGTCTTCCATCATGCACTCCTCTAGTGCCGAACATCCCGCATGCGCTCGTGAGCACAACGAGGCCGACGACCTCGGGGTTCGCCCACCGCTGAGCGTGTCGATTCGTGGGCTTCGTAAGAGTCTCTCGGCCAGGCGTGTAGCTTCAGGGCGGCCAGCAGGCCGCGAGAGAGGCGGCGGCCTTCCCCCGCGGCGCAGTTCTCCTCCACGCGACCCGTCTTCCCCATGCCCGGGAACGCGGTGGTCACGGCGTCATGGCTGGCCCAGAACCAACGGTCGTGCGGCCAGGGGCAAGGTAGTCGTGTCGCCTCAAGTGATTCAGCGACTGGTGGGCGTGGGGTTCTGCAACGGTAACCATTGCGATGCATCCTCGTAACTCCTTGACTACAAAGGATGGGTCGCAACACTTTGCCCTTGGTTACGCGAGGGTTGGTTCTGCCCCTTCATGGGAGGGCAATCACGCTGCCCACGCCCGCATACACGTAATCACTTCCCCAAGTCTTCTGGAACAAGGCGAAGGCGGGTTCCCCGGTGCAGTGCCCCGGAGCCAGCCTCTCGACCTTGAAGCCGTCGTGCAGCGCCGTAGCGATGCGAGAAACCTCCTCGTCCTTCGCCGTCGGGAGATGGAACCCGCCGAACACAAGGCGCACCCGCTTGTCGATCCCGGTCGCGGCCTCGACGATGCGCTCGATGCCGGGATGTGAGCAGCCCACCACTAAGACGACGCCTTCGGGCGTCCGGATAGCCAAGGAGAGCTCGCGCATCTCCTTCGTTCCGGGAGTGTCCGAGACCGTCGAGATCAGGAACATCGCTGGCCCGATCTCTTGGGTCTTGTCGATGTGCTCGAACCTGGCACCCACCCACGCCGTGCCAAGAACGATCCGCTCCGGCGGGTGGTCGCCGAAGTAGCGCATGTGCTGCGGGAGCGTCGGGTCCCTGCGATAGAACGTGCCGGGCACGGACGTCCCGAAGACGCCGCCCAGGACCTCCTGGGGGACGTAGATCTTCACACTTGGGTTCACGGACAGCAGGTGGCTCAGTCCTGCGGTGTGATCGAGGTGGCGATGCGAGATCACCACGAAGTCGACCTTCTTCAGGTCAATCCCCGCCGCCTTCACGTTCTGGGCGAAGAGTTCCGAGTCGTTACCGGTGTCGAACAGCACTCGCTTCCCGTCGTACTCAATGAGTGCCGAGAACCCCCAGTCCTTCTTCATCGCGGCGTCCTTGCCGAACGCGTCGTAGAGGATCGTCACCCGGTTGGTCTGCTCGGCTGCGAGCAGCCAGCCGATGGACAGGGCAAGGACGACGCCGGTGAGCCAGAGCTTGCGCACCATATCGACCTCCGTGCGTGTGCGGCGCGCCCGCGAAGCTACCACGTTCCCGGGGAAAGGGCCAAGGCCTGCACTCACAGGACCAGTTGGCGCACAGCAAGGGACATTCTGCGCGATCCTCGGAGCGCTTGACCGAACGCGACCCCCGGCAGCCGGTTGCGACCAGCAGAGCCTGCCCAAGGCTATCGGACCTGCCCAGCCGTCGGTTCGTGGTACCGTGGCATCCTGACTCGCCCACATGACGGGCGCGGCCTCGAAACGACTCCCACGTTTCTTGGACGCGCTACGAAACATCAGCCTTGGGGGTCGCGTCCACAACCACCACAGAGCCCCCCTCAGGGTCCCCCCCGATCGGGCTTCGGATAGGGGGCCCGTGCAGCAGCGAAAACCGCGGACGGCCGCGACTTCCTTGTTACAGCCGCCAGGGCTTGACAAAGGCGTATCTACTCCTATGTTATGTGTAGATACGCTTATGACACGACACCCCGAACAGACCGCCGGCCAAGTCGCCCCACCCCCATCGACCCGGTGCAACTGCGCGGCGTTGCGCGAAGCGGCTCGCTACGTGACCCAGGTGTACGACCAGCGCCTGGCGGCGGCGGGCTTACGGAGTACGCAGTTCTCGATCCTCGCGCGGCTCAAGGAACTCGGACCGACAACAATCAACGCCCTGGCGCGCGCCATGGTGATGGACCGCACGACGCTGGGACGAAACATCCTGCCGCTCCAGCGGAGACGCTTGATCCTCGTGAGGAGGGGTGGGGGCGACGCCCGGCGGAAAGAGCTGCATTTGACGACGGCGGGCCTGGCGCGCGTCGAGGCCGGCTTCGATGGATGGGCCAAAGCGCAGGCTCAATTCGAAGAGACGCTGGGCAAGGAGCGGGCCTCGCAGTTGCGCGAGCTGTTGCGCGCCGTCGTCCGCACGGATTTCCGCGCCGAACCCGGCCCACGAAGCCGCCTTTGATCAGCGTCTTGAAGAACAAGCAGATTGCCGGCGCGCCCATCGACGGATTCGCCATTGAGCCGCTGCCTCCATTTCGCGCCTTCCGGACGCAGGACAACGTGCTGGCAACGCTGCATATCGCCTACGTATCGCCTGGCCTTTACAAGACGTTCTACGAGGACACCGCCGCGAATATTCGGAAGTGGCTCGACACGAATAGATGAGAGGGAGTGGCCGAAAGGGGGAGGGAACTATGGGAAACGAAGGCGCTTATGTAGCTCTGGCACTGAAGGTGTGGAAGGCGCAAATTGAACGAGCGGACAAGCTTTTTGGAAGCCTTTCATCCGAGGAGGTCCAGCGGGAAATAGCGCCGGGCAGGAACAGACTGCTTTACTTGTGGGGGCATCTCACAGCCGTACACGACGCGATGCTGCCGTTGTTGGGACTGGGAGCGCGGCTCCATCCGGAGTTTGACGCCGCCTTCGTCTCCAATCCCGACAAGTCGCAGGCCGCCACTCCTTCGCACGAACAGGTTCGCCAGGCATGGGACGCCGTTAACAGTGATTTGCGGAAGGGCATCGAAGGAATGGCGTGGTCCGACTGGCTCCAGCGGCACACTGCCGTATCGGAAGACGATTTCTCCAAAGACCCCTCGCGCAATCGCTTTGCCGTCCTGCTGAGCCGTACGAGCCATCTGTCCTATCACCTCGGCCAGGCGGTCCTAGGATTGGCCAAGTCGTAGGCTGTCGCTTCAGAAAGGGCGCAAAGTATGCGGTCCGCAAAGGCAATAACGACTTCAAGACGGGAGTTCCTCTCGGATGCTCTCGGAATCACTCTCGTAACGGCCTCGACTTGGCCAATGCACCAAGCCCCTTCGATGCACGAACAATCCGACAGCGGTGCCTCCAACTCCGGACGTACAACTCAAGAGAGATCCCTGAGGTGGGACGTGTTCTTGGCGCCCAGCATACCTGCCATCACGAGCGATCTGCCTCCAGGTGAAAAAGAGCGGCCGTGGCCGCCGATTTCGTCAACCCTTATTTCTGGGGAGCGGGACGCTGTCCTGATCGACACCCCTATTACGGTCGAGCAGGCTCGGGCCCTGGCGAATTGGGTGGTGGCGAGGCGCAAGAATCTGACGACGATCTATGCCACCCATGGCCACGGCGATCATTTCTTCGGCACCAGTACAGTTCTGGAGAGATTTCCGGGTGCCCGTTTCGTCGCGCGGCCGGAGGTGATTGAGATCATGCGCCAGCAAGCATCGCCAGAGTCTCTCGATACGTTTTGGAATCCGCGCTTTCCCGACCAGATTTCCAGCCAGCTTGCGATCGCGGAAGAGCTGACTGGAAGCGTCATTAAGCTGGAAGGCCACGACTTGGTCAGTGTGCCACTCGGATTCACCGACACTGCTAGCACGACCTGCCTTCACGTTCCATCAATCGGTTTGATCGTTGCCGGTGATGCCGCCTACAACGGAGATCATCTGCATCTGTCAGAGTCGCCAGATCAGCAGAAGCGCCAAGAGTGGATTGCTGCCCTCGACAAAATGGAGTCGCTTAAGCCACGCGCAGTAGTCGCCGGGCACAAGCGCGTCGGGAACGATGATAGCCCTGGGATCATTGGAGAAACCCGGCAATATATCCGCGAGTTCGAGCGCCTTGCCATGCAGACGACGACCGCGCGGGAACTATATGACGAAATGCTCAAGCTGTACCCTGATTGGATCAATCGAGGTGCGCTCTGGAGTTCAGTGCGTGCTATGAGAACTTAACGAATCGGAGCGTCTCGGGCTGTCCAGTCGAAAACAGGGGCTAGATCAGAGTGGGAGTCGGCGTCGCGCCAGGTCTACTTCGGCATCCTCTTCATGACCTCCTCGACCGTGAGGGTCTCCTTGACCGTGCTGAAGTACCAGATGTGGCCGAACGGGTCCTGAAAGCCTACATTGCGCTCGCCGTAGAATTGATCGGCCACGGGCCGTATCACCGTCGCCCCCGCAGCCTCGGCCCGCTTGGCGAATGCATCCACGTCCTTGACGTACACGGAGACTGTCACCGTTGTCCCGCCTAGCTGCTGCGGACTCCGCATCCCCGACTCCGGACTCTCGTCGGCCAGGAAGACCGGGGCGCCCTCGATCTGGATCTCCGCGTGCCCGATCTTCCCGTCGGGCATCGGGAACCGCATTGTCTCCCCCGCCCCGAAGGCCTTCTTGTAGAAGTCGAGAGCTTCCGCCGCCCCCCGGATCATGAGGTAGGGGATGGCGGCCGCGTGGTAAGTGGGGTTCTTGCTCATCGTTCCTCCTTCTTTAAGCCGAGACGCGCTCCGTCACGACTCATCGGGCCTACCTTGCTCTCCCTCGTCATACTTATGGCAGACGACGACTAGCCGGCCTCAGGCCCGACGTTCCTACGTTGATCTCACGACGTCAAGCTTCGTGCTGCTCGGATCCGCAATGGTTGCGGCCGTAATGGGATCGTGGAAGACCGTCATGGGCTGGCCGCCCGCGACGGCGAGCCCGACTCGAAGGAGCGGTACCGGCTAGCAGAACGGCCGCGGGTCCGACAGAGTCCGCACGTCATCGCCGGCACTCGCACGTCCACGCCCTAGGGGGGCACCCCGTGCAACCGCGCATGCAAGCGCCGCCGCATGTGGCCAGCAACGTGGCGGCTCGCTGATCGATGTAGTACGCGGGCCCGTCGGCCGCCGAGTTGCAATCGATGAGGATGACGTCGCCGCACTCCTGGATGAACTTGCAGCTCCTGGGTGCGTCAACGAGGCCGAGCCGCGCGAGCAGCTTCGACTCCTCGGCGGTGAGTCCCCGTGGCTCGCAGGCCGATCTCGCGAGCGTCGGCGGCGGCGTCACTCCGCCGCGGGTGAATGCCTCGGCGGCCGGCTCGTTGCCACTCCTCCGCGCCGCCTCGTAGGCCGCGAGCACCTTGGGCGACTGCGTGTCCTTGACGTGCTTCATCATTTCGGCGACCGACCCCGGCCGCCCGGCCAGCGCTGCGTCCATTAGAGCGCTGCCCATCGCGGCACCCTCGGTCGGGTTGGCCCCCGCCTCGAGAAGGACCCGGACCGATTCGAGGTCGTCGCGGCTCGCGATGGCCCGCAGCGCCTCGGTCGGATCGCCTGCACCGCGCTTCGACGCGAGGAAGGCGAGCGTCCTGGGCATGCGTCGCGGCGCGAGGTTAGCCAACAGGCTGGGGCCGGACTTCCCAGAGGAGCGTTCGAACCTGGCCCCATGCTCGTCGAGCAGCTTCGCCACCTCGAACGCATCCGCGTCTGTGCACCCACTCCTGCCGGAGGCGAGCCAGCGGATGATCGGCTCTCCCCGCTCGTCTGTGGCATTGACGTCGGCACCGGCTTCGAGCAGCTGGCGCGTGACCTCGACCTGGCACCTAGAGATCGCGATCATGAGCTTCGTCGCCCCCGAGGCGGCCGCGGCGCTCGCGAGCGCGGCGGTGCTTAAGAGAAGCGCGATGACCCTCATAGTTGCCTCCGGGGCCCTTCTTGTGCGTCGCACCAACGCGTCGAGCCGATCCAGACGCTTCAATGATACGCAGAATGGCCCGTCAGGAATTGCTTTCGTGTGCAACCCGCGGGGCCCATTGCGGCGGTTGTCGTCCATGGCTTCAGTAGCTGCTCGCAGAGCCTACGGCTTTGCGTAGGGGCTGCGCGGTTCGGCAAGATCCGCGCTTCGGCGTAACCCGTTGGTACCCCGAATGAACGGTCGGTGCGATTGGCCACCGTGAACATGCAGGCAACATACTGGATGGAAGGGGCAGCCGCCGCCCTGCCCCTCTCTGCCGGCCTCGGGACGTGGAAGGAGATCGGACATTTGGGCTTCCCACCTCCCTCTCGGGGCCTCGAAGGCCCCAGGGCGGGTGACTACAGCCCCCCCGCAGGGGTCAGGTGATGAAATCCGGCTATGGACAACTCACCCCTTCGCTTCGCGTCCGTAAATGACTCTTACGCTCGGATAGGCTCTCGGCGCAGGGCCTGGCCCACTCGACTGCCTCGTCCAGCGACTTCATTTGCCAGATCGAATGTCCGCCGACGAGCTCTTTGGTCTCGGCGAAGGGACCGTCGATGAGCGTCTTCTTGCCGCCCGCGATGTGCAAGTGCTTGCCTCTGCCGCTTGGGTGTAGTCCCTCTCCGGCGAGCATGACACCGGCTTTGACGAGCTCCTCTCTGAACTTGCCCATCTCGGCGAGACCTTCTCGTCTGGCATCATCCCCGCCTCGGACTCCTTCGTGGCCTTGACGAGCACCATGACTTTCATAGCGCTCTTCTCGCTGGCGTAAGGCTATTTCATCAGGACGACGTGGGTGGCGTGGTCCGTGGAGGCGTGCTCCGTGCACTTGTAGCCGAGGCTCACCGTATCGATGCCGGCGAGGAGGTGCTCGCCCCTGCCCAGAAGCACAGGGGAGATCGCGAGGTGGATCTCGTCGATTAGCCCAGCGGTGAGGTACTGGCGAATGGTGGCAACGCCACCGCCGAGTCGGACATCCTTGCCGTGGGCGGCCTCCTTCGCGCGTTCTAGAGCGGCATGGATGCCATCGGTCACGAAGTAAAAGGTCGTTCCGCCCTCCATCCTGATGGGCGAACGAGTATGGTGGGTACACACGAAGACGGGGACGTGGTAGGGCGGGTTTGTGCCCCACCATCCCCTCCAACTGTCGTCGGACCAGGGGCCCCGCACGGGCCCGAACATGTTGCGGCCCATGATCCAGGCGCCGATGTTCTTGAAGCCGCGCGCGGCGAAGTCGTCGTCGACGCCTTCTCGGCCGACCTCGTCACCGATCAGCGATGCAGCGAAGTCGACGGCCATTTTCTGGAACGTCTTCGTGCCGAAGACCCACTCGTGCAGTGCCATCCCTCCGACGCCCATCGGATTGGCCAGAGCTTGGTCGGGCCCGGCGCCATGACCATCGATGGAGATTCCAAATGCGTTTACCCGAAGCCTCGACATGAGCTTAATTCCTTTCCGTACAGGGCATCGCCCGCGATCCTCCTGACACCGTTCTTCTAAAGTGGCGACGAACGAGCCAGCGCCGCATCGACAGGCCGACGCATGTCTTTCACTGGATGGGCGTCACATAAAAGCGCAGTCTATTCCATGTGTTAGATGACCCCGGGCGGGCGGCCCGACGCTTACACGACTGCGAGCGTCGTGGTTCTGCCGAGAGCGTAGTTGGTGGCAACCCGATGCCGACCGCCCGGAGCGCAGCGTCGGAGGCGAGCGCCGGGAACTCGCGGCGATCGTCCGGGGTGCCGAGCGCTGAGCGTGCGACCTCGGCGAGGTCGGTCCGGCCGGCGCCGCCGTTGTCGCGCTGCTGAGGGCTGCAAGATGGGCCCGCACGCGTTCAGTCTACGATTTGACGGCCCCGCTACACCAGCCTAGAAGAGCCAGCCTCTCCACGGTCCTCCCTTTCATAGCCGCCCCTCCCGCGGGGAGAGACCGAGCGGGAAGACGAATCCCTGACCTAGCGCTCTTGCGCATGCGTCGTGGGCATCCGCTTCAGCCTCTCTGGAGGAAGCCATTGCCCTCGAATCATCACGCCCAGCGGTTGCTTCAAGCTGCCGAGGTCCACAAGCGGATTCGCCTCGACGAGGAGGAGATCGGCCCGCTTCCCCACGCTTATCGTACCGAACTCAGCTTCTCTACCGAGAAACTGAGCCGGCACGACGGTCGCCGTCCGGAGCGCTTGAAAGGGCGTGAGACCGATCGTCACGAGGAGCCGCAGTTCCCACTCCTCGTCGATACGGGCTTCCCGTGGGCGAGACGGGTTGCAAGGCAGCGCGGGCGGACGCTAGTCTTTGCCCGAGCGATTGACTCGGGAGGCGAGCCATGGGGATCGGGCGCACGTTCGGAGCCGCCATCCGGGCGGCCATCAGCGAGGGGCAGGTCCTGGGCATCCGGGCGGGCACAAGGAGCCACCGCTTCATCCGCATCTGGGCCGTCGTGGTGCAAGGCCGCGTGTTC